>Ga0210378_10000137_pt1 | contig 33744 bp, 31 predicted proteins | sample PLM1_60_b1redo_FD_155465 | JGI IMG/M metagenome (GOLD analysis project Ga0210378, IMG submission 155465) | Groundwater sediment microbial communities from an aquifer in East River, Colorado, USA - PLM1_60_b1 redo | ecosystem: Environmental > Terrestrial > Soil > Riparian zone | place: USA: East... | reverse complement strand
GGGTTGATGAAATTTGTCAGGCGACTGGCCGTTCCGGCCGTAACAGTGATCGCGTTCGCGCTGGCCGTCGGCGCTTCCTGGCGGCTCTAGGCACCACCAACGTCAGCCTCTTTTCTCTAGCTCGAAATACATGTGATCCGAACCGACCGGTCTCGCGAATGAGTACCGGTGAACTTGGATCGCCCCCGAACCTCGCCGCCTCCTGAGTCCCTGCGGGCCCGCGCTTGAGCGGTGTCCGGGTCCTCCTCGTCGACGACCACCGCATGTTCGCTGAGGCACTGGAGATGCTCCTGGGCGGTGAGGATGACATCGAGGTCGTTGGAGTCCTGGGATCGGCGTCGGAGGCGCTGGAGTTGGCGTCCCGGGAGCACCCCGATGTTGCCCTGGTCGATATCGAGCTTCCCGACATGAGCGGGATCGAGGCGACCAGTCGCCTCAAGGAGATCTCGCCGAGCACCCAGGTCGTTGCAGTCACTGCGCACCTGGGCGAGGACGTGGTCGCCGAGATCGTGGAGGCGGGGGCCAGCGGGTTCATCGCGAAGACCCAGGCCGCCGAGGTTCTCGTGTCCACCATCAGGCGCGCCGCCGCGGGCGAGATGGTCCTGCCTTCCGCCAACTTCGCGGCCGTGTTGGGCGGACTTCGCCAGGCAAACCGGACCCGGTCCGATGCCCGGCAAGCGCTCTCCCAGCTGACGAGCAGGGAGGTCGAGATCCTGCAGAAGCTCGCGGAGGGAAGGTCCACCCAGGAGGTGGCCAAGGCGCTGTTCATAAGCCCATTGACTGTTCACAGTTACGTGAAGAACATCCTGGCGAAGCTGAGTGTGCGCTCGAAGCTGGAAGCTGTCACTATGGGCTTGCGCTACGGCCGTATCGGGATCGAACGCGCCTGGGCCGGATAGTCGTTCGTCTAGATCCAAGCTGGAATTGGGGAAGAGGCTCAGAACCTTGCCGTGGTACAGGATGCCCTCGCCCGAGCCGATGGGTGAACTGATGGAAGCTGGCCAGGCACCCGCGATCCGTGTCCTGATAGCGGACGACTACCCGATGGTGCGGGATATCATCCGCATCGCGTGCACCGCACGACCCGGCCTGGAGGTTGTGGGCGAGGCGGCCGACGGGATCCAGGCCCTCGAGCTCTGCCGAGAGCTCAAGCCCGATGTCCTGGTGCTCGACCTGACGATGCCGCGGATGGACGGATTCCAGGTCATCCGCCGGCTCCGGGCCGAGCACAATAGCCCCAAGATCCTCGCGCTTACCGCCAGCGACGATGGCACAGAGGTGTTCGAGTCGCTTCGCCTGGGAGTGCATGGTTATCTCGAGAAGAGCGCTCCGGTGGAGGAGATCGCTGACGCTGTAGAGGCCGTCGCCACGGGTGCGAAAGTGTTCAGCGTCGAGGTGGAGCGCCGCGCGCTCAGGAGCCTGGGAGAGCATGCCAGGAGAGCCCGCGACAGCATGAGGACCCTATCCAGCCTGACCGCCAGAGAACGTCAAGTGCTGGGGCTGCTGGCCCAAGGCTTCTCTAATCGCCAGATCGCCACGCGGCTGGGGCTATCGGCGCGAACAGTCGAGACGCACATCGGGAACCTCTATCAGAAGCTGGATGTTCGGACGCGGGTGCAGGCTCTATACCAGGCTGCAAGGCTCGGATTGGTCGATCTGGACATGACCTCCGAAGCCTAGCGCTCCCGGCGGGAACTAGTACCCCTGAGGGGGTTGTGTACTTGACGCACGGACGATTCTCATGTACGATCCTTCTTGATGACCGACGTAGCGTCTATGACCTGGGACTTTGAGGATTTCGCGGCCTCATCTTTGGCACGTTCCCTAGCCTTCTTGGGGAACAACTTTTGCATCGCTTCCTCTGTGGTCCAGTCCTTCGGTGACTTCTTCGCTCTAGGCATGGAGGCCTCCTGATGAAAGTGTCGCAGGCAACGGATAGACCGATCCCTCAGGAGATAAACCTGGTGAAGCTGATAGACCGCTTCGGCTCAGAGGATCGGTGCCGGGAGTACCTAGTCCATTTGCGGTGGCCCGATGGGGTGCGGTGTCCCAACTGTGGCTTCGACAAAATCTCCCGGATCGGCTGGACCGACAAGCCTGGGGGTAAGAAGGGGCGACGGCAGTTCGATTGCAACTCATGCCGCTCTCGATTCTCTGTTACCGCGGGGACCGTATTCCATGACTCCCACCTTCCCCTTTGGAAGTGGTTCCTGGCCACCTACATGATGATCGAGGCCAAGAAGGGTGTTTCCTCGAACCAACTTAGGCGCACGCTTGGAGTGAGCTACAAGACGGCTTGGTATCTCTGCCACCGCATCCGATGGGCTATGCACGAGGCCGAGCCCACGCCCCTCACTGGCAATGTAGAGGCCGACGAGACCTGGATCGGCGGGAAGTCCACCCGAGGTCGCAGACGAGCCTACGAGAACAAGACGATGGTCCTTGGCGCCATCCAGCGTGGCGGGAAGATCCGCCTCAGGGTCGAGGGCCGAGGCATCCCCCAGGCCACGAAGCTCATGCTGCATCGGTTCATCGACGTTGCTGTTGCCGATGGCGCCGAGGCTATCTACACCGACCAGCACGTCGGATACACCGGCATCGGAGACGAGAACACTCGGCATGAGGCCGTGGACCATTCTGCCGAGGAATGGGTGCGCGGGGACGTGTCTACGCAGTCCATCGAATCGGCTTGGAGTCTGTTCAAGCGGTCGATCGTGGGCAGCTACCATCGGCTCTCCGCTAAGCACTTGCCGGCCTACTTGGATGAGTTCTCTTTTCGGTTTGATAACCGAGAGAACCCCTATTTGTTCCGGGACACATTGCTCAAGTTGCTCTCTGCCGACGTGCTGAGATATTCGGAATTGACCGGCGCGATTAGGGCCTGAGGCGACGACGACACCGGGGGCACCATTCCTGCCAGGGATACGCGTTGAAACCGCAATCGCATTCACGAGAGGGCCCTGCCGAGTAGCCGCTGAAGCCTTCCTCTTCTGGCCGATGAACGAGCCGCCCGTGGAGATGCTGGATTTCCCCCCCGGTCATCATGGTGTCGGCGTGTCCCTCCGCGTTGAGGTCCACCTGAGGGTGTCGACCTGACAGCAGAATATCTACGGGATGATCTAGCTTGGGTGCTTCTGTCCCAGAATCGTCGGTCACATGTAGTCCAGCGTGTGTGGCACCCGCGATTCTCACGTCGTGCATGTAATGGCCACCTATGTGGCTCTTCCTGATGAGGAGATCCTGCTTCGATCCAAGGGCGGTGTGCGTTCGGCCGTCTCCAGACTTTGATTTGGGCTTCTTCTTGCGAGCCATACGAGTTCATCTTACGGACGTTCATTGACCCCCGCCGCCGGGGGACGGTGCTTCCACTTGCCCCCCAACTTCTTAAACTCCGAATCTGCAGCGATCACGTCAGCCGTCGAGTCAATCTCAGCCGTGCTTTCACCGACCTTCGTATCTCGGAACGTGGCGGTTTCGTCTATGGGGATGATCTCTTTCCTTTTCTTCTGGCGTTGATCCCACAAGAACGAACCAATGATCAGGGCGATCCCAAGGATGATCCCTATTGTTAGGACTATTACCTGAGCGCGATGGCTCTTGGCTTGCACTATCAAGAGAGTTGTACCGAGACTGATCACGATCTCTCCCGCAACAACCCGCACCACTGCCATCCCCAATCCTAGCCTTGCTCCTCTGGCCCCATCTATTCGATGGTCTCGCTAAATGCGCCGCACGCGTAGCATTGAAATACCAAGCTACGGACTTGATGTGTCCCTGAGGCCAGGCCCATAAGTGGCGCACCGCAGGAGCCGCACTCAAGAACAACTTTGGCTCCCAAAAGGATCGGACGACTCATTAGTTTGAGTATCGACCGCGTCTTCGGTGCAGGCTCCGGGATCACAGCGAGCCTTACCCTGGTTTTCTTCGGTGTTGGCCCCTTTTTGGTCACGAACCCTCCGCAGCAAGACAGCTCCCAATCTGTAGGTCCCGATGGGCAGCCGTATCTCACGGCCTGTATACACCGCCCACCAAAACCGTAGCGTGCTTCGTAGCCCCATATGCTAACTCAGATCAAGGGGGTTACCGTGCATCAACGACATAACCCCCACCCCTGAGCTACGTGAGTTTGCGGATATACGTCGGGAAGGAATTGCCTCATCATGGGGTTTCACGTGGCCCGATGAAGAAAAAGAACATAGACCCGCAATCCATAGATGCAGAGGTACCGCTTCCTCAACCCCTCGGTGTTGTCCTGATCGACCCGCTCCATGTAGTGCGGGCGGCGCTCGCATTGCTGATCTCCGCCCAGCCCGACATGGAGGTCCTTGCGCAGGCGGGAACGTCAGATGAAGGGCTCAAAGCGGTCCTGAGCCTTCCACGCCGGTTAGGGGTGGTCGTCCTGATTGGGCTGAACCTGGGGGGAGAGCGCGACGCCTACTGGCTGATGCGGAGTATTCGCGAGAGCGTGCCGTCTCTTCCGCTCCTGGCTTGCGGCGCGAACATCGATGCGACGACGATCTCAAAGGCCTTGTTCTTCGGTGCCGATGGCTTCGTCGACAAGAGTACCGACCTGGATGGTTTCCTCGGGTCACTGCGGCGGATGGGTCGCGGCGAGATGGTGCTGGACGGCCTGCCTTCGAACTGGCTTGGCACCATAGCCGATGACATCGATCGCCAGTTGGCGGCGACACCGTCGCTCACCGAGCGCGAGCGCGAAGTGCTCGCCGTCGCCGCGCAGGGCCTGACGGCTCGGCAGATCGGGTCGCGACTTGGCGTGCGCGAACGCACCATTACAACCCACCTGGGAACGATCTACCGCAAGCTGGGGGCCAGCGGCCGCGTTGCGGCGATCTCCGCGGCCACGCGCTCTGGCCTTGTCTCGGTTCCGTACGCCGAGTAGCCGGATCAGGTCCCGGCGTCGATCCTGACCTGATCGGTCACGTCGGTGAACTTATACAGGTGGGAAACGTCCTGGAACACGAAGTTCTGGTCCGGCAGCAGCGGCAGGTCCGCCTCGAAGTATCGGTCGAGCACTACCCGGAACGAGTTCACAGGGGTGATGGTGGGATAGAGCCCCGGCTCGTCTACGCCGGGGAGGAAGTAAGCGTTCAGGATGGGGAACTTTCTCGCCAGGGTCTCGGGCGGCAGGCCTTCCCAGCTCTTGGGATCACCTGGATATGGTCCCTCGTCGGACTGGACGATGATGATTGGGCGTGAATCCTCTGGTCCCGAGAGCAGCTCGTCGACGAGGTCAAGCACCTTTTGGTTGACGAACTGCAGTTGCTCGAGGTAGTTCTCCTCCTCCGATCTGCCCTTCGCCACCTGCGGCGTGACCAACCGTCCGTTCCGGTCGAAGACGTACGGGGCATGGGGGGCCATGATGTGGGCGAACACGAACGTTGGCCCAGGGGCCTCTCGAGTCCTCGCGATCTGGTCGAACTGGAACTGAAGACGGTTCCATTCCCTGGTACGCACGTCCAGAGTGTTGGGGAAGAGGCGGAAACGGCTCGCGATGGGCCACAAGGCGGTCGTCTGGTACAGGGCGGTTGAGAACTCGGAGAAGCCGCCGAACCTGACGTTCTCGTCGGCGTCCGGGTTGGACGTCGTGGGTACCCACCACGAGCCGATGTGAACGTAGTTGTAGCCCGACCCCTTGAGGAGCCGTACGACCTCCGAGTCCTGGACCGAAGCGATGGCGGGCTTCGGATTTCGTGTCGAGGACCCCACGACTCTGGTGATCGGGTCCAGGTACTGCATGTTGAGGGAGGAAGCGAGCGACAGGAGTGTTATGGGGTAGTTCGCCGTGCTCTCGCGGGCCACGTACAAGCCTCTTGCGGCAAGCTCGTCCAGGAATGGCTCGTTGTCGAAGCCGAACTGGCCGCGCAGCGCGCTCGCGCCAGCGTAGTCCTCGAGCATCACGTAGTAGATGTCCGGTGGGTCCTCTCCCGCCGCTGAGGCGGACGAATGGAGCACGACGTCTCCTACCGACAGATAGTTGCCGCCCGGGCCGGCCTGGAGCTGCAGGAACCCGATCGTCAGCAGGTTCATCGCCACCAAACCTGCGCTGACGACATTGAGGATCAGGGTCGAGTCGGCCAGACGCCGGCGCGTGCCGACCACCCACGCGACGGAGGCCACGGCCAAGATCTCCCACATCACCGTGAGGAAGCCGTCGCTGCCCACGTCCACACCGCCGACCGACCAGCCTCGGGCCAGGCGTGACGCGTAGCCGTAGGAGAAGAACAGCACTACTAGCGCCGAGACGGCGAGACCGGCCTTGCGGGCATTCCGAAGAAGCAGGCTGAGCACCGCGAACAAGATGGCCGTCAGGCCCACCACGAAAGCCAGGGGCCGCGCGAGCTGTCCAAGAGGGAGTCCGTTCGGCAGGTTGTCGGCGAACAGGTAAAGGACCGGGAACGCGGCGAACAGCAGAGGATGCGCCACGATTCTCCTCCGATTCCGGTGCTGGTCGGACCCCTCCTCGGAAGGTTCGGCCGCGCCCAATTCCCTCACGTCCACCGCCACGGTGCCCTCGTGGCGCTCTCCGGAACCCATCGGCTATCTCCCTCGCATCAGGTACAGAAGGCGCTCCGAGTCTGGTATCGGCTCCCGACGCTGGGTAACGAAATACCGGTCGAAAGCCGCCTCGAACCCTTCCTGCGTGTATCCATGGAACACGTCCTCTCGATGGGAGAGAAGCTCCTGGACCTTGGGATCGCTTTTCGGGACGAACTCGACGACGAGCCAGGAGCAGAGGCGCCTCATGAACTCCGCGAGCCGCTCGAAGGACACGTTGTTCCCTATCGCCAGGTGATGGATAAGGGCCAGGGCGAGCACCAGGTCGACCGGGCCTCGGTCGGCGAGAGAACGGCGCTCTTGGTTGGCCCAACCGATGTCCGGGCTCGGCGCATTTAGATCCATCACCAAGGGAAGCAGATCTCGCTCAGAGCGATCCACCACCGTCCGGTAGTTCGCTTCCACCGCGGCCGCATCGAAGTCGAAAGCCACTGTCGGGATTCCCCCATCGGAGGCGAGACGGCTGAACAGCCCCGTGTTCGCCCCCAAGTCCCAGACCGACCGCGGCGCGGCGGCTTCCAAGAAGCTTGCGACGATGGACTTCTTGTGCTGCAGGGCCTCGGGGCGATAACTCTCCGCTTCCTCGTAGTAGCCGGCCCAACTCGAGTCCTTCGGCCGCCAGCTCAAGGCTGCGACGGCCTTACGCAAGCTGCCGATGAGGCCGCGAAACGCCTGGGCCGAGAAGGCCCGACCCGATTTGATTGCCCTACCCTTGCTCGAATCCCTTTCGTGTCGTCGCTGGCTTCGAGCATGGGCGAAGACGTGCAGGAACAGGGAAGGACGAAGGCGGGCCCGTGCGGGGAGCATCTCCGCGGCCAGATCCAGGGGCACTCCATCGATGTGGATCTGCGAGAGTCTGCCCAGACGCACGTCTCGGTACGACATCAATGCGAGCGGCGCGAGGAAGTGCTGACAGAACTGGCGGTAGGCGACCCATGGCTGTCCTGCGCGCAACTTCTCGAAGGAGAGGGTGTCCACCAGGATCGGCCGTCCGCGGTGGAACTGGATGTTGTAGGCCGTTGCGTCCCGCAGGGACATCTCGTGGTCTAGAGCCATAGCCTGAACGGCAAGCGTCGCGAGCGCGGCGTCTCTCAGCTGGCCGAAGCACCACTCGTACGGATATGAGACGAAGCCGACCGGCTCGGGGCGAAGCACCTTGTAGGCGCCGGGAGCGGCTGCCAGGGAGATGTCGACCTCCTCGTGTGGAATGAGCAGCCCCGCCTCCACGAGTGCTCGCTCCAGCCCGGTTGCCGAAAGCGCGTCGAACTGCTCGCGAAACGAGAGGTTGACCTGCCGATAGAGGGTCCCCTCCCGTACGAAGAGGAAGCCGCTGGGATCTCTGAACGAGCTCGGAAGGACCGACCCGCTCATGATCTCCCGTCACCGCGAGCGGCCGGCTCGGGATCGCGATTGGACCGGCGCCTGAAGAAGGACCAGAGCTTCTTCCACCAGAGCTTCAGCGCGACGGCCCCGCCGAGGAAAACGCCAATGACCACCTGGAAGATGTAGCTACCCGTGCCGGCGTCGACATAGGCGTTAGCGGATGGCAGCGTGACAAGAGAGAAGCAGATCAAGAAGACGATGACCCAAACTGCCCTTCTGCTCACGGGACCCACCTCACTTCTCTCGCACCGGCATCTTCCGCGGGACCGCGGAACGCCACGAGGATACCCATCCCCACCGTGTCGGCCGCATTCCGCATTTCACCTAGAGGCGATACGTACTTGTACGTACCGGTCACGGTCCGGCCCGCGCGAACACCGCGCCGTCGGCATCCTCGTAGATGAGGAGCCACCCCGGGTCGTGGCGGATGATAGGGATGAGCAGGGCCTGCTCGCCGCGGTCGGCCACCACCACGTGCACGTTCCAGCGGTCGAGGATGCGCTGCCACCCTTCCCGGCCGACGGAGACATCGGCGTGCTCGCGCCAGACCGAGTCGGGGAAGAGCTCGATGCGGGAGTCGATGAACACGGGATTCTCCGGGAAGGCCAGCTCGAACCACGACCCCCAGACCTGGGCATTGAAAACCCGCTCCTCGGGTCGGAGGACTTGCTCAAGGGCCCCAGCGATCCCCCGCGGCGCTCTCGAGAGGTGGCTGTCCGGGGACCTGATCGAGGTTCCCAAGAGGGACCATGGAAACAGCCCCGCCACCAGGACAACCAAGGCCCCGGCGATCCCGGTATTGATCAGGGACGGCGGGAGCTCTGAACGCTTGTCGGTCCGATTCTCCGCAAACGCTGTCGCGACGATAGGCGCCGCGGCCAGCCCCCACCAGAGCGTGCTTCGACCGGCCGTAAGCCCGACCGCGAAGAAGACGCCGAGCCAAGCCAGCCGGGGCCACGGAAGCGAGCGCCCCCGTCGGGCCAGCACGACCCCCACGATGCCTACGGAGAGGAAGAAGATCGCCCCCCCCGGCTCCCGGATACTGGGCGGCTGCCACTCGCTCACTAGCCGGGAGATCCGAGAGTTCGTGGAAATGCCAGAAGCGTAGCTCCATACCCGGAGTCCCAGCGGGTTGAGCGTGGCCGCAGCCGCAGCCAGGACGGCGACCCTCAGCGTCCGTCGAGCGGCGGGAGAGCGCTCCTCCCGGTCTTCGAGCCAGGCCAGGCCCAACAGCAGAGGACCCAGGAAGAAGCTGCCATGCACGTTGGCCCACACCGCGACGACGGCGGGCATCGCCCACATCCTGTTGGGGTGTCGGTGGCGTCCCCATATGATCCACAGACTCAGGGCGAAGATGACCACTCCCAGCAGTTGGGGACGGAGGGAAAGATTTCGAAACCCCGCCGCTATCGCTCCTAGAGCTAGGCAGGCCGCCCACCTCGGAGGGGAGCCGGCTTGCCGGCAAGCCAGGTACACGAAGAGGCTCGTAGTGCCCAGCAGCACGGAGCGGGCGCCAGCGAGGCCCGCCCATCCCAGGGGTCTGAACACCAGGGTGAGCAGGAGCTGAGCGCCCCATTGCTGATCGAGCCAGGGCAGTCCAGCCGCGGTAAACGTGAAGCTGTCGGTTCGGATCAATTGGTGCGTTCGAAGCATTAGGTCTCCCGCCCGGAGGTGGTAGGCCAGGTCGACCGTGCCCAGCCGGCCTTGAAGGGCGATCATCGGGAGTACCAGCGCCACGATCGCCCAGAGCTGGGGGAGTGAGAGGGCCAATCGATTGGCCCTCCGCTCGTCTGCCTGCGGGGTGACCGGAGAGGTCATCACGAGGCCTCATGGTACGGCCGGCATCGGCTCCAGCCGGTGAGCCCCGGGCTGTTGGTACGTAGAAGTACGTACCAACACTCCGTGAAATGCGGAATGTGAGTTGCCTCGGGTGATCCCTAACCTCCCCACGTCGCTTCGGTCGCCTGACCGGAGGGATAGGGATTCACGGAATGTCGAAGGGAGGTGAACAGATGCTTCTCGGACTCTACGCCCGGACCCAGACCCTGTGGTTCGACATGAAGTCCCGGATGCGCAGGGAGAACGGAGCGGTCGCCACAGAGTACGTGCTCCTTCTCGCCCTTATCGCCCTCGCCATCGTGGCGGGCGCTGCCGTGCTGGCTGGAGCGATCAACGACCGGTTTAACGACGCGAGCAGCTGCATCGCAACGGCGCCCACGAGCTGCTAGCCGGCAGCAACGGTAGGGAGCCGCAAGTAATGAGCGGCCTCGCCGGCCGCTCACTCCCTCGCCAGGGGAGGAGTGAGGGGCCGGCGAAGCGCACCCCGGGATGGGACAACCGGGACCGGACCAACGGAGATACGGACGGAGTCGAAGACGTGAGGACCAAATGGAGAGACGAAGAAGGAGCTGCGGCGGTCGAGTTCGCCATCATCATGACGCTGCTCTTCACGATCCTGTTCGGGATCATCGAGTTCGGTATCACGCTCAGCAAGTACCAGTCCTTCCTGGGCGCCGCTCGGGAGGGGGCTCGCTATGCGGCCGTCCGGTGCGCTCCCGACAGCTCCACCGTGTGCGACGACACGCTGATCGCCAACCGCGTCACGCTCACTGCTGGGTACGCCATCGGCCCTGGATCGCCCACGGAGGACATCGTGTGTGACGTAACCACCCGTGGCCAGCCCGTCACGGTTAGCTGGTCGCAGCACTTCAGACTCTCCATCCCCTTCGTGCCGGACCTGAGCTTCGACAAGGACATCAAGGGGGTATTCCGATGCGAATGAGGCTGCGCGCCGTCGATCTCCAAGACGAACGGGGAGCGACCGTCGTCATCGTCGTGGTGGCCCTCGTCGCCCTCATGGGAATGCTCGTCCTGAGCGTCGACCTAGGCGGCATGCTGGCCAAGCGCCGAGGGATGGTCAACGCGGCGGATGCGGCAGCGCACGCGGCGGCGGAGTCTTACGCGAGGAACGAAGCGGAAGCGCTCGTCAACGACGGCCCGGCGCAGACCCAGGCCGATCTGCTCGCCACCGACAACATTTCGAACGCCGTGCGCGACGACTACATCGTCCAGACCGGTCTCGGAGGCGTCGACTGCAACCCGGTGAGCGCCTGCGGCTCGGTGACGGTGAAGTACCACGGAGTAACAAAGCTCTTCTTCGGTCCCATTCTGGGATTCGGACAGTCGGCGACGATCCACTCGCAGGCCACGGCCATATGGGGCCCCGCCGGGGGAGGCAATCCCACCCCCATCATGATCCGGTACGACTGGATGACGACCGAGTGCGAGAGACCGTTCCCTGACCCCAACCCACCCGTCAACTGTGGTTTCTGGCTGAACGACCACGACGACAACGGGAACCCGATGTGGTCGTGGCTCAACCTAAACCCGTACCCCGGCTCCTCGGCCGGGTGGAACGTGCCCATCGGCTTCAACTGCCCGAACGTCGGGGCCAATGACAGGTCCGACTGGATCAACGGGATCAACGTTCCCGATCTCCCGGTCAACCAGGCGCCCACCCCCACGTTCGTGTGCACCACGTCGGGACATGCAGCAGCAAACTTTAGGGACCTGCAGGACCAGATCGGCGAGTACCGGGTACTCCCGGTCAACGACGCGAACGGCACATTCGCCCCGCCCGGCCAGGTGGACAGGGATGGGAACTGGTGTCCACCCAACACCTCTTGCACCCCGGACAAGTACGACATCGTGGGGTTCACGGAGCTCCGCATCGACGATGTGCTGCACGGGAACGACCCGGTGGCTATCGGAACCCCAGGCAGCATGGGCGACTGCAACAAGAACCACGGCTTCAGGCGGGACGACGTGCTGGACCTCGACACCTTGAACGGGAACGGGTGCCCCAACACCAGCCAGACCGACGTCCTGGATCCGCTTCCCCCTAGCCTGTTGTCCAAGAACGGGACCCCGTTCGTTGAGAACGTCGACTACACGTACGACGCCGTCACCCACGTGGTGACCTGGACCAGGGCCGACACCAACGGGGTCGACATCAAGTTCCATTGGGAGATCCTGCCCAAGCCGGGGAAGTGCCGAGTCCACGCCTCCGATCCGAACGCCGTGTGCCTGGTGGCCTCGTGGCAAGGGTACCGGTCCGGCGGGTTCGAGCCGGGCGGCGGGATCGACTTCGGGTATCGGGCCATCCGGCTTTCGGAGTGACAGACAACAGGTAATCGAAGACGACCGACGAAAGAGGAGAGGGATCGCGATGAAGATGAGAGGACTGTCCGTGGCGGTGGCTCTGGTACTGGCCGTGGGGGCCACACTAGGGGTGTTCCTGTACGTCCAGGGTGTGAAGAAGGAGGCCAAGACCCCCACCGCCAATGCGGTGTCGGTGGTCGTTTCCAAGAAGGACATCCCGGCCGGGACGAAGCTGGATGCGCTGATCACAGCGGGGGACTTCACCACGCTCTCCGTCTCCAAGGACGCACTCGTTCAGGGGGCCGTGACCAGCCTGTCGCAGCTCCAGGGTCGGTCGACCAACGCGTTCGTCCTCCATGGCGAACAGATCTCGACGGTCAGGCTGCAGGGGACAAGCACGAGGACCGGTGGGACCCTCGGGCTGAGCGAGGGCTACCAGGCGGTCACCATCTCGCTGGACACGCCCAGAGCGGGCGGAGGGATCGTGGCTGCGGACGACCACATCACCGTCTACGCCACGTTCGACAGCGTCTCGATCACCCGGGGAGATGTGCAGGCCTTCCTGAAGGGTAAGGACGCCAAGGTTGCCTCACTGAACGTCGGCGATTACACGATGGTGGTAGTGCCGGACGTTCGAGTCCTTCGGATCTCGGGTGCTGGTGCAGGTGTGGCCGCCCCGACCACGGGTGACATACAGCTGACGCTGGAGCTGCTTCCGGTGGACGCCCAGAAGCTGATTTTCGCCCAAGAGCAGGGGAAGGTCTGGCTGTCGCTCTTGGCGCCCGGGGAGAAGGGTGTCGACAATCCGCCCCTCAACGATCTTGGCCTGCTGCAGGCGGCGGGGACAGGTCCTGTATGAACGAGCTCCGGGTGGTCGCAATAGGACCCCCTCCGACGTTCCGTCAGCAGGTCGCCCGGGCGCTGGAGGCAGAGACCGAGCCCGTCGAATGGGTGCCCAGCGTCACCGCTGCGGAAGCAGTCGTGGGCTCCAGGGACTCGTTGGCCGAGGTGCTGGTCCTGTCTCCCGACGTCAAGGACATGGACGCCTTCGGCCTGGCCGAGTTCGTCGGGCGAGTCTCGCCTGCAACGGCGATCCTCTTGGTACGGGATCGACCGCTGAACGGCCTCCTTCCGGCCGCCATGCGCGCAGGCATCCGCGACGTCGTGGACCTCTCGCAAGGGGGAGAGGAGCTCAAGGACGCGCTGACTCGGGCGCTGGCTTGGTCGAGGAACCTCCGTTCAGTAGGGGGGGAATGGAAGCCCCAGGCGCCCGAGTCGCGGGGACAGATCATCTCGGTCTTCTCCTCGAAGGGCGGGACGGGGAAGACGTTCCTGGCCTCGAACCTGGCGGCCGCCATCGCAAGGAAGAGCGGCAGCGACACGGCTCTGGTCGACCTGGACCTGGACCTAGGGGATGTCTTCGCCAACTTCGGGAAGGAGGCGACCCGACCGGTCCAGGACATCCTCGCGCTGGGCGAGCAATACGACAAGGACGTCATCGTGTCGATGGGGACGCAACTCGCGGAGCATCTGCACGGGTTCGCGGCCGTCCGCGATCCATCTCCTCCTCCCGTCGCCGGAGAGGCCGTCGGGAAGATCCTCCGCAACCTCCGGGGAGTCTTCGATTACACGGTCATCGATGCGACCGCCGACTACTCCGATTCCGCGCTCGCCGCGTTCGACCTCTCCGACCGGATCTACCTGATCACGGGGCTGGATGTGGTCGGGGTCCGGCATCTGTCGGTAGCCCTGGAGACCCTCATGGCTCTGGGGTATCCGCGGGAGCTGTTCTCGCTGGTCATGAACCGCGCGGACAGCAAGGTGGGGCTCTCGTCGCAAGACGTCGAGCGGGTCACGAAGCTTCACGTCGACCACTCGATCCCATCGAGCCGGCTCGTTCCCGCATCGCTCAACAAGGGCCGGCCGGTCGTAATCGAAGAACCCAAATCCGAGGTCGCCAAGGCCGTCGAGGCCATCGCGGCGAAGATCGTCGCACCGGCGCCCGCCCAGACCGGCAAACGTGGCCGGCACGCAGGAAGATGAGGGAGGAGTGAAGTGTCACTTGCCGAGCGACTAGCACGACGGCAGCAGGCCGATCGTATCGCCGAGGTCCGGGTTCACGTCCAGACCGAGCTCGTCCAGAGCCTCGGCCCCAAGCTCTACGACACGGCCCTGTCGGATACCGACCTTCAGGACCTGGTGCACAAGAGGCTGGCCGAGTTGCTGGACGAGGAGCAGACACCTCTGTCCGCTCAGGAGAAGGCCCAGATCATCCAGTCCATCGGTGACAGCGTCCTGGGCCTGGGTCCCATCGAGACGTTCGTGCGCGATCCCGAGGTGACCGAGGTCATGGTCAACGGCGCGGACGCGATCTACGTCGAGCGAAGAGGGAAGCTCTACTGGACAGGCGCGAAGTTCCTGGACAACGAACAGCTCCGGAGAACGATCGAGAAGATCGTGGCCAGGATCGGCCGGCGGATCGATGAGGCGTCTCCGTACGTCGACGCCAGGCTCCCCGACGGGTCCCGGGTGAACGCGATCATCCCTCCGCTGGCTGTGGATGGCCCCGCGCTCACGATCCGCAAGTTCGCCGCGGATCCGTATCAGGCGGACGACCTGGTCTCGTTCGGGACGCTGACCACGCCGGTCGCCCAGTTCCTGGAGGCATGCGTCCGCGGAAAGATCAACATCATGGTCTCAGGCGGTACAGGGGCAGGCAAGACCACGACGCTCAACGTCCTCTCCTCCTTCATCCCCGAGGACGAGAGGATCATCACGATCGAGGACGCGGCCGAGCTAAAGCTGCAGCAGCCCCACGTGGTCAGGCTCGAGTCCCGCCCCCCGAACATCGAAGGCCGAGGCGAAGTCACGATCCGCGATCTGGTTCGCAACGCGCTGCGCATGCGACCGGACCGGATCGTGGTCGGTGAGTCCAGAGGGCCCGAGGCGCTGGACCTGCTTCAGGCGATGAACACCGGACACGACGGCTCGATCTCGACCGTCCACGCCAACTCACCGCGCGACGTCCTCTCCCGGCTTGAGACCATGACGCTCATGGCTGGCATGGAGCTCACCGTAAGGGCGGTGCGGGAACAGATCGCCGCCGCGATCAACCTGATCATCCATCAGTCGCGGCTCAAGGACGGCACCCGTCGCTTCACCCACGTCACCGAGATCGTGGGCATGGAGGACGAGATCATCACGATCCAGGACATCTTCCTGTTCGATTACCGCGCGGGGGTGAACGAGCACGGGCGTTTCCTCGGGCAGCTCAGGGCCACCGGGCTTCGGCCCCATTTCCTGGACAAGTTGCGAGACCGCGGGATCGTGGTGCCGGCGAGCATCTTCAGTCCCAACCAGGAAGAAGCACGGCGATGATCCTTCGTAAGCTCCCCGCGGCCTTTCTCTTCGCATCCCTGCTGGTGATGCCGGCGGCCGCTGCCGCTTCCACCGCGCCTTCGGTCCATATACGCCAGGTGGAACTGGGCGACTTTCCGACCGTCTCGGTGACGGTCTCGATTGAAGGAGTCGTCACCCCGGAAGACATAGGGGCTACCGAGAACGGGAAGCCGATTTCGGATGTGACCGTTCGCTCCCTCTCCGAGGAAGGACGCGAGATCGATGTGGTCCTGGCGGTGGACACCTCCGACAGCGTGAGGGGTGAGCCTCTCGCCGCCGCGGTCGCCGCCGCCCGCGGATTCGTGGACCGGCTACCGCTCGATGTGCCGATCGGCGTCCTCACCTTCTCCGATCTCCCGCGGGTGGTCCAACCCGTCACGACCGACCACGCGGCCGTCTTGCTTGCTCTCGACTCGCTCACCGAGACGCAGCGCGGGACGGCGCTCTTCGACGGCGTGGCGCTGGGTGCCACCCTTTTCGCTGGACCGGCACAGCACAACATCATCCTTCTCACCGATGGAAGCGACGTGGATAGCCGGAACGATCTCGAGGCAACCGTCCTGACGGCTCAGGAGAATCACGTCACGGTCTTCACTGTGGGGCTTGGAACCGAGCCGGAAGATTCCGTGCTGAAGGCGTTGGCGACCCGCACGGGCGGGACCTATACGGCTGCCGTGCAGGCCGAACTTCCCACTATCTATCAGAACCTGGCCGCGCAACTCTCGCACCAGTACGTCTTGAGGTACCAGTCGGTCAGCTCTCCGGGATCTCAGGTGTCGATCTCGGTGACCTCATCCGCAGGCACCGACAGCTCACTTGTCCTCATGCCTCGTCCACCCGCGACACTTGGGCCGGCGTCTGGACCGGGGAAGGCCCTTCTCAACGGGACCTGGGGACTGATTCTCGTGCTGGCGTTCTCGTTCCTCGGCTGCTTCCTTCTCCTCCAGATGCTGCTCGGGGCGAGGACCCGCATGCGGCGCGAGCAGGACCTGGCCAGGCGGATGGGCGTCTCTCGCGGAGATGAGCCCGACAGTGAAGAAGGAGATAGCCAGACCATCACCGGCTGGATCCCTGAGCCGTTCGTGGCTGCGGCCGAGCAATTGGTCGAAGCGGGAGGTTTCAGCTCTTCCCTGGCTCGGCAACTCGAGCGGGGAGGGGTGCCCATCCGTGCCGGTGAGTTCGTCGCCGGGGCAGCCTTCGCCGGCCTCGTCGGCGCGATGATCGGAGGCATCCTGTTGCAGAGCGTCCTGTTCGCTCTGGTGTTCGGAGCGGCCAGCGCCGTGGCACCCTTCGTGTGGATCCAGATGAAGGTCACCCGTCGGCTCAACCAGTTCCATTCGCAGCTCCCCGACATCCTCATGATCCTGGCGAGCTCCATGCGGGCGGGCCACAGCTTCCTTCAGGCGCTGGACATGGTGGCCAAGGAGATCGGAGATCCGGCCGCGCCCGAGTTCGCCCGGCTCGTGGCCGAGGTCCGGCTGGGGCGGCCCGTCGAGGAAGCCATGCTTGCCCTGGCCGAGCGCGTCGGGACTGATGAGTTCAAGTGGGCGGTGATCGGGGTAAACGTCCAACGCGAGGTCGGCGGGAACCTGGCCGAGATCCTGGACACAGTGGCCGACACCGTGCGGGAGCGTGACTCGGTCCGCAGGCAGATCAAGGTGCTCTCCGCAGAGGGTAGGTTGTCGATGCGCATCCTGATCGTCATCCCCTTTGCCCTCTCCCTGTACATGGTCAAGGTGAACCCCGACTACATGAGGCTGCTGTGGAGCACCCGACTAGGCTGGGTCATGATCGGGATCGCGGCCTGCCTGATGACGGTCGGGGTCTTCTGGGCCAGGAAGGTCGTGAAGATCGATGTCTAGCGCCGTTTATCTCTCTCTTGGCCTGCTCGCCACCTTCTCCGCGTTCATCGTCGGGGGCTTCGCGCTGGAGGCCGCCTTGTCCGAGCGGCGGCGGTCGGTGGACTTGCTCCGCTCGCAGGTCGGTGAGGTCAACAGAGACCTCCGAGACCAGGAACTGGCGGAGCCATTCCTCGAGCGGGTCATCGTTCCGCTCGTCTCGACGCTTGGGAAGGCGGGACGCCGGATCACCCCCTTGGGGATGCGAGACCGCATAGCCCGGAAGCTGGTTCTGGCGGGAAGCCCGCCGGGACTGGACGCGGAGAAGGTGGCCGCGTTCAAGATCTTCGGGGCAGTGGGCGGGGGCGTCTTTGGCATCGTCGTTGCGGCGATATCGGGCCTCTCCGCCTCGTTCACCCTCGAGGTAGCTGCCTTCCTGGCGGCCTTCGGCTTCCTGCTTCCGGGGGCGGGCCTCGGCCAGAGGGCCATCCACCGGCAGGAGACCATCCAGAAGGCGCTTCCCGACTCCATGGACCTTCTGACCATCAGCGTGGAGGCCGGCTTGGGATTCGATGCCGCTCTGGCGCACGTGCGGCGCAACGTGCCCGGCCCGCTCTCCGACGAATTCGGAAGGATGCTCCAGGAGATGCAGCTGGGCGTGAGCAGGGTCGACGCGTTCCGGCACCTCTCGGATCGCACGGACGTCGACGAGCTCAGGGCGTTCGTCCTTGCGATGATCCAGGCCGACGTTTTCGGCGTGAGCATCGCCAAGGTCCTCCGGGCTCAGGCGAAGGAGTTGAGGGTGAAACGCCGGCAACGAGCCGAGGAGAAGGCCCAGAAGCTGCCGGTGAAGCTCCTGTTCCCGCTCCTCTTCGGGATCTTGCCGTCGATGTTCGTAGTCATCGTCGGCCCCGGTGTGATCCGGATGCTGCATTCCTTCCTTGGGATCAATCCCTGACCTACGTCCTTGACCTGATCACCCCCGTCCTGTAAGAGGATGGTGCCGGAACAAGACGAACGTCTAGACTCCCGAAAGGAGGTCATATGCTGGCAAAGATGGGCACCGGACCAATCATCGGGCTTTCGCTCGTACTGGTGATCCTCGTCGTGCTCTTCTTCGTCGTCCTCGGAAGATCTCGTCGATCCTGAAGGACGGCTGGCGGCGAGCCCAGGTGACAGCCCCGGATCGATGAACCAATCGATCGCCGAGGCGATAGAGCGCGCGAGGGCGGGAGGGCTCGCCAAGTACCACGCGAAGCTCGCCGAGCAGGGAAAGCTCTTCGTCCGGGAGCGGCTTGGGCTGCTGCTGGACGACATGGAAGGCTTCGCCGAGGACGGTCTGCTCGTATCCGCCCTGAGGGGCGACCTGCCCGCCGATGGGGTGGTCACAGGCGTCGGCCGGATCGACGGCCGGCCGGTGGCGGTAATCGCCAACGACCCCACCGTCAAGGCCGGGTCCTGGGGCGCCCCGACGGTCGAGAAGATCATCCGTCTCATTGAGCTGGCCCGCGCGCGCAGGATCCCGATCCTGTACATGGTCGACTCGGCGGGCGCACGAATCACGGACCAGGTGGAGCTGTTCCCGGGACGTCGGGGGGCTGGAAAGATCTTCTACAATCAGGTTCAGGCCTCGGGCCGCATCCCACAGATCTGCTGCCTTTTCGGGCCATCCGCCGCGGGCGGCGCCTACATACCAGCGTTTTGCGACGTCGTGTTCATGGTCGAGAAGAACGCCTCCATGTACCTGGGTTCGCCCCGTATGGCGGAGGAGGTCATCGGAGAGAAGGTCACTCTGGAGGAGATGGGCGGTGCCCGCATGCACTGCGAGGTCTCGGGCTGCGGCGATCTCTGTGTGGCCGACGACAAGGCGGCCATCGAGGCAGCTCGGGCTTACATCTCCTATTTCCCGCAGAGCTACCTCGAGGATCCTCCGGAGATCGAGGGCCGCCCACCAGCCTATCGCGGCTCTCTCGCCGGCATCGTCCCCGAGGACGAGTCGAAGGCTTTCGACATGTATGCCCTGATCGCCGGCCTGACGGACGAGGACTCCTTCTTTGAGCTGAAACCCGACTATGCGAAAGAGGTCATCATCGGCCTTGCTCGATTGGACGGCCGGGCAGTCGGCGTGGTCGCCAACCAGCCGGCGCACAAGGGTGGAGTTCTGTTCGTGGATTCGTCGGACAAGGTGGCTCGCTTCGTGTGGCTCTGCGACGCATTCAACATCCCGCTCGTGTTCCTGGCCGACGTCCCGGGATTCATGATCGGCTCCGCGGTCGAACGCCAGGGCATCATCCGCCACGGCGCCAAGCTGATCACTGCGGTTTCCGAGGCAACGGTCCCGAAGTTCTGCGTCGTCGTCCGCAAGGCTTACGGAGCAGGTCTCTACGCGATGGCGGGTCCGGGGTTCGCGCCCGACGCCACGATCGCGCTTCCCACCGCGAGGATCGCCGTCATGGGACCTGAGCCAGCGGTCAACGCCGTCTACTACAACAAGATCCAGGCAATCCAGGATCAAGCAGAGCGCGCGGCGTTCGTCGCCGAGAGGCGTCGCGAGTACGAGCGGGACATAGACCTGCTCCACCTTGCTTCGGAGAACGTGGTCGACGCCGTCGTGGAGCCCGATGGTCTGCGGGCGGAGCTCATACGCCGCCTCGCGCACGCCGATGGTAAGGATCGGGAGTTCAGCGGGCGGCGTCATGGGGTGCCGCCCGTTTGATCCATCAAAGGGGGTCTCTGCCCTGAACCTCGTCGATCTTCGCGTGGACGATCACGTAGCGACGGTGGTGATGCAGCGTAGCGAGGCCATGAATGCACTCTCCGGTGAGATGGCGGATACGCTCTCCGGCGCCATCCTGCAAGCCGCGGCCGAGCCGAAGGTGTGGGTCATGATCCTTGCCTCGGCGGGAGACAGGGCGTTCTGTGTCGGGGCCGACCTGAAGGAGCGCACCACTCTCGACGATGCCGGATGGCTCAGGAACCGGATCCTGATGCGCGGTCTCTTCGAGTCGCTTCGCTCGGTGCCCCAACCCACCATCGCTTCCGTATTCGGCCACGCGCTGGGCGGGGGGTTCGAGCTCGCCCTTTCCTGCGATCTGATGGTGGCCTCGGACGACGCGGTGTTCGGGCTGCCCGAGACCACCTTGGGGATCGTTCCGGGAGGCGGGGGGACACAACTCCTTGCCCGGCGCATCGGGATCACCAGGGCCAAGGAGCTGATCTTCACGGGCAGGCGTCTGACGGCCCAGGAGGCACAGCGGATGGGCCTGGTGAGCAAGGTGGTTACGAAATCGGAGCTGCGGTCGGCAACCACTTCACTGGCGCGCGAGATCTGCAAGGCATCGCCGATCGCGGTGCAGGAGGCCAAGAGGGCGGTTGACAATGCGTTCGACCTTCCGCTTGAGCATGGAATCGAGCTCGAGGACCTGGCGTGGCGCCGCGCGGTGGCAAGCGAGGATCGAAAGGAAGGCATCGCCGCTTTCAACCAGAAGCGCGATCCCGAGTGGAAGGGCCGGTGAGGGAGCTTCCCTCCCGTGTGATCATCCGGGAGGTAGGGCCGCGAGACGGACTGCAGGCGGAGAAGCCGCTTCCGCCTCAGTCGCGGGCGCGGTTGATCGAAGCATTGTCCCGGACGGGCCTGCAGAAGATAGAAGCCGTTTCCTTCGTATCCCCCGATGCGGTGCCGGCGATGGCGGACGCTGCCCAGGCCTGGCGAAACGTCAGCCCGTCCCCGGGGGTGGTTTATTCGGCTCTGGTCCCGAACCGCCGGGGGGCGGAGGCGGCGGTGGAGGCCGGCGGGTTCGGGTCGCTGCAGGCGTTCCTTGCCGCCTCGGACGGGTACAACCGCAGAAACGTAGGCAAGCCGGTAGAGGATTCGATCTCCGATGTGCGGGGAGTCGTGGAGGTAGCGCACCAGGCGAGCCTTCCCGTTGAGGTGTCCATCTCGGCGGCCTTCGGAGATCCCTACGATGGCGACGTGCCTCCCGAGCGCGTGCTCGAGGTGGCCGAGCGCGTGCTCGAGGCGGGAGCTTCGGGCGTCTCCCTTGGGGATACGAACGGGATGGCGACGCCTACCCGGGTCTGGAAGGTCGTCGACCTGCTCGGCCGGCGGCTCCCGAGCGTCCCGATAAACTTCCACTTCCACAACACCAGAGGCACCGCGATGGCCAACGTGCTTGCGGCGCTCGAAGCCGGGGTGACGGAGTTCGACGCGAGCGTGGGGGGGCTCGGTGGGTCGCCTTTCGCTCCCGGCGCTAATGGGAACCTGGCCACGGAGGATGTGGTGCACATGCTCATGGACATGGGGATCGAGACGGGAGTGGAACTTGACCTCCTGCTGGAGGCCGCCCGTTTCGCGGAGGGACTCCTCGGCCACGCGCTGCCGAGCCAGGTGTCGAAAGCCGGGCCACGTTCGGGCGGCGAAGTCTGACAAAAACGCTGGTCAGGGAACCTCTCATGGGATAACGTTCGCTGGTGAGCCAGCCTTCCCCACTGGCTGCCGTTGCCTTGGCGCTTCGCCGGGGCCGCGAGCGGCGCGGCGTGTCCCTGGGGGCAGCCGCCTCAGGCACCCGGATCCGAGAGGACTATCTCCGCGCGCGAGAGAACGCCTCGCTCGTCGACGCATACCCGGGGCCCGTCTACGCCAGGTACTTTGCTCGCGAGTACGCGCGATATCTGGGGCTGAACGAGGTACGTGTCGCCTCGGCATTCGAGGCCGGCTTGGCCATCGGACAGGAGCTCGCACGGACGCCCTTCCCCCACCTCCACCCGGTCCCGCCCCCTCTTTCGACCCCATCAGACTCGCGGCCGGCGCCCCCGCTCCGCAGCGCGGTCCGCAGTCCCATCGTAGGTGCTCCCCCCCGGTCGCCCGCGCTGCTCGTTGTGCTGGTGGCGCTGGCCGTTTCGGTACCTTCTGTGGTAGTCGTCCTTCGAGCTCGTTCTACCGACAAGGCGATCTCACCGGCAGGGGCTCGGCTCGCAATCGGGTCGCCGGAGCCGGAAACGGCCACTTCTGCCCTGCAGAGCCTTCCGACGACGAACCTGAGGGGTACTGCCAGCGATGGCGTCGTCATAAGGTTCCCGTTCGCTCCGCCCCCACTTCCGGAGCTGCCGGGGGGCGGCCGTGTGATCTTCCCCGACCACCGTGTGGTCGCTTTCTACGGGACCCCCCAGAGCCCCATCCTGGGAGTGCTGGGCGAGGCCAGCCCCGACGAGATCGCGAACAGGCTGCTCGATCAAGCAGCCGAATACGACCGGCGGGGACGGCCGGTAATACCGGCCTTCGAGCTGATAGCGAGCCTGGCGACCGCGTCCCCGGGCGTCGATCGCATGTACCGGTTCCGCCAGACGGCCGCGACGATCGATTCATACCTCTCGGCGATCCGCAAGATCCATGGGCTCCTCATCCTCGACATCCAGCCGGGGCGAGCCGACTGGTTGACGGAGGCGAAGGTACTGGAGCGGTGGCTGAGGGAGCCCGACGTCAGCCTTGCTCTGGATCCCGAGTGGAAGCTGGGCCCTGGCGACCTTCCGCTGCACCAGATCGGCTCGATAGACACCGGCTCCATCGACCGCGTCTCGCGATGGCTGGCGGGCATAGTGAGCGACGGCCAGCTGCCCCAGAAGCTGCTCGTAGTGCACGAGTTCAGGGCGTCAATGGTCACCCACCACGACCGCGTCAAGTCGAGGAAAGGTCTGGCCATCACCTTCGATGTCGATGGATTCGGCTCACGAGCGGCCAAGGTGCGCAAATGGGAGGAGCTTGCCACGGGTGACCACTCTTCCTTCCACGGCATGAAGCTCTTCTACCGCCACGATCGTGACCTCATGTCTCCAAAAACCACGCTCGGCCTCAAGCCGCATCCGGACCTCATCGTCTATCAGTGAGGCCAGCCTCGCACGGGATAGGCTCCCGCTCGCCATGTTCCGTCGACTCCTGATCGCCAACCGGGGGGAGATCGCCGTCCGCATCGCCCGGACGTGCCACGAGCTGGGCGTCGAGGTGGTCGCCGTGCATTCGGATGTGGACGCCGAGGCCCGTCATGCCAGGGCGGCCGACCAGGTCGTGCATCTTCCGGGCGTCACTCCGCCCGAGACTTACCTCAATGTGGGGGCCATCCTGGCGGCAGCGAGCAAGAGCGGGGCCGATGCCATCCATCCCGGGTACGGCTTCCTCTCGGAGCGAGCCGACGCCGCCAGCGCGGTTATCTCTGCGGGGCTTGCCTGGATCGGACCCCCGCCCGACGCGATCCTGGCCGCGGGCGACAAGATCCGTGCTCGCCGGCTGGCCGAGGCCGTGGGAGTGGCGCCGGTCCCGGGGACATCGGAGCCGGTTCGGGCGGCGGCGGATGCCCTGGCCTTCGGGCAGGCCCACGGCTATCCGATCGCCGTGAAGGCCGCGGGGGGAGGCGGCGGCAGGGGGCTGAAGGTGGCCGAATCAGCGGACGAGGTGGCCGCGGCGATGGAGTCCGCGGTTCGGGAGGCCGAGGCCTACTTCGGCTCCGGCGACGTCTACCTGGAGCGGTATCTCACCACGCCCAAGCACATCGAGATCCAGGTGCTGGCGCCCAGACCCGGCGGCGCGATGTCGCTGGGGGCCCGCGACTGCTCGCTGCAGCGTCGTCACCAGAAGCTGATCGAGGAGACCCCACCGCCACGGCACGCCGACATCGTGCCCGCGATGGGCGAGGCGGCCCTCGCCGTTGCGGGAGCGTGCGGCTATGTCAACGCCGGAACTGTCGAGTTCCTGGTCGACGACGATGGGCGCTTCTACTTCCTGGAAATCAATGCCAGGCTCCAGGTCGAGCACACCATCACCGAGGAGGTGCTGGGTCTGGACCTGGTCGCCGCACAGCTCCGGATCGCCGCCGGCGACGACCTTGGATTCGGACCCCAGGATCTCAGGCCCCACGGTCACGCCATCGAATGCCGCATCAACGCCGAGGACCCGGCGCGCGGCTTCATGCCTGGGCCCGGCCGGATCGAACGCTTCCGCGAGCCAACCGGCCCCGGGATACGTCTGGACTCCGGGTATGGGCAGGGCGACGAGGTCCCTAGCGCGTACGACAGCCTGCTCGCGAAGCTCGTGGCATGGGGCGCGACCAGGGACGAGGCCCGCGACCGGATGCTGGGAGCTCTGCGCGAGTTCGACATAACGGGAGTACCCACGACGATCCCGGCCCATCTGGTGATGCTGGAGAACCCCGAGTTCGTGCAGGGGACCTACACGACAAGGACGGTGGAGGGCGGAGCCCTGGCTTCGCTGACCGTGCTCGGGCCGGCATCCGCCACGGAAATGACCGCGCGGCTATGGCACCCGGCGGTCTCTTCCTGGGTTCGGCGCAGGGGCGAGTCGTCCTCTGATCGAGGAACCATCGTCGCTCCGATGCACGGAACCATCCTCAAGGTGCTGGTGTCAGTGGGGGACCGGATCGATGCTGGCGAGCCGGTGGCCGTGCTGGAGGCAATGAAGATGGAGACCTATGTGGCCTCGGCGACATCGGGAGTGGTCCAGAAGATCGACGTACAGGCGGGCGAGGTGGTGGAGGCCGGCGAGGTGGTCGCGGTTGTGGGCTAACATTGGAATGTGGGCGAGTTGGAAATCGTGAATCGGCTCGACCTCGTCTTCTACTGGGTCGCCGACATGGACCGAGCAGTCGCCTTCTACGAGAATGTCCTGGGGCTCACGCTCGCTCGTCGAGACGGCCAGGACTGGGCCGAGTTCGACGCGGGCGGCCGCAGGTTCGCTCTTCACGGCGCGACAGAAGGGCAGACGGTGAATCCGGGCGGGGCGACGGCCGTGTTCGCCGTCGAGGATCTCGACGGGGCCAGGGCGTCGCTCTCGGCACGGGGAGTTGAGCCGGATCACGAAGGCGATGTGTCGGGGTACGGCAGGTTCGCTTCGTTCCGGGACTCCGAGGGCAACGCGTTTCAGCTGATCGAATACGAACGGCGCTGAGCCCGCGGGCCATTCGCCCCCTCCCCGTATGCTGTCCTGGTGGCCGAGACCACATCCGAGACGCAGGAGCGACTCCTGTGTGCGACCTGTGGGGCTCCCCTGCCCCCGGAGGCCAGGTTCTGTCCCCGTTGTGGGACGCCGGTGGGTACCGGCGCGACGGAGGAACGAAAGGTGGTCACGATCCTCTTCGCCGACCTGGCGGCATCCACCGAGCTGGCGCGGCGGTTGGACCCGGAGAGATACCGAGAGGTCATGGCGGCCTTCTACCGGAGCGTGTCGGGTGAGATCGAGTCGCTGCGGGGGCGCGTCGAGAAGTTCATCGGCGACGCGGTCATGGCCGTGTTCGGACTGCCGCACGCGCACGAGGACGACGCCCTGAGGGCCGTACGAGCCGCCCTGATCATTCGCGACGACACGGCGCGTCTCGGCGAGCTCCTGGGACTGCCCATTCCCCTGCAGATCCGGGTCGGGGTGAACACCGGTGCCGTGGCCACCGGGTCGGAGCTTGCCGACCAGTTCCTGGTGTCGGGAGCTCCTGTGAACCTGGCTGCCAGGCTCCAGGGCGCTGCCGAGCCGGGGGAAGTGCTGGTCGGGGACACCGCCTGGCAACTGACCCAGCGGATGGTCGAGTTCGGGGCTGCGCGGAAGATCGAGGCGAAGGGGTTCGAGGAGACCGTTATGGCCTGGCCCGTAGTTGCCATCACTCCCAGGTCGTCACGAAGGACGATACCTCTGGTCAACCGGAGGCGGGAGCTGACCTTGCTGGCAGACACGTTTGAGCGCGCCCGTGACACGGGCCGGGCCCATCTGGTGACGATCCTCGGGGAGCCCGGCATCGGCAAGAGCCGTCTGGTCGATGAGTTCTTGGCCGGACTGCCCGACGATGCGAAGGTGCTGTCTGGCAGAGCTAGCGAGTTCGAGGAGGACGCCACCTTCGCACCGATCGCAGACATGATCCGCGCCGAGCTCGGGGTTGAGAGAGACACGCCCGCGGGCGAGGTCCGGAAGGCCCTCGAAGAGACGGTCGCAGGCTGCTGCGATCCGTCGGAGACTCAAAAAGTCGTAGCGCGCCTCGGTCTAGCGCTCGGGCTCGGCGTCGGCGTCCGCGAGCGAGACCCCGAACGTATGTGGGAGGACAACCTGGCGAGGTTCCAGGACTATGTGGAATCGGAGGGCCGCGAGCGTCACCGGTACCGCAGTGCCGAGGTTCGAACGGGCCTCCAAGCGCTGATAGAGGGAATGGGCCGCAAGACACCGGTGGTGATGGTGTTTGAGGACATGCAGCAGGCCCGGCCCGACCTGCTCGACCTGATCGAGGAGATGCTTCGGCAAACACGGCACAGCCCAGTGGTAGTGGTCTGCGTGGCACGTGACGAGCTCATCGAGGCCCGACCGGGCTGGGGTGGAGGGATACCCGACGCGGTCGCCCTTCGGCTCGACCCGCTCGGCCCCGACGAGGCACGTGACCTCGTGTTCGCCGCCGGAGAGCCTCTCGATGACGAGGTGGCCGAGCGCATCGCCAGGCAGGCGGGCGGCAATCCTTTCTTCATCATCGAGACGACCGGGATGCTCCTGCAGAGCCATCCGGAGCACACGATCGGCGCGCCCCACAGCCACCTCCTGCCTCCGACGGTCCAGGCCGTGGTCGCCTCCCGGATCGACCACCTGGCGCCCGAGGCTCGGGAGCTGCTCAGAAAGGCCTCCGTCTTCGCCCGTTCGACCTTCTCGGACTGGGAGCTCTCCCTCATCGCCGAGCCTCAGGAGGAGCTTCTGGCGGCGCTGGAGGAGGAAGAGTTCCTGGTCAGAGACCCCGACCGGCCCGGGGTGTGGCGGTTCCGCCACGACATGCTCCGCGACGTCGCGTACGAGAGCCTGCCGAAGCGCGAACGGATGCGCCTGCACCTTCAGGTGGCGGAGGGGACCCTGAAGGCCGAGGAGGCCGAGCGGTATCCGCAGGTGGTCGCCTACCATCTGGCTGAGGCCGCTCGCGCCTCGTTGGACCTCGATCCCAACGACCGATCGCTGGCCGACAGGGCCGTCAAGGCGCTGGCGAAGGCGGCGGACCTGGCCCGCTGGCGGATGGAGTCCCGAACTGCGGCGGAGCTGTACGAGCAAGCCCTGGAGCTCTGCGGTCCCGAGCGCGGGTGGGGCAGGCGAGAGGCGAGGATGCTGTCGGGGCTGGGGGAGACTCGGTACTGGCAGGGCGACCTCCGCAAGGCTCAGGAGGTGCTGACAAGGGCCCTGGCCGTCGGGGGAGATGACCCCTGGACCCGGACCCACGCCGGCCGGTTCCTGGGTGACGTCGCGCTCAACCTGGACGGCGACCCCGATCGAGCCACGGTGCATTTCGATCAGGCGCTCGCCGCTGCTCGCGAGCTTGCAGACCCCTATGCTACGGCCCGCACCCTCCTGATGGCGGGGTGGGCCCCGTTCTGGCGGAGCGACGTCAAAGCTTCCCGAGCTATGTTCGAAGAAGCCCTGCAGAACGCTCGGAGCAACCCTGAGAAGGACGAATGGGCAGAGGCGCGGGCCCTCGTATCGCTCACGGCGGTGATCTCGCCCGTAGGGAGCGAGGACGAGTGCCTGGCGCTCGCGGTCGAGGCCCTGGCGCTGGGACGGAAGATGGACGATCCGTTCACCATCGCGGTGGCCCAGGAGACCGTGGCGAACTGCCTGCGGCGGATGCTTCGACTGGACGAGGCCATGCCGGCCATCGATGAGGCGATTCGGATCTTCCGGGAGCTCGGGGCGCGCTGGGAGCTGGCCAGCGCGCTTGGCGACCGCGGGGAGATCCATCGTCTGAACGGCGATCTCAGGGAGGCCGAGCGGGACTTCCGCGAGGCGTACGAACTGTGCGTGCGCCTGGGCGAGCGAAGCCTGATCGGATGGACGGCCGGCCAGCTGATCCGCGTTCAGCTGGCCAGGGGGGAACGCAAGGCCGCCCAGCTGTTGCTGGATGACCCAGCCGCCTGGGTCGAAATCGGGGAGACGGGTGCACGGACCTCGCGCCTCATGGCCGAGTGCCACATGGCGCTCGCGGACGGCGACCAGGTTACGGCACTGGAGCGTTCGCTGAAGACGCTCGAGATGGTTCGTGAAGAGGGATTGCCGAACCCCGTGGCAGCCTCGACGTGGTGGACCGGCAAGGTATTCGGGGCTGGGGTGGTTGGCGGCGAGGAGCTCGTCGAGGATGCGCGAAGTCGCCTCGAGGACGCACGCTGGCTCCATTCACTCAGGGAGCCGGAGCTGGTCTCCGCCCTCGTATCCCACAACCGCTAACCTCTTCGGCGATGGATTTCGACCTCTCTCCCGAGCAGGAGGAATTCCGCAAGGCCGTGCGGGAATTCTCCGAGGAGGTCATCGCGCCTCGAGCCGACGAGATGAACAGGCTGGAGCAGTTCCCCACCGACATCGTCAAGCAGATGGGGGAGATGGGCCTGTTCGGCCTGCCCTTCCCAGAGGAATACGGCGGGCAGGGGGCCGACTTCCTCACCTTCTGCATCGCCGTCGAGGAGATTGCCCGCATCGACTCTTCGATGGCGATCACCCTCGAGGCCGGGGTTGGGCTGGGGGCCAACCCCATCTACGCCGATGGCACAGAGGACCAGAAACAACGCTGGCTCGTGCCGATGGCCCGAGGCGAGATCCTGGGGGCCTTTGGACTGACCGAGCCGGGCGGAGGCTCCGACGCGGGCGCGACGAAGACGACGGCGCGTCTCGAGGACGGCGAGTGGGTGATCAACGGATCCAAGGCATTCATCACGAACTCGGGCACTGAGATGAGCGCGCTGTGCACGATTACCGCCGTCACAGGCGATGCTCCCGACGGTCGCAAGGAGATCTCGGCGATCATCGTTCCCGCGGGGACGCCTGGCTTCGTCGTAGGCAAGTCCTACCGGAAGGTCGGCTGGCACGCCTCGGACACCCACGAGCTGTCCTTCGACGACTGCCGGGTGCCTGAGGAGAACCTGCTGGGTGAACGAGGCAAGGGCTACGCGCAGTTCCTCCGGACCCTGGACGACGGGCGGATCGCCGTGGCGGCCATGGGGGTCGGGCTCGCTCAGGGCTGTCTGGAGGAGAGTGTGAAGTACGCGAGGGAGCGCGACGCCTTCGGACGGCCGATCGCCGCGTTCCAGTCCATCCAGTTCAAGATCGCCGACATGAAAGTAGCAGTCGAGACTGCCCGGCTGGCCACCTACAAGGCCGCCTGGCTGCGGGACCAAGGTCGCCTCTACAAGGCCGAGGCCGCGCTCGCCAAGCTCTACGCAAGCGAGGTCGCGGTAACGAGCGCGCGCGAGGCCGTCCAGGTCCACGGCGCCTACGGGTACATGGAGGAGTTTCCGGTTGCCCGGTTCTACCGGGATTCGAAGGTGCTCGAGATCGGCGAGGGGACGAGCGAGATCCAGCGCATCCTGATCGGCAGAGACCTCGGGTTACCCGGCACCGAGCTCTGAACGCCTTCTCCTTAACCGATTGTGCGATTGTGCCGAAATCGTTGGAAATGATTGCACCGGCCCTCCAAGCACGGCAGGCTTTATCAGGTATTGACACCAGCAACCAAGTTCCGGTAGGGATATGGCACCCATGAGGCATACTCGACCGCTTCGACCGAGGCCGACCCTGGCCGCAATCGTGGCGGTCCTCTTCCTGGGCTTGGTCGTGGGCGGCCCGGTCAGGGCGGATACGAAGAATGACCTGGACCAAACGAGCCAGGAGCTCAAGGCCGCGGAGGCTGCGCTCGCTCAGCTGATCGGCCAGATCTCAGACGAGCAGAACCACATCAACGACCTCCAGGGACAGCTGGGTGACATCGTCGTGCAGAAAGACAGGGTGGAGAGCAGGATCGCAAGAACTCAGGCGCGAGTCGTGCAGAAGGAAGTGGAGATCCTGACCGCGACTAACGAGCTGAACGCCACGCAGGACCAGCTCGACACTCGGGCAAGGCTCGCATTCGAATCGGGCGGCGGTCTCAGCATCGACTTCCTGCTTGGCTCGACGTCACTCGCCGACCTGGCCGACCGGCTGGAGATCGTCGACCGCGCCACGGAGAGCGACAAGGAGTTGATCAACGAGTTCAACTACCAGCGGGCCGTCCTGGCTGTGAAGCAGCACGACCTGGAGACTTTGGAGACGGACCTGCGCTCGGACCGAGCGGACCTGGTCAAGCAGCAGTCGAACCTCCAGGGCAAGCTCGCCGAGGAGAACGACGCCCTTGAGAAGCTGGACGCCGACAAGGCGGAGGCCGGCCAGCAGGTCGCCCACCTCGAAGCGCAGAAGTCGTCGCTGGCCAAGAAACTGGCCACGGAGCTGGCGGCAATAGAGGCGGCGAAGAAGGCCCATGGCGAGAACATCAGCGGGGTCTTCTTCAAGTGCCCGGTCGATCCTGCTCATGTCTACTCAGACGACTTCGGGGCGCCCAGGTATGGGGGCGGCTATCACCTCCACGCGGGGAACGACATCTTCGCCGACCTCGGGACTCCGATCCGCGCACCTTTCGACGGCACGGCCGAGGATGCGAGCAATGGCCTCGGTGGCACATCGGTCAAGGTGTTCGGCGCCGCTGGTTGGGTGTACAACGCCCACCTGTCCAAGATCGTCCAGCTCGGCCCCGTGAGTGCAGGTGACATCATCGGTGAGGTGGGCAACAGCGGTGATGCCCAAGGTGGCGCGTACCATGACCACTTCGAGTGGCATCCGAACGTGATCCCGGACAATCCGCATGTGAGCCCTTATGGGGTCAGTGTCATCGGGGACGCCATCGACCCCTGGCCGTACCTGAACTCGGTCTGCTAGTAACAGAGGTTCTGGCCTGACCGACTCTCATGATCCCCAGGCCCCACGTCGCCGGCGCGACGAGCCCTGGATCTACCGGACCTACGCCGGATACGCCACACCAGCCCACACCAACGCGCGGTTCAAGCAGAACCTGGCCAAGGGCCAGACGGGCCTCTCCGTCGCGTTCGATCTTCCGACCCAGACCGGCTACGACAGCGACCACGAGATGGCTCGTGGTGAGGTCGGCCGGGTCGGCGTGCCGATCTGTCACCTGGGGGACGTTCTGACCGTCTTCGACGGGATCCCGCTCGACCGGATGAACACATCCATGACCATCAACGCCACCGCCGTCTGGCTGCTCGCCTTATACGTCGCGGTGGCCGATGAGCACGGGGCGGCTCGAGAGACCCTCGCAGGCACAACGCAGAACGACATCCTGAAGGAGTACTTGTCCCGCGGGACCTACGTCTTCCCGCCTGCTCCCTCACTCCGGCTCACCGCCGATCTAATCACGTGGGCGGTCTCGGAAGTTCCTCGATGGAACCCCATCAACGTGTGCTCGTACCACCTCCAGGAGGCCGGGGCCGACCCGGTGCTGGAATTGGCGTTCACCCTCGGCAACGCTATCTGCGTCCTGGACGCGGTTCGGGCCACGGGCCAGGTGTCGGACGCGGAGTTCCCCCGGTTGGTCGGGCGTGTCTCGTTCTTCGCGAATGCGGGCATCCGGTTCGTAGAGGAGATGTGCAAGATGCGCGCGTTCGGGTCCTTGTGGGACCGGGTGTGCCTGGAGAGATACGGTGTGCAAGACGCCGCGCTGAGGCGATTCCGCTACGGCGTTCAGGTCAACTCGTTGGGTCTCACGGCGCCGCAGCCGGAGAACAACGCCTACCGGATCCTGTTGGAGATGCTGGCCGTGACCTTGTCTCGGGACGCGCGGGCCCGGGCCATCCAGCTTCCGGCCTGGAACGAGGCGTTGGGGCTCCCCCGGGCATGGGACCAACAATGGTCACTGCGCGCGCAGCAGATCCTCGCGAAAGAGACAGACCTCCTCGAGTACGAGGACCTGTTCTCCGGATCGAAGGTGGTGGGAGAGGTGACGCAGCGGATCGAGACCGAGGCGTGGGAGGAGCTCGTCCGGTTGCTCGAGATGGGTGGGTCGGCCGTGGCCCTCGGGTACATGAAGGAGAGGCTGGTGTCGCGTCTGGCAGAGCGGCTGCGCGAGATCGAGACTGGCGGCCGGCAGGTCGTCGGCGTGAACGTGTACCGGGAGAGCGAACCATCGCCGCTGGTGGAGGGCATGGGCGAGGGGATCGGGGCCGTCGAGAAGATCGAGGGGGAGACCGAAGAGGATCAGAAGGAGCGCCTCCTCGCCTGGCGTGGCGGGCGCGACACGACGGGAGCGCGCCGAGCGCTGAACAGGCTGCGCGAGGCCGCGGCGGGGGACGACAACCTGATGCTGCCCTCGATCGACTGTGCGAAGGCGGGCGTCACTACCGGGGAGTGGGCCGATGCACTGCGCGAGGTCTTCGGCGAGTACCGGGCCCCCACCGGCGTCTCCGGCGCGATCGCCACGGCCGGGGGCGATCGCGCGGCGCTCGAGTCTGCCCGCCAGAAGGTGGCCGAGGCTGCGAGGAGGCGCGGAGTCCAGAAGGTCCGGCTGTTGGTGGCCAAGCCCGGCCTGGATGGCCACTCGAACGCCGCCGAGCAGGTGGCGCTCCGGGCGCGCGACTGCGGATTCGAGGTCATCTACCAGGGCATCCGGCTGACGCCCTCAGAGATCGCACGGGCGGCCGCGGACGAGGATGTCCACGCGATCGGCCTCTCCATCCTGTCCGGCGCCCACATGCTGCTGGTCCCCGAGGTGCTGAGGTGCCTGGCGGCCGAAGGGGTCGACTCGAAGAGAGTGCCCGTGGTTGTTGGGGGGATCATCCCTCCCGACGACGCCCGGGAACTGGTCGCGATGGGGGCGGCGCGCGTGTTCACCGCACACGACGCCGACCTGACCGCGTCGGTCGCCGCGATCGCGGACCTCATCTAGCGCCTCAGCGGTCTCACTCTGGCGGCACGACTCAAAATGAGACTCAAAATGTGTCTTGACTGGATGCCCCTGCCGTCTCTAGCCCGCGCCGCCGCCGGTCCCGCCTCCTCCACCTCCGCCGCCGCTGCTGAAGCCGCCTCCAAACCCGCCCGCCGAGGACGACGAGGAGCTGCCGGAGTCGGAGCTGGAGCCGGAGCTGAAGCTGAAGGCCGCCAGTGATATGGCCGACGCCGGCACGGAATCGAACGAACGGAGGTAGGCGAGACCCGACACCCCTGCCGGCGCCCCGGGCCACGGCGCAGGCATCTGCTCTTCGGGCAGGATGGCGCGCACCTGCTTCTCCACCCTCTTGGCCACATCCAGCGCGACGGCGTAAACGAGGTACTGCTCCCAGACGACCACGGCGGCGGTGGGCGCGTCCGGAAGCGAGGAAAACCTCTTGAGGAAACGGCGGAAGGCGCTCCACCTGGCGAGACGCTCGCGGTGCCCGGGCACGGGCCTGCGTGGAATGAGCTTGCGCGCGATAAGGGCCAGCACGAGGCTCTCGACGATCGCGAAGGGGATGAACAGAGCTCGGTCCGCCAGGATGGCCGGCGCGATGCTCCAGAACGGCGACGTCA
>Ga0210378_10000136_pt1 | contig 33851 bp, 31 predicted proteins | sample PLM1_60_b1redo_FD_155465 | JGI IMG/M metagenome (GOLD analysis project Ga0210378, IMG submission 155465) | Groundwater sediment microbial communities from an aquifer in East River, Colorado, USA - PLM1_60_b1 redo | ecosystem: Environmental > Terrestrial > Soil > Riparian zone | place: USA: East... | reverse complement strand
CACGCTCGTGTCTTCGAGAGGTGGGATCGTGGACCATGGCGCCGCGCCGTCGTAGTAACGGTTGAAGGACACGGCCAGGAACCAGGGGCTCACGACCACCAAGTCGTCGCGCTGCGCACCCGCAACGGCGGCCGCGGCCAGATCCATGTTCGTCTGCCGCAGCCCCACGTACGAGAAGGCGCTCGAGGACACCAGAGCGAGGAGCACCCCCGCCAGGACCACACGACCCATGCGGAAGGCCGGCGACCAGCCCTGGAGCATTGCTTCGAGAGATACGGCCATGAGGGCCACGAGCGAAAGCGAGTACCAGGGCATGGTCGGGAAGCCGAGGCAGAGCAGAAAGGCGAAGTGTGCGGGGATGGCGATCAGAAGTGCCAGCAGGCCGTAGAAGGCGAGCGCCGGCCGCCTTCCAGAGGCGGGCCGGCGGGTCGCCACGTTGACCAGGGCCCACGCCACCGCACCGACCCCGGCGACGGCTAGCACGTGGCCGGGCCAACCGACGCCGATCTCGGCGCCCAGGGCGCGCCAGAAGACCGATGCCAGGTGGCCCGGCGTCGCTCCTTCGATGCTGACGAGCCGGTACTCTCGGGCACGTCCCATCACGGCGAGGTAGGGAACGAGGGAGAGCGCGGCTACGGCGCCGATGCCGAGGGCGAGCGCGGCGCGCCGCGGGCGCCGCCGCCCCAGCGAGATCACGGCTCCGGCCACTCCGACCGCAAACACGAGGACGCTGTTCTGGTAGACGGTCTGGACGGCCGCCGTGGCGGCGAGGGCGGCGAGCCCGACGACGACGGGCCGTGGACGCCGCAGGGCCTCGAAGACGAGGGTGAAGGCCAGCAGGATGGTGAGCTCCCCGAGGCCGTAGCCGCGTATCGAATCGCCCCAGCGCACGACCACCGGGTTGATGGCGAACAGGGCCAGCGCCAGCAGCGGCGGCGGAAGGCCCGTGCGGCGCTGGCTCCACCACAGCGCGGCGATGGCCGAGAGACCCACGATGAGCCCGAAGGCGCGCAAGCCCGCGTCCGTCCCGAGTCCCAGCGAGTGCCAGACGTGCAGGAGGGCGTAAGGCAGCAGCGGAAACGACTCGCCCTCCAGGCGATCCCACACGCCGGCGAGTGTCGGCTGCGTCGCCACGACCACAGTGTTGATCTCGTCACGCCAGAGCGGCCCTGCACTGAGAAAGAGCCGGACGTGCAAGGCCACCGCCACGACGGTGGTCGCGAGGGCCAGCGCCCTCTCGGTAGGTGCGAGCCAACCCGGAAGCTGAGACGGGGAGCGGGCGAGCACACCCGTATGTTAGCGTCGCGCGATGAAGACGCGCGGCCTCGCGGCCGCCAGTGCCGCCTACGTCGTCATCGCCATCCTATGGGCGCTGCCGATGACCGCCCGCCCGACCGAGCGGGTGCCCGACCTCGGCGACCCGCTGCACCTGGCGTGGACGATGGCCTGGGACGCCCACGCGCTGGTGCACCAGCCGCTCCGGCTCTACGACGCGAACGCGTTCCATCCCTACCCGCGCAGCCTCACGTTCGGGGACCACCTGTTGCCGGAAGCGGTAATGGTCGCCCCCGTCTTCTGGGCGACCGGCAACGCCGTGCTGGCGTCGAACGCGGCCGTCGTCCTCGCCCTCGCGCTCTCCGCCTCGGCGATGTTCCTGCTCGTGCGTCACCTCACCGCCTCGCCGGCGGCCGCCTTCGTGGCCGGCCTCGCGTATGCCTTCAACAGCCTCACCCTGCACGAGCTGCCGCGGGTGCAGGTGCTCAACGTGCAGTGGTGGCCCCTGGCCTTGCTGTGGCTCGATCGCTTCCGTGCCGGGGGGCGCGGGCGCGACGCGGCGCTCGCCATGGGCGCCCTCGCCCTGCAGGCCCTTTCCGGCACGTACTACCTCGTCTACACCGCCATGCTCACGCCGCTGTGGCTCCTCGTGCTCGGCCTCGGCCGGCCGCGGCCCACGCCATCGGCGATGGGTCGTCTCCTCCTGGCCCTCGCGGGCGTCGCCCTCATTGGCGCCGTCCTGCTCTGGCCCTATGTGGAGCAGGTCCGCATCCTCGGCTTCGAGAAGGGATGGACGGGCGGCGCGGACCTGCTGGCCTACCTGGAGCCGGCGCCGCGCAACCTCGTCTGGCCGGCCCTCGACCTGGTTCCTGGCCGGTCGGAGGTTCCACATTTCGTGGGGCTGCTCACGCTGGCCCTCGCCGTCATCGGTCTCCTCCGCTTCCTGCAGGGTGGCGCCAGGGCGGGAACCGGGCCGGTCGTGGCGTGTGCGCTGGTGGCGGCGGCAATGGGCCTCGTTTTTTCGCTGGGGCCGATCCTCCACGTGGGCGGCCGCCGCATGGGTACCGGGCCCTATGAGCTTCTCTATCGGCTGGCGCCGCCGCTGCGCGCCATGGCCGGGCCGGAACGGTTCGGGGTGCTGGCGCCGCTGGGGCTGGCGGTGCTCGTCGGCATCGCGGTCGCGGCGCTGCTCGCCCGCCTGCCGTGGCGGGCGGGGCTGGCCTGCGCGGCGGCGCTGGCCGTCCTCGTTCCCCTCGAGCACTGGAGCGTGCCGCGCCGCGCGGCCGACGTCCCGACCGGGGCCGACCTGCCTCCGGTCTACCCGTGGCTGGCCCACGACGCGCGCACGCCCATGGTCGAGCTTCCGCTGTACCCGTCGCGCGCACGCAAGCAGTGGGCGGCCTATCTCCATTTCTCCACCTATCATTGGCGCCCCATCCCGGTCGGCCGCACGTCCTTCTATCCGCCGGCCCACGAGTTCCTCGTCCGCATGCTCGAAGGGTTTCCCGACGATGGCTCGCTCGCCGCGCTCGACCGCCTCGGCATCGACACCGTCGTCGTCCATCCGCGTATCTGGAACGAGGCCGAGCGCGCGGCGCGCGTGCAGAATGTGGACGCGCACCCACGCCTGCGGCTGATCCAGGCCTTCACGGGCGCCCCCGCGCCCCGGTTCGCGGCGCTGGCCCTGGGCGACGAGCGCGTCTATCGCGTGGGCGGACCGGCGCCGGCCCTGCCGCGGCCCTGCGCGCCGGCCGATGCGCTGCCGCGCGACGGGTGGACCTTCAGCTCGACCGGGATCAACAAGGAGGACCGTGCGCGCGACGGCGATCGTCGCACGGCCTGGCACACCGCGCAGCCGCAGCGCCCGGGCGACTACCTGGAGGTGCGGCTGGCGCAGGCCGAGACCGTCGCCGCGGTGGGGCTGCGCCTCTACTATCCCTACGACGAGCTGCCGCACAACCCGGTGGTGGTGGTGGAAGGGGAGGACGGCGGCCGCCGGCGCGTCGACCTCGCCGACGGTCCGGCCGAGCAGCGGGCCGTTCTCGACGCGCTGCTGGAGCGGCCGCGGGAGGCGGAGTGGGTCCTCCGCTTCCCGCCCGTCCAGGCGCGCGCCGTACGGATCCAGGTCGGATGGCGCGAGGAGGATCCCTCCTGGCCCGCCTGGTCGGTGCCGGAGCTGCAGGTCTACCGCTCCTGCCGCTGAGCTACCATACCGGCCGTGGATTTCTCGATCCCAGCCGAGAGCGAGGCGCGGGTGGGCGCGATCGCGGAGTTCGTGAGCGCGCAGCTGCTTCCCCGCGAGACGGCGCTGCTGGCGGGGGGGTTCCGCGCGGCGGAGCCGGAGCTGGAGGAGCTGCGGCGGCAGGTGCGCGCGCGCGGCTGGTGGGCGCCCGCGGTGCCGGCGGAGCTGGGCGGCCTCGGGCTCTCGCTGCTCGAGTACGGGCTCGTGAGCGAAGCTCTCGGCCGCAGCATCTTCGGCCATTACGTCTTCGGGGGCCAGGCCCCGGACGCGGGCAACATCGAGATCCTCCACCGTCTCGGCACCGACGAGCAGAAGAGCCGCTTCCTGTTGCCCCTCGTACGGGGGGAGATCCGGAGCTGCTTCGCGATGACGGAGCCGGAGACGCCGGGCTCGAACCCCACCGAGCTGCGGTGCCGGGCGCGCAGGGACGGGCCCGACTACGTCCTCGACGGCCACAAGTGGTTCTGCAGCGGCGCCGACGGCGCCCGCTTCGCGATCGTGATGGCGGTGAGCCAGCCCGAGGCCCCGCCGCGGCGGCGGGCCACGATGTTCCTCGTGCCAACCGACACCCCCGGCTTCCGCCGGGTGCGCAACGTGCCCGTGATGGGGCGCGAGGGCGAGGGGTGGCTGAGCCACGGCGAGATCCGGCTCGAGGGCTGCCGCGTGAGCGTGAGCCAGCGGCTTGGCGAGGAGGGGAGCGGCTTCGCCGCCGCCCAGGAGCGGCTCGGCCCGGGCCGCGTGCACCACTGCATGCGCTGGATCGGGATCTGCGAGCGGGCCTTCGAGCTGATGGTCAGCCGCGCGACGGCGCGGACGATCGACGGCGAGGCGCGCCTGGCCGATCAGCCGCTCTTCCAGGCGACGCTGGCAGAATGCCGCGCGCGCATCGACGCCGCCCGGCTGCTGGTGCTGAAGGCGGCGTGGACGATCGACCACGAGGGCTTCGCCGCCGCGGCGGTCGAGATCTCCCTCGTCAAGTTCTTCGTGGCGGAGGTGATGGGACAGGTGGTGGACGCCGCGCTCCAGGCCCACGGCGCGCTGGGCATGAGCGACGACACGCCGCTGGCCTTCTACTACGCCCACGAGCGCGCGGCGCGGATCTACGACGGGCCCGACGAGGTGCACAAGCTGTCGGCCGGCCGCCGGCTCCTGAAGCGGCATGGCCGTTGACGCCGGAGACCCCGGGCCCACGCGGCCGGGGGAGGAGCTGGACTCGGCCCGACTCGGCGACTACGTGCACCGCACGCTCGGTCTCGGCGGCCCGCTGGAGGTGCGACAGTTTCCCGGCGGCCATTCCAACCTGACCTACCTCGTCACGATCGGGGAGCGCGAGCTGGTGTTGCGCCGCCCGCCCTTCGGCTCGACGGTCAAGGCCGCGCACGACATGCAGCGCGAGTTCCGGGTCTTGTCCGCCCTCGAGCCCGTGTTCGCCGCGGCCCCGCGCGTGGTGGCCTTCTGCGAGGACGAGTCGGTCCTCGGCGCGCGGTTCTTCCTGATGGAGCGCGTGCGCGGAATGATCCTGCGGAGCCGGGTGCCGAACGGCGTAGCCCTGCCGCCGGAGACGGTGGCGCGGCTGTGTGCCGCCCTCGTCGAGACGCTGGTGAAGCTGCACGGCCTCGACTACGAGGCGGTTGGCCTCAGGGGATTCGGAAACCCCCAGGGTTACGCCCAGCGCCAGGTCACCGGCTGGACGAAGCGCTACCACGACGCCCGGACCGACGAGGTGGGCGACATGGACGTGGTGGCCGGCTGGCTCGCCGAACATCTGCCGCGATCGGAGGGCGCGAGCCTCATCCACAACGACTACAAGCACGACAATCTCGTTCTCGACCCCGCCGCGCCCGACCGGATCCTGGCCGTGCTCGATTGGGAGATGTCCACCCTCGGCGACCCGCTCATGGACCTCGGGAGCACACTCGCTTACTGGGTGGAAGAGGGTGACCCCGAGCCGCTGAAGGCCATCGCCTTCGGGCCGACGCGGCTGGCCGGCAGCGACACGCGCCGCCAGCTCGCGGACCGATACGCGGAGCGCAGCCGGCGCGCCGTCCACGATCTCGACTTCTACTACTGCTTCGGGCTCTTCAAGACCGCGGTCATCGTGCAGCAGATCTACTACCGCTTCCGCCAGGGCCTCACCCGCGACCCGCGCTTCGCGACCCTCGGCGACGCGGTCAAAGTGCTGGCCCGCCAGGCCGCCCTCTACCTCGGCCGGCCGGAGCTGTAGGGAGGGCCGCCTGGCCTACGCGACACCGCGCCATGGCGTGGGCCTGTCCCTGGCCGTGCTCTGCGCCATCAACACGCTGAACTTCTTCGACCGCCAGGTGCTGTCCGCCGTGGCGGAGCCGATCCGGCGGGAATGGGCCCTCGGCGACACCGCGATAGGCGCCCTCGGCACCGCGTTCACGCTGCTCTATGCGGTGGTGGGCGTTCCCTTCGGCCGGCTCGCCGACCGCGCGCCCCGGAGGTACATCCTCGCCGCGGGCGTCTTCGCCTGGAGCGTGCTCACGGCGCTTCAGGGCCTGGCCCGGAGCTTCACGCAGCTCTTCGTCCTCCGGCTCTTGGTCGGGGTCGGCGAGGCCACCTGCGCGCCGGCGGCCACCTCCCTCATCGGCGATCTCGTTCCCGCCGAGAGGCGCTCGCGGGCGCTGGCGATCTTCATGCTCGGATTGCCCCTGGGCCTGGGCCTGAGCTACGCGGTGAGCGGCTGGGTAGCGCAGGGCTGGGGCTGGCGCGCCGCGTTCTTCGTGGCCGGTCCTCCGGGGGTGGTCTGCGCGGCGCTGGCGCTCCTCCTGCGCGAGCCCTCCCGCGCAGCTTCTCGGGAGCCGGATCGGGTCGCCACCGGTGTTTCGCCCTATCGGCGGCTGCTGGCCATTCCGACGCTGTGGTGGATCATCGCCTCCGGGGCGGTGCACAACTTCAACATGTACGCCCTCGGCACGTTCCTGTCGCCCTACCTCATACGTCAGCACGGGCTCGACGTGCGGGAGGCGGGGATCGTCTCCATGCTCGCCTACGGGCTGTCGGGGATCCCGGGGATGCTCGTCGCCGGCGTGGCGGGCGACGCTCTGCGCCGGCGGGGTCCGCACCGCCGCCTGCTCCTCGGCGTTGGCGCCTTCCTCGCGGCGGCGCCCCTGCTCCTGCTCGCCCTCGGCCAGCCACGCGGCCGTGTGCTGGCCTTCACGCTGCTGCTCGGCGCCGCCTGCGCGGCGATGGCGTCGTACTACGCGGTGGTCTACGCCGCGCTCCAGGACGTGGTGCCCGCCTCGCTGCGGGCCACGGCCATGGCCGTCTATTTCCTCGCGATGTACGTCCTCGGCGCCTCGTTCGGCCCCGTCGTCACGGGAATGCTGAGCGACGGGCTGACCGTGCGCGCGGCGCGGGCGGCGGGTGTCTTCGCCGCGAGCCCTTCCGCGCTGGAGCCGTTCCGGGCCGCGGGTCTCCACGCCGCCCTGCTCGTGGTGCCGATCCTCGCCCTGCTGATGGCTGCGATCCTGTGGGCCGCCTCCCGCACGATCGCGCGCGACACCCACCGCGCGGAGCAAAGCTAGGTTCGGATTGCCCTTCAACGCAGAGGACGCAGAGGCTCGCAGAGGGAATAGGGTTCTATCAATCCTACTTTCGTTCTCTGCGCGTTCTCTGCGAACTCTGCGTTGAATCCGTTAAAGAGACCGATCTGACTTGGGAAGGCCGGACGGGACGAGCGGCAGGGACCGCAGGCGGATGCCGGTGGCGTCGAAGATGGCGTTGCCGATGGCTGGAGCCACGCACACGAGGGGCGTCTCGCCCGCGCCCGCCGAGGGCAGGTCCTTGCGGTCGACGAGGACCACGTCCAGCTCGGGCACGTCGCTGAACCGGGGTACTCGGTAGCGGGAGAAGCGGTCGGTGAGGACGAGGCCGTCCTCGAAGCGCACCGCCTCGAACAGCGCGCCCCCCAGCCCCTGAACCATCGCGCCCTCGATCTGGTTGCGGAGGTGGTCGGGGTTCACGACGGCGCCGCACTCGAAGGCCGTCACCAGCCGCCGCACGCGCACGCTTCCGTCGGGCTCCACCGACACCTCCGCGCAGGTCGCGAGGTACGAGCCCTTCTCGGTGCCGGCGGCCAGGCCGTACCCCCGGCCCGGCGCCTTGGCGCGGGGCCAGCCGAAGCGCTCGGCCGCCGCGTCCAGCACCGCGCGCACCCGCGCGTCCTTGAGGTTGCGGCGGCGCAGCTCCAGCGTATCCACTCCCGCCGCGCGCGCGATCTCGTCCATGTGTGTCTCGCGCGCGAAGTGGTTGGCGGTGGCGGCCAGGGCCCGGTACGAGCCCTGCCGCAACGGCGAGCGCGCGGAATGGAACTCGACGGCCTGGTTGGCGACCTCGTAGGGCGTGCGGATGCCGGACGCCCCGCAGTTGTAGGTGTGGAACTCCCAGGCGGTGAGCGTGCCGTCGGCGCGTGCCCCGCTCTTCACCTCGATGACCCCCGCGGGCCGGAAGTAGGCCCACGAGAACTCCTCCTCGCGCGTCCACACGAGCTTGACGGGACGGCCGGCAGCCCGCGCGAGCCGGGCGGCTTCGACGGCGGTCTCGCCGGTGTGCTTGCCGCCGTAGCCCGAGCCGGTGTCGGGGACGATCACGCGCACCTTGTCCTCGGGGAGACGGAAGGCCTCCGCCAGCTCGGTCCGTACGCCGAAGGGCCGCTGGGTGCCGGTCCACACGGTGAGCTTCCCGTCCTTCCACTCGGCGAGCGCGGCGCGTGGCTCGAGCGGCGCGTGAGCGATGTACGCCACCGTGTAGGAGTGCTCGAGGCGCACCGGCGCCGCGGCAAAAGCTTCCTGCACCGAACCCGAGACCTGAGTGCCCCGTCCGCGACCTTCGCCTTCGCGCGGCTCCGGTGGCGTCTTCTTCAGGTACTCGAAGATCCCTCCCTCCGAGGGCTGCGGCGAGGTCTTCCACCGGGCCTTCAGGCGCTCGAGGGCGCGCGCGGCCTCGCCCTCGGTCGGCGCGGCCACGCCGACGAAGTCGCCGTCGCGGACGACGCTTACCCCTGCGCCGCCTACCGCGGACGTGTCGAGCGAAACGAGCGTCGCCCCGATCGCCGCCGGCCGCAGGACCTTGCCGTGCCAGAGGCCCGGCCGGGTCAGGTCCGACGTATAGCGATGCCGGCCGGTGACGATCTCGCGCGCGTTGACCTTGGGAACGGACCGGCCGGCGATCGTCCAGCGGGCAGGCGGAGTGGGGGCCGGCTGGGCACTCGCGGCCACCGTCCGGACGAGGGCCTGTCCTTGCGTGAGCTCCCCGAACCGCAGCGCGCGTCCGCGGGCCGTGTCGACCACCTGGCCCTCGCGTGCTTCCAGCGCCGAAGGCTCGATGCCCCACTTCGCGGCGGCGAGCTCGACGAGCGCCTCGCGCGCGGCCGCCGCCATCGTGCGCAGCTGGGCGGCCATGAACGGCGTCGTCCGGCTGCCGAAGGTGCCCTGGTCGTAGGGCGTGAGGTCCGTGTCGCCCATGACGAGCCGCACGGAGGCCAGCGGCGCCCCCAGCTCCTCCGCCACCGCCTGCGTCAGGGAGGTGCGGATGTCCTGGCCGAACTCGACCTTTCCCGTGTAGGCGGTCACCGTCCCATCGGCGCCGATGTGGAGCCAGGCGGCGATCTCGCGGGGCGCCGCCGCGCCGGGACCGCCCCCGCGGCCGGATTCCTGGGTGAGCGTGCGCTCGGCGGAGAGGAGCATCACCAGGCCCCCCCCGAGCAGCTTCGCGAACTCCCGCCGGCTCACGTCGAAGAGATAGGCGGGGCCCTCGGCCAGCTCGTACCGCTCGGGCTCGTTCATGGCGCGCCCTTCGTGCCGGCCGCCCGCACCGCCCGGACGATACGCTCGTAGGCGCCGCACCGGCAGATGTGGCCTTCGAGGGCGCGCGCAACCTCGGGCGCGGCCGGATCCAGCTTGCGGCGGAGCAGCGCCACCGCCTCCATGATCATGCCCGGCGTGCAGTAGCCGCACTGGAGGGCGTCGGCGTCGATGAAGGCCTGCTGGACCGGGTGGAGCCGGCCCTGCTGTTCGAGCCCCTCGACGGTGGTGACGTCGCGGCCGGCCACCGCGGCGGCCTTCGTCACGCAGGAGCGCGTCGGCCGCCCGTCCACCAGCACCGTGCAGGCGCCGCACTGGCCCTCGCCGCATCCGTACTTGGCCCCCGTCAGGTCGAGCTCGTCGCGCAGCAGGCTCAACAGGCTGCGCTCCGGGTCGACCTCGACGCGGCGCGAGGCGCCGTTGATCCGCAGGTCGAGGAGGGCCATCGAGCCGTTATACCATCCCGTGACCGGGCGCACTTGACCTGATGCGCACGGGGATCTAGGCTCTTGCACGACGAGCCCATGAGAAGCTTCCCGTCTCGGTTGATCGGCCTCGCCGTCGCCGTCGGTCTGGCCGGCGCCTGCGGTCCAAAGCAGCCGAAGGGGCCGCCCGCCGGTCCCCGCACCGATTTCCTCAGCAGCTACGTCGGGCAGCAGCGGGTCCTGCGGTTCCAGGGCGACCGCGACCGTGTCGTGGTGAAGAAGAAAGACCCGGCGCAGCTGTCCGGCGCGTGCGACGCCGCGGTGCAGGTGCGCAGCGCCGTCCTGGAGAAGGGCGCGCCCCGTCTCGTGCTCGAGACCCTCGGCGCTCCCAACGCCGAGAAGGCGCGGCCGCGCTGCAAGGCGATGCCGGCGACGATCATGCTCAGCCTGACCGGGTACGAGTCCGACCCGCCGGCGCAGGTCGCCGGCCGGCTCGACCAGGTCCTGCCCACCCCCGAAGGCTATCTGCGTTCGTACGGCGTGCCCTTCGATCTGGCGGCCACCGGCGAGCCGATGGTGGCGGCCAGCAGCCAGACGAACGCCCCCGACGAGGAGCGGCGCATGGGCCGGCGCGTGACGACCTGGCCGCGGAAGCTGTTCTGGGTGGATCCCGCGTATCGCGATCCCGGGCACCGCGTCCGCCACGAGGGCGAGGTCGAGTTCGAGGCGGTGGTCGGCGCCGACGGACGGATCTACCGGCCGCAGATACGCGGCGGCCTCGACAAGGCGCACGTGGCGGCCATCGAGCGGGTGCTGCGTATGTGGCGGCTCGAGCCGGCGCGGGCGGGGAAGGACCCGCTGCCCGCCCACTTCGCCTCTCGTCTCGTCTTCCGGATCTACTGAAGGAGAGCAGGCGATGCCTGTCACCGTAAAGAAGGTCGTCCTCTGGCGCCGCGAGCTGGACAACCGCCCGGGCGCCCTGGCCACCGTGCTCGGGCCGCTCGCCTCCGCGGGCGCGGACCTCCAGATCGCCATGGGCTATCGCTTCCCCGGCAACGAGACGCGCGCCGCCGTCGAGCTGGCACCCGTCACGGGGAAGAAGGGAACCGCCGCCGCGCAGCGCGCCGGCCTCCAGCCCTACGGCATCCCAACCCTCATCGTGACCGGCGACAACCGACCCGGCCTCGGCTACGCGCTCTCCCAGGGCATGGCCGATGCCGGCATCAACATGGCGTTCCTCGTCGCCCAGGTCCTGGGGAGGAAGTACTCCGCGGTCTTCGGCTTCGAGAGCGAGGCCGACGCCGACCGGGCGGCGGCCGTCATCAAGAAGGCGACGAAGGCCAAGAAGCGTCGCTAGCGAGCGACCGCGCCTACAGCTTCAGGTCCCACGTCTCCTCATTGAGCAAGGGGGCGCTGCGGCGCGCCCCCTTGAACCCCCGCGCGCGTCTTCCGCGGCGTCGAAGTGAATTCGCCGCCGCTGATCGGCGGGTCCGCTACGCGGCCCCGGGGGGAATGAATCCCGCTACGCGCGCAGCCGTTGCTTATAGCTTCAAGTCCCAGGTCTCGCCGACGAGGTCGTGGCCGAAGCCGTGGTACGGCTCTTGGTTTACCAGCTGGAAGCCGGCTTGCTTGTAGATGTGGCGGGCGGCCAGGAGCACGCTGTTGGTCCACAGGGTGATCTTCCGGTAGCCCGCCTGGCGCGCGAAGCGGATGCACTCGCCGACCAGGCGCGTGCCGATGCCCATCCCGCGGCTCCGCGGCTCCACCAGCATCAGGCGGAGCCGGGCCACGGTGCGGGCCTGCTTCACCAGGAACACGGAACCCAACTTCTCCCCGTCCTGCTCGGCGATCCAGCAGCGCTCGCGCTTCGGCTCGAAGTGCTTCACGAACCGGGCCACGATCTCCGCCACCAGCCCCTCGAACGTCTCGTCCCAGCCGTACTCCTGGGCGTAGAGCACCCCGTGGCGGTGCACCACCCAGCCCATGTCGCCAGGCTGGTGGGAGCGGAGCACGTAGGCCGCCGCGGCCTTCGCCGGCGCGGCGTCGCCGAGCAGGTCCTCGATCGTGCCCATCGCCTCGATGAGGCGGCGCTGGCGAGGGACGGGAAGAGGGGCGAGCATCGCGCCGATCTCCTTCCGCGAGCGCTCGTCCAGTGTCCCGAAGGCCGCCTGGCCGCGCGCGGTCAGGCCGAGGAGGCTCTCCCGGCCGTCGGCGGGCGAGGGGCGCCGGTCCACGAGGCCGCGCTTGCGCAGCCCGCGCAGGATGCGGCTCAGGTAGCCCGCGTCCAGCCCCAGCTCCTTGCCGAGCGCGGCGGCGGTCGGGGCGTCGCGGTGGGCGACCTCGTACAGGACGCGGGCCTCGGCGAGGGAGAAGGGGCTGCGCAGCAGGCCCTCCTGCAGCACGCCGATGCGCCGCGTGTAGAACCGGTTGAACCGGCGCACGGCATCCACGCGCGGTTCGCTCATTGCCCGCCTCCCGTCGGAGAGATGGCTGACACTGTCAACTAACTAGATGACAAAGTCAAGTATTAACAGAAGCCCGGGGCAGCGGAGCGCCCGATTCACTCGGGCGCGGAGCGACTTGGGGGGGAGCGCGAATGCGCGCGGGGGGGTGCCTTCGTAGGGCTCGTACCCCCCCCGAATATCCTACGTCGTGATGCGCACGTTCCCGCCCTTGGCGGCGTGGCGGATCTTCTGCAGGACGAGGGTCTCCAGCTCCCGGAAACGCTGGGTGTTTTTCAGCTCCTCCGTGCGGTGCAGGGGGAGATCGATCGTGATCTCCTCGACGAACGTCCCCGGCCCGGCGGAGAGGATGTGGATCTTGTCGGCGAGGTACACTGCCTCCGGGATGTCGTGGGTCACGAAGAGGATGGTGCCCTCGATCTCCTCCCACAGCTCGTTGATGAGGTTCTGCATGCCGAGGCGGGTCTGCACGTCGAGGGCGCCGAACGGCTCGTCCATGAGGATGACCTGGGGCTTGACGGCCAGCGTGCGGGCGATGGCCACCCTCTGCCGCATCCCGCCGGAGAGCTGGTTGGGGTACTTCTTCTCCGTGCCCTCGAGCCCCACCTTCTTGATCCAGGACCGGGCGACCTTCTCCCGCTCCGCCCGCGGGACGCCGCGCAGCTTCATCCCGAAGGCGACGTTGTCGAGGACGGTCAGCCAGGGGTAGGAGCTGTAGCTCTGGAAGACCATGCCTCGGTCGGGGCCGGGGCCGGTGATGGGCTGGCCCCGCAGGAGCGCCTCACCGGTCGTGGCCGGGAACAGGCCGGCCACGATGTTGAGGATCGTGCTCTTCCCGCAGCCAGAGGGACCGAGGAAGACGCGGAACTCGCCGACTCCGGGCTCGTCACGTACGGCCAGGTTGATGTCGCGGATGGCCTGGAACACCTTCCCGTCCGGGTTGACGAAAGTCTTCGAGACGTTCTTCAGCTCGAGGACGTTGGGGCTCTCCGCCCCCGGCGCGGCCATGGCGCCCCTCAGCTCTTCCAGGCGAACAGTTGCTTGTTCGCCACCCGGATCATCCAGTCCGTCACCACCCCGATGAAGAGGATCACGAGCACGCCCGCGAAGATCTGGTCCACGTGGGACCGCTTGCCGGCCACGGTGATGATGTGGCCGAGACCGAGGCGGGCGTTGACGATCTCGGCCAGGATCACGTAGGTCCACCCGATCCCGTTCATCACCCGCAGCGCCTCCCCGATGGCGGGCAGGCTCCCCGGCACCAGCACGTGGCGCACCAGCTGCCAGCGCGACGCGCCGAGGGTGGTGGCGGTCTGCAGGTAGACGTCGTCCACGTTCTCCACCGCCTCCACCACCAGCGGGAGGAGGTACACGAAGGTGCCGATGAAGAGCAGCATGATCTTCATCGTCTCCTCGATCCCGAACCAGACGAGGAAGAGCGGGACGAGGGCGGAGATGGGGAGGAAGCGCAGGGGGTCCACCAGCGGAGAGAGGAAATGCTTCACGGCGGGGAACGTGCCCATCAGGAGGCCGAGAGGGATGGCGACGAGAGCCGAGAGGACGAAGCCCATGCCCACGCGGTAGAGGCTCCAGCCGGCGCTCCGCACCAGGGCCTCCTCGAAGTGCAGGATCGGGAAGGCGCGCAGCACCTCGGTGGGGGAGGGCAGGATCACGGTGGGGATGATCCCGGCGTACGAGAGCACGCACCAGACGCCCAGGAAGCTCAGAAGGCCCGCCAGGGCCAGCGCGCGGGCCTTCCGCTGGGGGACGGGCTCGCGAACGTCCATCAGCGCGGGATGACTTCGAAGTCGGTGCGCCGGTTCTTCGCGCGCCCTTCGTCGGTGTCGTTGCTGGCCACCGGCTTGTCGGGCCCGTTGCCCACCACCTCGAACTTGTTCCGGTCGAAGCCCTTCGACACGAGATAGCGCGTCACCGCGTCCGCCCGTGCCCGCGACAGGCGCTGGTTGGACTCGGGGTTGCCCACGTTATCGGTGTTGCCGGCGATGCGCATGTAGGCGCCCCCGAAGGTGGCGGCGAGGTCCACCACCTGCGTGTCGAGCACCGCCTTGGCGTTCTCGTCGAGCGTGGACGAGGCGGTCGGGAAGTAGATGGAGACGGTCTTGGTGAGGATCGCCTCCGCGCGCGGTTTCGGGGCCGTGAACTCGAACTCGGGCTTCGCGGCGCCCGCCTGCGGGAAGTACTCCGCCGCGCCGTCCAGGAAGCGCGTGTCCACCGTCTGGTACGCCGGATAGACCTGGCTGATCTTGCCGATCTTGCGCCAGATGTTCTGGGCGGTCTGGTAGATGCTCTGGTAGTTGACGAGCGAGCCCTGGGGGTTGAAAAACGCCCGGTTCTCCGCGTAGTCGGGGAGCTTCACGTCCTCCAGCATCCCCTTCGCGTCCTCCAGCGTATTCACGCCCGAGAGGCTCTTCTGCAGCAGCACCGCCGCCCGCTCCGGGTTCTTGCGGACCATGTCCACGCCGCGGATCCATCCGCCCACGAACCGCCGCACGTCCTCGGGATGCTGCTCGATGAAATCGCCCCGCGCCACGAAGATGTCGGCGATCAGGTTGGTCGCCTCCTTGGTGGAGGCCAGGATGTGCCCGCCGGCCCGCTCGCGGGCCGCCACGTAGACGTCGGGGGACCAGCTCACGGCCGCGTCGACCTGGCCGGCCTTGAACACGTTGGCCGCGTCCACCGCGGAGTCGGTGAACTTCCAGTTCACGTCGCGGTTGGTGAGGCCGCCCTGGGTGAGGACGTAGAGGGCGAAGTAGTGCGAGGGTGTCGCCTCCGCGCAGGCGAGGCTCTTGCCCTTCAGATCGCGCACGCTCTTGATGGAGGCGTCGACGGCGATGGCGTCCCCACCCCGGCTCCAGTCGTACTGGAGGATCGCCTTCGGGTTGACTCGCGCGAGGCCGCCATACTCGAGGGCGTACGCGTCCACGGTCGACCACATGATGTCCACCCCGCCGCGGTCGCCCCCGGCCCGGAAGGCGTCGCGCGACTTGGTGAAGTCGTCGATCTGGAGCAGCTCCACCTGCACGCCGAAGTCCTTGGTGAAGACGCTGTCCTTGTTGGGGGCCAGCCCACCGTTGGCCATGATCCCGCCCGCGTAGCCGCCCCACAGGACGATGGCGACCTTGATCGGCCGGTTGAGGCGCGTCCCCCCGCCGAGGGACGCGCTCGACGTGGCGCCGCCGGGGGTGGCCTCCGTGCCCGGGGCGGGCGAGGCCCCGAAGTCGTCGCGGGAGACGACGCCCTCGGCCCTCTTCTCTGGGGCCAGGATGCCCGCGATGCGGGCGAGCACGCCGTACTTGTAGAGGCCGTAGCCGAGCAGCGAGAGCCCCGCGAGCACGAGCAAGAGGCGACCCAGGGGGGTGAGCTGTCGCGCCATCGATTTTTCTCCTAAGCGAGGATGGAGGAAGGGATCATTCGCGTGACGGCTTGGCCGGGGCGGCGGAGGGCCGGGAGCTGCCGGCCGTGCTGATGGGGTTGTCCGTGCCCTCCACGAAGTGGGCCACCACCTCGAAGAGCCGCTCTTCCTCCCGGTGCTTGCGGGCCTGGAGCTGGGTGAAGGCCTGGGCGGCCGCTTCCGAGGCCTGCTTCAGGCTCTCGATCTCGGTGTTCTTCTCGCGGAGGAAACGCTCGATCTCCTCCTTGATCGTCTTGACCCGGCCCTCGCTTCGCTCCCGCAGGTCCTGCACCTCGCGCTCCTTCGCCGACTCGAAGGCGTCCAGGGCGCCGTCGCGCCGGACCGCGTCCTGGATGACGTCCCGCACGCCGACCTGGGCCGCTTCGAGCGCGGCCAGCACCGCCGTCGCCTTCACTTCCTTGCCGAGCGGAGCGAGCCGCTTGCTCTCGAGCATCTCTCCGACCTTGTCGACGCCGTAGCCGTGGGGCGGAAGATCGATCCCCGCTTCCTGGTAGACGGCGGCGAAGTCCTCCACGGTGGCGGGCACGCCGGAGCGGACGGGCCGGGACGGAGGCGCTTCGAAGGCCTCGGCCGGGATCTCCTTCTCGCGGGCGGCGTCGGGGCGGACGCCCTCGTCGGTCTCGGTGACGATGAGACGAACGCCCTTGCTGACGAACTCCCTGATCTTGCTCATGTCGACCTCTACGGAATAAGACGAGCACGGCCTCCGCGAGTTCCGCTAGACGGACCCCGGCTTGGGCGGTCCGGGCGGGCCGGGCGGGGCGGCCGCGGGAGCCGGCACCGCCGCCGCTGGCCTCGGCGCCTCGGGCGCGGGCCTCGGCGCCTCGAGCGGCCCCGGCGGTGCGGGCTTCAAGGCCGGATCCGCGGGCAGCAGCGGTGACACAATCGCGCCGCGAGAGGGAGGGGCGGGGGCCGGGCGCGGCTCGACGAAGTGCGTCACCACGCGCAGCAGGCGATCCTCCTCCCGCTGCTTCCGGGACTGGAGCTGCGCGAGCTGCTGGCGGGCGGTCTGTACGGCGCGGTTCAGCGAGTCGATCTCGCCGTTGCGCGCGGCCAGGAAGACCCGGACCTGCTCCTGCAGGGCGTCGATGCGCGCCCGGCTGCGGGTCTTGACGGCCTGGAGCTCGAAGGCCTTGGCCGCCTCGAAGGCCGCCAGCGCCTTGTGGCGCAGGACGGCGTCGTCGATGACGTCGCGCAGCGCCACCTGCGCCGCCTCCAGCGCGGCTAGCGCGGCCGACGCCCGCACGTCGCGCTCCCGCGAGCCGAGGCGGGGGTTCGCGAGCATCTCGGCGATCTTGTCGACACCGTAGCCATGGGCGGGCGTCGTGATGCCCGCTTCGGCATACACGGCCTTGAAGTCGGCCACGTCCGCCTTCGCGCGCCAGTGCGCGGCCCGAGGCTCCTCCGCGCGCCCGCGCGGCGCGGCCGGCGGTTCCTCGACGCGGCCACGTGGCGCCGCGACGGGACGAAGCGGTTCCGGCCGCAGGGGAAGCGACCCCACCGTCAGGCCGGCGGCAGGGTCCCTGGGTTCTTCCGAACCCTCCAGCGGAGCGTCCCAGTTGAAAGGCCTCGCTCCGAGAGCCGCCGTGCCCGGAGCACGGTGCACCATGCCCCGGAGCCGGCCGGTGAACTCCTTGAACCTGCTCATGGCAGGCGTTTTAGCAACCCCCTCCGACGATGTCAACTTGCCGCCTGGCCGGGGGCGGGGCATCCTTGGCCCCGCATGCCGCTGGGGATCGAGCGCGAGGACCTCGGGCCCGTGCTGGCGGCCCACCGCGGGAACGACGCGCTCGTCTCCGCCCTCGAGCAGGCCGACCGCCCCGAGCAGCTCCTGTCGGTCCTCGGACGCTACATCCAGTTCAATTCCGCGTTCGGAGCGGGCCTCGCCAACCTGGCGGGGGAAGTCGCGGCCCGCCCGGGGCTGTTCCAGGACGCCGACGAGCCCGTGCGCGTGGCCGCCGACCGCGCGGCGGAGGTGGCGTCCGACTTCTTCTACGCCGCCGTCGACGAGTTCGACGACCGCGCCACCCCGTGGCGCGATACCCACCGCACGCTCGCCCAGGCCACCCTCAAGGGGCTCGGGACGTTCTTCGGCTACAGCGACGAGCGCCTCAACGACGCCGTGCGCATCAACGACGCCACCCGCCGGGCGATGGAGCAGGTGTGGGAGGGCTACGGCATCGGCGCCCGCCTCGAGGAGCCGCGGCTCTTCTCCGCGATGGGCTTCCACACCGGCAGCGAGATCCTTGCCGACCAGGAGTTCGTCCTCATCGACCGGCACCTGCGCCAGCGGCGCCCGGACCTCGTGCGCTCGCTCGAGGCCCAGCGGGTGCCCATTCTCGGCCAGCAGCACAACGCCTACTACTGGATCCGGATCCACACCGGCGTGGAGGCCGAGCACTTCGACGCCGCCCTCAAGGGCGTCAACAACGCGCTGCGCTTCTATGCCGGCCCTCGGGCGCTGGAGCAGGTGAAGGGCGACATCCTCGGCGGCTTCTCCCGATTCGCCGCGGTGCAGTCGGGCTTCATGGCCGCCCTCGGGGAAGCCTAGTCCTCACTCACCTCGTCGGGCAGCTCGTTGACGTCGGGCCGGCCGGTGCGGGGGAAATGAGTGGCGAGGGCGTCGCCCGCCTTCGCCACTCCCTTCACGATGCCGTCGGTGAAGCGGCCCTGGCGGAAGTCCTCTTCCATCGCCGCGGCGACGTCCTTCCAGAAATCCGGGCCCATCTTCTCGTGGATGCCCTTGTCGCCCACGACGGCGAAGCGCTGGCTGGCGGGCGCCACGAACAGGAGGACGCCATTTCTTTCCCCGGTGGCGTGCATGCCCACCTTCTCGAACAGGTCCGCCGCCGCGCGCTGCGGGTCCTCGACGGCCTTGCGCGCGACGTGGACGCGGACCTCGCCCCTCGAGCGCTCCTCGGCGGCGCGGATGGCGGCCACGATGCGGTCGTGATCGAGACGGCTCAGGAAGGAATCGGGCTTCATCTCACCAGCTCCCCGAGGCGCCGCCGCCCCCGAAGCCACCGCCCCCTCCGGAGAAGCCGCCGCCTCCGCCGCCGAAACCGCCTCCGCCACCCCCGCCGAACCCGCCCGAGCCCCAGCCCCCTCCGCCGGAGCCCCACCACCACGGCGTGTCCCAGCCGCGGCGGTGGTACGTGCGCGGCCCGCGCTTGGCCCGGCGCCAGATGGGGATCACGACGAAGATGAAGATGAAGAGGAGCACCACCCACGTCGGAACCGGCGCCGGCGGGGTCGCGACGGGGCGAGGCTCGGCCTTGTACTCGCCGCGGGTGGCGGCCAGGATCGCGTCGACGGCCGCCTCGATCCCGCCCGCGTAGTCCCCGGCCCGGAAGCGGGGCACCATGACGTCGGAGATGATCTGATTGGCCGTCGCGTCGGGCAGCGCGCCTTCGAGGCCGTAGCCGACCTCGAGGCGAATCTTGCGGTCCTTGACGAAGACGAAAAGGATGACGCCGTTGTCGAGCTTCTTCCGCCCCACGCGCCAGCTCTGAGCCGTGCGGATCGTGAAGTCCTCGAGCGACGGCGACGGCAGCTCCGGGAAGATCGCCACCACGACCTGGTTGGAGGTCTGCTCGTCGAAGTCCTTCAGCCTGGCCTCCAGACGCTCGGCCACGTCCTTCGGGACGACACCCGCGTAGTCGTTGAAGTAATGATCGGGCGGGGGCGGAAGGCTCTCCGCGCTCTCGGACACGGCGGCGAAGACGAGCAGAGCGATACCGAACAGCATCGCTCGCGGCGGATTCGTCCTCAGGCCGCCTCCTACCGGGGGCTCGCGGTTGCGGCGGGCACGCTGGGCGCGGCAGGGGCGGGCGAGCCGAAGTTGAACTCGACCTGCGGGGGGCGCTCGGCGCCGGGCTGCGCCTTGAAGTACGCCTTTTCCTTGAATCCCATCACGTTTGCGATGAGGTTGGTCGGGAACTTGAGCCGCGCGATGTTGTACGCCTGCGCCTGCTCGTTGTAGCGCATGCGCTCGACCGCGATGCGGTTCTCCGTCCCTTCCAGCTGGGCCTGCAGCGTCTGGAAGTTCGCGTTCGCCTTCAGGTCGGGATAGCGCTCCACCACGACCAGAAGCCGGCTGAGGGCGCCCGACAGCGCCGCCTGGGCCTGCTCGAACCGGGCGAAGGCCGCGGGGTCGTTGGGTACGTCCTTGGCGCTCGTCTGCACCTGGCCGACGCTGGCCCGGGCGTTCGTCACCTCGACGAGCACGGACTTCTCGAAGTTGGCCGCGCCCTGGACGGTGGCGACGAGGTTGGGGATGAGGTCGGCGCGGCGCTGGTAGACGTTCTCCACCTGCGCCCACTGGGCGTCGACCGCCTGCGACAGCCCCACGAGGCGGTTGTAGGTCCCCCCGAGGACCACCACGGCGATGATCGCGACGACGACCAGCACCACCAGACATCCGAGCCCCTTCAACATCTCTTCCTCTCTTCCTCCTGTCGCGCCGCTGGACGATCTTATCGCCTAATCGCCGAGAAAGGCACGTCGAGTATCGGGTACTGCCGCCAGTCCTTGTAGTTGAAGTGCCACCACTCGTTGGGCTCCACCGTGAAGCCTTCGCGCTCCATCGCCGCGCGCAGGAGGTCGCGGCGCGCTCGTTGCTCGGCCGTGCCGCCGGCGTAGCCCGGGTAGGCGCGCGGTGACATCTCGTCGTAGGCGCTCGGCATCTCCACCTCGCGCCCGGAGGCGAGGTCGTAGAGGCTCAGGTCCACCGCCGCCCCGCGGTTGTGCTTCGAGCCTTCCTTCGGGTTGGCGACGAACGCGCGCTTGGCCCGAGGGGTGAGTTCCCAGAAGAGTTTCGTGACCGACCACGGCCGATAACCGTCGAAGACGAGGAGGCCGTACCCGTCCTTCGCCAGGGCCTGGCGGGCGCGGACGAGGGCCTCGGCGGCCGGCCGCTGCAGGAAGGCGCGGGCCTCCGGGTAGACCGCGCGCCTCACGAAGTTGTGGTCCGTCGCGTATCGCACGTCGAGCTTGATCGCCGGGTCGAGAGAGACCAGCTCGACGAGGTCGGGCGCGCGGAACGGCCCGCGCTCCCGGGGCGGCCCCGCGTGGGCGTGAACGCAGCCGGTGACGAGGACCGCGGCGAGGAGGATGCGTCTACGTCGCATTCCCAATCATAGACTCGCCTCCTGGACCTCCTCGACCGACACCACCCGGAAACGCACACGGCCCTCGCCGGGAAGCAGCTGCGCCAGCGCGGGCAGGTCGGCGCTCACCACGGTGGCGATCTTGGGATAACCGCCCGTGGTGGGCCCCCCGGCCATCATCACGATGGGCTGGCCATCCGGCGGGACCTGGACGCAGCCGGGCACCATCCCGTCGGCGACGATCTCCGCGGCGCCGCGGTGCTCGAGGCGGGGCCCTCGCAAGCGGCAGCCCACGCGGTCCGATTCCGGCGCCAGCGCGTAGGCCTCGCCGAGGAACGCCGTGAGGGCGTGGGCGGGGAAGTGATCGTCCTGTGGACCGAGGACCACGCGCACAGTCACGTCGCTCGCTCGGTCGTCGTACGCTCGCGCGGAATGAATCCGCGCTCGCTCTTTGATCGGGAGCGCTCCGCGCTCCCGGGGCGCTCGCGCGGATTGAATCCGCGCTCGCTCTTCGAGCGGGGGGGGCTCACCGGCCCCCCCAGACCCCCCGGCGGCTCTCCGTCCGAGGCACAGGAGATCACCGGCGCGGAGCGGCCGGCCGTCGATGCCACCGAAGCCGGCGGCGAGATCGGTGGAGCGCGAGCCGAGCATCAGCGGCACGTCGATGCCTCCCGCGAGGCCGAGGTACGCCCGGCACCCCGACCTCCGGCCGCCGAAAGAGAGGACGTTGCCGGCGCGAGCGAGCACGGGGGCGCCGGGGGGGACCGGCCACGCGCCGAGGTCGTCGCGCTGGAGTATGGGGGAGAGATCGCCGCCCGTCACGGCAAAGTGGGTCGTCACCAGGAAGCGCAGTTGAGGGCCGGCGACGGTGCACTCGAGCCCGGCGGCGCCGGGCGGATTGCCGACGAGCTGATTGGCGGCGCGGAGCGCGGGACCGTCCATGGCCCCCGAGCCGCTCACGCCCGCGCGCCACCAGCCGGGCCGTCCCTCGTCCTGGACGGTGGTGAGCAGGCCCGCCTGCAGAACCTCGACGGCCGGCGGGGACGCGCGGGTCGGGGACGGTCTCGGCGGCTCCGGCGGCGGCAGCTCGTCGACGCGCACGAAGCGCACGCGGTCGCCGGCCTGGATGAGGCACGGAGGATCGCCGAGGGGATCGAAGAGCCGGATCGACGTGCGCCCGATGAGGTTCCATCCTCCCGGCAAGGCGACCGGATAGATTCCGGTCTGGCGGCCGGCCACCGCCACCGATCCCGCCGGCACCCGCACGCGAGGCGTGGGCCGCCGCGGCATCTCGAGCGGTGCGGGAAGCGGCCCGAGATACGCGAAGCCGGCGATGAAGCCGACCATGAAGGCCGTGTACTCGACCGAAGCGTGCGCGATGACGGCCTCCGCCTCCGTCAGCTGGTGGGCCCGGGCGACCTCCGCCAGGTCCGGGCCGTCCTCGCCGCCGTAGCGCGCGGGCACGACCACGAGTCGGCCGGTCAACTCTCCGGCCGCGCCCGCCTCCGCCAGGGTACGGAGCGCGACGGTGGCCTCGGCGAAGCGCGTCGCGCGCGGGTCGTAGAGGACGAGCAGGGAGCGGTAGGTCGGCAGCGACTCCCGGAAGCCCGGGAAGGGATGGTCCTGCAGCGCGCGGTCGAGACCGCGCACGCGGGCGTTCACGGCGGGGTCGATGCGGTCGCCGAACTCCACGCTGAGCGCAGCGTCGCCGACGGGCAAGAACCGGGGGAAAGTCAAAGGGCCAGGCCGCGGACCTCGACCCCCGCCCGCTCGAGGGCCTGGCGCACGGCGCGGGCGTTCGCCACCGCCTCGGGGTTGTCGCCGTGAAGGCACAGCGTGTCGGCCCGGAGGCGCACCTCGGTGCCGTCGACGGCCACCACCACCCCGTCGCGAGCGATGCGCACCGCCTGCTCCGCGGCGGCCACGGGGTCGGTAATGACGGAGCCGGGGACCCGTCGCGACTGCAGCGTGCCGTCGCGCAGGTAGCGGCGGTCCGCGAACCCCTCGGCCGCGAAGCGCAGGCCCTCGGCCTCGGCCGTCCGCCGCATCACGTCCGTCGTGGCCAGGCCGACCAGCGTCAGATCGCGCCCGGCGCGGGCCACGCCGCGGGCCACCGCCCGCGCGAGCGGCTCCTCTTCCGCCGCCTGGTTGTAGAGGGCCCCGTGCGGCTTGACGTGCACGACCCGCGCGCCGTGCGCGCGCGCGAAGGCCTGGAGCGCCCCGACCTGATAGAGCACGTCGCGCTCCACCTCCGCAGGATCCGCGTCGACCCGGCGGCGGCCGAAGCCGCGCAGGTCGGGGAAGCCGGGATGCGCCCCGACCGCGACCCCCGCCTCGACGGCGAGGGCCACCGTGCGGTCCATGACGCTGGGGTCGCCGGCGTGGAAGCCGCAGGCGACGTTGGCGGAGGTCACGACGGCGAGGAGCTCGGCATCCCGCCCCAGCCGGTAGACGCCGAACCCCTCGCCCATGTCGGCGTTGAGGTCGATCCTCACGCCCCGGAGGTTATCAGTTTACGTTGACGAGCTGGATCTGGCCCCTCATCTCGCCGCCCGGAAAGGCGGTGGTGTGGACGTTGAAGTAGGCGGTGCCGTTGCGCATCTGGCTCAGCAGGTCGGCGAAGCTGACGCCGGTGACGTTGGCTGCGGTGAACGAGCCCTGGGCCAGGATCGTCTTGTCGGCGACGGTGATGGGACCGCCCGGGTTGAGCGTGTTCGCGCCGAAGAAGCCGATCCGTATGGGGCCGTTCACGCCGGCCGCACCGGAGTGGATGTGGGCCGCGGTGACGGCGTTGATGTCGTCCACTTCGATCGAGTAGGTCACCGTCGTCCCGTCCGAGACGAACTGCACCCGGCCGTTCGCAGCGGTCGAACGGGGCGGTGTCTCGTTGCCGGGCGCGAGGGTCGCCTCGAAGACTTCCATCCCCTCGGTCGCATCGTTGCATCCGGTGGAGACGAAACCCAGCAACGTACAGAGTGCCCCCGCCGAAGCCAGGGCCATCGCCTTACGATGCATCACGCACCTCCCCGCAGGAGAAAGGGCCTTTCGGCCCGAGGAATTGAGTTAGATAGGTCTGACTCTACCACCCGGAGCAACTCCCGTGCCGGTGCGTAAGTGACCGCCAAACCAGCGTTAGCTCCACCGCATGGTTACGATGGCGGTAAGCCTTTACGGCTTTTGCGGGAATAGGCCGCCCGCCGCCCGTGTAAGGGCGGTCAGGAGGTGGCGCATGACGCTTCTCGCCCTGGCCCTCGCCGTTTCTGCCGTTTCTTCGTCCACCGTTTCCATGCCCGCGCGCGTGACCCCCGTCCGGCCCCCACGCGTGGAGGTGGCTTTCGTGCTCGACACCACCGGCAGCATGGGCGGCCTCATCGAAGGCGCGAAGCGCCGCATCTGGTCGATCGCCCGCCGGATCGGCGAAGGCCGGCCCCAGCCGGACCTGCGCATCGCGCTCGTGGGCTATCGCGACCTCGGCGACGAGTACGTGACCCGCGTCCACGACCTGACCGGCGACATGGACGACGTCTATCAGAGCCTGTCGGCCTTCAGCGCCAACGGCGGCGGGGACGGGCCCGAGCACGTCTCCCGCGCGATCCACGACGCCGTGCACCGCGTCTCGTGGAGCCCGGGCGCCGGTCTGCGCATCATCTTCCTGGTCGGAGACGCGCCGCCGCATCTGGACTACCAGGACGGGTTCGACTACCGCCGGCACGTCGCGGAAGCGCGGCAGCGCGGGATCGTCGTCGAGACGATCCTGTGCGGCGGCGACCCGCAGGCGGCGGGGGTGTGGCAGCAGATCGCCAGCCTGGGGCAGGGCCACTACGCGCAGATCGACTCCCAGGGCGGGATGCCCGCCGCCGTCACGCCGGTGGATGCCGACCTGGCGCGGCTCAACGGCGAGCTGGCGGACACGGTCGTGACCGCGGGCACCGTCCGAGAGCAGGCGGGCATGGCCCGCAAGCTCGAGGCGCGGAAGGCCATGCCCGCGCCGGCGGCGGCGGAAGCGGCCGCGTACTTCGCGGGCGCGAGCCGGCTGGCCGACAAGGACCTGGTGGACCTGCCCGCCGCCGAGCAGAAGAAGGAGCTGGACGCGTTGCAGCGCGCCGGCGCCGCGCCGACGGCCGTCAAGGGCAAGTCTGCCGACGAGGCGGTGGCCTACCTCAAGGTACAGAAGGAGCGGCGCGCGAGCCTGCAGGCGCGCATCCAGACGCTACAGAAGCAGCGCGAGCAGTACCTGCGCGGGCAGAGCGGGTCACGCGCGGACGCCTTCGACGAGCAGGTGGTGCAGAACCTTCGCAAGCAGGCCGCCCAGCAAGGGATAGCGTACTAGGCCGGCGCCGGTCCCGGTGTGCCCGCGGGGCCCGGCTGCGGCCGGTCCCCCGGGTACGCAAAGGCGGCGATCAGGTATACGACGACCGCGGCGAGCAGCAGCGCGCGCATGCCCCAGGTGATCGAGAAGGCCACGCCGAGCACCGGCCCCAGCACCGAGAACACGCCGTTGACGCCCCACGCCCACGGCACCGCCTCGGGCGTGTCGCGCTTCAAGGCCTCGAGCCCGGTCGGCAGGAAGGTCCCCAGTCCCACGCCGATGGGAAGCACGAGCAGGAACGTCACCACCACCCTCAGCGCGAACGGCAGCGTCAGCAGCCGCGGCAGGAGGGGCAGGACGACCAGGGCTTCGAGCAGGACGACCGCCGCCACCGCGTAGGACACGAACCGCACGCCGCCCAGCGCGCCCACGATGCGAGGGGCGTAGAGGGCGCCCACGCCGCTGGCGAGGAGGAGCGAAGCCAGGACGATGGAGAGCGCATAGTTGGGATGCCCGAGGAACAGCCCAAACGTCTGGAGCAGCGCGATCTCCGCCGCCATGTAGCCGATCCCCAGACCGGCGAAGAAGACCGCGAGGCGGCGGGAGCGCGGGGGCCGCCGGGACATGAGCCGCAGCGGGAGCTGAACGCACAGCAGTGCCGCGGCGCCGATGACGCCGAACAGCGCGAGAAGGCTCTTCTCCATGGGGGGAACGCGTGAGCGCACCCAGGGATCGGGCGAGAAGATTCCCCCGAGCTCGTGCCAGCCGGAGTATCGGAAGAAGAAGGGCCGGTCGTCGTCCACCGGCGCGATGGCCAGGGGATACGACCTCACGAAGGTGGCCTCCCGGCGCGGGTCGTCGAGGCTCAGGAAGATCTGGTAGGCGTTGTGCTGGCCGCCGTTCATCTCCGGCGCCGCGGTGAGGCCGAGGAACGGGTTGCGTCCTGCCCACTCCTGGACCCGCCGGACCTGGTCGGGGCGGAAGGGACGCCGCTGGACCAGCATGCTCGTGAAGCGCCCGTTCGGCTCGGTCAGCGTCATCACGTGGGCGGCGGGATGGTCGGCTCCGGCCCGCCGCAGGGCGGCCACCGCCGTGGCCAGCGCCCGCAGCATCTCCCGCGGCGGCACGAACTCCAGCCGCATCATGGCCAGGATCCCCTCGTCGGTCAGGCGGGAAAGATAGATGTCGAAGGCCTCGCGCGTGTAGAGGTAGCTCTCCGAGAACACGTGCGCGGCGGCGGTGGTGCCGGCGTAGGAGTCGACCCCGCTCAGCTGGATCACGTCGTAGCGGTCGTCGTGGCTCGCCAGGTAGTGGCGTCCCTCGCCGGCCACGACGCGCACGCGCGGATCGGAAACCCAGTGCCGGAAGTAGTCCCGGTAGGTGTCGGTCAGGATGCCTACGGTGGCGGAGTTGATCTCGACCCCGGTCACCTCCCCCGCGCCGAAGCGGAGGGCGGTGAGCAGGTCGTACCCGCCCCCGACGCCGATGACGAGCACCCGCGGCGACGGCACCGAGGTCGCCTGGTAGGCGGAGGCGTAGATCGTCTCCTCGAGCCCGTCCAGGCTTTCCTTCCGCCCGTCGTAGTCGAGCGCATAGGTGAAGGCCCAGTTGTTCTGGGTGATGAGCCGTTTGATGCGGGCGTGCAGCGCCCGGTTGGGGCCGAGATGCGACGGGTACGACATCGTCAGCGGGTCCGGAGGGGGGATGCGCGAGACCTCGATGCGTGCCACCGGGTCCCAGGCCACGTGCTCGATGACGTGGCCCGAAGCGGGGTCGCGGGACGCGGCCAGCATCGACGCGTCCGGGTAGTACATCTGGAAGACGCGGTCGCGGAGCCCCGCGCAGACCGCGATCACGGCCACCGCGATCGCCACCGCTACCCGGGAAAGCCGGCCTCTAGGGGGGGCGAGCACGGCGGTAGCGCCCACCAGGAACGCCGAAGCGCCGACGAGGCTCGCCTCCACTCCCCACGCGCTGATGGCCGGGATCACCGCGCACGCGCCCACCGCGGAGCCGGCGAGGTCGAAGGCATAGATCCGCCGCGTGGGCAGCTCGGGCACGCTGAGCAGCAGGCCGAGGGCGAGGCCGCAGAAGGTGAACGGCACCACGAAGAGCAGCGACAGCGGGAGCCAGCGCCCGAAGTCGACGATGTATTGCGGGCCGGTGTCCGCGGCATAGAAGGCGGCCGAGGAGGCGAGAAGGGTCACCGCAAACGCCGCCGCGCACACGCTCAGCACCTCGCGCACGCGCGGAAGGAAGGCCGCCAGCCAGCGGGTGAGGACGACGCCGGAGAGCGCGAAGCCGAGCATCGTGAGGGAAATGATCAGGAAGGCGAAGTTGTTCAGGAGCTTCGCGGCCACGATGCGATGGGCCAGGACCTGGGTGAAGAGGGCGACGGCGGCGGTCGTGAAGGCGAGGAGGCAGGCGCGGCCGGGCGAGAGCGGGGCCATGTGGCGGGCACGGTAGGGCAGGTGGAGGGTGCGGTCAAGGAGGCGCACGGGTGAGAATGCGCCCATGCGGCTGTCGCGGCTCCTTCTCGTCCTCGTCTCCGCCGCCGCCCTCGCCAGCCTGGCGCTCGCCGTTGCCCGGCGCATCGCCTACCCGTACGACCTCGAGTGGATGGAGGGAGGGATGCTCGGCCACGCCCTGCGCCTGGTCCAGGGCGAGCCGATCTACGCCGAGCCCTCCGCCCGCTTCGTCTCCTTCGCATACACGCCGCTCTACCCGATCGTGCTTTGGCTGCTCTCGCCGCTCGCCGGTGTGGGCTATCTACCGGCGCGAGCCGTGTCGGTGGCCGCATTCGCCGTCGCCCTGCTCGTCGCCTATGTCTTCGTTCGCCGGGGGGGCGGCTCGCGCGCCGTCGCCCTGGGCGCGGCCGCGCTTCCGGCCGCCGCCTTCGCGCCCACCGGAGCCTGGTACGACCTCGCGCGCGTGGACGCGCTCTTCCTGGGCCTGGCGGCGGCCGCGGTGGCGGTGGGGTGGTGGAGGCGGATGGATCCGGTCGGTCCCGTAGCCGCCGCGTGCTTGATGACGGCCGCCTTCTTCGCGAAGCAGACGGCGCTGCCGTTCGCGGCTGCCGTTGGCCTCGCGCTCCTGCTCGTGCGCCCCCGCGCGGCCGGGCTCTACACGGCGACCCTGGTCGGGCTGGGGGGCGTGCTTCTGGCCTGGGCGCATTCCGCCTCGCAGGGGTGGTTCTGGACCTACGCCTTCGGCCTCCACCGCCGCCACCCGTTCGATGCCGTCGAGGCAATGATCGTGACGCCGACACGCTTGTTGCTGCTGCTGGGACCCGGCCTCGGCTTAATGGCCGCGGCCCTGCGTACTCGCACCCCGGCTCTGCTGTACGCCGCGGCCATGGGTGCCACCGGGCTCGTGGCCAGCGCCCTCGGCGCGGGCACCGAGTGGTCCTACTACAACGCGCTCATTCCCGGCGTGTACTTCGCCGCTCTGGCGGTGGGCGCGGCCGCCGCCACGCTGGAGACGCGATGGCCTACCCTCACGCCCCTGGTGCTGGCGGCCACGGTCGTCACCGCCGCCGGCGGCCTGGTGGCCGCGGTCGCGCGGGTCGTTCCCGCAGCGTGGGCGGCGCGGCTGGCCCTGCCGCTCGGCTACGACCTGCGGGCCTTCCTGCCCTCGCCCGACGACCGGACGCGCGGCGACGCGCTCGTGGCCCTCCTCGCCGCGGCGCCCGGGGAGGTCTTCGTACCCGGCCACAGCTTCTACGCGCACCTGGCCGGCAAGACGACGCGGCTGCACGCCATGAACCTGGCGGACCTGGCGGGCGCGGGTGTGAGGGTGCCGCGGGACCTGGTCGACGAGATCCGCGAGAAGCGGTTCGTCCTCGTGGTGGTCGATCGGGAAGACGCCGCGGACGGAACGGACGATCCCGAGACGCGGTCCGCTCGTGAGGAGGAGGCCATCGGTCTCGTCCCCGGGCTTTCGAAGCACTACCGGACGAGCGAGCGGATCGAGGGACCGCGGGTCCACTCCGGCGGCCGATTCGAGCCGTGTTGCCTTCTCGTCCCCCGCGAAGGGTCCGAGCCGATACGATGAGCGTAGGAGGGCCCGATGGCCAAGAAGAGGAAGAGTCGGACCTCCGGAAGCGGCGCAGCGCCGGATCATAGCGGCTCGTTCGGGTCGATCGCGAGCCACAGCACCGCGCCCACGGCGTAGACGCCGGCGGTGATCGAGAACGGCAACGCCCAGGACCCCCAGCGCTCGACCGCGTAGCCGACCACGAGCGGCCCCACGAAGCCGCCGAGGTTGCCGAACGTATTCATGGCGCCGGTGACGACGCCGGCGTAGCGAGCGCCGACGTCCAGGCAGACCGCCCAGCAGGCGCTCAGGGCGAGATCGGCGCAGGCGAGGGCGAAGGCCAGCAACATGGCCTTGGCCGCCGGCGAGCGGGCCAGAACGGAGGCGAGCACGAGGAGCGCGGACCCGGCGAACGCCGCGCAGCCGAGGTAGCAACGTCCCACCCGCAGGCCGTGGGTGAGCGACAGGCGGTCCGTCAGCCAGCCGCCGGCCAGGTCCGCGCCCCCGGCGAGCACGAACGGCAACCCGGCCAGGATGCCGCCGGCGAGGGCCGAGAACCCCAGCCCCCGGATGAGGTACGTGGGCAGCCAGGTGAAGTAGAAGTACAGGCCGTAGCCGAACGCGAAGTACATCCCGCAGATCGCGTACAGGTTGGGGCTCGTGAGCAGCCGCCGCCAGGGCACGTCGACGTGGGCCGCCGCCGACGGGGCGCCGTCCTGGGCGATCCAGCCCCGCTCGCCGGCGTCCACGCCGGGATGCTCCGCGGGGGTGTCCCGGTACCAGGCGTGCCAAAGCACCGCCCACACGAGGCCGATCGCACCGAATACTACGAAGCTCACGCGCCAGCCCCATCGCTGGATGAGCAGAATGGCCAGGCCGGGGGCGAGCGCGCCGCCCAGTCGGGAGCCGAGGAAGAGCACGCCGTTGGCGCGCCCGCGCTCGCGCGCGGGGAACCAGTGCGAGAAGCTGCGCTGGATGTTCGGGAACGCTCCCGCCTCCCCGGCGCCGAACAGGAAGCGGATCGCGACGAGCGAGCGGAAGCTCCACGCGGCTCCCGTGAGCATGGTGAATGCCGACCACCACACCACGATCCGGGCCAGCACCCGCCGCGCCCCCACCACGTCGCCCCGCCAGCCCGACGGTACCTCGAAGAGGGAGTACGCCAGGGTGAAGGCGCCGAACACCACGCCCATCTGCAGCATCGTGAGCTGCAGGTCGGCCATGATGAAGGGGGCGGCCGCCGAGATGCAGATGCGGTCCAAGTACGTCACCACGGCGAGGGCGAACGCGAAGGCGAGAACGCGGTAGCGGACGCGACTGCCGCCGCGCCGGCCGGCGGCGCGCAACGCGGTCACGAACCGAGCTTCTCGGCGTGGTTCAGTCGAGCATCGTCCGCAGCGTGCGGACGACCGTCTTCTTGAGCTCGCGGCGGTCGACCACCATGTCGAGCATTCCATGCTGGAGGAGGAACTCGGCGCGCTGGAAGCCCGGGGGCAGCTTCTGGCGGATGGTCTGCTCGATGACCCGCGGCCCCGCGAAGCCGATGAGGGCGCCCGGCTCGGCGATGTTCACGTCGCCGAGCATGGCGAACGACGCCGTCACCCCGCCGGTCGTGGGGTCGGTCAGCAGGCTGATGAACGGAACCCGCGCCTCGTCGAGGCGGGCGAGCGCGGCGGAGATCTTGGCCATCTGCATCAAGGAGAGCGTGCCCTCCATCATGCGCGCGCCGCCGGAGCAGGAGACGACGAGGATCGGCATGCGCTCGCGGGCGGCCTTCTCCACCGCGCGCGTCACCTTCTCTCCCACCACGACGCCCATCGACCCGCCGATGAAGCCGTACTCCATGGCGGCCACGACCGAGGGGATGCCGCCGACGGTGCCCACCGCAGAGACCAGCGCGTCGAGCGACCCCGTCTTGCGCTTCCCGTCCTTCAGGCGGGCGGCGTAGGGCTTCGTGTCACGGAAGGCGAGCGGGTCGGAGCTGACGAGGCCGTGATCGAGCTCCTCCCACGGGCCGTCGCACAGCAGCTCGAGGCGCTCGCGAGCGGAGATGCGGAAGTGAAACGCGCATTTGGGGCAGACGCTCAGGTTGTCGACGACGGCCTTGCGGTAGAGGATCTCCTTGCACGAGTCGCACTTGACGTAGAGCCCCTCGGGAACGCGGCTCTCCGTCTCGTCCGCGGGGAGAAGCGAGCGCTCGCGCCGGAACCAGGCCATGGGGTCAGTCCCCGGCCTCCTCGGCCTCCTCCTCCTCCTCTTCCTTCTCGAGGTCGTTCTCGACGCCCAGCATCTTGCACGCGCCGTCGTAGATCTGCTTGGCCGCGTCCTTGGCGTTCTTCAGCTCGGCCAGGCGGTCCTTGACCTTCGTCAGCTCCTCCTCGATCTGTACGTTGAGGTCGTTGATCTGCCGGCGGGTCATCTCCAGCGTCTGCTGATAGAAGTGCGTCTGGTCCTTCGAGAGCGCCATGCTCCTCGTCCCTCCTACTTGATGCCGAAACGCTTCAAGAGCTTCTGGATGGACATGCTCGCGCTGGGTCCGGTGGTCTCCGCCGGGGGCGGAGGAGGCTCCGGCGGCCGGGGCGCCTCGGCCCCGGAATCGGATGCGGTGGCCGGCTCATGCGCCTCGTCCACCACGGTGCCCTCCCTCTCGCGCGGCTCGTAGAGCTGCTCCATGAGCCGCGCCAGCGCGGCGGAGGTGGGAGGAGGCTGCGTCTCGTGCAGGACCGCCTCGAGGTCTCGGTACATCTCGGCCGCGTCCTGGTAGCGGAGATCGGGATCGCGCTCGAGGGCCTTCGTCACCACCCGCTCCAGGCTCTCCGGAATCGCGGGGTTCAGGGTACGGGGGGCCGGCACCTTGCACTCGCGCACGGTCTCCAGGATGGAGACCTCGGAGCTGCCCAGGAATGGCTTGTGGTCCGTGAGCATCTCGTAGAAGACGATGCCCAGGGAGAACAGGTCCGAACGGCGGTCCATGGCCTTGCCCCAGGCCTGCTCGGGGCTCATGTAGAGCAGCTTGCCGCGGAGGGCGCCCGCCTCGGTGACGGTGGCCTTGCTGGCCGCCTTGGCGATGCCGAAGTCCGTGAGCTTCACGTCCCCCTCGAACGAGATGAGGATGTTCTGGGGGCTGATGTCGCGGTGCACGGTCATCATCGGCTGCCCGCGGTCATCCTTCTTGCGGTGGGCGTACTCGAGGGCGGAGCAGACCCGGCTCGCGATGAGCGCGCACAGGTCCAGGGGCACGCGCGTGCCCCGCTCGCGCGCCCGGCGCAGGATCGAGCGCAGGTCGCGGCCCTGGACGTACTCCATCGCGATGTAGTAGCTCTTGTCGATGCGGCCGAGATCGAAGATCTGGACGATGTTCGGGTGCGTGAGGCCCGCGACCATCTTGGCCTCGTCCACGAACATGTCCACGAACTCCTTGTTGTCGGACAGGTGGGGCAGGATGCGCTTGACCGCCACCACCTTCTCGAACCCCTCCACTCCGCTGCGCTTGGCCTTGAAGACCTCGGCCATGCCGCCCACGGCGACGCGCGCGAGGAGCCGGTAGGGACCGTACTCGCCCTCGCCCGGCCGCACCGGTTCGGTCGCCGGGACCGGCGCGCCCGGGTCGTTCGCTCGGGCGGAATGAATCCGCCCTCGCTCATCAAGCTGGGGGGACTCTCCGGTCCCCCCAGACCCCCCCGCGGGCGATTCCGGCTCGCGCTCCGTCACCGCCGCCGGCTCGGACCGCACGTGCCCCAGTGCCTCGTCGGCGATCGCCGCCAGGTCGAGCGTCCTGCCCTCGGGGTTGGGAACCTGTGCCTCCGCCGCTCGGAACCTGGTCTCCATCCTGCCCTTGGGCGCGGGCACGTCTTCCGCGGCGCCGGAATGAATCCGGCGCCGCTCATCTTCCGCGGCGCCAGAATGAATCCGGCGCCGCTCATCTTCCGGGGTCGCTTCGCGTCCCCGGGCCGGGGCCGCTTCGCGTCCCCGGGGGGGCGGCGGCGGCTTCATCTGCGCGCGCAAGCTCCGCAGGTCGCTCAGGCCTTCCTCGTCTTCCGCTCGGGCGGAATGAATCCGCCCTCGCTCATCGAGCTGGGGGGACTCTCCGGTCCCCCCAGACCCCCCCGCTCGGGCGGAATGAATCCGCCCTCGCTCATCGAGCTGGGGGGACTCTCCGGTCCCCCCAGACCCCCCCGCTCGGGCGGAATGAATCCGCCCTCGCTCATCGAGCTGGGGGGACTCTCCGGTCCCCCCAGACCCCCCCGCAGGCGGCTTGGGCTCCGGCTCCGTCACCGCCGCCGGCTCAGGCGGTGGCTCGGAGGCAGCTTCTCCCGGCGCCGAGAACGCGTCGAGCAGGGCCGCCACGTCGTCGGGCAGCTCTTCGGCCGGAGGGCCCATGAGCGGCGACGGGGCGGCGGGAGACGATTTCGCGGGCGCCGGCCTGGCCGGGGCCGGTGGGTCCGGAGTGCTGGGCTCGCTCACCTGCACCTTGATCGGCCCCGAGCGCCGCGTGGGCGGCGCGGGCGAAGCGGGAGGAGCCGGCGCGGCGGCCGGTTTCTCGTCGAGCATGTCGCCGAAGAGGTCCTCGGACGTGAGGAGCTTGTCTTCGTCCTTCGGGTCCTTGCGGCCAGAGCTCATGTAGTCGCTTGGGGAGGGTCCGCCTGCGGCGGCAAATTCAAGCCTCCCACGAGGATAGACTCCCTACCGACTCTACGTCAACGAAGCTGGCTTTGCCCGCTTCCCCATCCAATAGAG
>Ga0210378_10000134_pt1 | contig 33917 bp, 27 predicted proteins | sample PLM1_60_b1redo_FD_155465 | JGI IMG/M metagenome (GOLD analysis project Ga0210378, IMG submission 155465) | Groundwater sediment microbial communities from an aquifer in East River, Colorado, USA - PLM1_60_b1 redo | ecosystem: Environmental > Terrestrial > Soil > Riparian zone | place: USA: East... | reverse complement strand
GGATGGGAGAGGGCCGCACGGGCCCATGCTGGCGTAGACACCCACGCATGATGACCGTGCGGCCCGTCTCATGCCCACCCGCCAGGCGATGCCCACGATCAACCACGCCTATCGCGCACCAAGTCGTAAGGTCCGGCGCGGGTTGTCAACCGGGCGGGCGGGGTGAGACCCGGCCGCAGGGTGGGGTGAGACCGGGCCACAGGCCCGGGGTGAGACCCGGCCGCAGGGTGGGGTGAGACCCGGCCACAGGCCCGGGGTGAGACCCGGCCGCAGGGTGGGGTGAGACCCGGCCACAGGCCGGGGTGAGACCGGCCGCAGGGTGGGTGCCGCGACTACCATGACCGGATGTCCGCCACCGACCCCGCCGTCCTGGTCGAGCACCTCACCGGCGACCCCGACTACCGCGGCCAGCTCGTGCACCTGGAGCGGCTGCCGGCCCGACCCGCCCGCCTGGTGGCGCTCCCCGACGACCTGCCCGAGCTGCTCCTCGGCCGGCTCCGGGCCCGGGGGGTGGCGGCGCTCTGGAGCCACCAGGCCGAGGCGGTCGCCCTGGCGCGTTCGGGCACCCACGCCGTCGTGGCCACCGGCACGGCATCGGGCAAGAGCCTCTGCTACCAGCTCCCGGTCTTCGAGGCCCTGCTCGGCGGCGGTCACCGCACCGCCCTCTACCTTTCGCCCACCAAGGCGCTCGCCCACGACCAGCTCCGGGCCATCCGCTCGTTCGCGCTCACCGGCGTCCGGGCCGCCTCCTACGACGGCGACACCCCCACCGAGGAGCGCCCCCTGGTCAGGCGGAACGCCAACCTCGTGCTCACCAACCCCGACATGCTCCACCGGGCCGTGCTGCCCGCCCACGAGCGATGGGCCGCGTTCCTCGGCCGGCTCGCCTACGTGGTCGTGGACGAAGCCCACACCTTCCGCGGGGTGTTCGGCTCGCACGTCGCGGCCGTGCTCCGCCGCCTGCGCCGGCTGGCCAACCGGTACGGCGCCCGGCCGGTCTTCCTGCTCGCCTCGGCCACCCTCGGCAACCCGGCCGAGCTGGCCGAGCGGCTCGTCGGCCTGCCCGTCGAACCGGTGACCGCCGACGGCTCGCCCCGCGGGCCGGTCGCCTTCGCCCTCTGGGAGCCGCCGCTGGTCGACGAGACCACCGGTATCCGGCGCAGCCCCAACGTCGAGGCGGCCGCCTGGCTCGCGGCCGGCGTGGAGGCCGGCATCCGCAGCCTGTGCTTCACACGCTCCCGCCGGGCCGCCGAGCTCGTCGCCACCTACACCAGACGCCGGGTCGCCGAGGTCGACCGGTCGCCGCGCGCCGTAGGCGGCCGCGCCTCACGCGCTTCAGGCGGTCGTGCCTCACCCGCTTCAGGCGGTCGGGCCTCACCCGCTTCAGGCGGTCGTGCCTCACCCGCTTCAGGCGAGCACGGCTCGCGCGCTTCAAGCGGTCGTGCTTCGCGCGCTTCAGGCAGTCGGGCCACGCGCGCTTCAGGGGAACAGGGCTCGCGCGCTTCAGGCGGTCGAGGCTCCCTGGCCCGCCGCGTCCGCGCGTACCGGGCCGGCTACCTCGCCGAGGAGCGCCGCGAGCTCGAGCGCGGCCTCGCCAGCGGCGAGCTCCTCGCGGTCGCGGCCACCAACGCGCTGGAGCTCGGCATGGACATCGGCGGCCTCGACGCGGTCGTCCTGGACGGGTTCCCGGGCACGGTCGCCTCCATGTGGCAGCAGGCGGGACGGGCGGGGCGCCAGGGCGGCCCGTCCCTGGCCGTCCTGGTCGGATCGGACGACCCGCTCGACGCCTACCTGCTCCACCACCCCGCCGACCTGTTCGGCCGCCCTCACGAGTCGGCCCTCGTGGACCCCGCCAACCCCTACGTCCTCGCCCCCCACCTCGAGTGCGCCGCCTACGAGGCCCCCCTCACCGAGGAGGACCTCACCCTGTTCGGCCCGGCCGCCCGCGACGTCGCGGCCGACCTGGAGGCCGAAGGCGCGCTGCGCCGGCGCGGCCACGCGGGTCTGCGCACCGCATCCGGCCGCAGCCCGGCCGCCGACGTCGACCTCCGCAACGCCGGCGGCGCCCCGGTCACCATCGTGCTCGCCGACTCCGGGCAGGTGATCGGCACCGTCGACCGGGCCAGGGCCACCTCGACCGTGCACCGGGGCGCCGTCTACCTCCACCAGGGAGAGCCCTACCGGGTCGTCGAGCTCGACCTGGGAGCCGGCGCCGCCCTGGTCGAGCCCGCCGGCGGCGACGAGTACACCCAGGCCCGGCGCGACACCGACATCGAGGTCGTCCAGGCGGCCCGCCGGGTCGACCTGCCCCGCTCGGGCCTCTGGCTCGGCCGGGTCGCCGTCTCGGACCAGGTGACCGGGTACGAACGGCGGCGGGTCGGCTCCGGCGAGGTCCTCGGTTCCGAGGACCTCGACCTGCCTCCCGTCCTCCTCCCGACGGTCGCCTACTGGTACACCCTGACCCCGGAGCTGCTGGCCGCGGCCGACCTCGACCCGGCCAGCGTGCCGGGCGCCGCCCACGCCGCCGAGCACGCCCAGATCGGGCTGCTGCCCCTGTTCGCGATGTGCGACCGCTGGGACATCGGCGGCGTGTCGACCGCCTGGCATCCCGACACCGGCATGGCCACCATCTTCGTCTACGACGGCCACCCGGGCGGTGCCGGCATCGCCGAGCGCGGTCACGTGCTCGCCGGCAGGCACCTCCGCGCGACCCGCGACACCGTGCGCTCGTGCCCCTGCGAGACCGGCTGCCCGTCGTGCGTGCAGTCCCCCAAGTGCGGCAACGGCAACCACCCGCTCGACAAGGCGGGCGCCGTCCGCCTGCTCGACGAGCTCCTGGCCGACCTGGACGCCCCGACGGCCCACGACGCCGCCGGCCCGGCTGCCGAGCTGTCCCAGCCGGGGAGCGGGCGATGACCCGCCCGACCACCGGAATGACCGGGACGCGAGCCGACCGGTGAGGCCACGCCCGGGAGGAGCGTGCAGCGCATGACCCTGTACATCGGCGTAGCGGGAACGTCGCAACCCGAGCCCGAGCTCGTCGGCCTGGCCGAGACCCTCGGGCGCCTCCTGGCCGAGGCCGGCGCGACCGTGGTCTGCGGCGGCGGCACCGGGGTGATGGCGGCCGTCTGCCGGGGAGCGGCCGCGGTGGGTGGGACGACGGTGGGCCTGCTGCCGGGGGGGAACCGGCACGACGGCAACCCGCACCTCAGCGTCGCGCTGCCCACCGGCCTCGGCGAGGGACGCAACGTCCTGCTCGTCAGGGCCAGCGACGCCCTGGTCGCCGTCGGCGGCGGGTACGGCACGCTGTCGGAGATCGCCCTCGCCCTACGCACCGGCGTCCCCGTGGTCGGGCTGCGGACCTGGTCGCTCGCGCTGGCCGGACGGCCGGTGAACGCCTTCCCGGTCGCCGAGCAGCCTGACGAGGCGGCGCGCCTGGCCATCGCGTCGGCGGAGGTCCACGCCACCGGCTGACCCGGAACCCGTGCACCCGGACGCACCCGGCCGTTTGGCGGCCGCCGGTGGCGGGCACTTCCCGGCCGAGCGGGAACGGCCCACCCGACCTTGCGCACGAGAGGCGACCTCCATGGCTGTGATCTTCCTGCTGCTCGCCGTCGGCGTCGGCGCCGCGATCGGCGCCGCCGTGTACGAGAGCACCGACCCCGCCACCCTCACCGTCTTCCAGGAGACGACCGGCCGGTTCACCCAGGGGCAGCTCCTGGCCATCTTCGCCGGTCTCGGCTTCCTGCTCGCGCTCCTGCTGCTGCTCGCGGCCAGCTCCACCCGGCGCCGTCGCGCGCGACGCAAGGAGCTGCGAGCGGCCAGGCTGCACATGGAGGACCGCATCGCCGAGCTGGAGCGCGACAACGCGAGACTCCACGACGACCTCGCCCAGTTCGACCAGGCCGTGGCGGACCGGGACGCCGCGCTCGCCCACCGTGACCAGCTCCTCGCCTACAAGGACGAGGAGCTGGCCAGGCGCCAGGAGGAGCTGCTCCACCGAGCCGGGCGGGCGCCGGTCACCGACCGGCCGCCGCCATCCGCCGACACCGCCACCGCGGTCCTTCCCGACCGGTCGCGGTACCGGGGCGGGCCGGAGGACGCCCAGGAGACCGGGTCGGCCGCGCCACGCCGCGACCGGCCGACCCGCCAGCTCGACCCGGGCCGTGACGATCAGACGGATCCTGGCTGGGCCGGTCCCGAAGGGACGACCCGGCCGAGGCGGAGGCCTGGTGGGACCATTTGAGGTCGCGTGTGTGAACAGTTGGTTACGAGACGTTTGGTGGGAATGCTCGCGGGCTGATACTTGGGTGCGTCGTGGCGCTCGGCCCCACCCCGGGCGCCACCAGCGGCGCCCCATCCCGCGGGCTGGCCCTGGCCTTCGGCCTTGGCCTGTTCTACGCTGGCGGCGCCGTGTGCCCTGGCCGTCCCGCTCCCACCCGGCGACGTCCATGAGGCAGAACGAGCGGGACCCGGTCCGGGTCCCGCTCGTTGCTCGTCCGGCCGCCTTCGAGGCCACCCCGCCGGGACGCGGGCCGGCGGTCCGGGCAGTACCGCCCTGGCCCGGGCGGTCAGCACGACCGGGAGCCCGGTGGGTGGCAGCACCACCCGCCGGCGCACCGTGACCACCGCCTCCCCCGCCGAGCAACCACAGCCCCGAAGCTCGGCCCCGTTGGCCTCGGCGACGCCCGCGGCACTGGCCGCAGCCGGCTCCCCCGTGGCCGTCAGCGCCGCGAGCGCGGCCAGGTCGGCAGCGGTCTGCACCCGCGCCCGGGCCGCGACGAGCAACCCGACATCGAAGACGGCAAGACCGGCCAGCACCACCACGACACCGAGCGCGAGCGCCACGACCGTCACCGAACCCGCCTCACCCGCCGCGGGTCCCGGCCGCCGTCGACCACCGCCGGACACCCGACTCACGACCCTGCCGGTGCCGGTGCCGGTGGCGGTGCCGGTGCCGGTCGTGGCGCCGGTGGCGGTGCCGGTGGCGGTGCCGGGCCGGGTTCGACGGCCGCGACCGCCGCCGCCCGAACGGTGACCGCCGGCACGCCGGGCAGGAGGCTGACCGGCAGGGCGACCTCGACCCGGACCCTGCCGGGCGTGGCCGCGGCGACCGTGACGCCGGCACGCCGGCCGGCGGGAAGCGCCGCCCGCGCAGCCGCGACCGCCCTGCCGTGATCGCCGCTCAGCGCGGCCTCGCGGGCGCCCTCGCGGGCGGCCCCCTGGGCGACGACCTGACCGAGCGCCATGCCGGTCAGCGCCACCATGACCAGCGCCACGGCGACCAGCAGCGGGATGGCCGCCGCCAGCTCCACCGTCGCCACGCCCCGCTGGCTGCGCGAGGACCCCATCGTCAGCCGACGCCGAGCATGCCGCGGACCTGCCGCAGGACCGCGTCGAGCAGGCCCGCGACGGCACCGTTGCGAGCCCACGCCAAGGCCAACGCCGCGATCGTCGCGGCGAGGATCATGACGAGGGCGTACTCGGTCGTCTGGCTACCGGCCTCAGGTTCGACACCGGTGGAAGGGGCTGCGATGGACAGCACGAGATCACTCCTTGCTGCGGGAAGGGGCTGGTGGCTGCTGCGGGAAGGGGCTGGTGGCGCCCAGAAGAGGCACGCCCGCGCTATGACGCCAGGGAGCGGACCGCTCCGGCCACGGTCGGCACGACGGTTAGCAGGACGAACGCGGGAAGGAAGCAGAAGACCAGGGGGAACGCGAGCCTGACGGCGGCCCGACCGGCCTCAGCCTCGGCACGCAGCCGGCTCCGGCTGCGCAACGCCTCTGCGCGGGCGGCGAGCGCCTCGGCCGGCGGCATCCCCCAGCGCTCGGCCGCCTCGAGCGCACCGGCCGCCGCCCGGAGCTCGTCCAGCCCACTCCGCTCGGCGGCCGCACGGAGCGCTGCACCTGGAGTCCTTCCAAGGCCAAGGTCCCCGACCACGCGGCCCAGCTCGTGACGCAGCGCGTGGGGGCTGCGCTCGGCGACCCGACGCAGTGCCAGATGGGGATTCAGCCCCGCCAGCATGCAGGCCCCCAGCAGGTCGATCACTGCGGGCGCGGCTTCGGCCCGGTCGGCGCGGAGCCGCGCCTGGTCACGCCGGCGCCGCCCGTGGGAAGCCGCCAGTGCCAGCGCTGCGGCTCCTGCGACGACGATGCCGGCCCGCGGCCCGCCGGCGGTCACCGCCAAGCCGACGACGGCGAGCAGGGCGACGGGTCCGACTGCCGGACGGCGGCCAGACGCGCGCCGCCGGACCGGACCCGACCCTGCCGACCCGAACCGGGCTGGCTCACCCCGTCGCGCCCGCCTCGGCCAGGAGAGCCGAAGGGCGTCGGTCCGGCGGGCGCGGCTCGGAAGGCTGCGCGAGCCTGGCGGACGCCCCAGCGCCCAGCCGGCGAGCGCCACGGCACCGACCATCGCGATCAGAGCGGCGCTCACGGCCTGCCCCGGAGGATGGACCGCACCCACCACGTCCCGAGCAGCTCGAAGGTGAGGGCCGCGGCAAGCGTGGCCCAACCGAGCGGCTCACGGACGAGGAACGCGGCGTCCGACGGCGACGTGGCCGCGAGCACGAGAAGGAAGCACGGCGCCATCCCCGCGACGACACGAGCCGACAACCGGGCCTGCGCGGTCGCCGCCAGCCGCGCCTGGCGAGCCCGGAGCCGTTCGGTCGCCGCAGCGGTCACACCTGAGAGCACGGGTGCGGGTGGCGCCCCGGTCGTCTCCGCCAGGTCGAGCGCCTCCCCTGCGACGGCGAGCTCGGCGAGCAGCTCCCGCCGGCCGACCTCGGCGAGCGCCTGCCCGGTACCGGTACCGAGCGAGGCCGCCCGCTCGGCGTCGGCCAGGCTGGCGGCGAGTGGCTCCGGAGCGACCTCGCAGACCGCCTGCAACGCCCGGTACGGGGAGGCACCGGCCGCGACCGTGGCCCTGAGGACGTCGAGCACCTCGGGGACCGCGGCCTCCATGGTCCGTCTGTGCCGCTCGGCAGCGCTCGGGAGCAGGACTTCGAGCAGGCGCCTCGGCGCGCCGGCCCATGGATCGCCGGCAGGTGTGGACCGGGCCGGCAAGGATCGTCTCGACGTGCCGTCGCCGGGGCCGCGCACGGACGCTCCGGGTCCGGACCGGTCCGCCTGGTGAGGCTCGGACGCGACCGCCCATCCGGCGAACCCGACCGCGACGATGAGGAGCAGGAGGCTCATGACCATCGCCAACCCGGGCGGAGGACACGAACGCGGCCGGCGGCTCCCGAAGGCTCGAAGGCGCCCAGCATCGAGCCGTCGAGGCGATGCGCCCAGCTGGGCACGTGCCCGGTGGCACACAGGCCGCCTCCGGGCCCGGCCACCCGGACGGGGCGGGCAGTCGGCTGCCCGAGGATGCCTGCGGCCAGCTCGGCCACGGCCGTCACGCGCCGGCCGGCCGGGCTCCGCTCGAGGTGGACCACGGCACCGATGCCGCCCGCGACGAGCTGGCGCACCACCTCGAGCACCGCTCCCGGCGCGGTCAGCGCCATTGCTTCGAGCCGGGCCGGCACCTCCTCCGGTCCACCCGCGTGCAGCGTCGTCAACAGGCCGCGGTGGCCGGTGTTGGCGGCCTCGAGCATGTCCATCACCTCGGCACCGCGGACCTCGCCGACGACGATCCGGTCCGGGCGCATCCGCAGGGCGTTGCGGACCAGCTCCCGCAGCGGCACGCCTCCCCTGCCTTCGACGTTGGGAGGTCGCGCCTCGAGCCGGACCACGTGCGGACCAGGGAGCCGAAGCTCGGCGGCGTCCTCGACGGTGACGATGCGCTCGCCGGCGGGGATGGCGGTGGCGAGGGCGTTCAACAGCGTGGTCTTGCCGGTACCGGTGGCTCCCGACACGGCGATCGGCACGCCGGCGGCCACCATGGCCTCGAGGAGACGACCGGTCTCGTGGTCCAGCGCCCCGCGCTCGACCAGGTCGACAAGGCTCAGGTGGCGCCGCGCGAACGTGCGGATGGCCACCACCGGGCCGTCCGGGGCCAGGGGCGGCAGCACAGCGTGGAACCGCTCGCCGCCCGGCAGTCGCGCGTCGACCCAGGGCCGGGCCTCGTCCACCCGCAGCCCCAGGGGAGCCACCACCCGCTGGATGAGCGCGATCAGCGTCTGGGCGGAGGCGAAGCGGACCGGGGTGCGCTCGATCCGGCCGTCGCGTTCCACCCAGACCTCGAACGGACCGTTCACCAGCACATCGGTGACGACCGGATCAGCCAGCAGCGGGGCGAGCGGGCCGAGGCCGGTCAGCTCGTCGGCGACCGCGCGTACGGTGGCGGCGAAGCTCGGAGCAGGGAGCAGGATGCCTTCGTCGCGAAGCGCCGCCGCGACCGCGGCTCGCAGGCCCCCGGGTCCACCGGTGCCCTGGCCATCGAGGCTGAGGCGACGCTGGACACGCTCGACCAGGCCGGCGATGGACGCTCCCGCGAGCCCGGGACCGGTCGGGGCGGGCCCTGGGACGCTGCCCGTGTCGGCCGGGCCGGGGCCGGTGTCGGCCGGGCCGGGGCCGGCCGCCGTCCCGGGCGGGACCGGCGAGGGCTTCTCGGCTCCGCGGCGTGGCGCGACCGTGGCGCCGGGTGCCCACGCGGATCGGACGTGGCCCGCGCCGCCGCGCACGTCGGGGTCGGCCGGCTCGGTGACGGCGCGGGAGGCAGGCGCCGGCGGGGCTGCGCCAGCACCTCCAATGGGCCTGGAGGGCCCGGCGCCAGGGCGGCCGGCTGGACCGGCCGGGGTCGCGCTCACCGGGTCGCCGCCGCGGCCGGGAACGGCACCACCCGGTTGGCCAGGCTCAGCATCGCCTGCACGGCGGGGAGCTGGGGACGGTCGAGGAGCAGCACGCCGTCCTCGGCCGCGGCGGCGAGCTCGGCGGGAGCGGCCGGGATGAGCGCCCACAACCGCTCGCCGAGGGTGCCGCGCACCTCCCGGATGGCCACGGGCGCGCGGGCCCGGACCCCTGTCAGCACCGCGCCTGCCGCATCCGGGTCGTGCACCCCGGCCCAGGCGTCCAGTGCCGTCTGGATGCCCCGCACCCCGCCGGACTCCGGACGGCTGACCGCGAGCAGCACGTCGGCCTGCCCGAGCGCGGCGTCCACGGAAGGACCGCCCGCGGGCGGCAGGTCCACGACCACCACCCGGTACACCGAGCGCGCGGCCTCAAGCACGGACTGGATGATCCACGGCTCAGGTGCCGGCTCGGGCTCCCCGTCGGCCAGGCTCGGCAGCGGCAGGACGGCCAGACCGGGCCACGGCTCGGCCAGAGCGTCGGCCAGGGAGACGCCGTCGAGGCCGGCCGCCGCCGACGCCAGCGCCGACCACGTCCACGCACCGGCGACCAGGTCGAGGCGGAACGCCAGGCCACCGGCGAGATCGACCAGCAGGACCGGCGCGGGCCCCCAGCGCGCCCAGGCGCCGGCGAGATGGGTGGCCAAGGTGGTGGTTCCGGCCCCACCCTGCACCCCTCGGGCGGCGATGACGAGGCTGGGCGACTCCTCGACCGTGCGGGGCCGCGCCGTCGCCGACACCCGGGCCAGCTCGGCGGCCAGGTCGGCGACGTCGTCGGGCCATGCGACCAGGCCGTGGGCGCCAGCCGTGAGTGCCGCGCGCAGGTCGGCCGGCCGCGTGTCGTCCCCGACGGCGAGGACCGGCACCCGGGACCCAGCCGGGAGGTCGCCGAGCACGCCGCAGCCGACCAGGGCGACTGAGGGTCCGGTGGCCAGGGCCGCTCCGAGCCCCGCTCGGCCTGGCCCGGCAACCGCGACCCGCCAGCCGGCGGCGGTCTCGACGGCATGCCGGAGAGCTTCGGCCGTACCGGGGTCGTCGTGGGCGATCACGACCAGAGGCAGGCTGTCGTTCCCGGAGACCAGGGCCATGGCTCCTCCCAACTCCAATTGCGGGGCGTCCTGGGGATCCGCCCGGCGGCTGTCCGGGGCGGGCCGGCACCGGCCGGCCGGGTCAGGATGGGCAGTGGGACGCCCCCTGGGGAGGGCGGCGGGCAAGAATGTGCATAACCGCGGCGGGCTCGGCCGACCTGGCGGGGGCGTCGGTGGCCGGGACGGCAGGCCGGCCGGCACGAGGGCACGAGGGCTGGATCGTCTTGTCGAGGGGCCTGCTGGGTGGCCGGCGACCGCTGCCAGTGTCCGGTTCGCTACAAAACTCGCTCCCAGCCCGGCTCGGACCCTGTGGATGGCGGTGGTTTCGCAGCGGTCAAGCTGCGTAGGATCCCTCTAGGTCGGAGAGCATCAGAGGTCGGAGAGCATCAGGAGAGCATCAAAGGATCAGCACGTTACCCAGTCAGAGCGACGGCTCGAACGCGACGGCGGAACGGGGCGGTTCGGGCCGGCGCCCGGACGCCCGTGGGGGCTCGTCCCGCGGGCGGGACCGGGTGGTCGGCGCCGATGGCGCTTCGTCGAAGGCCGATGCATGACCACCCGTAGGAGGCGAGCGGCATGGCGGACACCAACCCAGCGATCGAGAACCTCTACTCCGAGGGTCGCACGTTCCCGCCGTCGGACGAGTTCACGTCCAAGGCGGTGGTGCAGGACCGTTCGTTGTACGAGCGGGCCGAGGAGGACCTCGAGGGGTTCTGGGCGGAGCAGGCCAGGGACCTCCGCTGGACCAGGGAGTGGGACACCGTCCTCGAGTGGGACCTGCCGTTCGCGAGGTGGTTCGTCGGCGGGCAGCTCAACGTCTCCGACAACTGCCTGGACCGGCATGTGGCGGCGGGCGGGGGCGGCAAGGTCGCCTACCACTGGGAGGGTGAGCCGGGCGACACCCGCACGATCACCTACGCCGAGCTGCGCGACCAGGTGGCGCAGTTCGCCAACGCCCTCAAGGAGCTGGGGGTCCAGAAGGGCGACCGGGTCAACATCTACATGGGGATGGTGCCGGAGCTGCCGGTGGCGATGCTCGCCTGCGCGCGGCTCGGGGCGCCCCACTCGGTAGTGTTCGGCGGGTTCTCGGCCAGCTCGCTCCGGGACCGGATCAACGACGCCGAAGCCAAGGTGCTCATCACCCAGGACGAGGGCTGGCGGGCCGGCAAGGTGGTGCCGCTGAAGCGGAACTCGGACGACGCGATCGAGGAGACGCCGTCGATCGAGCACGTGGTCGTGCTGCGCCGGACCGGGAACGACGTCCCCATGACCGAGGGCCGGGACGTGTGGTGGCACGACCTGGTCGAGGGCAGGTCGACGGACTGCGCCCCCGAGCCGATGGACTCCGAGGACCTGCTGTACCTGCTGTACACGTCGGGCACGACGGCCAGGCCGAAGGGGATCATGCACACCACCGGTGGGTATCTCACCGGGGTGTCCTCCACCCACCGGCTGATCTTCGACCTGCACGACGACGACGTGTACTGGTGCGCCGCGGACATCGGCTGGGTGACCGGGCACTCCTACATCGTGTACGGGCCCCTGGCCAACCACGCCACCAGCATCCTGTACGAGGGGGCGCCGAACTTCCCGGAGAAGGACCGCTGGTGGGAGATCATCGAGAAGTACAAGGTCAACATCTTGTACACGGCGCCAACGGCCATCCGGACGTTCATGAAGTGGGGCACGGACTGGCCGGAGAAGCACGACCTGTCGAGCCTGCGGCTGCTCGGCAGCGTCGGCGAGCCGATCAACCCGGAGGCCTGGGTCTGGTACCACACCAACATCGGCGGGGGGAGCTGCCCGGTGGTGGACACGTGGTGGCAGACGGAGACGGGCATGATCATGATCACGCCGCTGCCCGGGATCACCGAGTGCAAGCCGGGCTCGGCGACGTTCCCGTTCCCCGGCGTGTCCGCGGACGTGGTCGACGACGACGGCAGGTCGGTGGGCATCCCCGGCGGCGGGTACCTGGTGCTGCGCAAGCCCTGGCCGGCGATGCTGCGAGGCATCTACGGCGACCCGGAGCGGTACAAGGAGACCTACTGGAGCCGCTTCGAGGGCATGTACTTCGCGGGCGACGGGGCCAAGCGGGACGAGGACGGCTACTTCTGGCTGCTCGGCCGGGTCGACGACGTGATGAACATCTCGGGGCACCGGATCTCGACCACGGAGGTCGAGTCGGCGCTGGTCGACCACCAGGACGTGGCCGAGGCGGCGGTGGTCGGCAAGGTGGACGAGACCACCGGCCAGCAGATCGTCGCCTTCGTGACCTTGAAGGGGGACGTGGACGCGGCCGACGACACCTCGGACGTGCTGCGCGAGCACGTCGCCAAGCGGATCGGGAAGCTGGCCCGGCCGACCACGATCATCTTCACCCCGGACCTGCCCAAGACCCGGTCGGGCAAGATCATGCGCCGGCTGCTGAAGGACGTCGCCGAGGAGCGGGAGCTCGGGGACGTGACCACCCTCGCCGACCCGGCGATCGTCGAGGCGATCCGGGAGAAGGCGGCAGCCCAGCCGAGGGACGAGGAGTAAGCGCCCGCCCGACCCCCGGCGGCCGGGCCACGGAGCCCGCCCGGCCGCCGGGGGTCGGGCGAGGGCCTGGCGGCGGACGGGCGGACGGCTGCCGGCAGCTCCATCGTGTGCCGGCAGCTCCATCGTGTGAGGTGAACGGCCTGGTGGGGGGGCGGTCGGCTCAGCGTGTAACCTGGCACACCAGCGGACTGTCTAGATGGAAGCTCCCACACCACCACGACCTTCCTCCATCCTGGCCCATGAAGCTGACACCGACGTCGGTGTCAGGTCGGTCAGGGCCAGCAGCGGACAAGAGGTGCCAGTCAGCCGATGAGCGTTGCATTCGTGTTTCCAGGACAGGGCAGTCAAGCCCCCGGGATGGGCCTCGACTGGGCCGACTCGACCACGAGCGCGACAGACCTGTACGGCTGGGCCAGCGCCGTGCTCGGATGGGACCTGACCCAGACCCTGCGCACCGCATCCGCGGACGAGCTGCGCCAGACCTACATCGCCCAGCCGTCCATCTTCGCGGTCTCCGTGGCCGCGTTGCAGGCGCTGGAGGAGGCCGGCGTGCAGCCTTCCTACGTCGCCGGCCACTCTGTGGGAGAGTTCTCGGCGCTGGTCGCGGCGGGGTCGCTGTCGTTCGAGGCGGGGCTCGCGCTGGTGGCGCGCCGGGCCGAGGCGATGCAGCGGGCGGCCGACGAGCGGCCGGGCTCGATGAGCTCGGTGCTCGGGCTGTCGGCCGAGGGCGTGGAGATGGCGGTGGCCAAGGCCGCCGAGGAGCAGGTGCTGGCCGTGGCCAACGACAACGCGCCCGGGAACGTGGTCGTGTCGGGCGAGTGGCCGGCGCTCGAGCGGCTGCCGGCGGCGGCCAAGGAGCTGGGCGCCAGACGGGTCGTGCCGCTGAACGTCGGTGGCGCCTTCCACTCGCCGCTGATGGCGCCCGCGGCCGAGGTGTTCGGTCTGTTCCTGGCTGCCGCGCCCCTGCGCGACACGTCCGTCCCGATGGTGGCCAACGCCACCGCCGAGCCCACGACGAGCGCGCAGGAGCTCCGGGACCTGCTCGCGCGCCAGCTCACCGGGCGGGTCCGCTGGACCGAGTCGGTGCGGCGGCTCGCCTCCCTCGGCGTCGACACGTTCGTGGAGGTCGGCCCCGGGACCGTGCTGTCAGGGCTGATCAAGCGCTCGGTCGAGGGCGTCCGGGTGCTCAGCGCCGGCGATGCGGCCGGCGTGGCCGCGGTCGCCGAGGCGCTGCGCGGGGAGGCTGACCGGGAGCCCGCCTCCGACGACGACCAGGGCGAGGTGGTGGTGCTGCCGGAGCGCTTCGCGGTCTCCCCGGGCCACGGCCGCTTCTACCCGGTGGTCCCGACCCGGTTCACCGACGAGGGCCCCTACGTGGAGCCGGGCGACCTGCTCGGCGAGGTCCGCAACGGCGCGGCCAGCATCCCGGTCCGCAGCCCGTTCCGCGGGAAGCTCATGGCTCACCTGGCATGGGAGGGCGAGCTGGTGACCCCCGGGCAGATCCTGCTCAGCCTCCGGCCCTTCTAGTGGTGGCGACCCCGGCGATGTCTGCCCGGTTGGCGTCGGTACCGGGCTCCCATGACATCCAGGCTACGACGACGGGCATCCAGGCTCCGGTGACGTCCATTCCGGCGAGGCGTCGACCGGGCAGACGTCTGGAGGGGAGCCACTAGCTCCCCGAGGATCGAGTACATTTCCAGGTCACCCGACCGCCCATGCCGGCGAAAGGAGTTGTCGTGCCCGCCGAGATCGTGGGGCTGGGGACCGCCGTCCCCCGCTACGTCCTGACCAACGCGGACCTCGAGCAACTGGTCGACACCGACGACCAGTGGATCACCGAGCGCACCGGGATCAAGGAGCGCAGGATCGCGGGCAGAGGCGAGTCCACCAGCACCCTCGGCACGCTCGCGGCCGAGCGGGCGCTCGCCTCGGCCGGGCTCGGCCCGGACGACGTCGACCTGCTGATCGTGGCGACCGCCTCGCCCGACTACCCCCTCCCGTCGGCGTCCTGCATCCTCCAGCTCGAGCTCGGCATGCGGCGGGGCGCCGCCATGGACGTGATCGCCGGCTGCGCCGGGTTCGTCTACGGGCTGGCCACGGCGTCGCAGTTCGTGGCCTCGGGCGCGGTCGGCACGGCGCTGGTGGTCGGGTCCGAGACGCTCAGCCGCATCTGCGACTACACCGACCGCGGGACCTGCATCCTGTTCGGCGACGGGGCCGGCGCGGCCGTGCTGCGCCGGGGCGAGCGGGGCATCGGGGGCTTCTCGCTCGGCTCCGACGGGGCCCGCTCGAGGCTGTTGATGACCCCGGCCGGTGGGTCCCGGTTCCCGGCCACGGCCAGGACGCTCGCGGAGCGCCGGCACTACATCGTCATGGAGGGTCGGGAGGTGTTCAAGGGCGCGGTCACCGCGATGGCCGCGTCGAGCCTGGAGGCGATCAAGGGCTCCGGCCTCGAGCCGGCAGACATCGACCTGGTCGTCCCCCACCAGGCCAACCAGCGGATCATCGAGGCGACCGCACGCCGCCTGAAGGTGCCCATGACCGACGTGGTGATGAACATCGCCAGGTACGGCAACACCTCGGCCGCCTCGATCCCGATCGCGCTCGCCGAAGCCTGGGAGCAGGGCCAGGTCCGGCCGGGCCAGCGCCTGCTGCTGACCGCGTTCGGAGCGGGCTTGGCATGGGGGTCGATGGTGCTCGACTGGACCCTCGAGTCCCCGCCGGCGCCAAGCCCGGAGGAGCCGACCGAGTCGGCGCTGCCCATCGTGCACGGCCTGCGGGACGGGACGCTCTGGGACGGGCTCGACGTGCTGCCCCCGCTCCCGGGTGCCACTCCCGTGGAGGTCGTGGGTTGACCGGGCCGGAGGAGCGCGCGGGCGCCGCGCCCGAAACGCCCGGAGCACCCGAGAGGTCCGGGCGCGGCTCCACGCCACGCAGGGGCCTCGAGGGCCGGACCGCGCTGGTCACCGGCGCGTCGGGCGCGATCGGGCGGGCCTGCGCGGTGGCCCTGGCCGGGGAGGGGGCCAGGGTGGTGGTCGCCTACGGCTCCGACGAGCAGGGTGCCCAGGAGACCGCCGGGCTGGTGAAGGCGGCGGGTGCCGAGGCCGTGCTCGCCCAGGCCGACCTGGCCGACCCGGCCGCGGCCAGGGAGCTGCTCTCGGCGGCGGGCGAGGCGGGCGTGGACGTCCTGGTCAACAACGCCGGCATGACAAGGGACGCCCTGTTGCTGCGCATGCGCGACCAGGACTTCACCGACGTGCTGGAGCTGAACCTGGTGGCCGCGTTCCGCTGCACGCGCGAGGCGATCCGTGGCATGCTTCGTCGCCGCTGGGGCAGAGTGGTGTCGATCTCGAGCGTCGTCGGCCTGCTGGGCAACCCGGGGCAGGCGAACTATGCCGCCTCGAAGGCGGGGCTCGTCGGCTTCACCATGAGCGTGGCCCGCGAGGTCGCCCAGCGAGGCGTCACCGCCAACGTGGTCGCCCCCGGTTACATCCCGTCCAAGCTGACCGATGCCATGAGCGAGGAGGCGAAGCAGGCAACGCTGTCGGCCATCCCGTGCGGACGGCTCGGCACCCCGGAGGACGTCGCGGCGGCCGTGCGCTTCCTGGCCGGCGAGGACGCCTCCTACATCACCGGGCAGGTCCTCGCCGTGGACGGCGGCATGGCCATGGGGGCGTGACGGGCCACCCGGGCGACGTCCCCCAACAGGGAGGCGCCGGCGCACCTGCCGGCACCCGAGAACGAAGGAGAACGAGCATGGCGCAGTCGCGTGAGGAAGTCGTCGACACGATGAAGGACGTCCTCTCCTCCGAGCTGGGGGTGGACGCCGACAAGGTGACGGCGGACGCGCGCTTCAAGGAGGACCTGGACGCCGACTCGCTGGACCTGGTCGAGGTCGTGCTCGCCCTCGAGGAGAAGTTCGGCATCGAGATCCCCGACGACGAGATCGCCGGCGTGAAGACCGTGGGCGAGGCGGCCGACCTCGTCATCGCCAAGCAGAACGCCGCAGCGAGCTGAGCCGTGCGCCGCGTCGTCATCACCGGACTGGGCGCCGTCACCCCGGTCGGCATCGGGGTCGACGCGTACTGGGAGGCGATCACCGCCGGCCGGTCCGGGGTCGGGCCGCTCACCCTGGTCGACCCCGAGCCGCTGCCGTCGAAGGTGGCCGCGGAGTGCAGTGACTTCGACCCGAGCGCCTCGCTCGGCCACAAGGAGGCGCGCCGGCTCGACCGCTCGACCCAGTTCGCGCTGGCCGCGGCCCGCGAGGCCTGGCGCGGCTCGGGCGCCGAGGGCCAAGTGGACGCCGACATGACCGGGGTCGTGTTCGCGACCGGCATCGGCGGCATCGGCTCGCTCCTCGCCAGCGACAAGGTGCTGCACACCAAGGGCCCGAACCGGGTCTCCCCGTTCACCGTCCCCCAGCTCATGCCCAACGCGGCCGCCGGCCAGATCGCGATGTCGTTCGGCCTGCGCGGCCCGAACTTCTGCACCACGACCGCGTGCGCGGCGTCCAACCACGCGCTCGGGCTCGCCTTCCAGTGCGTGCGCTCCGGCGAGGCGGACGCGATGGTCGCCGGCGGCAGCGAGTCGGCCTTCGTCGACATCGCGCTCATCGCGTTCGCGCAGATGACCGCGCTCTCCACCAAGTTCAACGACCGCCCGCAGGAGGCCAGCCGGCCGTTCGACGCGCTCCGCAACGGCTTCGTGATGGGCGAGGGGGCCGGTGCGCTGATCCTCGAGGAGCGCGAGGCGGCGCTGCGGCGGGGCGCCACGATCCACGCGGAGATGGTCGGGTTCGGGCAGTCCGCCGACGCGTTCCACATCACCGCCCCGTCCGAGGACGGCAGCGGGGCCGCCCTGGCCATGCGGCGGGCGCTCGCATCGGCCGGCGTCGAGCCCGAGGCGGTCGGCTACGTCAACGCGCACGGCACCTCGACCCCGGCCGGGGACGTGTCGGAGACCAAGGCGATCAAGCTGGCCTTCGGCGACCACGCGCGGCAGCTCGCGGTCTCGTCGACCAAGTCGATGATCGGGCACCTGTTCGGTGCCGCCGGGGCGGTCGAGGGCATCGCCACGGTGCTCGCCGTCCGCGACGGCATCCTGCCGCCGACGATCAACCAGACCGACACGGACCCCGCGTGCGACCTCGACTACATACCGAACCAGGCCCGCAAGGCCGACGTCGAGATGGCCATGTCCAACGGGTTCGGCTTCGGCGGGCACAACGCGGTGGTCGTGTTCCGCCGCCACATCCACTAGGGCGTGTCGGATGGCCCCCCAACAGCGCCTGCGCCGTGGCCCCCCCAAAGAGCGCCTGTGCCGTGGCCGGGCGGATCCCGAAGGGCGCCTGTGCCATGGTCGGGGGGATCCGGGGAGGGACGGGTGACTCGGCGGGGTGGACGGGCCCGCTCGTCGCGATGAGCCTGTACGCCGAGACGGCGTCGCTGCGCGCCCGCCAGATGGTGACCGACCTGCTGGTGGTCGCCTGGGCGGCCGTGTGGTTCCTGACCGGGCTCACGCTGAAGCGGCTGCTGGACAAGCTCGCCGGTCCCGGCCGCACGCTCCAGGACGCCGGCAACGAACTGGCCGGCAGCGCCGGGTCGATCCAGGACCGGGTCGGACGGATCCCGGTGGTCGGCGACGAGCTGCGGGCGCCGTTCGGGCGGGTCGGCGACGTGGGACGGACGCTGGTGCGGGCCGGCGAGTCCCAGCAGCAGGTCGTCCACGACCTCGCGCTCCTGCTCGGCGTGGTGGTCGCGGTCCTGCCCGTCGCGCTGGTCCTGCTCTGGTGGGGGCCGAGGCGGTGGCGCTGGGTCACCGAGGCGAGCGCCGCCTCCCGGTTCCGCGCCGGAGTGTCCGACCTGGAGCTGTTCGCCCTGCGGGCGGTGGTCAACCGGCCCCTGCGGGAGCTCCGGCGGGTGAGCGCCGACCCGGCCGCCGACCTGGCCGCGGGCGACTACGAGGCGCTGGCCGCCCTGGAGCTCAGGGCGCTCGGTCTCCGTACGGACCCGCCGCGGGGGCGCGGCCGCCGCGGGGGCGCGGGACCGTGACCGCGAGCATCCCCAGGGCGAGCAGAAGCGCGCCGCCAGCCACCGCGACCACGACGGGCGCGGCCAGCAACCTCGCACGCAGCCGGGAGGAGAGACCCGTGTGGACCACGGCGGCGGGGGCCACCGGCGCGGGCCCGCCCTTGGCGGCCAGGTCGGCGGCGGCCGTCGACCGGGTCGAGGACGCGCCACGGCGAGCGGCCGCCGCGCCGCCGAGGATCTCGCTGCCTGGCCAGGGCCGGGTCGCGAACCCGTAGGCGAACATGGACCGGACGTCGGCCTGCTCGCTCCGGAGGCTCGGCATGCCGAGGGCGACCGCGATCAGGGTCCGGCCGGCGCGCCGCTCGGCCGCGACGATGGTGCGCCCGGCCGCGTTCGTGTAGCCGGTCTTCACGCCGATGGCGCCGGGGTCGCGGCCGGCGGCCACGAAGTGGTTGTGGTTGGTGATGATCTGCACGCGCCCGTCGGGCCAGCGGTACCGGGCCGTGCGCACCCCGACGAGCTGGGCCAGCTCCGGCTCGGCCAGGAGCTGCCGGCCGACGACGGCGAGGTCGGCCGCGCTGGCCAGGTGGCCGGGGACCTCCAGGCCGGACGGGCTGCGCCAGGTCGAGTCGGTGCAGCCGAGCGACTCGGCCATGGCCTGCATGGCCTGGAGGAACCCGGCCCGGCCACCGCGCGGGTAGGCGGCCGCGAGCGTCTCGGCCGCGTCGTTGGCCGAGACCATGAGCAGCGTGGCGAGCAGGTCGTGCCTGCGGATCCGCATCCCGGTCCGGTAGCCGAAGCGGGTGCCGTCGACCTGCTCGGCGGCGAGCGGCACGGTGAACAGCTTGGCGGGCGGGTAGGCCGCTTCGGCGACCAGCGCGGTCAGGATCTTGGTGGTGGAGGCGACCAGCACAGGGGTGTGCGCGTTCCGCTGCCACAGGACGGCGCCGGTGCTGGCGTCGACGAGCACCGCGGCGCGGGCGGCGACGGTGGGCGCCCGCGGAGCGGCGGTGGCCGGCCCTGCCAGCAACCCGGTCAGAACGAGGACCATGGCGAGGAGGGCGGCGAGCCGGCGGAGGCAGTGGAGCATCGTACGTAGCCTCTCCGACATGCCGTCGCGGTGCAACGTTCTCGAACCGGACGAGACCCGATGGCAACCGATGCAAGCCGGCGAGAGGTGGTCGCCCCGGGACCTTGCGCCGGCCCTTCGACCAGCGCAGGGGTCCCGTTCAGTGGGCTTGCCCTCCGGCCCTTCGATCGGAGAGCGGTGCCCACTGGCGATGGCGGTATCGTCAGAGTGCCACGCCGGCTTGACGCTCGCCCAGCCGGCCCGCCCCGATTTCCGTGTACGTCGCGCCGTATGCGCTGCTACGCCGTCCCGACAAGCCACAAGCACCGCCCTGGCCGACCAGCGGGCACGGCTGGTCACCGGCGTCCGGCTGTCGTCCCGTGCGCCATCAGTCTCTCGCAAAAGACAACCCTGCCATCAGTCCCGATGTCCGTAATTGACAAATAAAGCAACCTCGGCGCGCCCCCGATTTTGCCAATTCGTTCTGCCGGCCCTATCGTCATCGACGACGCTCGCGCCTCGGGTGCGCCCCCGGTTTTCCGCGCCCGCAGGCCGATGGACTCGCGAACGAGACACCGGCCGGAGGCACGCAGGAGCGGGCAGAAAGGAAGCTGTGAGCGGACGTCACGCGCGTAGCGCCCCCGCGCCCCGCAGCCGGCGTCCACTCGTGGCCGTCCTGGTCGGCGTGCTCGTGCTCGCCCTTGCGGGCACGGTCGCGGTCGCCCGGGGCAGCTTCGCCTCCCTGCTGGTCGGCTGCCGGGGCAGCCTCGCGCTCGAGGTCGTCACCGGGTCCGGCACCGCGCCGGTGCTGCGGCAGCTCGCCGAGGCGTACGCCAAGGACCACCACAAGGTCGGCAACCGCTGCGTGGAGCCCAACGTCACCGCACGCGACCCGGCCGTGGTGGTGAGCGGGCTCGCCCAGGGCGCCCAGACCGCCAGCCCGGCGCCGGACGTCTGGCTGCCCGCCTCCTCGGCCTGGGCCAACCTGCTCGACAGCACGCGCCCAGGGCTGGTCCCGGCCGAGCGGCCCAAGGTGGTGACGTCGCCGCTGGTGCTGGCCATGCCCCGCCCGATGGCGGAGGCGATCGGCTGGCCGGTCGTCCCCTCGGGCTGGAGCGACCTGCTCAAGGCGGTGCGCAACCCGGCCGGCTGGGCCCAGTTCGGCCATCCCTCCTGGGGACCGATCCTGCTCGGCAAGACCAACCCGACCGTCTCCACCGGCGGCCTCCACGCGGGCATCGCCACCTTCTCCGTCCTCGCGGGCGGCAACGGAGCGCCCACGGTCCAGACGGTCACCGACCAGAGGATCGTGGGCACCTTCCTGGCGCTGGAGCGGGCGCCCGGCCCCTACGCCGAGACCACCGAGGCGTTCCTGGCCGGCCTCCAGCAGGCCGACGACCAGAACGTGGCCCTCCGTTACCTGTCGGCCCTGCCGGCCGAGGAGAAGGCGGTCTTCGACTACAACCAGGGCAACCTGGACGGCAACCCCGAGTTGCTCGGCAAGCACCCGAAGCCCAAGATCCCCCTGGTCGCCGTCTACCCCAAGGAGGGCACCCTCGAGTCGGACCACCCCTGGCTGGTGCTGCGCGCCCCCTGGGTGACCGACGCCAAGCGCAGGGCGGCCGCCGACTTCCTCGGCTACCTCCGCAGCGGCCCGGCCCAGGCCCGCTTCACGGAGGCTGGGTTCCGCACCTTCGAGGGCATCGCCGGCCCGGTCGCCACCCGGGCCAACGGGCTGATCGCCGACCAGCCCGTCGTGGTCATGCCCTTCCCAGGCCCCAAGGTGACCCGGATCATCGCCGGAACCTGGGAGAAGGTCCGCAAGCGGGGCAACGTGCTTGCGGTGATGGACGTCTCCGGCTCGATGGAGGCGAAGGTCCCCGGCACCACGGCGACAAAGCTCGACCTCGCCAAACGGGCCGCCGTCAGCGCGCTGCCGCTCTTCTCCGACGAGGACAACGTCGGCCTGTGGACGTTCAACGCAGGGGTGGACGGCGCCCGTGACTGGCGCGTGGCCGTGCCCCTCGGGCGGATGGGCGACCTCCTCGGGGGCAGCCCGCGGCGCCTCGCCCTGGCCGGCGCGCTCAAGGGAATGGCCGCCAAGGGCGGGACCGGCCTGTACGACACCACGCTGGCCGCCGTCCGCACCCTCCGGCGTGACTGGGTCCCGGGCCGGATCAACACCGTGGTGCTCCTCACCGACGGCAAGAACGAGAAGGAGGGCGGCACGACCCTGCCCAGCCTGCTCAAGGCGCTGCGGAACAACGACGGGAAGCCGGTGCGGATCATCACGATCGCCTACGGCGCCGACGCCGACCAGGCCGTGCTCCGCAAGATCGCCGCGGCGACGCAGGGCCCCTCGTACGTCGCCGCGGACCCCAAGGAGATCCAGCGCATCTTCATCCTCGCAATCTCGAACTTCTGAGCCGCCGGGCCGCGGGCCGGCTCGTCCGACTGTCGCCGGGTGCACTAGAATCCGGTCGCTTGCTTCGACGCGCGCCTGGGGCGCGCGAGGTCCCGTGCACCCCGGGCGCGCGAGGCCCATCCGATTCCATGTCGGTCCACAAGGACGGGTGAGTTGGCAGGACGCCATGTCTCGAAGCGGTCGAGACGCGACGGGCGCTCGTACGCCATCGCGGCGGTGACCGCGGCCGTGTTGATCTTGTTGGCGCGCCTGCTCATGGCGGTCGCCGCGTGACGGGTCGGTGACCGCGCCCGTGCGCGCGGGCCGCGGCGGGCGGCGCCTCTGGAGCCGGCTCGGGGGGGAGGCGTCCGAGCCGCTCGGCCTCTCGCTCGGTGCGGCCGCCGCGCTGGCCGCCTGGCTGCTCGCCGTGCCAGCCGGCGCCGCCGCCCTCATCGGGCTCGCGACCTGGGGGGTCAGGACCGCCGTGGCCGTCCTCGGACGCCAGGGCGGCCCGGGGGGCGCACCGGACGGGACGCCGCCCGGCCTCCCCGCGCCCAGCCCCGCGCCGGCGCCCAACCCCGCGCGCAGCCCCGCGCCCGCGCGCAGCCCCGCGTCGGGGCCCAGTACCGCGCCCGCGCGCAGCCCCGCGTCCAGCCCGGCGCCCAACCCCCCGCCGGCGCCCAACTCCCCGCCGGCGCCCAGTACCGCGCCCGTGCTCAGTCCCGCTCCGCCGCCCAGCTCCACTCCCGCGCCCAGCCCCGCGCTCCGGCGCGCCCTGGTGGTCTGGCGGTCCGTGCTCGACCGGTGCCTCGCGGCCGCCCGGGCGGCCGGTGGGCAGGTCCGCCGCTGCGTCGAGCGGGTCGTGGACCGGCCGGTGGCCCCGCTCACCCCAGGGCGGCACGACCGCAACCGGGCCCGCCTCCGGTCCCAGTCCGCCGCGGAGGATCCTTCCCCGCCCGCCGGGATCGTCGACCAGGTGCTGGAACCGGTCACGCTCGCGCTCGGCCTGGCCGCCTCGGGCACTGCCGTGCTGGCCGGCCTGCCCGCCGTGGTGGCCGCCTGCATCGGGGTCGCGGCGGTCTGCATCCGGGGCGCGGTGGGCGCGCTCGGGCAGCGGTCGGCCCCGCCCGAGCAGCTCCCGGCCTCGCCCATCGACCAGGGTTCCATCGAGGCGCAGTGGCTGGAACGGGCCCGCCGGGCCGCCGCGACCTTCTCCGACGTCGCCCTCAGCGTGACCTCCGAGCCCCTGGCGGAGCAGGCGGCGATGATGCGGCTGCAGATCACCGAGACGCTCGGCGTCCTCGAAGGGCTGGCGGTGCGCTCGAGCGCGGCCAGGCGCGTGCTCGAGAGCACCGACGTCCAGGCCCTGGACGCCGAGGCCGAGCGGCTCCGGGCCGAGCACGCCTGGGCCACCGGGACGGTGGCGACGCTGGTCGGGCACTCGCTGGCCGCGGTCGAGGCGCGCATGGACCTGCACGGCCAGCTCCAGACGATCCGGGCAGGCCTCCTCGCCCGGCTCGAGATCGGCATCGTCCACCTCGAGCACCTCGCGGCCCGGATGACGAAGCTGGCCGTCGGCAGCGTCCTCGGGCCGCCCCCGGCTCCCGCCGAGCTCGACGAGCTGTTCGACCGCCTGGCCGCGGTGCGACCGGGGCTGCTCGCCCCAGCCGACGACGCCAGGCAGGCGGACGCCAGGCAGGCGTGAGACCCCGGCACGGCCCGCCCGTTGCGCCACCGGCCCCCATCACGGGTCACGCTGGCGCCGCCCCGGTCACGCTGGCGCCCGCCCCGGGCCACGCTGGCGCCCGTCACGAGTCACGCTGGCGCCCGCCACGGTGCATGCTTGAGGCGAGATCCCGGCTCGCACACGCCACGCCGGGCCTCGATGTCGTTGAATGAGCGGAGCCAGCCCGGTTCAGCCCGTTGGTCCGAGGAGGATCGGTGGTCCAGCAGCAGCGGCGAAGCCCGCGCCCGTTCCTGATCGCGATCGTGCTCGCCGTCGCGCTCGTCGCCGGCCTGCGCTTCTTCTTCACCCGGGACGAGCCAGCCGGCGGAGGCGGCGGGGGCGGGGGCGGGGGGAAGCCCGCCGCGTGTGGTGCCGACGGGGTCACCCTGACCGTGGCCGCGTCGTCGGAAAAGGCCGAGCTGGTCAAGCAGATGGCAGCCGACTACCGAGCCCGGGGGGAGAAGGTCGACGGGCGCTGCGTGCAGGTCAACGTGACGACCAAGGCGTCCGGGGCGGCCATGGCGGCGCTGGCGCGGGGCTGGAACGAGTCGGTCGACGGACCCCGGCCGGACGTGTGGTCGCCCGCCTCCTCGGGCTGGGTCACCCTGCTCCAGCAGCGCACCACCAGCGCCGACCGGCCCAAGCTGGTCCCACCCGACGTGCCCAGGATCGCCGCCTCGCCCCTGGTGATCGCCATGCCCCGCCCGATGGCCGAGGCGCTCGGCTGGCCGAAGCAGAAGATCGGCTGGAAGCGGCTGCTCGAACTGGCTCGCGACCGGCAGGGCTGGGGCAGGTCCGGCCACCCCGAGTGGGGCCCGTTCCGGCTCGGCAAGACCAACCCCAACTACTCGACCTCCGGGCTCAACGCGACCATCGGCGCCTACTTCGCCGCCACCAACCTCGCCAACGACCTCGGCGAGAAGGACCTGGCCCGCCCGGCAGCGCGCGACTTCGTGCGCGGGGTCGAGCAGTCGGTGGTCCACTACGGCGACACGACCCTCACCTTCCTGTCCAACCTGCAGCGGGCCGACGACGAGGGCGCCGGGCTGACCTACATCTCGGCCGTCACCGTCGAGGAGAAGTCGGTCTGGGACTACAACCAGGGCAACCCCACCGGGAACCCGGCCACCCTGGGCCGGCACGCCAAGCCCAAGATCCCGCTGGTCGCCATCTACCCGGCCGAGGGCACGCTGCTCTCCGACCATCCCTACGTCGTGCTCACCGCTCCCTGGGTCGACGAGCCCAAGCGCAAGGCGGCGGCCGGCTTCCTCGCCTACCTGCAGGGCGGCGGGGCCCAGGCCAAGTTCCAGCAGTTCGCCTTCCGCGACTACAAGAACGCTCCCGGGCCGCTGGTGACCGAGGCCAACGGGCTGTTGCGCAACCAGCCCGCGACCCTGCTGTCGCCGCCCGCGCCCGCCGTGCTGGACAAGCTGCTGCAGAGCTGGGCGGCGCTGCGCAAGCGGGCCAACGTACTGGTCGTCATCGACACGTCGGGGTCCATGGCCGAGGAGGTCCCGGGCACCGGCACCTCCAAGCTCGAGCTGGCCAAGCGGGCCGCGGTCAACTCGCTCAAGGAGTTCGCGCCCGACGACCGCGTCGGCCTGTGGATGTTCTCCCGGGAGCTGGACGGGACCCGCGACTACCGCGAGCTGATCCCGATCGGGCGGATGGACGAGCAGGTCGACGGGGGCCGGCGGCGCGACCTGCTCGCCGACCGGATCAAGGGCCTGCCGCCCGAGGGCGGCACCGGCCTCTACGACACCAGCCTGGCCGCCTTCCAGTACGTCCGCGAGCACCAGAGCCCCGGCAACATCAACGCCGTCGTCCTGCTGACCGACGGGAAGAACGAGGACAACGGCCTCGACCTGCCCGGGCTGCTCGACCGCTTGCGTACCGAGCAGGGCGACCGCTCGGTACGGCTGTTCACCATCGCCTACGGGGGCGACGCCGACGTCGGCATCCTCAAGCAGATCGGCGAGACCTCGGGCGGTGCCGGCTATGACTCCTCGGATCCGACCAGCATCGACCAGGTGTTCACTGCGGTAGTCTCGAACTTCTGAAAGGGGGTTCGGGGGCGCATCGGGCCGGCCCGCCGGACGAGGCCCGCCGGACGACACGACGTGGGAATCAAGCAAGAGCTGGCCGAGCCCTGGGGCCTGCTGCTCGGGGCGACCGCCGCCGGGGTGGCCTGGGCGGCCGACCTCCCGGTCCTGGTGGCCGGTGGCGTCGGGATGGCGGCCTGGGCGACCAAGGCCGCCCTGGCCGCCCTGGAACACCGCCGCGACCAGCCCAGGGGCGCGAGGAGGCTGCCGGTCGACGCCCGGACCCCGGAGGGCCAGTGGCTGCTGCGGGCCAGGCGGGCGGCGACCACCTTCGACGACCTGGCCGGCGCCATGTCCGCCGGACCGCTCGCGGAGCGGGTCGCGATGATGCAGCCCCAGGTGGACGACACCGTGGAGACCCTGGAACGCCTGGCCGGCCAGGCCGGCGCGGCCGGGCAGGCCCTGGGCCGCATCGACGCCGGCTTCCTGGCCGGCGAGGCCGAGCGGCTGGCCGGAGCCCGCGCCCACGCGTCGGGCGAGATCGCGGCCGAGGTCGACCGCTCGCTCGCCTCGGTACGGGCCCAGCAGCAGGTGCACGGCCGCCTGGCCACCGCCCGGCGGGGCGTCCTGGCCCGGCTCGAGTCGGGCACGCTCGGCCTCGAGAGCCTGGTCGCCCGGGTCGTCGAGCTGTCGGCGATGGCGGCGGCCGGCCCGACCGGCGACACGGGCGCCGTCGACCAGCTCACCGACGAGCTGGAGGGCATCAGGCAGGGGCTGGCCGAGACCGAAGAGGTGTCCAGGCAAGCGCTCAACGCCTACCACCGTTCCAGGGAATGACCGCGCAGACGACCGAGGAGGTCAGGTAGATGGGCAAGCTGCTCAAGCGGGCGTGGCGCTACATCGTGGCGGCGCTCGGGGGCAAGCTCGACGAGAAGGCGGATCCCAAGGTCCAGATCGAGCAGGCCATCGAGGAGGCCAAGCTGCGGCATCAGCTGCTCACCCAGCAGGCCGCCGCGGTCATCGGCAACGAGCGGGAGCTCCAGCTCAAGCTCACCCGTACGGTCGAGGAGACCGAGAAGCTCCAGGCCAACGCCCGCCAGGCCCTGCTCCTGGCCGACCAGACGCGCAAGGCCGGCGACGAGGAGAAGGCGGGCTCCTACGAGGACTCGGCCCGGGCCTTTGCGAGCAAGCTGGTCAGCTCCGAGGCGGCCATGCGCGACATGCACGGCCTGCACGAGCGGGCCGCGCAGGCGTCCGCCCAGGCCCGCGCCGCGGTCGAGAACAACGCGATGGCGCTGCAGCAGAAGCTCGCCGAGCGGACCCGGCTGCTCTCCCAGCTTGACCAGGCCAAGATGCAGGAGCGCATGAACGCGGCCATGGCCGGCATGACCGAGCTGGCGCCGGCGGGCGACACGCCGACCCTCACCGAGGTGCGCGGCAAGATCGAGGCCCGCTACGCAAGGGCGCTCGGCCAGGCCGAGCTGACGTCGAACTCGGTCGAGGCGCGCATGCTCGAGGTCGAGCGGGCATCGCTCGACGTCGAGGGCGCCGCCCGCCTCGAGTCGATCCGCGAGAGCCTGGGACTCGCCTCGGGCGCCGCTCACAGGGGGCGGCTCGACGCCGGCCCGGCCGGGGACGCCCTGGACGCCCTGGACGCGCCCGCCGAGCCCGCCGCGCCCGCCGAGCCGGCCGAGCCGGCCGAGCCGGCCCCGGCCAAGACCAGCACCCGTGCGCGCCCCAGCGGCGCGAGCGGCGCCAAGAAGGCGCCACCCCGCAAGCCGGCGGCCAAGCGCTCCACGGCAGAGCCGCCCGCCGGAGGCGAGCCGCCCAGCGGCGGGTCCGGGTCGTAGGCCAGCCCTCGCGGCCTCGGCCACCACGGTCGGGTTCCCGCAGATGCACACGGTCCGCCCGCGTACCGGCAGCTCGGGCGGGTCGCGCAGGAGCGGGCGGGCGGTGAGATGGACCGGCTGGCCGGCGTCGGCCCAGACCGCGAGCGCGCGCCCGGTCACCGTCCGCCGGTCACCGGCAGGTTCAGCGCCAGGACGGGGTTGGTCAGCTCCCCGCGATCGCCGAGCGCCTGGTCGTAGGCTTCGAGCGCGAGCTCGGCGGCCGCTCCCTCCGGGGTGAACCGGTATCAGCCACCCACCAGGTCATCGACCGCGGCGGCGAACACCTTGCCGTGCAGGTCGACGTCGGCCTCGGTGGTGGCCGGGCACATCAGCGCCATGTTGTGGAACGGCGTCATCAGGATGCCCCGGTTGTGAAGGTACAGGTGCAGGTAGTCGTCGAGCTCGTCGTCGCCGGCGGCCGCCGACCGCCCGCCGTCGACCGGTGCCGGGGACGTGAAGCGGTACTCCGCCCGCGCCCCGAGCTGCACGACCGACCACGGTACCCCGCGCGAGTCGAGCACGCCCTGTATGCCCTCGGTGAACCGCGTGGCCAGGGCGATCATCCCCTCGAAGGCCTCGTCGGTCAGGACGTGCTCGAGCGTCGCCCGCATCGCGGCGACCGACAGGGCGTTGCCCGCCAGCGTCCCGCCGACGCCGCCGGTGTCGATCAGGTCGGCGTCGCGCTGGGCCGCGACCCGCTCGGCCACCTCGGCGGTGACGCCGTACGCGGCCGCCGGGACGCCGCCCCCGATCGACTTGCCCACGGTGACCAGGTCGGGCTCGAGGTCCCAGGCCTTCGTGCAGCCGCCCGGGCCGGCCGAGAGGGTGTGGGTCTCGTCGTTGAGCAGCAGCGTGCCGTACCTCCGGGTCAGCTCGCGCACCCCCTCGAGGTAACCGGGCTGCGGCAGCACGATGCCGATGTTGGTCAGTGCCGGCTCCATCAGCACGCAGGCCACGTCGCCGTTGGCAAGCTCGCGCTCGAGCGCGCCGAGGTCGTTGAACTCGACCACCCTGGTGGTGACGGTCGGGTCGACCGGCGCGCCGACGTTGCCGTTGCGGGAGGCCGCTCCCGTCTCGCCCAGGGTGATGAACGCCTCGTCCACGGTGCCGTGGTAGCACCAGCTGAACACCAGGACCTTCGGCCGGCGGGTGACCAGCCGGGCCAGCCGGAGCTCCCAGCGGTTGGCGTCGGTCGCGGTCAGGGTGAAGCTCCACAGAGGCACGCCGAAGCGGCGGGCCAGCTCGGCCCCGACCCAGGCGGCGTCCTCGGTGGGCAGCATCGCGGTGGCGCCGCCGGCCGCGCCGTACCGCCGCAGCACGGCCTGCACCGTCGCGGCCGGCGAGTGGCCGGCCATCGCCCCGGTGTCGCCGAGGCAGAAGTCGACGTAGCCGTGCCCGTCGACGTCGGTGACCCGGGCTCCCCTGGCCTCGGCGAGGTAGACCGGGAAGCGGCCCGCCGTCTTGTTCATCCACGTCATCGGCACGCCGCCGAGCAGGCTGGCGCCGGCCGCCTCGTACGCCGCCCGGCTCCTGGGGTGCCGCTCCCGGAACTCGGCCCGCTCGCGCTCCAGGAGCCCGGCCAGGCGGCCACGGTCGATCACGGTCCCACCTCCGTCCGGCGACTGGCCGCACCCTACAGCCTCCCGCCCCCTGGTGAGCCCGCGACCGCCAGGAGGCAACCCCTCTGCCAGGTACAATCCCGCGCGGAGGCGTCTGTGGCCTGGTGGCTGCCCCGGTCTTCAAAACCGGTGAGGGTAGAGGCCCTGCCCTGGCGGGTTCGATTCCCGTCCGCCTCCGCTGACCAGCGGGTTTGCTCCCGCAGTGGACACATGCTTGCCTGGCTTGCTTGCCTCCTGGCACAGACGCTGGCACAGTTCTAGGCCGATCCTGCTGCTCGGGAAGGCAAGCAATGATCCGGGACCGCGGTGGCTACTGGCAGGTCAAGGTCTACGTCGGCCTCGACCCGCTGACCGGCAGGCATCGGTTCGAGTACGACCGCGCCCGCACCAAGCGCGAGGCCGTGCGCGTCGAGGCCGCCCTGAAGGCCAAGGTGACCGAGGGCCGCCAGCGCGCCACCGCGGCCCGGACGGTCGCCGACCTGGTGGAGCGCTGGTACCAGTGGCGCCAGGGCGTGAAGGAGATCTCCCCCACCACCCTGGAGGGCTACCGGCGCCAGATCGACCAGCGCATCCTCCCCGCGCTCGGCCGCATCCCCGTCCGCCGCCTGGACGTGGAGACGCTGGACACCTTCTACGCCGAGCTGCGCCGCCGCGGCAGGGCCGGCGGCCGGCCCCTGTCGGCCAGCACCGTCCGGGCCGTCCACACCGTCCTGTCGGGGTCGTTACGGCAGGCGGTGGCGTGGGGCTGGATCGCCCACAACCCGGCGCGGCTGGCCACGCCCCCGGCCGTGCAGCGCAGCGACGTGACGCCCCCACCCGTCGACCAAGTGGCCGGGCTACTGGCCACGGCGCTTGAGCGCAACCCCAAGCTGGGGCTGTTCCTGCGGTTGGCAGTGGTGCTGGGCGCCCGGCGCGGGGAGCTGTGCGGGCTGCGCTGGCAGGCTATCGACCTGGACCGTGGGGAGGTGCTGTTGGAGCGGGGCGTGGTGTATGTGACCGGCCAGCCGCTGATCGACAAGGCGACCAAGACCCGCAGCAAGCGGCGGCTGGCGCTGGACGCCAAGACGGTCGAGCTGCTCCGCGCCCACCGGCAGCGCGCCGAGCAGATCGCCGGTGAGCTGGGCTTTGCCCTGCCGGCCAGCGCGTACGTCTTCAGCCGGGAGCCGGACGGGTCGCGGCCGATCCACCCCTCCCACATGACCCATCAGTTCGTCGACCTGGCCCGGTCGCGTGGGGTGCGCTGCCGCCTGCACGACCTTCGGCACCTGATGGTCAGCTACCTAATCTCGCAGGGGGTGGACTGGCGCACCGCGGCCGGCCGGGCCGGGCACGCCAGCCCGCAGATGACGCTTGGGACCTATGCGCACTTCCAGCCGGCTCAGGACCGCGCCGCCGCCGAGCTGCTCGCCGCCCTCTGCGACGACGGGGCGACGGAGGTCGTGCAGTAGGCGGCGTCGCGGCGTGCGCCATACTGGTCTGAGGGATTCGTCCGATGCGGTCAGCGAGGTGACACAGATGGGCAAGCCGACCCCCCGCGGCATGCTCTACGTCATCGTCTGTGCCGCACCGCCCGCCGCTGAGGTCCAGGACCTCGTGAAGCTCGCGCAGGCGGCCGGCTGGGAGGTCGCCGTCACCGCCACCCCTGAGGCGCTCGCGTTTATCGACGCGCCGCTGCTCGCCGCCATCACCGGGTTTCCCGTCCGCCACCGCTGGCGTGAGCCTGATGAGCCTGAGACCGTGCCGGAGGCCAACGCTATCGTGGTCGCCCCGGCAACCTTCAACACGATCAACCGGTGGGTGGCTGGCATCACGAACACGGTCGCGGTGGGCACGCTCTGCGAGTACCTCGGACTGGATGCGCCGATGGTTGCCGTCCCCAACGTGAACCCGCCCCTGGGCCGTCACCCGACGTTCCGGGCCAGCCTCCGGCGACTCCGGGAGTGGGGCGTGCGGGTGCTGTTTGATGAGTCCGCCCCTCGAGAGGCTCGAATGCCTCCATGGGAGCAGATCCTCGAAGAGGTCAACCGGGCGCACGAGGCGATGGGGTGGCCACCACGAGGGACTCCGATAACAGGGCCCGCGGCCGGTGCACAGGGAGCTGCATCGTGATCGAGCCCGTGGAGTACATGTCGGTCGGCGAGCGCATCGCCATCTACCGCCGCCGACGTGGTCTGTCCCAGCTCGCCCTGGCCAACCTGATCGGCCGCTCCGAAGCCTGGCTGAGCCAGGTCGAGCGCGGTATCCGCCACGTCGACCGGCTCTCGGTCATCATCAGGCTCGCGCAGATGCTCAGGGTCACGGTGGAGGACCTGGTCGGACAGCCGTTTTCGCTGGCACCCAACGGCGGGGTGGAGTACCGCGCGATCCCTGCGCTGCGGGCAGCCCTCACCGACTACGAGGTGATCCCCGCGACGTTCGGGACCGTCACGCGCGACGCTGGCCCCCTCCGGGATCTGACGAGCCTGCAGCGCAACGCCGACCAGGCCAACCGCCTCTACCAGGCCGCCCACTACGAAGAGGCCGGCCTGCTGCTCTCCCGGCTCATCGGCGAAGCCCAGCGCGCAGCCCGTGAGCTGACCGGGGACGCCCGCCGCGCCGCCTTCGGTGTCCTCGCCCAGACCTACCACGTCACTGCGAAGACATTGACCAAGGTGGGCGAGACGGAGCTGGCCTGGATCGCCGCCGAGCGTTTCCTCCCGGCCGTCGAGCGTGCGGAATCCCCGCTGCTACTTGCCGCCAGCGCCTACCACCTCGGTCACGTCTTCCTCCGCGCTGGCCAAGTTGATCAGGCGATCGGCGTCACCATGGCCGCTGCACGAGCCCTCGAGCCTGGCCTGGCCTCTGCCACACCAGAGCACCTGTCGGCCTGGGGCGCGCTGCACCTGACGGCCGTGATCGCGGTCGCCCGCCAGGACGACCGGGTGGCAGTTCGCCAACTCCTCGGCGAGGCAAGGGCCACGGCCGACCGGCTCGGCCAAGACCGCAACGACTTCTGGACCGCGTTCGGCCCCACCAACGTGGCGCTGCACGAGGTCTCGACCGCGGTTGAGCTTGGCGACGCCGGGAAGGTCGTGCGCAAGGGCGAGGCGCTTGATCCCTCGTGCTTTCCGCTTGGGCTGCTCGGCCGGCGCGCGCAGGTGTTCATCGACCTGGCGCGCGGCTACACCCAGCAGCGCAAGGACGCCGCGGCCGTGAACATGCTGCTGGAGGCTGAGCGGATCGCGCCCGAGGCGGTCAGGTACCAGGTGATCGTCAAGGAGATGCTGCGCGAGCTGCTCAGGCGCGAGCACCGGGCGAGCACACCGCAGTTGCGTCCGCTCGCGGCTCGGGTTGGCATCGTCCGCGGGGACGCGTCATAGAGGAGTAACCGGCCATTATTGCCCGCCGTCTGGCGGAATGTGGCTCTTTCCAGAATACTTTTGGTCAATTGTCCGCCCATAGCATTTGCTATCATCAGCCCTCGTTTTCCATCCAAGCCTGTTGCAAACGTCGATTGCTGCGCTTGAATTTGGGTAGGGGCCGCTCCAGAGGACATAGAGACCCTTTTTAAGGGTGCCACACTGATCCTTGTCGAGCCATGTATAGTTGACGCGTAGTTCCACGCCCTTAGATTGGGAGCGGGCTTGAACCTCTTGCAGAGTCTCAAACACGTCACGCGCGTTAGCCTTCTCGCCGGCTGGCTTCCAGCCGCCTAGCACCGTAACCCACTTTCCTTGTGTACAAGGCAGAGAGGCCGCACGAGGGTTACTGTCTGCTGAGGCCGTGCTAAGGCTCACGGGCTCGGAGATTGTCGTACTACTTGGATTTCCGTCCTGGGAAGTTTCAGTCGAGGGCGTTGCGATGTGCGATGTTGAGTTTCCGGTCTGGGAGGTTGCAGTCGTGGGCTTTGCGGTCTGTGATGCAGGTGCATCTCTAATTTCGAATATTACCCAGTTAAAGAAGAGCATGCAGAGGATAGTTAGAACTACGATTCCCTGAATCTTGGCTCGATTGAAACGCTTGAGTTGATCAACTTCTAGCTCTAGTTCCTGAATGTTGTCGTCTCGGGTTCGAATAGCTTTGAGCAGATGCTCAAAGCTCATACCCTCAAAATGATTGTAGTCTCTCCCGACGACTGGTGAGTAATCACCCGAGGCGCGTTGTTTCCAACGGGACATATTACTTCTCGTGGAGGTCCCGTCCGGCTATTGGGGAGTTTGTGCCGTGGGTACGTTGCCTGTTTCTATTCCCAACTTGGACGCGTACTCCTACGCGAACTGCCAGGGTTCCGCCAACATAGCCCCTGACTAAACCGCTCACGATGCCGCTAACTACGGCAAGGACCGTCTCATTCATCCCTTACCTCCTGATCTCGGCTCATCATGTCAAGCGCACTCAGACGTTGGAAGCATACTCCAATATGTACTGATCGACTAGATAGTTACGTCTATGTAATTAGCATGTCTCAAGGTTTTAGGGATCATCGAGCCTCTTGCGGGCCCTGCGCGAGCCCCTCCCCCGACTGTTCGGTGCTTGGGATGCTTGAGATCGTCCAGAAGTCAGGCGGACGTATTGAGGCGTGGGAGGCCACTCAAGATGCACACGGGTGTCGCCTAAGGAGCTGCCGCAGAATTATTTTGAATGGATGGGGTGGTTGGGGTAGGGTCACCGGGTGGACACCGACGCGGTACTGGCAGCGACCTTCACGGCGATCCTGCCCCACCTCAACGAACGGCAGCGGCG
>Ga0210378_10000133_pt1 | contig 33935 bp, 25 predicted proteins | sample PLM1_60_b1redo_FD_155465 | JGI IMG/M metagenome (GOLD analysis project Ga0210378, IMG submission 155465) | Groundwater sediment microbial communities from an aquifer in East River, Colorado, USA - PLM1_60_b1 redo | ecosystem: Environmental > Terrestrial > Soil > Riparian zone | place: USA: East... | reverse complement strand
GAGGCCCGCCCGCACCCGCCAGCGCCGAGGCCCGCCCGCACCCGCCAGCGCCGAGGCCCGCCCGCACCCGCCAGCGCCGAGCTCGGCCGGCCACCGGCTGCGCCGAGGCCGGCGGGCGCGCGGCACGCGGCGCCCGTCGGTGGCAGCATGAGCGGGTGATGCAGACCCCGGCCCCCGCCCAGCGCGCGCTCGTCGACGAGTTCGCGGCCGGCTACCCGTTCGACCTCGACGACTTCCAGCGTCGCGGCTGCCTCGCGCTGGCCGCGGGAGCGGGCACCCTGGTCGCCGCCCCGACCGGCGCGGGCAAGACCGTGGTGGGGGAGTTCGCGGTGTGGCTGGCGCTCCGCTCGGGCGGCAAGGCGTTCTACACCACCCCCCTGAAGGCGCTGTCCAACCAGAAGTTCGGCGACTTCGTGGCCCGCCACCACGCCGCCAACGTGGGCCTTCTGACCGGCGACAACTCCATCAACGGGGACGCGCCGGTGGTGGTGATGACCACCGAGGTCCTGCGCAACATGCTCTACGAGGGCAGCCCGACCCTGGACGGGCTCAGCTACGTGGTCATGGACGAGGTGCACTACCTGCAGGACCGGGTGCGCGGGGCGGTCTGGGAGGAGGTGCTCATCAACCTGCCGGTGACGGTCAAGGTGGCCGCGCTGTCGGCCACGGTCTCCAACGCCGAGGAGTTCGGGGAGTGGCTCGAGACCACCCGGGGACCGACGGAGGTGGTCATCGAGGAGCGCCGGCCGGTGCCGCTGGACAACTACTACCTGGTCGGCCGGGAGCTGCACCCGCTGCTGGTCAACCGGGGCGACGGCGACCTGGTGCCCAACCCGGCCCTGGCCAGGCGGGGCGAGCGCGAGTGGAGCTCGTCCCGCTCCCGCGACGCCGGGCGGGGCCGGGCCGGCCGCCAGGGGGCCGGACGGAGCTGGGTGCCGTCCCGGGTCGAGGTCGTGGACCTGCTCGAGGACGAGGGGCTGCTCCCGGCGATCTACTTCATCTTCTCGCGGGCCGGCTGCGACCAGGCCGTGGCCCAGTGCCGGGCGGCCAACATCCGGCTCACCACCCGGGCCGAGCGGGCCGAGATCCTCGAGTTCCTCGACCTGCGGGTGGCCGCCCTCGACCCCGGCGACCTGGACGCCCTCGGCTACGACGAGCTGGCCGAGTCGATCGGCCGCGGCGTGGCCAGCCACCACGCCGGCATGCTGCCGCTGTTCAAGGAGGCGGTCGAGGAGCTGTTCGCGCAGGGGCTGGTGAAGGTGGTGTTCGCCACCGAGACCCTGTCGCTCGGGATCAACATGCCGGCCCGCACCGTCGCGATCGAGAAGCTGTCGAAGTGGCAGGGGGAGCGGCACGAGCTGCTCACCCCGGGCGAGTACACCCAGCTCACCGGGCGGGCGGGCCGGCGCGGGATCGACAGCCGGGGCGCGGCGGTCGTGCTCCACCAGCCCTACATCCCCTTCGAGCGGATCACGGGGCTGGCCTCGACCCGCACCTACCCGCTCGCGTCGTCGTTCCGGCCCTCCTACAACATGGCCGTGAACCTGGTCGCCAACTACGAGCGGGACGAGGCCGAGCGCCTGCTCGCCTCCTCGTTCGCGCAGTTCCTGGCCGACAGGACCGTGCACGGGGCCGAGCAGACCCTGGCCCGCCACGCCGAGTACCTGGCCGGCTACCTCCACTCCGCGGCGTGCGACCGGGGCGACGTCGAGGAGTACTGGGACCTGCGCCGGCGGGTCCGGGCCCAGGAGAGCGCCCTGGCCGACGCCGAGCGCCGGGCCCGCACCGACGAGGCGGCCGAGGCGGTCCGCGCCCTCACCCCCGGCACCGTCGTCCACCTGCCCGGCGGTCGGCGCCGGGGGCTGGCCGCGGTGCTCGGCCCGGCCGGGGGGCGGGACGGCTCGGCCGGGGTGCTGGTGCTGACCGAGGACCGGCGCGTGCGCCGGGTCGCCGTGCGCGACTTCGGGGGCGCGCCCGTGCCGGTCGGCCGGGTCGCGATGCCGCGCACGCTCTCGCCCAAGAGCCCGCGGTTCAAGGCCAGGGTCGCCGAGGCGCTCGCCCAGCTGGACCCGCCCCGCCCCGACCGGCCCCCGCGCCGGCGCACGGCGGCCGCCGACGACCCCGAGCTGGCCGCGCTGCGGGCCGCGCTCCGGGCCCACCCGGTGCACGCCTGCCCGGACCGGCCCGACCACGAGCGCTGGATGCAGCGCCACGAGCAGCTCGCCAAGGAGACCGAGCGCCTGGCCGACCGGGTCCGCCGGCGCAGCGGCTCGCTGGTGCGCCTGTTCGACCGGGTCCTGCTCGTGCTCGAGCGGCTCGGCTACGTCGACGGGTTCACCGTGAGCGGCAAGGGCGCCACCCTGCGCCGGGTGTACAGCGAGGCGGACCTGGTGGTGGTCGAGGCGATCCACCGGGGGGTGTGGCGCGGGCTCGGCCCGGCCGAGCTGGCCGCCTGCGCCTCCGCTCTGGTCTACGAGTCGCGCGGGGGGGAGGGGCCGCCCGAGCGGGTCGAGCTGCCCACCGCGGCGGTCCGGACCGCCCTGGCCGCGCTGGACGGCGTCTGGGAGGAGGTCCGCGCCCACGAGGCCGCCGAGGGGCTGGACCTGACCCGCGCCCTCGACCCGGGGTTCGCCGGCCTCGCCTACCGCTGGGCGATGGGGGAGTCGCTCGAGGACGTGCTCGGCGAGGAGGAGATCACCCCGGGCGACTTCGTGCGGGTCACCAAGCAGCTCCTGGACCTGCTGCGCCAGATCGCGCTGGTCGCCGAGGACCCCGCCCTGGCCGACACCGCCCGGGCCGCGGTCGACGCCTGCCAGCGCGGGGTGGTCGCCTACTCCGGCCTGCTCTGAACGCTATCGTTCCCCCGTCCGCCGCCGTCCACCCGAGGAGCGTCCCGTGACGTCAACCGCCGACCAGGCCGGAGAGCTCGGCTCCGACCCCGGGCGGCTGCCCTGGGGTACGCCCTACCTCATCGGCGACCCGGCCGCCGGCCGCTCGGGACTGACCGAGCTGCGCCAGCACCTGGCCAGGGCCGGGGTGGTCGCCGAGGCGGCGGTCGCCCGGCCGGCCGGGCGGGCGGGGGCGCTGGCGGCCCGGGCCCTGGCCGGGGGAGCGCGCCTGCTCGTCGCGGTCGGCTCCGACGAGGTGGCCCACGCCCTGGTCGAGACGCTCGTCGGTCCCGACGGCCCGCGCGCGCCAGGGGCCGTGCTCGGCTTGGTCGGGCTGGGCCGCCAGGACCTCTCGGCCACCTTCGGGCTGCCCGACGACCCCCAGCGGGCCGCCCGCCACCTGCTGGGGAGCACCGTGTTCCTGGCCGACGTGGGCCGGGCCCGCTGGCGCGGCCCGGCCGGCGCGGATCGGTCCGCCGTGTTCGCCAACGCCGCCGAGCTGGGCTACCCGGCGCTGGTGTCGAGCCGCATCGCCGGACGTGACCGCAGCCGGCGCCGCGCCCGGTTCGCCGCCGCCCTGCGCGGCCTGGCCGCGAGCCGGAGCACCCCCGCCCGCCTCGGCCTGGACCACGCCACGGTCGACTTCCGCCTGGCGGGGCTCACCGTCGCCAACGGCCAGTTCTCCATGGGCCACATGAAGGTCGCCCCGCGCGCCCTGCCCGACGACGGCCGCCTCTCGGTCATCGCCTTCGAGGGCGAGCCCCTCGCCATCTACTCGCGCTCCAAGCACCTGTACTACGGCGACCACATCCCCCACCCCTCGGTGCGCGAGTACCAGTCGCGCCGGGTCGAGGTCGACACCGCCGAGCCGCTCGCCCTCGCCCTGGACGGCCGCCTCGTGCCCGGCGGCCCGCCGCTCGCGGTCGACGTCGTCCCCGGCGCCCTCCGGGTCAAGGTGTGACCGTGTCGCCTGAAGCGCGCGAGGCCAGACCGTCTGAAGTTCGCGAGGCCCAACCGTCTGAAGCGCGGGAGACCACCCGAGTGAAGCGCGGGAGGCCGCACGGCCGTCGCCTCCGGGTGCTCCGCCCGGTAGGATCACTGCCATGGCCACCAACCCACACGCCGAACGGCTGGCCCGGGCGGGCAAGGAGCTCGCCGGCCGCGGGGTCGACGCGCTCCTGCTCGGACCGTCGGCCGACCTGTACTACCTGACCGGCTACGACGCGCCGCCGCTCGAGCGCATGACCCTGCTCGTGGTCCCCGCCCAGGGCGACGCCCGGCTCGTCGTGCCCGCCCTCGAGGCGCCGCTCGCCCGCGAGCACCTGGCCGGCCTCGACGTCGAGGCCACCCCCTGGAACGAGACCGAGGACCCGGTCGCCCTGGTCCGGGGCGCGCTCGACGCGGCCGGGGCGGCCGCCGGCCGGCTCGGGGTGGGCGACCGGCTCTGGAGCGCCTTCCTGCTCCGGCTCCAGGCCCAGCTCCCCGCCGCCGAGTTCCTGGCCGCCTCGGCCGTCACCCGCGCCCTGCGGATGGTGAAGGACGCCGCCGAGGTCGAGGCGCTGGCCCGCGTGGCCGCCGCCATCGACCGGGTGGTCGACGGGCTCGGCGAGCTCCGCTGGGCCGGCCGCACCGAGCAGGACCTCGCCCGCGACCTGGACCGGGCGGTCCGCGACGCCGGCCACGACGAGACCTGCTTCGTGATCGTCGGCTCGGGCCCGAACGGGGCCAGCCCCCACCACGTGGCCGGGCAGCGGGTCATCCAGCCGCGCGACCCCGTGGTGGTCGACATCGGCGGGCGCCTGGCCGGCTACTGCTCTGACACCACCCGGACGCTCGTGGTCGGGGAGCCGCCCGACGGCTTCGCCGAGCTGTACGAGGTGCTCCAGGACGCGCAGGAGGCCGGCTGCCAGGCGGTCGCGCCCGGGGTCCGCGCAGCCGCGGTCGACGCGGCCTGCCGCGACCGGATCGCCGCGGCCGGCCACGGCGAGCACTTCATCCACCGCACCGGCCACGGGATCGGGCTCGAGGAGCACGAGGACCCCTACATCGTCGAGGGCAACGACGAGCCGCTGGCGGCTGGGATGGCGTTCTCGGTCGAGCCCGGCATCTACCTGCCCGGCCGGTTCGGCGCCCGCATCGAGGACGTCGTGGTCTGCACCGAGACCGGCGCCCGCCGGCTCAACACCACCGCCCGCGGCCTGCGGGTGGTCGACGGCTGAACCGCCGTGGCACGGCGGCAGGCCTGGTGCCCCCGGTGCGACGAGCTCCGGCCCGCCCGCGCCGGCTCGCCCTGCCCGGCCTGCTCGAGCCCGCTCCTGCGGCTCCCGTCCGAGGAACGGCGACCCACCCCGGCCGGGTGGTGGGCCGGCGCCACCGGCCGGCTGCGGGCCGTGCTGCCGGCCGCCCGGGCCCTCGCCGCCTGGCTCGCGGTCGTCGCCGTGGTCGCGGGCGCGTTCGCGGCCGGCCGCGTCACCCGGACGACCCCGCCGGCCGCCCCGGCGGCGTCCAGCCCGACCGGGACCACCGGCGACGACCGCGGCCCGGCGACCCGCGGCAGCCCCATCTACAACTGGCCCAGCCGGGAGCGGAGCAAGCTCACCTTGACGCTGCAGCGCATGCAGGTCAGGGAGCGGAGCAGCACCCTGACCGTCACGGTGGACGGGCTGGCCGCCGGCGAGACGGTCATGGGCCTGCGGGGCGTCAGCGTCACCGACAAGGACGGCGGGCAGCTCCTGCGCGGGGGGCCGGTCGGCTTCGCCCCCGCCAACGAAGAGGGGCGCGGCGGCCCGGAGGCCGAGGTGATCGTCCGCGGTCCCGTGGATCGCCTGGCCGCCGTGGCGGCCGTGACCGTCCACGAGGTCTTCGTGACCAGCCAGATGGTCGAGGAGGCCAAGGGCACGCTTCTCCACCCCGGGCTGCGGCAGTCCGACGAGTCCGTCCAGGTGAAGGTCCCCCCGGCGACCTGCCGGGGCTGCGACGTCGACGTGCGCTGCACGGACTGCCGGACCATGGAGGTGGCCGCGTCCGACTACCGCCACCGCGACGTGGTCATCCTGCTCACCCCGAAGGGCCCACGGACCCGGTCGGTCCTCGGCGGGGACCCCCAGGTGACGATCGTCGGCACCCTCACCGACATCCAGCCGACGGTCAGCACCGGGCCCGACGGCACCACCGCGGTCCGCTTCGACGCGGCCTCGCTGGCCACCGACGACAGCTCTGGACGCCACGGGTTCCGGGTCAGCGTCCAGGGCCACCTGGAACGCGAGGTCACCGGACCGTGGCGCATGAGCGGCGCGCCGTGACCGGCTGGTGCCCCCGCTGCGACGCGGTCCGCGAGCGCGCGACCGCCTGCCCGGTCTGCGGCACCCCCCTGGCCATGCTCGACGCGGCGCACGCCGGCCCGGCCCCCGCCCCGCCGCCCGACGCGGCCCCGGTCGAACCGCCACCGGCTCCGCCCCGCACCCGGGCCGCGCTGGCCCTGGCCGCCGTGGTGCTGGCCGGCATCGCGTTCGTGGCCGGCCGGGCCGGCGGGCCGCCGGCCCGGCCGGCCGGGCCGGCGGCCACCACCGTCCCCACCAGCACGACCCCGGCCGGGCCGGCCAACCAGCGCCGCCGGCTCGGCTGGTCGGCCTCGCGGGGCGGGATCACGCTGACCGCCGTCGCGATCGAGCGCGGGCAGGAGCCGGGCGTGGAGGAGACCATCGGCCAGCTCGACCTGCGCGTCGACGGCCTCGCCCGCGGCCAGCGGGTGCTGGCCTTCGCCGACCTGCGGCTGCGCGACACCGCCGGCGGGCTGTTCGCCAGCCCGGACCGCAACGAGCTGGCCGGCACCGACGGTGCCGAGACCTTCCCGGCGGGCGACGACGAGCGCTCCTACGTGGTGCTGCTCGGACCCACCCCGCCGGCCTCGCAGCTCGCCACCATCGAGGTGGGCGGCCTGGTCGTCGGCAGGATCGACGAGCCCGAGATCCGGCTCGACACGCCCACGCCATGGGCGGCCCGCGCGGAGCCGGTCTCCCTTGGCCGGGACGCCGTCGAGGTCCTGCCCGGCCCCTCTCTCGACGGCCCGCTCCGGCTCGAGGTGACCGCCGCCTTCGTGGGCGGCGGCCGCGCGACGGCCGTGATCGCGGTCAAGCCGACCGAGCAGGGCCAGTCCGTCACCGGCATCCTGCCGGTCACGGCCGAGCTGCGAGCCGGCGGCCGGACCCTGTGCCGGCAGACCGAGGTGGTGAGCGGCACCCAGACCCTGCCCGGGCCCGGCCTGGTGGTGAGCTGCCCGACCGCCCCGACCGACCGGCTCACCGTCGGCATGGGCATCGGCGTCGAGGCCGTCCCGCTGCGGGCCACCCTCGCCCAGCCCGGCGTCACGACCACGACCGGCGGCTGACCCGGCCCCGGAGACGACCCGGAGACGACCGGGCGCGCCGGCTCGCGGCACGCTCGGACCCAGGCTCCTCGGCGGGCTCAGCCGCCCGGGGCGGTCACCACTCGAACTCCCGGCCCGACGACCGGTCGGCGACCGGCGGGACAGACGGCCCGGGCGGCGGCGGCGCCGGCGGACGCGGCGCGGGCGCCATCCGGTCCTCGGGCTTGTTCTCCCTGCGGTTGGCCTCCACCAGCATGGGCGCGTGCCAGCTCTCGCCGACCAGCTCCAGCACCGGGCGGAACGACGGGGTGGCCCGGGCGACCGCCTTGGCCCGCATCAGGTCCTCGATCTCCTCGCCGCCGACCTCGTCCTTCTCGAGCAGCTTCTCGGCCAGCGCCCGCATGGCCGGCTCGTTGCGGCGCAGCAGCTCGACCGCCTCGCGCTTGCAGGACGACAGCAGCTCCCCGATCGCCTTGCGGTTGTCGGGGTTGCCGAGGATCGCGCTCATCGGGCCGCCCGCGTACGGGTTCTCGTTCAGCACCCCGTAGGAGATCAGGCTGTCGCCCATGCCCAGCATGCCCAGCATGATCGCGGCCCGGTAGGTCGCCATCTGCAGGTCCGAGGACGGCCCGCCGGTGGTGTCGCCGAACCAGATCTCCTCGGCGGCCAGGCCGCCCAGCGACACCACGATGTCGCGCCGCATGTCCTCGCGCAGCTCGGTGTGCCGCTCCTCCAGGGGCGTCCGGTAGACCACACCCAGGGTGTCGCGCCGCTTGATGATCGAGGCGACCTGGATCTGGTCGTCCAGCTCCAGGATGTAGCCGAGCACCGCGTGGCCGGCCTCGTGGAACGCGGTCATCTGGCGGTCGCGAGCCGAGGTCTTGGTCGGCTCCTTCAAGCCGATCTCCTCGGTGACCTTCGCCGTCCACAGGTCGTTGAAGTTGAGCTTGTCGCGCCCGTCCACCAGCGCGAAGATCAGCGCCTCGTTCACCAGGTTCTTGATCTGCGCGGGCGAGAACCCGTAGGTCGCCCGGGCCAGCCGGCTCACGTCCACCGGCTCGTGCGGCACCTTGGCCAGGTAGTACTGCAGGATGTCCTCCCGGCCCGACCCCGAGGGCAGCCCCACGTGCAGCTTGCGGTCGAACCGGCCCGGCCGCAGCAGCGCCGGGTCCAGCGTGGCCGCCTGGTTGGTGGCCCCGATCACCATCACGTTGTACTGCGGGATCTTCGGCTTGCCGAGGTGCAGGAGCCGCCGGACGTGGCGCATCAGCCCCTTCGGCATCACCATCCCGTCCATCTGGATCAGCAGCTCGTTGACGTACATGCCGCCCATGCCGCCCATGCCGCCGGGCGCCATGATGAAGCGCAGCGGGCCCCTGACGGGTGGCGCGTCCGCCATCGCCTGCGACACCGCCCCCCGCGAGCCGCCGACCGCGTCCAGCTCGTCGAGGAAGATGACCGACCCGCCGTACTTGTTGGACAGCCGGCGGGCCTTACGGAACAGGCTGGCGATCCGCAGGTTGCCGATGCCCATGAACATGTTGTTGAAGCTCGTGCCGGAGGCGTAGACGAACGGCACCTTGGCCGAGCCGGCGATCGCCTTGCCGAGCAGCGTCTTGCCGGTGCCAGGCGGCCCCTCGAACAGGATCCCGTGGGGCGGGTACCCGCCCGCCTCCCGGAACTTCTTGAAGCCCTGGAAGAGGGTGAGGGCTTCCTTGGTCGACTCCACGATCTCGGGCTGGCCGCGGACGTCGTCGAAGGTGACGTCGTACTCGCGCGGGAAGATGACATAGGTGCGCCCACGCGACAGGAACCAGAACAGGCCCGCGAACTGCACGATCATGAAGATCATCAGCATGATGATCGTGACGAGGAAGCTGACGATCGCGAACGGCAGCGCCCTGGTGGTCGCCCACAGGTCGAAGTCGGGCGCGAACTGGCTGTTGGTCTTGATGAGGTAGCTGCGGTACTCGGGCGGGATCCGGGGGTCGCCGCCGAGGACGCTCCACCAGTCCAGGCCCCGGTTCGACTTGTACATCCAGTACAGGACGGGGAGCGCCAGGATGTAGAGCACGGCGGTCCACATCAGGATTCTGAACGTCTTCTTGAAGACGTAGCGCACAGGTGGTGACAAGAGAGCCGCCTTCCTGACCCGATGCGGGCCGTCTAACCTACCAGCAAGTATGCTCCGTCGTCCTGGTGAAGTCACCCGCACCCGAGGGTGTCAGGTCACCCGCGACCGAGGGTTGGGCGTCTCGTGGACGGCCGAGCCGCACGGCTCGGCGGTCCCCTGGTACCCGCCTCGCTGGTTCCGTAGACTGCGCCAGTACCGGTCGGCTCGTTCGCCCGACATGCCCGCGCTGCCCGCCACGCCGGACATGGCGGGTGGCCTCGCCTCTAGGAGGTGCTCTCTGCCCGGGCTCGCGCTCGTCGCCCGCACCGTCTGGGGTACGACGGGGACGACCGATGCGCTGGGCCGCCGCCACGACCTCGCCGTGGGGGTGGTGGGTGGGCAGATCGCCGACGTGGTGCCGGCCGCCGAGGTGGCCGGCCTGCGCGCCGACCGGGTCGTCGACCTCGGCGACGCCACGCTGCTGCCCGGGTTCGTGGACGCCCACGTCCACCTGACCCCGACCGGCCTCGCGGTCGGTGGCGCCGACCTGCGCGGGGCGCGGTCCGCCGACGAGCTGCTGGGCCGGGTGCGGGTGGCCGCGGCGGCGTCGGCGGGGGTGGTGTGGGGGGACGGCTTCGACGAGACCGCGTTCCGGCCCGAGGGGCTGCCGAGCCCTGCGGCGCTGGCCGAGGCGGCCGCGGGCCGCCCGGTGTACCTGTCGCGGGTGGACGGCCACCAGGGCCTCGCCACCCTGGACCTGCTGGCCGAGTCGGACGCGGTGGAGGCGGTGGGCTGCGAGCGGGACCCCGACGGCAGGCTGACCGGGGTCGTGCGCCATCACGCCAACCATCTGGCCCGCCGTCACGCCCTCGGGGCGTTGCCGGCGAAGGCGGTGGTGGCCGCGCAGGACCGGGCGTTGGCCCTGGCGGCCAGGCACGGGGTCACGTCGGTGCACGAGATGGGCGGGCCCGACGTGACCGGCCGGCGCGACTTCGGGCTGCTGCTGGACCGGCTGGAGTCGCTGCCGGTGGAGGTGGTTCCCTACTGGGGCGACCTGGACCTCGAGTACGTGGCCGAGCGCAAGCTCGGCCAGGTCGGCGGGGACCTGTTCCTGGACGGTTCGCTCGGGTCGCACACCGCGGCGCTGTCGTCGCCCTACGAGGACGCCCCGGGGAGCACCGGCACGCTGTACCACGACGACGCCGACCTGACCGACCTGTACGTGCGGGCGACGCTTGCCGGGATCCAGGTCGGGGTGCACGCGATCGGGGACGTGGCCATCGGGCAGGCGCTGCGCTGCGCCCGGAGGGCGGCGAGGGCGGTCGGCCCGGGCCCGTTCGCGGCCTGCCGGCACCGGATCGAGCATGCCGAGCTGCTCGGGGCCGATGGTGCCGACCGCATGGCCGAGCTGGGCCTGGCCGCCAGCGTGCAGCCGGCGTTCGACGCGGCCTGGGGTGGACCGGGGGGGATGTACGCCCGCCGGCTCGGGACGCGCCGCGCCAAGAGCATGAACCCGCTGGCCGAGCTGTGGCGGCGGGGGGTGCCCACGGGCGGGGGGTCGGACTCGTGCGTGACCCCGCTCGACCCGTGGCACGGGGTGGCCGCCTGCGTCCACCACCACCGCGCGCACCAGCGCCTCGGGCTGCCCGTCGCGCTCGAGCTGTTCACCTTGGGCGGGCGCGTGCTGGCCCGGCAGGAGCGGGTCACCGGGCGGATCCAGCCCGGGCAGCGCGCCGACCTCACCGCCTTCCCGGGCGACGTGCTCGCCGGCGACCCGCGCAAGCGGACCTGCGCCGACGCCCTGCTGACGCTGGTCGCCGGCCGGCTGGCGCACGGCCCGGCCGAGGCGGCGGTGGAGACCGCCGGGTACACCGGCCCGTAGGCCGAACGCGACGGTGACCTCGGCGGGGACGGCGGTGGCGGCGCCTACAGGCCGTGCTCGGCCGCGCCTACAGGCCGTGCTCGGCGGGGAGCCGCCCGGACTTGGCGGCCTGGAGGAGCGCCTGGTGGTCGGCTTCGGTCTGGTCGGCGTAGGCGCGGGCGAAGCGGGCGAACGCCCGGTCGGCGGCGTCGCCCTTGCCGAGGTAGCCGGACAGCACCGTGGCACCGGTCGACCGGGCGTGGCCCTTGGCCAGCAGCGTGCCGCAGATCCGGGCGTAGTCCATGAGCGCCGACCCGTCCATGCCCTCCACGGTGACCGCGCCCTTCATGTCGCGGAACTGGCGGACGTAGTAGTCGCGGTTGTCCACCGTGGTCCAACCGAGGAGCGGGTCGCTGACGGTCTGCAGCGTCTGCTGGTACTCCACCACCCGCTGCCCCTGATGGGCGTGCCAGGCGGTGTCGCCGTGCACGAAGCGGGCCACGCACGACCGTCTGGCCTGCTTGAGCTGGAGGAACAGCATGTCGTGGGCGCCGTTGCCCTGCAGCAGCGCGACGAACGCGCGCAGGCCCACCGAGCCCACCCCGACCACCTTGTGGGCGACGTCGACGACCACGTAATAGCTGAGCACCCGCCGCCAGTGGGGCCGCAGGGTGTCCAGGTACGCCTGCAGCCCGTCGACGAGCCGGTCGGTCTCCTGCTCCGACACGTGCATGACCACGGGCGGCTGGTCGACGATGCGGCGCACGCCGGCGCGCTCGCGGGTCAGCTTGGGCAGCGCCCGGTCGCTGGTCCGGCCACGGGCCAGGTTCGCGGCCCGTTCGATCTCTCCCCGCAGCGACCAGTCGGCCATCTCCTGCTGCATCCGGTCGATGTCCAGCCGGTCGAACGACCGGGTCAGCAGCGGCTGGCCGGCCAGCCGGTGGATCTGCCGGCGGTAGGCCGCCGCGCACCACAGTGCCGCGTCCTCGCAGGTGCCCTCCGCCAGGCCGTTCTGCCTGCCGGCCACCCACACGCTGGTGGTCAGCCGCCGCAGGTCCCACTCCCACGGGCCGGGATGGGCCTCGTCGAAGTCGTTGAGGTCGAACACCAGGTTCCGCTCTGGCGAGGCGTAGAACCCGAAGTTGCCCAGATGGGCGTCGCCGCAGACGACCGGCTCCACCCCCGTGCGCGGCAGGCCCGCGAAGTCCTCGGCCATCAGGGCGGCCGAGCCGCGCAGGAACGCGTACGGCGACGCCGCCATCCGCCCGACCCGTAGGGGAACCAACCGGTCCAGACGGCCCGCATGCATCTCCTCGACGAGGTCGACCGGGTCGGGCCGGTCCTCCGCGGGCCGCCAGCGGCCCAGGGCGCCACGCGTGACCCGGTCCCGCAACGCACGCCCCGCCGCGTAGCGCTCATCCTGCGCGGGCAGCGGGGTGCGCAGCTCGTCGGCCATCAGACCTCCCGACGCCGCGCCGTCATCGGACGGCTGAACGGCCTGTCGCCTTGTTGCGGCTGTTGCCGACCCTGGTGCCGCTGCCCGCGGCCAGCACCACGCCGGCGTGCGTCGCGCCTGGCTGTCGTGTCATGGAGCAATGGTAGCCGACGGGGGAGCGAGCGAAGCCGTGGCGTGCGGTTCGCCGAAGCCCTCGCTCCACTTACGTACACTCGGGCGACCACCACCCAACGGAGGGAGCGACGTGATGGCCAAGTCCAAGTTCCGCGTCACCTACGCGACCCTGTCGGCCGACAACGAGGACCTGCATGCCGCCTACGAGGAGGGCGTGCGGACCGCGCGCGGCTGGCTGGGGTCGACGTTCCCGGCGTACGTCGGCGGGGAGGCGCGCACCGGCGGGCCGACGTTCGACGTGGTCAGCCCCAACGACGCCGGGCTGCGGCTCGGCACCTTCCACGAGGCGACCGGGCGCGACGTGGACGACGCCGTGGCCGCGGCGAAGGCGGCGTTCCCGGCCTGGTCGCGGACCCCGTGGAGGGAGCGCGTGGCGCTGCTGCGCCGGGCAGGCGACCTGATCAGCGAGCGCTCCAACGAGCTGGCGGCGCTGATGTCGATGGAGGTCGGTAAGAACCGGCTGGAGGCGCTCGGGGACGTGGAGGAGTCGGCCGACCTGATCCGCTACTACTGCGACCAGCTCGAGGTCAACGAGGGGTTCGACCGGAAGATGGGGCAGCTCTCGGCCAGCGAGCAGACCCGCAGCGTGCTGCGGCCCTACGGGGTGTGGGCGGTGATCAGCCCGTTCAACTTCCCGATGGCGCTGGCTGCGGGGCCGGCCGGTGGCGCGCTGGTGGCGGGGAACACGGTGGTGTTCAAGCCGTCGCCGCAGGGGTCGTTCACCGGGGTGAAGCTGTACGAGTGCCTGCGTGACGCCGGGCTGCCGGCGGGCGCGTTCCACTACCTGCCGGGCGGGGACGAGGTGGGCAGGGCGGTCGTGGACCACGAGGGGGTCGACGGGATCACCTTCACCGGCTCCTACGAGGTCGGGATGACGATCTACAAGCAGTTCTCCAAGGACTACCCGCGCCCGGCGGTGTGCGAGATGGGCGGCAAGAACCCGGCCATCGTGTCGGCCAAGGCCGACCTGGACCTGGCCGCCGACGGGGTGATGCGGTCGGCGTTCGGGTTCTCCGGGCAGAAGTGCTCGGCCTGCTCGCGGGTGTACGTGGAGCGCGCGGTGGCCGGCGAGTTCGCCGGCAAGCTGGCCGACCGGGCCGCGAAGGTGGCCGTGGGCGACCCGGTCGACCGGGCGGTGTACATGGGGCCGGTGATCGACGCCGAGGCGGTGGAGCGGTTCGAGCAGGCCGTCAAGGAGGCCCGCGAGCAGGGCCGGGTGCTGGCCGGTGGGGAGGTGCTCCGGGGTGGGGGGCTGCCCGAGGGCAACTACGTCGCCCCCACGGTGGTCACCGACCTGCCCGCCGACCACCGGCTGTTCAAGGAGGAGCTGTTCGTGCCGCTCGTGGCCGTCAGCCCGGTCGACTCCCTGGACGAGGCGTTGGACCTCGCCAACGACACCGAGTACGGGCTGACGGCCGGGTTCTACTCGACCGACGACGCCGAGGTGCGGCGCTTCCTGGACGAGATCGAGGCCGGGGTGGTGTACGTCAACCGGCGGGCCGGGGCGACCACCGGCGCCTGGCCGGGCGTACAGCCGTTCGGGGGCTGGAAGGGCTCGGGCAGCTCGGGCAAGGCGGGCGGCGGCCTGTACTACGTGCAGCAGTTCCTGCGGGAGCAGTCGCAGACGGTGGTGTCGTCGTGAGCGAGGCCCGGACCCTGACCGGGGCCGGGCCCGACGGCGGGGGCGTGGCGGCACCGGCCCCCCGTCCTGCCGACCAGGCCTCGCCCGCTTCAGGCAGCGACGCCTCGCCCGCTTCAGGCGACGACGCCTCGCGCGCTGCAGGCAGCGACGCGTGGCTGGACCCGGCCCGGCCCGTGCCCGACGTGCGCACCGCGCTGCCCGGGCCGGAGGCGCGGCGGGTGCTGGAGCGCGACGCCCGGGTGACCAGCCCGTCGCTGCCCCGCGCCTACCCGATGGCGCCCAGGCGGGGCCTGGGCGCGGTGGTCGAGGACGTCGACGGCAACCTGTTCCTGGACTTCAACGCCGGCATCGCGGTGACCTCGACCGGGCACGCCCATCCCCGGGTGGTGGAGGCGGTCCGCAGGCAGGCCGGGGAGCTGCTGCATTACTCGGCGAGCGACTTCTACCTGCCGATCTACTCCGAGATGTGCGAGGCGCTGGCGGCGACCGCCCCGATCTCGGGGCCGGTGCGCACCTTCCTGACCAACTCGGGCACCGAGGCGGTCGAAGGCGCGTTGAAGCTGGCCCGGGCGGCGACCGGCCGGCCCTACGCGATCTCGTTCCTGGGCGCCTTCCACGGGCGCACCTACGGGTCGGTGAGCCTGACCGCGTCCAAGGCCAAGTACCACGCCGGGTTCGGGCCGCTGCTGCCGGGGGTGATCCACGCGCCCTATGCCTACTGCCACCGCTGCCCGATCAACCTGACCTGGCCGGCCTGCGACAACGCCACCGTCGACCACCTGGAGCGGGTGGTGTTCAAGTACGAGGTGGACCCGTCGGAGGTGGCCGCGGTGTTCGTCGAGCCGATCCAGGGGGAGGGCGGCTACGTGGTCCCCCCGCCCGGGTGGCTCGAGAAGCTCAAGGGGGTCTGCGACCGGCACGGCATCCTGTTCGTCGCCGACGAGGTGCAGTCGGGCATGGGACGCACCGGGCGGATGTGGGCGGTCGAGCACACGGGGGTCGAGCCGGACGTGGTCGTCTCGGCCAAGGGGCTCGCCTCCGGCCTGCCGCTGGGCGCGTTCACGGCCCGCGCCGAGCTGATGGAGCGCTGGTCGGCGGGCGCGCACGGCTCCACCTACGGCGGCAGCCCGGTGCCGTGCGCGGCCGGGCTGGCGACCCTGGAGGTGCTGCGCGAGGAGCGGCTGCTCGACAACGCCGCCGCCCAGGGGGAGCTGCTGCTGGCCGGGCTCAACCTGATCCGCCGTCGGCTGCCCTGGCTGGTCGAGGACGTGCGTGGCGTGGGCCTGATGATCGGGGTGGAGTTCCCCGACGCCCGGCTCGCCGAGGAGGTCACGGTGGCCGCGTTCCGGCGCGGCCTGCTGGTGCTCGAGGCGGGCGAGAGCGCGGTGCGCATGTCGCCCCCGCTGGTCGTGACCGAGGAGCAGTGCCACACCGCGCTGCGCCTGTTCGGCCAGGCGGTCGACGAGGTGGCCGCCGGCCGCGCGCCCGAGCCGGCGGCCGCGGGTACGCCGGTGGGCGGCTGAGGGGCCGCCTACGACCCCGAGCACGCCTTCGAGTTCGGCCTGCAGCGAGCGCTGGACGGCATCGACGCGTTCATCCAGGCGCGCTCGGCGCAACCCGGTCGGCAGTAGCTGCGCCCGCTCTGCTACCATATGGCCGGATAGCGATGTTCGTGTGGGCAACGGCGGCCATGCCGGGCAGGCAGGAGGCTTCATGGCAGCGGCTCCGTTCCCGCAGCCCGAGGCCGCGCGACCCGCCGACCCGGATGCGCCGCCGGACGACCCTTCCGCCCCCGGGGGCGGAAGGGTCGTCCACGGCCGGACCACCGGCCCCTGGCTCGACCGGTGGCTGGCCGCCTGCGCCGACCTGGCCCGCCTCAAGGCGCGCAACCCCATGCTCGACGCCGTCGTCGCCGAGGTCGACGGGCGGCGCATCCGGGTCGGCGAGCACTGGCTCACCGACTTCGCCTCCTGCAACTACCTCGGCCTGGACCTGGACCGCGAGGTGATCGAGGCCATCCCCGCCTACCTCGACCGCTGGGGCACCCACCCGAGCTGGTCGCGCATGCTGGGCAGCCCGATCCTGTACCAGCAGATCGAGGCCGGGCTCCGCGACCTGCTCGGCACCGAGGACGCGCTGCTGCTGCCCACGCTCACCCACATCCACGCCTCGGTGATCCCGGTCCTGGCCAGCGCGGGCACGATCTTCCTGGACGCCCGGGCCCACAAGACGATCTACGACGGCTGCGTGGTCGCCCGCGCGCACGGCGCCACCATCCGCCGCTTCCCCCACAATGACCCCGGCGCGCTCGGGCAGCTGCTGCGCCAGCGCACCGCCACGCCCCGGCTGATCTGCATGGACGGCGTCAACTCGATGACCGGCAACCCCCCGGAGCTGGCCGGGTTCGCCCACCTGGCCCGTGCCTACGACGCCCTGCTCTACGTCGACGACGCCCACGGGTTCGGCGTGGTCGGCGAGCGCGCCGACGACGAGCCGTGCCCGTACGGGCGGCGCGGCAACGGCGTGGTGCGCCACCTGGGCGAGAGCTACGACAACGTCGTGCTGACCGGCGGGTTCTCCAAGGCGTACTCGTCGCTGCTGGCGTTCGTGGCCTGCCCGACCGCGCTGAAGGACCTGCTGAAGATCGCCGCCCCGCCCTACCTGTACTCCGGGCCGTCCCCGGTCGCGTCGCTGGCCAGCGCGCTGGTCGGCCTCGAGGTCAACGCCCGGCGCGGAGACGACCTGCGCGCGGAGCTGTACGCCAGGACCCGCAGGGTCCTCGACCACCTGGACGCGCTGGGAGCCATGACCCTCAACCGCTCGGGCTTCCCGATCATCGAGGTGCCGTTGGCCGACCCGGACGACCTCGACGCGGCGGGTGCGTTCCTGTTCGAGCGGGGGATCTACGCGACGCTGGCGTTCTACCCGGGGGTGCCCCGCCAGGAGGTCGGCTTCCGCCTGCAGGTCACCGCGGCCAACACCGACGAGCAGGTGACCGGCCTGCTCGGCGTGCTGGACGAGCTGGCCGAGCGGTTCCCGCTCCAGGCCCCCGCCTGGTGACCCGGCCAGGCCGCCACCAACCCTTTCGGCCCGCCCGCCTGGCGGGTCGACCCCGGGCCCGGCCGGGCCGCCTGGGAGGCCGCCGAACAAGGGCCGTTCTTGCCCTTGCCGGGTTGCAACGCTTCCAGCGGTTGCCGCGCCGGCGGAGGAACCCGCCGAACAAGGGCCGTTCCTGCCCGTGCCGGGCCGCAACGCCGCAGGTCGGGGCGTCGCAAATCGGGTCGCCCGCGGGTTGTCCGGTGGCCTCCTAGGCGTCCCTGCCGTCGGCGCGGTGCTCCAGGCCCACCTTGAGCTTCCAGGCCTGCAGCACGACGTCGCGGACCAGGGCAGACCCGGTCCCCTTGAGCAGGTAGGCGTAGGCGCCGACGACCCGGGCGCTCTGCCTCCACTCGTCGTAGGCGGTCAGGATCAGGACCTGGGTGAGCGGCAGCGCCTGCTTGATCTCGCGGGTGGCCGCGATCCCGTCCATCACCGGCATGCGCAGGTCCATGAGGACCACGTCGGGCGCCAGCTCGGTGGCCCGGGACACCCCGGCGGCGCCGTCGGCCGCCTCGCCGACGATCTCGATCCCCTCGTCCTCGAGCAGCTCGCGCAGGCCCTTGCGGACCTCGGCGCAGTCGTCGACCAGCAGCACCCGGGGTGCCGCGGCGCCAGGCCCGGAGCCCGTGCCCGCGTCCGCCCGCGGTGCGTCCACATGGGATGCCGCGTCCACCACCCCCTCACCGGCCGACTCCCGCCCGTGACTCTAGCCCCTCCCGGCCGTGGAGCACCAGAGGGCGCATCGCCGCGCCCCCGCCCCGCGGCGGGTCGGGCGTACGGTATCGTGTCCCGGTCCGTGCCGACGGCGGACGCGGGCCTGGTGACCGAGGGAGCGAGCGGCATGGCGGGTGACGGGGAGGAGGCCCCCGCGCCGGGCGGCAAGGTGACGACCATGGCCGACGCCGTCCGGGAGCTGGTGCGCGACGGCGACACGCTCGCCATCGAGGGGTTCACCCACCTCATCTCGTTCGCGGCCGGCCACGAGGTGATCCGCCAGCGCAAGCGCGACCTGGTGCTGTGCCGGCTCACCCCCGACGTGGTCTACGACCAGATGGTCGGCGCCGGGGTCGCCCGCAAGCTGGTGTTCTCCTGGCTCGGCAACCCGGGCGTGGGGTCGCTGCACGCGATCCGGCGCCGGGTCGAGCACGCCGACCCGGCCCCGCTCGAGCTCGAGGAGTACTCCCACTTCGGCATGGTCGGCCGCTACACCGCGGGCGCGGCGAACCTGCCGTTCTACCCGCTGCGGTCCTACTTCGAGACCGACCTGCCCGCTGTGAACCCGAACATCCGGCCGGTCACCTCGCCGTTCGGCGGGGAGACGGTGTACGCGGTGCCGCCGCTCACCCCCGACGTGGCCATCGTCCACGCCCAGCGTGCCGACGCCGGCGGCAACGCCCAGGTATGGGGCCTGACCGGCTGCCAGAAGGAGGCGGCGTTCGCCGCCAGGCGGGTCATCGTGGTGGTCGAGGAGCTGGTGGGGGAGGAGGTGGTGCGCGCCGACCCCAACCGGACCCTCGTCCCGGGCATGAAGGTCGACGCCGTGGTCGTCTGCCCCCGGGGTGCCCACCCCTCCTACGCGCAGGGCTACTACGACCGCGACAACCGCTTCTACCTGGAATGGGACCGGATCAGCCGCGACCCCGAGCTGCTCGAGGCGTGGCTGAAGGAGTGGGTCCACGGCACCGCCACCCACGCCGAGTACGTCGACAAGCTCGGCGGGACGCGCTGGCGGGAGCTCACCCCCGGCCCGGCCCTGGCCGGCCCCGTCGACTACGGGGGCTACCGGTGACCGGCGCGGGCGGCAACAGCGGGGGGCTACCGGTGACCGGCGCGGGCGGCAACAGCGGGGGGCTACCGGTGACCGGCGCGGGCGGCAACAGCGGGGGGCTACCGGTGACCGGCGCGGGTGCCGGCAGCGCCGCGGCACCGCCAGCACCGCCCGGCTGGTCGCGGTCGGAGATGCTGGTCGTGGCGGGGGCGCGCGCGCTGGCCGGCCGGCGCGTCTGCTTCGTGGGCATCGGGCTGCCCAACATCGCGGTCGCACTCGCCCAACGGACCGTCGCGCCCGACGTCGAGCTGGTCTACGAGTCGGGCGTGTACGGCGCCCGGCCCGCCCGCCTGCCGCTGTCCATCGGCGACCCGTGCCTGGTCACCGGCGCCACCGCGGCGATGAGCATGGTCGAGCTGTTCCAGTACTACCTGCAGGGCGGGCTGATCGACGTCGGCTTCCTCGGCGCGGCCCAGCTGGACCGGCACGGCAACATCAACACCACCGTGATCGGCCCCTACAGCCACCCCAAGGTGCGCCTGCCCGGCTCCGGCGGGGCGTGCGAGATCGCCATCAACGCGCGCGAGGTGTTCGTGCTGATGCGCCAGTCGGCCCGCTCGTTCGTGGAGCGGATCGACTTCCGGACCAGCCCCGGCACCCTTGGCGGGGCCGCCCTGCGGGCCGCCCAGGGCTGGCAGGGCCGGGGGCCGTCGGTGGTGGTGACCGACCTTGGGACCTACCGGTTCGACGACGACACCGGCGAGATGGTCCTGGCCGCCGTGCACCCCGAGGTCACCGTCGACGACGTGCGGGCGGCGACCGGCTGGGACGTGCGGGTGGCCGGCGACCTGGCCACCACACCGGCCCCGACCGGCGAGGAGCTCCGCCTGATCCGCGAGGAGCTCGACCCCCAGCGCATCTATGTCAAGTAGCCACGTCTTCCACCGGGCCCCGGGCGGCCTGCCCCGGGTGGCCCGGGCCAGGGGCGCGCAGGTGTGGGACGCCGACGGCCGCCGCTACCTCGACGGGGCCGGCGGCGCGGTGGTGGTCGGCGTCGGCCACGGCGACGAGCGGGTCGTCGAGGCGATCCGCACGCAGGCGCTGGCGGTCGCCTACGCCCACGGCACGATGTTCACCTCCGACGCGCTGGAGGCCTACGCCGCCGAGCTGGCCGAGGTGGTCCCGGTCGACGACGCCCGCGTCTACCCGGTCTCGGGGGGGAGCGAGGCGGTCGAGACCGCGCTGAAGATGGCCCGCGCCTACCACCTGGCCCGCGGGGAGGACCGCCACAAGGTGATCGCGCGGTGGGGCTCCTACCACGGCAGCACCCGGGGCGCGCTGGACGCGTCCGGGCGGGAGCCGCTGCGCCGCCCCTACCTGCCCTGGCTCGGGCAGGCCAGCCACACGCTGGCCGCCTACGAGTACCGCTGCCCGTTCCCGGACACCCACCCCGACGGCTGCGGGCGGCGCTACGCCGACGCGCTCGAGGCGGCCATCGTCCGGGCCGGGCCGGGGACGGTGGCCGCGTTCGTGGCCGAGCCGGTCGCCGGCGCCGCCCTGGGGGCGGCGGTGCCGCCAGACGACTACTGGCCGGCCGTGGCCGAGGTCTGCCGGCGCCACGGCGTGCTGCTCGTCGCCGACGAGGTGATGACCGGGTTCGGCCGCACCGGCCGCTGGTTCGGCTGCGACCACTGGGGCGTCCGCCCCGACCTCCTGGCCGCCGCCAAGGGCGCCGCGTCGGGCTACTGGCCACTCGGGCTGGCGGTGGCCAGCGGCCCGGTCCACGACACCATCGCCGGGACCGGCTTCACCCACGGCCTCACCTACTCCCACCACGTGGTCGGGGCGGCCGCCGGCCGGGAGGTGCTGCGCATCCTGCACCAGGACAGGCTGGTGGAGGCCGCCGCCGCCAAGGGCAAGCGGCTCCTGGCCGAGCTCGAGGCGCGGCTCGCCGGCCGCCAGCGGGTCGGGGACGTGCGCGGCCTCGGCCTCATGGTCGCCGTGGAGCTGGTCGCCGACCGGCCCAGCCGCGCGCCGTTCCCGCGCTCGGCCCGGGTCGCCGAGCGGGTCGTGGCCGCCGCCCGCGACCGGGGCCTGCTGCTGTACTCCTCGACCGGCTGCGCCGACGGCACCGAGGGCGACCTCGTCATGCTCGGCCCGCCGCTGGTCGTCACCGACGCAGAGGTCGAGGAGATGGCCGCCACGACCGCGGCGGCGGTCGAGGCGGCCACCGGGTGATCCGAACGCCGCCGGGCTCGCACCCCAGCCGGGCTGCGTACCCCGGTGGAGTGACCCGGTCACAGCGGCGCCCGGACCATCCGGCTCCGTGGACCGAGCGGGCCGGCCCGGTCCGGCCCGCTCGTCCCCCCCGGCCACGCCGGCGCCCCACCAGCGGGCCCTGAGGGCTCACCACCAGCGCGCCCTGAGGGCGGTGACGACCGCGCCGCCACCCTCCTCCTCCCACTCCTCCGGGGCGACGAGCAGCTCGAGGCCCTCCACGGCCAGCACCCGGACGGTCTGGTCGGCCCGCATCGGCCTGCCGTTGCTGCGCGCCTGCCACAGCGCGCCGTCCAGCAGCACCCAGCCGGTCCGGCCGGCGGCCCGCCGGACGGTGGCCCGCCGCCCGACCAGCCCCTCGGCGCCGAGGATGCTGGGGGCGCGCCAGCCGCGCCAGGCGCGCCGCCCCAGCCAGGCCAGCCCGGTGAGCAGGCAGAGCCCAATGGCCAGCGCTCCGGTGAGCGTCACGGTCCGGTCGAACGCGTGGATGAGGCTCGCCGCTGTGCCGGTCGCGATGGTCACGTCCATGCCGCGCTCCTCTCCTGACTGTGATTGCCCTGCCACGCAATCGTGACGGGCCCGGCCGCGTTGTTCTGTGCGCTCGGACACACCCCTGGTGTCGTCTCGGCGACACCAGGCGGGGTCAGCCCGGGCTGGGGGAGGGCGCCACGGCCTCGGCGAGCCGGTCGGCGACCTCGACGGGGGTGGTGGCGTGGGGGGCCAGGCGCACCCACCCGCCCCGCTCGGAGACCACCAGGCCGGCTGCGGCGAGCCGGGCGACCAGCTCGGCCGGGTCCCATCCGGGGACCCGGAACGACAGGATGCCGGCCCGCTCGGCAGGCGTCCGCCAGGGCGCCAGCACCTCGGCGCCGGCCCAGCGGACGGCCAGCTCCAGCGCGCGGACGCGGTGGGCGATGGCCGCCTCGATCGCGGCGACGCCGGTCTCCTCGACCAGCTCCAGCGCGGCCGCCAGGGCGCTGGCGGCGAACGGGTTGAAGACCGTGAGCGAGAACCGCTCGGCCCCGCCCAGCGTGGGCTGGGGGCTGGGGTGGGCGAGCTCGAACGTGTCCTCCACGCCGGTCCAGCCGGACAGGACCGGCTGGAGGCGGTCCAGTGCCCGCGCCGAGCAGGCGAGCAGCGCGCTGCCAAACCCTGCCCGCAGCCACGTCTGCCCGCCCGACACGAGCACATCGGCGGGCTCGAGGGTGGTCCGCACCGCGCCGAGCCCCTGGATCGCGTCCACGACCAGGAGGGCGTCGCCGGCCGCCTCGCGCAGCGTGTCGAGGTTGGGCCGGAAGCCGGTGTGGTGGTCCACCAGGCTCACCACCACGGCGGTCGTCCGTCGGTCGACCAGCTCGGCCACCCGGTCGGCGGTGACCCGCCCGTCCGGGGCGACGAGCCAGCGCACCTCCCCGCCGCGGACGGCGGCCGCCCGGATCCACGGGTAGCGGTTGGCCGGGAACTCGCCCGCCGGCACCACCACGTTGCCGGCGGGCAGGCCGAGCGAGACCGCGAACAGCCCCGCGCTGGTCGACGGGACCAGGGTCACCTGGTCCAGGCAGGTGCCGAGCAGGCGGGCGGCGCGCTGCCTGGCCGCTGCCGGGCCGGCGTCCAGCTGGTCGAGCGCGCCCGGCTGGGCCGTGTGCACCTGCCGGGCCGCCGAGGCCAGGGCGGTCACCACCCGGCGGGAGGGCGGGCCGACCCGGGCGAAGTCGAGGTAGCCGGGCGGCTCGCCGAACTCGGCCAGGTAGCCGCCGGGCAGCGGCCCGGGCCGGCCAGGGGGGTCAGCCACGACCGCCCCCTCCGGCCTGCCGGCGCCGGGAGCGGTGCGTGGTCATCGGGGCACCCCCTCGGTTCACCTTGCACCCTGAACCCTACCGCGACCGCGGGACAGCCCGCGCGGGCGCGGGGATGGCGCCGGGGGCATGGTCGGCAGAGCGGTCGAGCCGGGTCACCCGGCCGCCACCGGCGGGTCACCCGGCCGCCACCGGCGGGTCACCCGGCCGCTACCGGGGGCGCACCGGGCCGTTACGGCTCGCCACTCAATAAGGGCTCGCCACCCAATAACCTGGCCAGATCGAGTCCGCTTACCTCGGTGCCGACGCTGGAACGACCAGGTTGTTGGCCCGCAGGCCCTTACCGGCGGCGCACCCGGTCGTGCACCTGGCGGGCCTGCTCGCGGGCGAGCACGAGCAGGCGGCGGGCCCAGGCGAACTCGGTGGCCAGCAGCGCGAGCCCGGCGATGATGACGAGCAGGCCCGGGCCAGGGAGGAACAGGAGCACGATCCCCACGATGACCAGCGCGAAGCCGACGACGGTGACGCTCACCAGCCTCGCGCCCTTGACCAGGGCCCGGCCGATCGTCGAGCTCGGTCTCGTGGTCAACGGCTCACCTCCCGACCGGGCTCGGCCCGGGCTCCTGCAACGATGCGCCGGCCCGGGCCGGGACCAGGCGAGCCTGGGCCAGGTCGTCGGCGGACACGACGCCGACCAGGCGGCCGTCGCCGTCCACCACCAGCGCGGCGCCCTGCCCGCGCTGGGCCAGGCGCCGCAGCAGCTCCACCACCGGCTCGCCTGGGCTGCTGGTCACGACCTCGGTGGGCGGCGTGGCAACGGCGCCGACGCGGACCGCCGGGCGCAGCTCGGGCGGCACCCGCAGCAGCGCGGCCAGCGTGACCAGCCCGGCCGGACGGCCGTCGAAGTCCTGCAGCGGGAACGCGCGCAGGCGGTGGCGGGCGGCGTGGCCGCCCAGGAACGCCTCGACCGTGAACCAGGCCGGTCCCGGCGGCGGGCCGGGGAGCATCACGTCGCCGGCCCGCAGGTGCCCGAACCCGCGCTCGAGCTCCGCCTGCGCGCCCTCGGCCCGCGCCGCGGTGAAGACGAACCAGCCGACCAGGGCGTTCCAGACCCCGCTGGCGCTCCCGAGGAGCAGCTGGGCCACTCCGAGCGCCAGCAGCCCGACGCCGATGGCCAGCCCGGCCTTGGCCGCGGTCACCGCGGCGCGGGCACGGTCGCCGTGCCGGCGCCACAGCAGGGCGCGCAGGATCCGCCCGCCGTCGAGCGGGGCGCCCGGGAGCAGGTTGAACACGGCCAGCACGGCGTTCATCCCGGCCAGCCAGAGGGCGACCGCGGCGGGCAGCCCGCCCAGGCCGACCACGGCCAGGGCGGCCGACGCCAGCCCGAACCCGAAGGCGAGCACGAGGCTGGTGAGCGGTCCGACCGCGGCGATGCGCAGCGCCGTGGCAGGGTTCGCCGCGTCACCGTGGATGCGGGCCACCCCGCCGAAGATCCACAGGGTGATGTCCTGCACCTTCAGCCCGGCCCTCCTGGCCACCAGCGCGTGGCCGAGCTCGTGGGCCAGCACCGAGGCCAGGAACAGCCCACCGGTGGCCAGGCCGGCGACCCAGTAGGCGGCGCCGGCGTACCCGGGGAGGGCGGCCGGGAACACCCCGGTCGCCAGCGACCAGCCGATCAGCGCGGTGACGGCGGCGGCGCCCCAGCCGATCCTGACCCGGAACCCGGCGACGTCGAGGCCCGTCCCCGGGGCCTGGCGGGGGGTGGTGGCGGAGGTGGTGTGGCGGTCCATGGACTAATCCCTTCGGCTCGACCGGCTGCCTGCTGCAGCGCCGAAGGTCTCTCCCGCCCCGGAGGGCCGGCGCGCCGAGCCGAGGCCGTGATGGCGACGCGCCGTGAATGCTGGGATACTCCCCTTCGCCCGTGATGGTAGCGCCACGGCGGTGAAGCCGCCGTAAAGCGGGCCCACGCCGGGGCCACCGGGGCCACCAGGGGCGCCGGGGCCACGGGGGCCGCCGGGGCCGCCGGGCCCACCAGGGGCGCCGGGGCCACGGGGGCCGCCGGGGCCACCAGGGTGGCCGGACCAGGACCCGGCCTGGTGGAGCGAGCGGGTCACTGCACGGAAGCGCCCGTGCTGGGCACGATGCCGGCCAGCCGGGCGTGGTGGCGCAGCCGCTCCAGGCAGCGCGCCCGGGTCGGTCCGATGCTGCCGACCGGCATGCCGAGGGCCGCGCTCACCTGCTCGTAGGTCGGCGCCGGGTCGGCGGTGAGCACGCGCAGCAGCCGCTGGCAGCGGGGCGGCAGCTCCTCCAGGGCGGCCCGCAGCAGGGCCAGGCGCTCCGCCGCGAGCACGTCGTCCTCGGGCGTGGGCGGCGGCGGCTCGCGGACCTGCAGGCTGGTCTCGTCGTCGGTGAGGACGTGGCGCTGGTCGCGGTTGAGGGTGCGCAGGCACTCCCGGCGCGCGGTGGTCGCCAGCCACGCGCCGACGTGCTCGGGCTGGCGGATCCTTCCGAGGTTCTGCACGAGGTTGAGCCAGGTGGTCTGGACGACGTCCGCGGCGTCGGCCTCGCGCAGCCGATGCGCCCGCGCCACCGCCCACAGCAGCCCGGTGAACCGCTCGACGAGCACGTCCCAGGACCGCTGGTCTCCCGCGGCGGCGGCCCGGACGAGATCGCCGGTCTCCTCCATCAGCTGCACTCCCTTCTCCGGAGAGCCGGTCGAGAAGGTCACAGTAGGGGCACAGTCGTCGTACGCGCATCGTAAGGGGTAGGGTCCAGGGCATGGTCGTCCCCGCCCAGCGTAGCGGGGAACGCGCGGCGGTTCGTTTGCGGACCCGACACCGGCACTGTCACGCCCACGACACCAAAGCCGACAAAGCCCGCGAGACGGAAGGCGGAGCCCATGACGAGCCATCCCCTCACGCTCAGGCGCTCGAGCACCATCCAGGGCAACGTCCTGGCCGGCTTCAACAAGCCCCACCAGGCGTTCGTGTTCCTCACCTTCCCGGGGCGCGAGCCTGCCCGCCGCTGGCTGGCCGGGCTCGCGCCCCAGATCACCCCGACCGCCGAGGTGGCCGACTTCCGGGCGCGGCGGCGCGCCGCCGCGCCCGGCCGGGCGCCGTCGGCGGTGTGGGTGAACGTGAGCCTGACCGCCTCGGGGCTGCGGGTCCTCCTCGACCTGGGCCGCAACCCGGGCCTCGCGGCCGAGCTGCGGAGCTACCCGGCGTTCTGGGCCGGCCCGTCCGGCACCCGCCCCGACGAACGCTCCCGGCCGACCTACGCCCTGCTCGGCGACGTGGGCGGCGACGGGCCCAGGAACTGGGTGGTCGGGGGCCCGAACACGCCCGCGGTCGACGCGGTGCTGACGGTCGGGGCCGACGACCACCGGGACCTCGAGGACAGGCTCGCCGAGCTGCGCGACGCCGCCGGGGCCCTGCGGGTCACCGTGGCCCGGGAGCAGCACGGGCACAAGCTCGTGGACCCCGCGGGCCAGACCACGAGCCGGGAGCCGTTCGGGTTCGCCGACGGCATCTCGCAGCCGGGCGTCCGCGGCTTCACCCCGGCGACCGTCCGGGACCGACACGAGGAGGACGCCAGGCACCCCGGCTCCCGGACCGTCGCGGCCGGCGAGTTCGTGCTCGGCCTCGAGCGCGAGCCGGAGGCGCCGGCCGACCCGCCCGACGGCCCGCCCGAGCCCCCGGGCTGGATGCACGACGGGTCGTTCCAGGTGTTCCGCCGCCTGGCCCAGGACGTGGGCGGCTGGCAGGCGCACATGCGCGAGCTCGCCCGGCGGCACTTCCCGGCCGGGCCGGACGACATCATGGCGGCCAAGGCGGTCGGGCGCTGGCCCGACGGCACCCCCCTGGCCCTGCGGCCGCGGGAGCCCGGCAACGACCCCCGCAACGACTTCGGCTACGCCGACGACCCCGAGGGGTTCAAGACCCCCCGCTTCGCCCACATCCGCAAGACCAACCCGCGCGACGACGCGCCCGACGCCAAGGCCCACCGGATCCTGCGGCGCGGCATCCCCTTCGACGACCCTCCCGAGCGCGGGCTGCTGTTCAACGCCTACATGGCCAGCATCAAGCGCCAGTTCGAGTTCCTGCAGTGGCGGTGGGCCAACGAGCCGACCTTCCCCTCGGACGAGCTGGACCAGCACGGCCCGCTGACCAGGGATGGGGCCGACCCGTTGATCAGCCCGGGCGCGGGCCCCTGCCTGCTCCGCCGCCAGGGTCCGCCGGCCGATCTGCTCGAGCTCGACCTGCGCCGCTTCGTGCGCACCACCGGCGCGGTCTACGCGTTCGCACCGTCGATCCCGGCCCTCGCCTGGCTCGCCAAGGGCGCACCTCCACCGTAGGACCCCTCAGGCGGCCACCGTAGGACCCCTCAGGCGGCCACCGTAGGACCCCTCAGGCGGCGCCGAGCTGGCCGGCGGCCAGGTCGGTCTGGTGCAGCAGCGCGTCGACGTCGACGGTGGTGTCCCTGACCGTGTCCGGGAGTGGCGGGAGCGGTGGGCCGGGGCTGGTCAGCCGCAGCCCGGTCAGCCGCTCGTACGCGTCCCGGTGCTCGAGGATCGGCGCCCGCTCGTACAGGCCACGGTGCAGGTCGGCGGCTTCGGCGCGGGCCGCCTCCTGCGTCGGGTCGAGCCGCCAGACCGTTTCGAGCAGGGCCGCCCGCTGGTGCGGCTCGGTCCAGGACGCCTCGAGGGCCAGGAGCTGCCGGACGGCCGCCCGCGGGTGGGCGCGTCCGAGCTCGACCTCGAGGCGCCCTGCCAGCAGCCGGGCCCGGAGCTGGATGTCGCGGTTGTTGCAGCGACGGGCGATCTGCAGCGCCTCCCGGTTCAGCCGCTCCGCCCGCCGCAGCTGCCCCCGCCGTGCGTGCAGGCGGGCCTGGTGGTGCAGGCAGTAGCAGAGGTAGAAGGAGGCGTCGAGCATGCGCGCGAGCGCGGCCGCGCGCGCGAACAGCCGCCGGGCGTCGTGCTCGCGCCCCTCGGCGGCCGCGGCGGCGGCGAGGCTGGCCATCCGGTTGGCCATGCTGGTCCAGTCACCCAGCTCGGCAGCGACCCGGAACGCGTGGGCGAAGCAGCTGGTGGCGCGGGCATGGTCGCCCTGGAGCAGGTAGACCTCGCCCAGGTTGCCGATGACGACGGCGGCGGTCTGCCGGTAGCCGATCTCCTCCGCGGTGGCCAGCGCCCGCAGCCAGGAGGCCACCGCCTGGGCATGGCTCCCGCCCGCGAAGTGCACCGACGCGAGGTTGTTGGCCGCGTGGATGAGGCCGCGCCGGTCGCCGGCTCCGGTCGCCGCGTCGAGGGCCTGCTCCAGCAGCGCCAGCGCCAGCCCGGGCTCCCCGGTGTTCCAGCGCACCAGGCCCATGTGGTCGAGGGCGGCGCTGACCCCGGCGAGGTCCCCGGCCTGCCTGGCGATCTCGAGCTGGCGCCCGGCCACGGCGAGCGCCTGGTCGTAGGCGCTCTGGTGGATGAGCGTGTACGCCAGCCGGTCCAGCGCCCGCGACAGCCCCTGCCAGTCCCCGAGCAGCTCGAACTCGCCGATCGCCCCCCTGAGCCAGCGGGCCGCCTCCTCGTAGGAGTGGGTGTACATGCACAGATCGCCCAGCTCCCGCTGGCTCGCGGCCAGCACGGTGCGATTCCCGGTCGCCTCGGCGATGCGCATCGCCCGCCGGAAGGCCTGCTCGGCCTGCACCCACCTGCCGGTGAGCTGCCACACCGCGCCGAGCTCGACCAGCACCTCGCCGGTCTCGTCCTCGGGGAGGAGCGGCAGCAGGCGCTGGTAGTACTCCACGGCCGCCTCGTTGGCGAAGGCGGCCTTGGCCGCGTCGCCGGCGGCCCGGAACCACCGCCGCTGCTTGTCCACCCGCCTGGTGAGGCCGTAGTGGTGGGCGAGCACGTCGACGAACTGGACCAGCCGGTCCGGGTAGGCCGCCTCCACGAACTCGCCGACCCGCTCGTGGAGCGCCTCCCGCATCTCGTAGGTGAGGCTCTGGTAGGCGACCTCCTGGATGATCGCGTGCTTGAACCCGTACTCGGGCTCGGCCGCCCGCCGCGGGGTCAGGTCGAGCTCGTCGAGGCGCTCCAGGTGGCGGGCGACCTCGTGGGGCCGGCCGGCTGCCGGGTAGCCGCCCGAGATCCAGCCCGCCCGGAACCACCGCCCGATCACGCTGGCGACCTTGATGACGGCCTTCTCGGCCTCGCTGAGCTGGTCGATCCGGGCCATCACCAGGCGATGCAGACCGTCGGGCAGGTCGAGGGTGGCGAAGGTGCCGGGGTCGCCCGGGTCGACGCCCCGGGCGTGGACGAAGCTGACCAGCTCCTCCAGGTAGAACGGGTTGCCCTCGCCCCGGGCGATGATCCCGCGGACGATCTCCGGGGCGAGGACGGCACGTGGTCCGTAGCGGCGGTGGAGCTGCCGGCCGACCAGCCGCTCGGCGTCGGTGGCGGGCAGCTCGGCCACGCGCAGGTTCGTGAAGTGGGGCAGCCGGGCCAGCCGCGCGAGCGGGGACGGGCCGGAGGCGGTGGCGCGGGCGACCGCGACGACCAGCACCGGCAGGTCGGCGACGTTCCGGGCCAGGAACTCGAGCAGGGTCAGCGACGCCGGGTCGATCCAGTGGCAGTCCTCGAGGACCAGCACGAGCGGTCCGGCGCGGGCGCGGCCGCGCAAACAGCCGAGCAGCAGCGACCGCAGCAGCTCGTCGCGGAGCTGCGGGTCCAGCGAGGCGGTCAGCTCGCTGTCGGCCATGGGCAGGTTCACCACCGGCGCCAGCAGCGGCGCGCGCTGGGGCGAGCCGCCGTCGCGCCGGGCGATCCAGGCGGCGAGCCGCGCCTGCTGCTCGGCGATGGGCTGCGAGGTGTCGAGCTCGAGCAGGCCGGCCCAGATCGAGCGCCAGACCAGGTAGCTCGTTGTCGTGCCGTGGGAGCGGCAGGCACCGCCGTAGGCGGCGAACCCGAGCCTGGCGGCGATGCGGACGGCCTCGGTGCCGAGCCGGGACTTGCCGATCCCGGCCTCGCCGGTGAGGCCGAGGACCTGCCCGTCGCCGGCGAGCGCCCGCTTGACCAGGGCCCGGACGGCGGCGACCTCCGCCGCCCGGCCCACCAGGCGCCCCACCGACCCCGCCGGCCGGGCCATGGGCCTGGCCCGGTCGTGCACCGCCCGGACCGCCCAGACGTCGATCGCGTGGGCCCTGCCCTTCACCGTGACGGGCTCGAGGCGGTCGTGGACGGCCGTCTCGGCCACCCGCTCGCAGGTCGCCGCGTCGATGAGGACCTGGCCGGGCCGCGCGGCCTCGAGCAGCCGCGCGGCCAGGTTCACCGAGTGGCCGATGGCGGCGTACTCCCGCCGGGTGTCGGACCCGACCTCGCCGCAGTAGGCGTGGCCGGTCGTGACCCCGGCGGCCACCGCCCCGTCCGGCAGCCCGAGCAGCTCGAGGCAGCAGCGCACCGCGCGCTCCTCGTCGTCCTCGTGGCTGACGGGCGCACCGAACAGCACGACCAGCAGGCTCCCCTTGTCGCCGGTGTCGACCTGGCGGAGGTGGCCCTGGTAGCGGTCGATCGTGCGCACGGCCGTGGCGACATAGCGCTGCAGGCAGGCCACGGCGGCCGGGTCGTCGTCGGCCAGGTCGGGGAGCCCGACGAAGGCGACCGTCACCTTGCGGTGCTCGTTCACCAGGCCGCGCCGCCCGGCCCGCAGGCGTTCGGCGATGTCGGGGTGCAGGAACGGCACCAGGCGGGCGGTGGGGACCCCGTCGACGGCCGGCAGCGGGCGGGGCGGCACCCGCCGGGTCAGGTCGACCACCAGATGCCAGTCGCCGCGCCGGTCCGCGACCCGGATGCCGAGGTCGTCCTCGACCAGCCCGCCGTCCACGACGACCTCGCCCTTGGCGGCGTGGCGCTCGGCCGCGGCCGCCCGGTCCAGGGCCTGGCCCGCGAGCACGTACTCGAGCCGGATGGCGGGGTCGCCCATGATCGTGGGCAGCACCGGACCGGCGGCGAGCCCCGCCCGCATCGCCAGGCCGAACCTGCCGGCTCTGGTTTCGACGACCTCGAACCCGGCCATGGCCGCCTGCATGTCGAGCGCGCACCGGATCGCCCGCCGCACCGTCGCCCGGCGGCTGCGCCGGTCGTACACGAACAGGGCGGTGATCGCGTCGCCGGCGAACTTCGCCACGCTGCCGCCGTACCGGGAGACGCGGTCGATCATCGACCCGAAGTAGCCGTTCAGGATGCCGGTGAGCTGCTCGGTGCCGTACCGGCCGACCCGGGCGAGCGCCTCGCTCATGGCGGTGAACCCGGCGATGTCGGCGAACAGCACCACGCAGTCGACCCGCTCGGTGCGGGCCAGGGGCAGCTCGTCGGGGTTGTCGAGCAGGCTCCGGAGGACGTAGTCGGGCACGAACGAGCGCCATGCCAAGCTCACGCGATCCTCCTCAGGCTCGGGCTCCCCGGGCGCCGGCGGGCGCCGCGGAGAGAGAGGGACCCGTCCCGTTCATGGAAGCCGTCCGATCTACGCAGTTATCACTATTTGTCAGTGGCTGGTGGTGGTGCGTAGTAGGGGCCGACGGTTCGCGTGAGCATCCCTACCCGGACCGACCCGTGGAGGTGAGGACCATGCCCGTACAGTGGACGAGCGGCCTGGGCATCGAAGTCAGGCAAGCCTGTGTGGATGGTATCGAGTTCGAGCTGGCCGTCTCAGCAGAACGGCCCGCTGCCGCCGGTGGCGGGGAGGGCGGGTACGACACCACCACCACCGCGACCCAGCCGATCGTCGCGGTCACGCCGCCGCCGCTGCGCACCGACGGCACCACCTGGGACGAGGCGATGGACCCCCCGCAGGTCGGCGACGTCATCCAGTGGCACGCGCCGCAGCACACGCCGAAGCTGCGCCAGCCGGGCGGCGGCGAGCGGGAGGTGCTCCGGGCGGACGTGGAGCTGGCCCCGGACCCGGGGCCCATCGACAGCGCCGGCGCGCAGTACTACGAGCAGCTTGGCTCCCCCTCCGGGCCCTACGAGCAGCTCCCGGCCGGCCCGGTCACCACCACCCACCGGGCCACGCGCACCTACCGCTGGACCGGGGGCGACCTCAACCAGGGCGACCAGGTCGCCATCAGCTTCGAGGGCTTCGCCCCCGACCGGCTGAGCGTCGACTGGATCGTGTTCGTCCAGGGCTGCCGGCTCCAGGACCGTTCCTCCGGGGAGACCGCGGAGCAGGCCTGACCGAGGGCGCCCGGCCGGCCGCTTCACCAGGGCCCGACCCGGCCGTATGCTTGCGGCCGGTGGTCGCCCGCGCCCGACGACGAGGTGGGGAGGGTCCAGCATGCCGGTCTCCGAGCGGAGCTCCAAGCTCGTGTACGACGCCCTCCTCGCAGCCGGGGTGGAGGTGGTCAGCGCGCTGCCCGAGACCTGGCTCGTCCACCTGATCCGGCTCGCCGAGGACGACCCGGGCATGATCCTGGTGCGGCTGGCCAAGGAGGAGGAGGGCGTCGGCATCTCGGCCGGCGCCCACCTGGCCGGCAAGAAGTCGGCCATGCTCATGCAGAACCACGGGTTCCTGCAGTCGGTGAACGCCATCGTCTCCCTCGCCCAGCTCTACAAGATCCCGCTGCTCATGCTGATCAGCGACCGGGGCCACCTCGGCGAGCCCGACCCCTGGCAGACGCAGGGCGGCAAGGCGACCCGGCCGGTGCTCGACGCGCTCGGCATCGTCACCGACGAGCTGCGCGACCCGGGCCAGGTCCAGCTCCAGGTGGCCCGGGCCATGACCCTGGCCCAGGCGTCGCTCTCGCCGGTGTCGCTGCTGCTCACCCGCGACCTCATGTGGGAGGCCCTGGCGTGAGCGGCCGAACCGGCCCGGGGAACCCCGCAGGGGTGCCCCGGTGAAGCGGGTCGACTGCCTGGCCGCCGTCTACGACCGGCTGGCCGAGTGCGCGGTCGTCACGATCATGGGCGCGGTCGCGGTGGAGCTCTACTCGCTGGGGCACCGCGCCAACTTCTTCTACCTCGAGCACGCGATGGGGCTGGCCTCCTCGATGGGGCTGGGGGTGGCGCTCGCCCAGCCCGACCGCCGGGTGGTGGTGATCGACGGGGACGGGTCGGTGCTCATGAACCTCGGCGGCCTGACGACCCTGGCCCGCTACGCGCCGCCCAACCTCACCCACCTGGTGTTCGACAACGAGAGCCTGCTGTCGGTGGGCGGGTTCCCGACCGCCACCTCGACCGGCTCCGACCTGGCCGGCATCGCCCGTGCCGCCGGCATCGGCAACGCCCGCACCGTCACCGGCCTGGACGAGTTCACCGCCGCCGCCACCGCCGCGATCGACGCGCCGGAGCTGGCCTGCGTCGTCGCCAAGGTCGAGGCGGTCGGTCCGGCAAGCTTCCACATGGACCTCCACCTGCTCGAGAACCGCTTCGAGTTCCAGCGCGCCCTGCGCCCAGCCCCCACCCCCGACTGACCCCCGCCGCGCCTTGCCCGCCCGCGCCTTGCCCGCCCGC
>Ga0210378_10000132_pt1 | contig 33960 bp, 35 predicted proteins | sample PLM1_60_b1redo_FD_155465 | JGI IMG/M metagenome (GOLD analysis project Ga0210378, IMG submission 155465) | Groundwater sediment microbial communities from an aquifer in East River, Colorado, USA - PLM1_60_b1 redo | ecosystem: Environmental > Terrestrial > Soil > Riparian zone | place: USA: East... | reverse complement strand
CGCCGCTGCTGTCCGGCAGGCGCCCGCAGCCGCGGCTGGTCGGCGCCGCGGCGGTCGTGCTGGTCGGCGTCGCGTTCGTGGAGGGATCCGGGACCACGTCGCTCGTGGGGTTGCTGTTCTGCCTGGGCGCGCTGGGCGGCGAGGTCGCGTTCACGCTGCTCGCGGTGCCGCTGCTGCCCCGGCTGGCACCGGTCGCCGTGTCCGTCCACACCTGCCTGATCGCGGCCGGGCAGCTCGTCCTGGTCGCGCCGCTGCTCGCCGCGGCGACCAGCACGCCGGTGGTCCGGGTCCCGACCGCCGCGGAGGCGTCCGCGACGGTCTTCCTCGCGCTGGCGGTGACCGCCGTCGCCTTCGTCGCCTGGTACACCGCGGTCGGCCGGCTCGGCAGCGAGCGGGCCGGGCTGCTGGCCGGGCTGATGCCGGTGGCCGCGCTGGTCGCCGGGCTCGGGCTCGGCACCGGCGGCGCCACCGTGGCCACCGTCACCGGCGCGGTGCTGGTCGGTGCCGGTGTCGCGAGTGGACTGACCGGCGGCAGGATCGCCGCGGTCAGCTCGGCGCGCGGTACTCCCGGAGCAGTCCGCGGCTGATGATGGTCTTCTGGATCTCGCTGGTGCCCTCGCCGATCAGCAGGAACGGCGCCTCCCGGAACAGCCGCTCGATCTCGTACTCCTTCGAGTAGCCGTAGCCGCCGTGGATCCGGAACGCCTCGCTGGTCACCTCGAAGCAGTACTCCGAGGCGAGCAGCTTCGCCATCCCCGCCTCGACGTCGTTGCGCTGCCCGGAGTCCTTCAGCCGCGCCGCGTTGACCATCATCAGGTGCGCGGCCTCCACCTTGGTGGCCATCTCGGCGAGCTTGAACGCGATCGCCTGGTGGTCGGCGATCTGCCGGCCGAAGGTCCGGCGCTGCTGCGCGTACGCCACCGCCAGCTCGAAGGCCCGGATCATGACGCCGCAGGCGCGGGCGGCGACGTTGACCCGGCCGACCTCGACGCCGTCCATCATCTGGTAGAAGCCCCGCCCGCGGCCGGCCTCCGGACCGCCGAGCACCGACGACGCCGGCACCCGCGCCCCGTCCATCACCAGCTCGGTGGTCTCGACGCCCTTGTAGCCCATCTTCTCCAGCTTGCCGGGCACGGTCAGCCCGGGCGCGACCTCGCCGAAGCCGGGCTCCTTCTCGATCAGGAAGGTGGTCATGTTGCGGTAGACCGAGTCCGCGCCCTCGTCCGTCCGGACCAGGGTGGCGACGATCCCGGCGCGCGCGCCGTTGGTCAGCCACATCTTCTGTCCGGTGAGGACGAAGTCGTCGCCGTCCGCCTCGCCACGGGAGGTGATCGCGGCGACGTCGGAGCCGCAGCCGGGCTCGGACATCGAGAAGGCGCCGCGCACCTCGCCGGTGGCCATCCTCGGCAGCAGCCGCTGCTTCTGCTCCTCGCTGCCGTGCTGCGCCAGCATGTACGCCACGATGAAGTGGGTGTTGATCACGCCGGAGACGCTCATCCAGCCGCGGGCGATCTCCTCGACCACCAACGCGTACGTCAGCAGCGACTCACCGAGCCCGCCGTACTCCTCCGGGATCATCAGGCCGAACAGCCCCATCTCCCGCATCCCGGCGACGACCGCCTCCGGGAACTCGTCCTTGTGCTCCAGCTCGGTCGCGTACGGGAGGATCTCCTTGTCCACGAAGGACCGGACCGTGGAGAGGATCTCCTGCTGGACGTCGGTGAGCCCCGGCGTCCGGGCGAGACGGGCCATCGGGCACTCCTTCGGCGACGGGTGGCCCCGAGGTTACCGACACGTATCGCGGGCGGCTTGTGCAGAGGCTCACCCGAGGGCAGGGCGGACGATGGGTGAGGATGGACGGGTGACCGACCGGAACGGCACCCCGCGGTACGCGACAGCACCCCGGCAGGCCTTCCCGCTCCCGCTGGTCGCGCTGGCGATGGCCCTGCTGGTCGCGCCGGTCGGGCTGGTGCTCGGGATCGTCGCCCGGCGGCGGATCCTGCGGACCGGCGGGGACGGCGCCGGCACGGCGATCGCGGCCATCGTGGTCGGCGCCGTCGTCACCGCGCTCTACCTGCTGCTGGCCGTCACGCTCGTGGTGCTCTTCGTCCTGGTCGCGGACTCGACGAGCACGCTGCCGCCGGGCTTCCCCACGCCGGCCCCGGGCTGAGCGGCGGTCAGGACCCCGGCGGCTGGAAGGACGACATCCTGCGCAGGCCGGCGGCCCGGCCCTTCGCCGCGATGACCGTCGCCATCTTCCGGGACGCCTCGTCGATCATCTCGTCGCCCAGCATGACCGCGCCGAGCTTCTGCACCGTGGTGGAATGCTCGTACGCGTCCAGGATCAGCTCGGCGTGGTCGTAGTCCTGCTGCGACGGCGAGTAGAGCTCGTTGGCGGCGTCGATCTGGCCCGGGTGCAGCACCCACTTGCCGTCGTAGCCGAGCGCGGCCGACCGGCCCGCCACCCGGCGGAAGCCGTCCACGTCGCGGATCTGCAGGTACGGCCCGTCGATCGCCTGCGCGCCGCGGGCCCGCGCCGCCATCAGGATGCGCATCAGCACGTAGTGGTAGGCGTCGCCGACGTCGTAGCCGGGCGGCTGCTCGCCGACCACCAGCGAACGCATGTTGATCGAGGCCATGAAGTCGGCCGGGCCGAAGATGATCGTCTCGATCCGGTCGGAGGCGAAGGCGATCTCGTCCACGGCGATGAGGCCGGCCGCGTTCTCGATCTGCGCCTCGATGCCGATGCGGCCGACCTGGTAGCCCATCGTCCTCTCGATCTGGCTCAATGTGAGGTCCAGCCAGGCGACCTGGGCGGCGGACTGCACCTTCGGCAGCATCACGCAGTCCAGCTGCGCGCCGGCACCCTCGACCACGGTGACCACGTCCCGATAGGTCCAGTGGGTGGTGAGGTCGTTCACCCGGACGACCCGGGTCTTGTCGCCCCAGTCGCCCCCGGCCAGCGCGTCCACGATGTTCTTGCGGGCGCCCTCCTTGGCGTCCGGCGCGACCGCGTCCTCCAGGTCGAGGAAGACCTGGTCGGCGGGCAGCCCTTGCGCCTTGTCCAGCATCTTCGTCGAGCTGCCGGGCACGGCGAGGCAGGACCGGCGGGAGCGCAGCGGGCGCGGCTGTGCGGGCTGGGTCATGTCGGGATGCTAGGGCGCCGCGGCCGGTGACCGGATGTCTGCTCGGTCACAGGGCCGTTACTCCACCGGTACGGCGCGGGCGCCGGCCCGGATGACCAGGGCCACGCCGGCCAGCAGGACGAGCAGGCCGGGAAGCGCGGTCGCCGGCGGCACCTGGCCGAGCCAGGCCGCGGCGAGGACGCCGGCGCCGGGAACCTCGAAGAGGATGGCCAGGCTCACCACGGTCGGGCTCGTCGTGCGGAGGACGACGTTGACCAGCGAGTGGCCGAGCAGCTGCGCGCCGGCGGTCAGCGCGGCCAGCTTGACCCAGGTCCCGCCGTCGTAGCCGCCGAGCCGCTGGCCGGTGGCCAGGCAAAGCCCGAGCAGCAGCAGGGCGCAGGTCGAGTAGCAGACCGCCGTGTACGACGTCGTGCTGATCCGGGCACGCACGGCGGCACCGGCCGTGACGTACGCCGCGGCCAGCGCCCCGCCGACGGTGGCGAGCAGGTCGCCGGCCACCGCCCGGCCGGACAGCGACACGTCCGCGCCGGTGAGCAGCACGGCGCCGACGACGGCGACCACGATGCCGAGCCACACCGACGGCTGGACGTGCCGGCCGGTCGCCTTCGCCAGCAGCGCCGCCCAGACCGGCTGGGTGGCGACCAGCGCGGTGGAGGAGGCGACCGAGGTGAGCGTGACGCTCGGCACCCAGGTGGCGAAATGGCCGGCGAGCAGGGCGCCCGCGAGCACGCAGAGGCCCCACTGCCGGCGGTCCAGGCTGCGGATCTCGCCGAGCCGGCCGGCCAGCGCCACCGGAACGAGCAGGCCGCTCGCCATCGCGTTGCGCCAGAAGGCGATCGCCAGCGCCGGCGCGGCGGTGGCGGCGATGATCGGCCCGGACGTGGAGACGGCCGCGAGCGCGACGGCGAGCAGCGCGGTGTCCCGCGGCGGCGGAAGGGTGATCGCCTCGGCGTCCACCTAGGGCGTGTCCGATGGATCCTGGTGGATGCGGACGACGTCCAGGCGTCGATCCGGCCAGGCCGAGGAGCCGGCCGATGTCGCGAACATCGGCGGCGACGAGAACGCAGCCGGATTCGGCTGCCCCGCGCGGAGGCGGCGGGCATGGGCATGGCGCGTCGGCCCGCGCCGCCAAGGATCTATCGGACGCGCCCTGGCTGCCGTCGCCACCGGCCCATCCTCGCAGCCGCCGGCCGAGCCGCGGCGTGGGAGGCTGCGGGGGTGGCGGACGTACCGGCGCTGGTGGCCGAGGCGACGAGGAAGTCCGGCCTGCTGTGGATCGGGGTCGCCGGGCGGCGGCCGGTCCCGGCCTGGCACCTGTGGCGGGACGACCGGTCGTACGTGGTGAGCGGGCCGGGCGAGCAGCCCGTGCCGGGGCTGGCCGAGGCGGACGACTGCGAGGTGACCGTACGGTCGACCGACAAGGGCGGGCGGATCGTGACCTGGCGGGCGCGGGTGGACCGGGTCGAGCCGGACGGCGACGAGTGGCGGGAGGTCGTCCCGGCCATGCTGGCCGCCCGGCTCAACCTGCCGGACTCCGCCGGGGCCGAGCGGCGCTGGGCGGAGACCGCGGCCGTGCTCCGGCTCACCCCGACCGGAGAGCTGGTCGAAGCGGGCGCCACCCTGCCGACCGGCTCACTCGCCGCGCCGCCGCCGCCGTCCCCCGCCCGCTCCCGGACGACGGTCCCCTTCACAATCGGCCGGCGCCGGCTGACCTAGGGCTGGTCGCCGGAGAGCAGGGCCGCGCCGAGGCCCTGGATCTCCTGCCCCCGGGCGAACGTGAGCACGGCCTCGGCGGCGTCGGCGGACGACTCCCCGGTGCGCGCCATCCGGGCGGCGATGAGCCCGGCCACCAGCGGCGCGGAGAAGGACGTGCCGTCCCACCGCGCCATCCCGTCGAAGATCTGCCTCGCGGGTCGCTTCGGCGGCTCCTGGTAGACGTACTCACCGGTCGCGTACGCGTTGATCATTCCCTCACCGAGCGCGTACACGTCGACCCAGTCCCCGTGGTTGCTGAACCAGGCCCGATGCCGCTCGTCGGGACCGAGCGCGCCCACCGAGATCGTCCAGTCGTACGCCGCCGGGTAGAACGGCCGGTCCGTGCCGTCGTTGCCGGCCGCCGCGACCAGCGTGACGCCCGGGTTCCGGGTGTGGAAGCTCTCGAAGCCGAGCGAGGTCCAGGCGTTGCGGGTGTACGTGCCCGCGGAGAGGTTGATGATGTCCGGGGGCGGCTGCCGCCGCGCCAGGTCCTCCAGCTTGCCGACGATCACGGTTTCCAGCTCCGCGCCGGACTCCGAGAAGTGGTCGTTGACGAACACGCCGGCCCCCGGCGCGAAGCACCTCGCGACGCCGGCGATGAAGGTGCCGTGCCCGGTGAACTGGGGGATGTGCGGCAGCCCGCTCGGCCCGGGCGGGTCCAGCAGGTCGGGCTCCCCGCCGACCCCGGCCAGCCACGGGTACCGGGCCGGGTCCAGATGCTCCAGCAGCCCGGTGTCGCTCACCCCGATCAGCACGTCCCCGGCCGGCTGGGTCGCCGGACGCGGCGGCGGCCAGGGTTGGTCCGGTCGACCGCCCGGCACCTCCGGCTCGACCGCGGGGCAGAGCCGCGTGACGTGCGTGACGTGGACGGGCGTGAACTGAGGCTCACCCCTCTGTCCGGGGTTGTCGTCACCCAGATCGGCGTCGATGACGTCGAGGACCTCGGGCACGGCCAGGCGTCCGCGCTCGAGACGGTCGGTGGCCAGCACCACCAGATCGCCCCTCGGCTGTTCCTCCTCGTCGGCCCGGCGGACGCCCGGCAGCAGCCGGTCCAACCGGGACAGGTTGTCGTCGCCGCCGACGGTCAGCAGGCGACCGACGCGGTAGACGTAGTCGACGTCTCCGGCGGGCGTGTAGGCCGCCGCGATCTCGATGCCCCGTCGGGCGAACGTGTCCTTGATGGTGCGGAACTGCGCGTCGAACACCGCGTCCACTGTCGCCCCCTCCGGGCCCCGGGCTGGTGGTCACACACAGGATGGCGGATCTTCCGTTCTGATACATCGTTCGACGAACACGAACGGTCCGTCGACGGGTCGTTGCGGGCGGTACCCGGCGGCGCTAGACCTCTCGGTATGGCGACGGATCCGGGCGGCGGCGAGCCGGTGGAGCTGTTGCCGCTGGCGCTGTCCCGTCCCAACGAGGCCCTGCACCGGGCGCGCGCGCTGCTGGCCGGGAACCCGGCGCCGCTGGAGGCGTCGGTGGCGCGGCAGGCGATCGGCATCGTGCTGCGCGAGTTCGGCGACATCGACGCGGCCGTCCGGGAGCTCCGCCTCGCCCACCGGCTGGCCCGGCTGTCCGGGTCCGCCGACCGGGAAGCCGACGTGCTCGCCACGCTCGGGGTCGCGCTCGTCTCCGCCGGCCGTACCGTGTCGGGCCGCAGCGCGCTCGACGCCGCCGCCGCGCGGTCCAGCGGGCCGCTCAACGGCCGCATCCTGCTCCGCCGCGGCGGCGTCCTGCTCATCCTCGGCCACCACCGCGAGGCGCTCGCCGACCTGAACGACGCGATCGCCACGCTGCGGCTGGCCGACGATCCGATCTGGGAGGCGCGCGCGCTGACCGAGCGCGCCGTCAGCTACCTGGCGCTCGGCGCCGTGCGCCGGGCCGCCGCCGACCTCCGCCGGGCCGAGGAGCTGTTCACCGCCACCGGGCAGGAGCTGGAGTCGGCGGACGCGGTCGTGCACAGCGGCGTGCTGGCGCTCCGGATCGGCGACCTGCCGGCGGCGCTGACCTGCTTCGACGCGGCCGCGGAGCGGTACGACCGGCTGGGCACCACGGACACCGACCTGAGCATCGACCGGTGCGCCGCGCTGCTGGCCGCCGGGCTGCCGCGGGACGCCCTGACCGAGGCCGACGCCGCGATCACCCGGCTGGAACGCGTCCGCGGCCGGCCGACGAAGCGGGCCGAGCTGCTGCTGATGGGGGCGAGCTGCGCGCTGGCGGCCGGGCAGCCGGCCACGGCGCTGGAGCGCGCCACCGAAGCGGGCCGGCTGTTCGAGCGGCAACGCCGGCGCTGGTGGCGGGCGCACGCCCGGCTGGCGCAGGTGCGCGCCGGGTTCGCCGCCGGACCGCCGACCGGCGCGCTGCTGCGGGACGCGCAGCGCTGCGTGCGCGAGCTGACCGCGCTGCACTCCCCCGACCTGCCGCTGAGCCGGCTGCTCGCCGGCCGGGTCGCCCTCGCCCTCGGCCGCGCGGCGGTGGCCGACGAGCACCTGGCCGCCGCCGCCCGGAGTCGCCGGCACGGCCTCGCGCTGTCCCGGGCGGTCGCCTGGCTCGCCGAGGCGCTGCGCGCGGAGGCTGCCGGCAACCCGGGCCGGCTGCTGCACGCCTGCCGGCGCGGCCTCGAGGTGATCGACGAGCACCGCAGCGTGCTCGGCTCGTCGGAGCTGCGGGCGCAGGCGACCGCCCACGGCGCCGAGCTGGCGATCCTCGGCCAGCGGCATGCGCTGCGGCAGGGCCGGCCCCGGCTGCTGCTGGCCTGGAGCGAGCGGTGGCGGGCGAGCGCCCTGGCCGTACCTCCGGTGCGGCCACCCGACGACGAGCAGTTGCAGGCCGACCTCGCGGCCATGCGCGAGGTCAGCAGCAGGCTGTCCCAGGCGATGGTCCGGGGGCTGCCGACCACCCCGCTGCACCGGGAGCAGCTGCGGCTGGAGCGGGCGGTGCGGGCCAGGGCACTGCGCACCCGCGGCGCCGGCTTCGACCCGGCCGCCTTCGACGTCGCCGGCCTGCTGGACGAGCTGGGCGACGACCGGCTGCTCGAGCTGGTCGACATCGACGGCCGGCTGCAGGTGCTCGTGTGCGGCGGTGGCAAGGTCCGGCGCATCGCGGCGGGGCCCACCGAGCAGGCCGGCCGCGAGGTCGAGTTCGCCCGGTTCGGGCTGGCTCGGCTGGCCTACGGGATGTCCGCATCGTCGGCGGCGGCGACGCTCGTCCGGCTGGTCGCCGGCGCGGCCGTGCTCAACCGGGTGCTCCTCGGCGACGCCGGGCGGCATCTCGGCGACGGCAACGTCATCGTGGTGCCGCCCGGCCGGCTGCACGCCGTACCGTGGGCGCTGCTGCCGGACCTGCGTGACCGGGTGCTGAGCGTCGCGCCCTCGGCGACGTCCTGGCTGCGCGCCCGCCGCGCCGGCGCCGGCGAGGCCGGCGGCGCCGCCGGCGGTCAGGTGGTGCTGGTCCGCGGTCCCGACCTGGCGTCCGGGGGCGCCGAGGTGCCGCAGCTGGCCACCGACTACGCCGGCGATCCGGAGCCGATCGTGCTCGGCGACGGCACCGCGACGGCGGCGCGGGTGCTGAGCGCCATGGACGGCGCCCGGCTCGCGCACATCGCGGCGCACGGCACGTTCCGCGCGGACAGCCCGCTGTTCTCCGCGCTGCGCCTCGACGACGGCCCGCTGACGGTCTACGACCTGGAGCGGCTGCGCCGGGCCCCCCGCCAGCTGGTGCTGTCCAGCTGCGACTCCGGACTGGCCGCCCCGGCCGGCGCGGACGAGCTGCTCGGGCTGGCCAGCTCGCTGATGCCGCTGGGCACCACCGGGATCGTCGCCAGCCTGGTGCCGGTGAACGACAGCGCCGTGGTGCCGCTGATGACCGCGCTGCACCGGGCACTGCGCCGCGGCGCGGGCATGGCCGAGGCGCTGCGCGACGCCCGCCGGGAGTCCGGGTCCGACCCTGTCGCCGCGGCCACCGGCTGGTCGTTCGTCTCCCTCGGCGGCAGCTGACGCTGGTGGCCGCGCCGCGGGTCAGGGGCGGGTGAGCTCGCCGACGGCGACCGGTGCGACGCTGCCGCGAACGGTGGCCTGCTCGACCCGCCCGCCCGAGGTGGTGACGGCACCATCCAACGTGGACGGCCGGCCGACCTCGGCACCCTGGGAGACCCGGTACGCGGTGACGCCGTCCGGCGGCACCAGCCCCGACGCGGCCAGGAAGACGCCCAGGCCGAGCGTCGCCGACCCGGTGGCCGGATCCTCGAAGCCCTCGTCGGTGAAGCCGCGCAGGTGCGCCGCCCTGCTGTCCTCGTCCCAGGAGAAGACGGCCAGCCCCATGGAGGTGACCGCCCGCGGCAACCCGACCCAGTCCGGCGCCGCCCGCGCGACCGCCTCCGGTACCACCGGCAGGTACGTCCACGGCAGACCGGTCCCCGCGGTCCGCGGCGGCACGCCGGCCGCGTCGCCCGCCTCCAGCCCGGCCGCGGCGAGCAGCGGCGCCGGATCGAGCGGCTCGGACACCGTCGGCTCGCCGCCGGTCAGCGTCGCCCCGTCGCCGGTGACCTCGACCGGCAGGATGCCGGCCCCGCACTCCTGCAGCACCCCGCCGGTGCGGATCCGGCCGAGCCGGGCCAGCAGCCAGGCGGTCCCGACGCTCGGGTGCCCGGCGAACGGCAGTTCCTGGTTCGGGGTGAAGATCCGGACCCGGTAGTCGGCCCGCTCGCTCGGCAGCGGGAACGCCGTCTCGGACAGGTTGAACTCCCGGGCGACCGCCTGCAGTTGCTCCGTGGACAGGTCGTCCGCGTCGAGCACGACGGCGAGCGGGTTGCCGGCGAACGGGCGGTCGGTGAAGACGTCGACGACGTGGTACGCGAGGGTCGGCACGCGCCGACCCTAGGGCGTGTCCGGTGGGTCTTGGATCCGGCCAGGCCGAGGAGCCGGCCGATATCGCGAATATCGGCGGCGACGAACAATGCCCATGCTCGTCTCCGACGAGGCACGCCGGTCGGCTGCCCCGCGCGGAGGCGCGGGCATGGGCATGGGGCGTCGGCCCGCGCCGCCGAAGATCCACCGGACATGCCCTGGGCCGGTCAGCCGCCGGGCAGAGCGGCCGAGTCGATCACCTGGTCGGCCGGCGGGGGCCTGACCGGCCGCCGCCTGTCGTAGTCGGAGAAGGTGATCTCGTTCGGGTCGGCGGGCCGGTCGGAGGCCTCGATCAGCAGCGGGTACGGCCTGCCGGTGGTCGCCACGTAGAAGGCGCCCCCGGCGAGCGCGTTGTCGTCCAGCCGGACGGCCGGCACGCCGTCGAGGGCCCGGCGCGAGCCGGTGGTCATGGTGCCGGCCCGAGGCAGCAGGTTCGCAGCGGCCTTGGTCAGGTCTGTGAGCTCGGTGACCTCCGCCAGCTCCTTGTCGGTCACCGGTGCCTTGAGCCACGCCCCGGTGAGCAGTCTCGCCACCGCCTCGCCCCCGTTCGCGAGCCAGAACCTCCGGTCTCCCTTGATGTAGACGAACGCGCCGACCCGCCGGAACTCGAGGACCTGTCCGCGCTGGCCGACGACGCCGCTCGAGTCGGTCCCGCTGTAGCGGATGTCGAGCGACATCCGCTCCCGGCCCTCCCCGACCACGCCCTTGATCCGGACCGCCTTCGCGGTCCGGAGCGCCGCCCGGGCCCTGATCAGGATGTCGTCCGCCGGCAGGGCGGCGACGCCGTTGTCGGGCACGGTCGGGCTCGGCTTCGGCGTCGCCGACGCACTCGTCGGCACCGGGGCCGGGGAGGCGCTGCCGGCCGTGGTCCGGTCCGAGCAGCCCGCCGCGAGCATCGCGGCGGCCGCGACGGCCGCCAGCGGGCGAGACGGGCGCATTCACGCCTCCCCTTCCACCGACCCGGGTCAGGAGCCCGGCAGCTTGCTGGTGTCGATGACCAGCTCGGCCGGCGGCGCCTGCACCGTCACCGACTTGTCGTAGTCGAGGAACTCCACCTTGCCCGTGTCGCCTCCACCGGGCTTCGGCACCGTCTGCAGCGGGTACGCGGGACCGGTCGTGGCGATGTACAGGATGCCGTCGTCGGACTTGTCCACCAGGCCGATCGCGTCGATCCCCCGGATGGTCTTCCGCTCGCCCTTGCGGATCGCGCCGTCCGGGTCGAGAAAGCCGCCCTTGGTCAGGTCGGTGATCTCGGCCAGCTGGCCGAAGCGCTTGTCGGCCAGCGAGGTCTTCAGCCACTTGCCAGTCAGCAGGGTCGCGGCGGCCTCGCCGCCGTTCGCGGTCCAGAAGCCCTTGCTGCCCTTGAGGTAGACGGTCTTGCCCAGCCGGCGCAACTCCAGGGTCTGGCCGGCCGCCCCGAAGGTGCCGGTTGCCTTGGTGCCGGCGTACCGGATGTTCAGGGTGAACTTCTGGGCGCCCTGGACCCCGGCGGCCTTGACCCGGACCGACTTCGCGCCGGCGAGCGCGGCCTTCGCCTTGGTCAGGATCTCGTCGGCGGACAGCTCGGCGACGCCGTTCTCGGTCGGCGTGGGGCTGGGCGCGGGGCTCGACGACGCCGGCGCGGCCGAGCCGCTGCCGGAGGTGGACTCGCTGCCGCAGGCGGCGACGAGCAGGACGGTGGCCGTGCTGGATGCGACGGCTGCGAGCAGGCGGAACGGACGCACGGGAACGACTCCTCCTCGAGTGGACAGGCCGACAGTCAAGCAGGACATCGCGCGGGGCGTGCGGCCGGGCGGGCCGGGGGACGGCGGTAACCTCGCTCCGTGACGGCGGGCACCCGGATCTACCTCGCCCGGCTGGCCGGCGTCGCCGTCTTCGACCCGAACGGCGACCCGGTCGGCCGGGTCCGCGACGTGGTGGTCGTCTTCCGCCCGGCGCCGCTGTCCCCGCGGGTGCTCGGCCTCGTGGTGGAGATCCAGCACCGGCGGCGCATCTTCGTCCCGATCGGACGGATGACCTCCGCCGAGCCGGGCGCGGTGGTGCTGTCCACCGGCAGCGTCAACCTGCGCCGGTTCGAGCAGCGACCGGGCGAGGCGCTGGTCCTCGGCGAGCTGCTGGACCGCACCGTCACCATCAAGGCGACCGGGGCCAAGGCGACTGTGGTGGACCTGGCGATGGAGCAGACCCGCAGCCGCGACCGGGTGATCACCCGGGTCGCGGTCCGGGAGCACGCCGGTGGCCGGCTGGGCCGCCGCCGCGGCCAGATCCGGCAGCTGGAGTGGTCCGAAGTGGAAGGTCTGGGCCCGGCCGCCGAGGGCGCGCAGGGCGCGGACACGCTGCTCGGCCTGCTGTCCGAGATGCGGGCCCCCGACCTGGCCAACATGCTGCAGGACCTGGGCGCCAAGCGCAGGCAGGAGGTGGCCGCGGCGCTCGACGACGAGCGGCTGGCGGACGTGCTGGAGGAGTTGCCCGAGGACGACCAGGTCGCGATCCTGGCCCAGCTCGCCGACGAGCGGGCGGCGGACGTGCTGGAAGCGATGGACCCGGACGACGCGGCCGACCTGCTGTCCGAGCTGCCGGCCGGCGAGCAGGAGCGGCTCATGCAGCTGATGGAGCCGGGCGAGGCCGCGCCCGTACGGCGCCTGCTGCGCTACTCCGACGACACCGCGGGCGGCCTGATGACCAGCGAGCCGATCATCCTGCCGCCGGACGCCACGATCGCCGAGGCGCTGGCCCGGGTACGCAACCCGGACGTGACCCCAGCGCTGGCCACTCAGGTCTACGTCTGCCGGCCGCCGTCGCAGACCCCGACCGGGCGCTACCTCGGCGTCGCGCACGTCCAGCGGCTGCTGCGCGAGCCGCCGTCAGCGCTGGTCAGCGGCGTGGTTGACGACGACCTGGCCCCGGTCCGGCCGGAGACCGAGCTGGCAGAGCTGACCCGCTACCTGGCCACGTACGACCTGGTCGCGGCGGCGGTGGTGGACGAGAGCGACCGGCTGGTCGGTGCGGTGACGGTCGACGACGTGCTCGACCACCTGCTGCCCGAGGACTGGCGGGAGCGGGACCTGGATGGCTGAGTCGCGGCTGGACCAGCCGAGGGGCGTGCGCCGCGCCGGCCCGCGCTACGACGCGGAGGCGTTCGGCCGCTTCGCCGAGGCCATCGCGCGCTTCATCGGGACCGCCCGCTTCCTGGTGCTGCAGACGATCGTGGTCGTCGTCTGGGTGGTCTGGAACGTCACCGTGCCCCGGGAGTGGCGCTTCGACGAGTACCCGTTCATCTTCCTGACGCTGGTGCTGTCGCTGCAGGCCGCGTACGCGGCGCCGCTGATCCTGCTGGCGCAGAACCGGCAGGACGACCGGGACCGGATCAACCTGGAGGAGGACCGGCAGCGGGCCGAGCGCACCCGGGCGGACATCGAGTACCTGGCCCGCGAGCTGGCCGCGGTCCGCATCGCGCTCGGAGAGGTGCCGACCCGCGACTTCCTCCGCTCCGTGCTGGAGCACCAGTTGGAGCTGCTGCACAAGGACCGCGAGCGTCCGGCGGAGGAGGTGTCCTAGCCGACGCCCTCCGCGGCGCCGCAGCCGCCCTCCGGCTCGGCCACCTCGGCCTCCGGCAACAGCCGGCGCAGCAGCCCGCCCAGGGTGTCCAGCTCGTCGGCGGACAGCCGGCTGGTCACGTGCTCCTCGATCCCGCGCAGGTGCGTCGGCGCGGCCTCCCGCAGCCGGGCCAGGCCGGCCTCGGTGAGCACGGTGAAGGTCCCGCGGGCGTCCGACGGGCAGGGCTGCCGGTCGACCAGGCCCTCGGCGGCGAGCCGGTCGACCAGCCGGGTCAGCCCGGACCGGGACAGCAGCACCCGGTCGGCCAGGTCGGTCATCCGCAGCCGCCGCTGCGGGCTCTCCGCGAGCTGGAGCAGCACGTCGTACGACGGCAGCGGCAGCATGTGCTCGACGGCGAGGTCGTGCTCGAGGCGGCGGGTGACGCTGGCGTGCGCGCGCAGGAACGTCCGCCAGACCGACAGCTCGCGGGCGGAGAGAGCGGTGCGCACCCCTGCATGGTAGGTGCGGGCGGCACAGCCTCGCGTGCGTACGCTGGGTACGTGGTCACGTCAGAGCAGGTCGCCGCCGCCCTCGCCGGGGTGCGCGATCCCGAGATCCGCCGCCCCATCACCGAGTTGGGCATGGTCAAGGGCGTCGAGATCACCCCGTCCGGCGCCGTCACGGTCGGGGTCTACCTGACCGTCGCCGGCTGCCCGATGAAGGACACGATCACCCGTGATGTCACCGCCGCGGTGGCGCCGCTGCCGGGCGTGTCCGGCGTCCGGGTCGACCTCGACGTGATGAGCGCGGAGCAGCGGCGCGGGCTGCAGGAGCAGCTGCGCGGGCCCGGCCAGTCGGCGAACGAGATCCCGTTCGCGAAGCCCGGCTCGCTGACCCGGGTATATGCGGTGGCCTCCGGCAAGGGCGGGGTCGGCAAGTCCTCGCTGACGGTGAACCTCGCCGTCGCGCTCGCCGCCCGCGGCCGCTCGGTCGGCGTGGTGGACGCCGACATCTACGGGCACAGCGTGCCGCGGATGCTCGGCGTGACCGGCCGGCCCACCCAGGTCGACCAGATGATCATGCCGCCGGCCGCGAACGGGGTGCGGGTCATCTCGATCGGCATGTTCACTCCGGGCAACACCCCGGTGGTGTGGCGGGGGCCGATGCTGCACCGGGCGTTGCAGCAGTTCCTGGCCGACGTCTACTGGGGCGACCTGGACGTGCTGCTGATGGACCTGCCCCCGGGCACCGGCGACATCGCGATCTCGGTCGGCCAGCTGGTGCCGTCGGCGGAGCTGCTGGTGGTGACCACGCCGCAGCTGGCGGCGCAGGAGGTCGCGGAGCGGGCCGGCGCGATCGCGCTGCAGACCCACCAGCAGATCGCCGGCGTGGTGGAGAACATGTCCTGGTGGGAGCAGCCGGACGGCAGCCGGGTGGAGCTCTTCGGATCCGGCGGCGGGCCGGCCTTGGCCGCGTCCCTGTCCAAGCTCACCGGTACGCGGGTGCCGCTGCTCGGCCAGGTCCCGATCGACCAGCGGGTGCGGGAGGGCGGCGACGTGGGCGTGCCGATCGTGGTGTCGGCGCCGGAGTCGCCCGCGGCGGTGGCGCTGAACGGGGTGGCCGACCGGCTCGCCACCCGGCAGCGGGGGCTGGCTGGGATGCGGCTCGGGCTCAGCCCCGCCGGCCGCTGAGGAGCGCCGCGCTCAGGTGGTGTCGGGGTCGTACGGCGCCTGCTCGCCGGGCGCGCGGGTCCGGCCGCGCGGCGGTGGCTGGGACCGGCCCCGCACCCGCTCGCCGTCCTCGTCGTCCTCCTCGAAGAGGTTCTTCCGGACGAACGTGCGGGGGTTGAGCGAGTCGAGGTCGAAGTCGGAGAACTCGGGGCCGAGCTCGGACTTGATCTGCGAGCGGGCGCCCTTCGCCATGCTCCGCAGCTGGCGGAGCATCTGGGCCGCGTCCCGGGCCACCCCCGGAAGCTTGTCCGGGCCGAAGACCAGCAGCGCGACGACGAGCAGGGTGACGATCTCGAGCCACCCCAGGCTGCCGAACACGCGTCCAGCCTAACCGGTCAGTCGGACTGGAGGGTCACGGTGGTCGTCGCGGTCCGGTCGCCGCGGACGTACGTCAGCTTGACCTGCTCGCCGACCTTGCGGGACCGGACCTGCACGACCAGGTCGTCCGCGCCGGCGACCAGCCGGTCGCCGACCCGCATGATCACGTCGCCGGCCCGGATGCCGCCCTTGGCCGCGGCGCTGCCGGGCAGCACGCTCTCGACCAGCGCGCCGTCCCGGGCGCCGTCGGTGACCGACTTCGCGGTCACGCCCAGGGTGGCGTGCCGCACCTTGCCGGTGCGGATCAGCTGCTGGGCGATGTCGCGGGCCTCGTTGATCGGGATCGCGAAACCGACGCCGATGCTGCCGGCCTGGCCCTGCCCGGTGCTCAGGGTGGCGATGGCCGAGTTGATGCCGACCACCGCGCCGGCCCCGTCGACCAGCGCACCGCCCGAGTTGCCGGGGTTGATCGGAGCGTCGGTCTGGATCGCGTTGATCACCGCGTTGGTGTCGCTGCCGGAGCTGCCGCCGCCGCTGCCGCCCAGCCGGACCGGCCGGTTCAGCGCGCTGACGATGCCGGAGGTGACCGTGCCGGCCAGGCCCAGCGGCGAACCGATCGCGATCACCGGGTCGCCGACGGCGATCTTGGACGAGTCGCCCAGGGCGGCCACGGTGAGGCCGGGCTTGTCGACCTTGAGCAGGGCCAGGTCGGACTTCGGGTCGCGACCGACCACTCTGGCCGCCGCGGCGGACTGGTCGGAGAAGAGCACCCGCAGCCTGTCCCCGTTGGTCGCCGCGGCCGAGATGACGTGGTTGTTGGTCAGCACGTAGCCGGCACCGTGGATCACCACGCCGGACCCGGTGCCCGAGCCGGCGGACGAGTGGACCTCGATCGAGACGACGGTCGGCAGCACCCGCTGGGCGATGTCGGCCACCGAGCCGGGCGGGCGGTTGACCGGCGGGCTGACCTGGGTCAGCGTCGCGTCCGGGTCGAGCAGGGCGGGGGTGATGCGGGAGGCGGCGAGGTAGCCCACGACGCCGCCGCCGACGCCGGCCACCAGCGCGGCGGTGAGCAGCACCAGCGCGGCGGTCAGCGAGAGTTGGCGGAGGCGCCACCGGCTGCGGCCGGCGGGCGGGGTGGCGGGCGGGTCGGCCGGGACGTCCTTGCCGTCCTCACCGAAGTCGGGCGGGCCGCCGAGGTAGGCGCTGGACCCCGAGTCGCGCCACGGGTCGCGCGGGGCGTCCGGTTTCCACCACGGCGACTCGGGAGTCGGGCTCGGGTCCCTGACCGCGCCCGGGGGCGGGTCGAACGGGTCGGCGACCCCGCTCGGGCGGCCGAAGCTGCGGCGCATCGCCGGGGCCGGCGGCGCGGGCGGCGGGGTCGGCGCGGGGGCCGGGGGGGCGCCGGGGGCGAACGACGAGTCGACGCCGGCCGGACGCCCGAAGGCGGCCTCCAGCGCGGGCGAGCGGCCCGTGCCGCCGCTGCCGTTCGCCCGACCGTCCCGCTCCGTCATCGACCCCTCCCAGGCACTTCCCTACTCTCCCCCACCCCTCGTCAAGTCCCCGTCAGGTCCCCGCAGCCGCCTCCCCCGCACCCGCCCGCTCCGCCGCGCCTGGGGAGGTGTGCCGCGCCGGGGCCTAGCACGCAGAGTGCTGTTTAGCACTCTGGGTGCTAGGCATGTCCGATGGATCTTCGGCGGCGCGGGCCGACGCTGCGTGCCCATGCCCGCGCCTCCGCGCGGGGCAGCCGACCGGCGTGCCTCGTCGGAGACGAGCATGGGCATTGTTCGTCGCCGCCGATGTTCCCGATACCGGCCGGCTCCTCGGCCCCACACACACTTTCGCCTGTCCGGCGAGGGGCGCGGATCGAATGCCCCCGCGCGGAGGCGCGGGCATGGGCATGGAGGCCGTCCGCATCCACCAAGACCCATCGGATATGCCCTGGGGCGTGCCCCGGTGGACGCTCGCGGCGCGGGGAGCGTCTGCCCGCGCGCGGCGCACGGGGTGACGCTCGCGGCGCGGGGAGCGGCTGCCCGCGCGGCACGGGGTGCGGGCCGGGTGGGCAGGCAGGATCGCGGTCAGCGACCGTTGGAACGGCCGGCGATCAGGTCGGCCCGGTCGGGCCGGGTGAAGCGGAACGGGCCCGCCTCGGTCGGCGCGCTCGACCCGCCGACCACCAGCTGCGTCGGCGGCGAGCCCGGCACGCCGCCCGGGCGGGCCGGTGCGGCGCTGCCCGGCGCGGTGGTCGAGGCGGCCGACGCGATCACCCCGAAGGCGAGGCCGGCCAGCGAGACCGCCAGGCCGCGGCGGCCGCGGCGCAGCCGCGAGGCCGACACGGCGAACGGTGACGGCGAACGGCCGGGACGGCCGGGACCGGAGGGACCGGCCGGACGGCCGGCAACCGAGGGGCGGCGCACCGCGGGGGCGCCGACCGGCGCGACGACCGTACGCGACCGCTCGACGACCCGCGGCTCGGTCGGCGCGGCGACCCGCTCCACCGAGGCCCAGCCGAACTGGTCCCCGTCGACGGCCAGCACCAACTCGCCCCCGCCGAGGTCGGCGGTCATCGGCACGTCGAGCAGCCGGGCCAGCAGGCCTCTCGGCAGCTCCGGGTCCGGCGCGGCGGTGATCAGCACCTTCGCCTCACGCTCCGCCTCCATGGCGGCGCGGCACTCCGGGCAGGCCCAGAGGTGACGCTCGGCCCGGCAGCGGGCCGACGGGGCCAGCACCCCGTCCACGTACGCCGCCAGCGCCTCCTCGGCCAGGTGCACGTCGGGCAGCGTCACGACGCACCTCCTTCCGACGTCGATGTCGGATCCTGCACGCTCGCCCCGTCGGAGCCCCGCGACCGCGGGAGCCGTCCCGGCTCCGCCGCGGACTTCGGGGCCCGGTGCGCGAGCGCCTCGCGCAACAGCAGCCGGCCGCGGTGGATCCGCGACCGCACGGTGCCCAGCTTGATGCCGAGCGTCGCCGCGATCTCCTCGTACGACAGGCCCTCGATGTCGCAGAGCACCACGGCCGCGCGGAAGTCCGGTGGCAGCGAGTCGAGCGCGGCCTGCACGTCCGGGTCGAAGGCGCCGTCCGCGTACACCTGCTCGGGGCTGCGCTCCCGGCCCGGCAGCCGCTCGGTGTCCTCCGGCAGCGCGTCGAAGCGGATCCGCTGGCGGCGGCGGACCAGGTCGAGGAAGAGGTTGGTGGTGATGCGGTGCAGCCAGCCCTCGAAGGTGCCGGGCGTGTAGTCGGCGAGCGACCGGAAGACCCGGACGAACGTCTCCTGGGTCAGGTCCTCGGCGTCCTGCTGGTTGCCGGACAGGCGGTAGGCGAGCCGGTAGACCCGGGAGGAGTGCTCGCGCACCACCTCGTCCCACGTGGGCGGCACCCACGTCGAGGCCGAGGCGTCCATCACGGCACCTCCGGTATCCGATCCGATCGACACCGCCATGGTGCCTGACGCTCCCCTCGACTCCAGCATCTGACGCGTTCGGTCTCAGTGAGCTCACAGCTCCCGTCGACCCGCACCAGCATGAACGCCCGGAGCGCCGGGCCCGTTCCCGCCGCCCGGGCGGTCCGGCCATGCCCTAGGGTGTCGGCGTGCCGGAGCCCACGGCGGTCCTCGCGAGCCGCCAGTACGCGGAGGCCTACCTCACCGAGGACGCGGTCGTGCAGGCCGCCCGGACCCGCGGGGTCGAGCTCGGGTGCACCCCGATCGGTCCCGGCGGCGGCGCCGCGCTGCGCTTTCTCGCCGCGGCCACCTCCGCCCGCGCGGTGGTCGAGGTCGGGACCGGTGCCGGTGTGTCCGGGCTGTGGCTGCTGCGGGGCATGCGGCCGGACGGCGTGCTGACCACGGTGGACAAGGACCCGGAGCACCAGCGGGCGGCCCGGCAGGCGTTCGCCGAGGCGGGGATCCCGTCCAGCCGGGCCCGGCTGATCACCGGCGCCGCCCTCGAGGTGCTCCCCCGGCTCGCCGACGGCGGCTACGACCTGGTCTTCGTCGACGCGGCCAAGACCGAGTACGCGGACTACCTGACCGAGGCGCTGCGGCTGCTCCGTCCGGGCGGCGTGGTCGCCTTCGACAACGTGCTCTGGCACGACCGGGTCGCCGACCCCGCCCAGCGGGACCCGGAGACGGTCGCCATGCGCGACCTGGGTCGCACGGTCCGCGACGACGAGCGGCTGGTGCCGGTGCTGCTGCACGCCGGCGACGGGCTGCTCGCCGCGGTCAAGCGCGGCTGACGCCGGCTCCGGCGGCCGGGCGCGAGTGACCGGTTCGGCCGCCGAGTGAGCGGCTCGGGCACGAGTGGGCGGTGGCAACCGCGCGCTCGGCCAGCGGACCCCGCGCTCGACGGCAGACCGTTCACTCGCAGAGCCGGGACAGGTCGCCGGAGTAGGCCAGCATCGCCGGCCGGCCGGTGCACAGCGGCGAGCCGGCCTGCTCACCGTCCGCCGCGTCCCGCCCGCCGATCAGGGCGTCGATCAGGCCGCCGCCGCGGTCGGTCCGGTCCACCCGCCAGCGGTCCAGCCCGTTGAGCTCGGCCGCCCGGGCGTAGGCGTCGTCCCGGTTGCCGACCTCGTCCACGAGCCGGAGCTCCCGCGCGGTCTGCTCGTCGTACACGTGCGCGCCGATCCGCTCGACGATCTGCTGGCGCGGGATCCCGCGCTTCTCGCTCACCCAGTCGACGAAGTCGCCGTACGACCGGGTCACCCCGCGCTGGATGACCCCGCGCTCCTCCGCCGTGAGCCGGCGGAACGGGTTGCCGGCGTCCTTGCCGCGCCCGGCGGTGACGTACTCGACCGTGATCCCGTTGCGGGTCTCCACCCCGCCGACGAGCGCACCCTGGTCGATCGCGGTGGGTCGGTCGTAGAAGGTGATCGGCCCGTAGATGACGCCGATGCTGCCGGTCAGCGTGCCGCGGTCGGCGACGATCCGGTCGGCACCCGCCATCGCGTACATCCCGCCGGACGCGGACAGCGAGGAGACGTACGCGACCACCTTCCGGCCGGTCCGCTTCTGGTAGTCCTCGACGCCGTCCGCGATCGCCCGGGCGCCGTAGATGGTGCCGCCCGGGGTGTCCATCTCCAGCACGACGCCCTTGATCGAGGAATTCTCGGCGGCCCGGCGCAGCTCGTCCTTCACCTGGTAGCCGTACGTGCCGAGCTGGCCGAGCAGCCCGCCCTCGCCCTGGCCGAGGATCGGGCCGCTGACCGGGATCGCCAGCAGCCGGTCCCGGGCGCCCGCGTCGCCGGCGGCATAGCTGGTGCGCAGCGGGCGAGGGCCGTCCGCGTCGCCGCCGCCGACCGCGGCCACCGCCCCCAGGGCGACCACCAGCAGCAGCACGGCGCCGAAGGTGACGGCAAGGACCGCGGCGGTCTTGCCGGCGGCCACCAGCACCGGCCGCCAGAAGAAGCCCTCGGACCGAGCCGGCCGGGCAGGCGGGTACGGGTAGGGCCCGGGCGGCGGATAGCCGCCCGGCGGCGGGTACGCACCGGGCGGCGGCCAGCCGGCTGGCGACGCGGCAGGCGCGGTGGGCTGCGCCGGGCCGGCGGCGGCACCGCCCGGGTAGGGCGGGGCGGACGGGTAGGGCGGGGCGGACGGGTAGGGCGGGGCAGACGGGTAGGCGGCCGGCCGGGCCGGCTCCTCGCCGGTGCGGTCGTCGTCGGGTGGGGTGCTCATCCCGGCAGGATGCCCGAGCCGGAGCGGTCCAGCCCCCCGGTGGGCCGGCTCCCGGCTCAGAGCACCTTGGACAGGAACGAGCGGGTGCGCTCGTGCTGGGGAGCGGCGAGCACCTCCCGGGGCGGGCCGGCCTCCACCACGACGCCGCCGTCCATGAAGACCAGCTCGTCGCCCACCTCGCGGGCGAAGCCCATCTCGTGGGTGACGACGACCATCGTCATGCCGTCCTCGGCCAGCCCGCGCATCACGTCGAGGACCTCGCCGACCAGCTCCGGGTCGAGCGCGGAGGTCGGCTCGTCGAAGAGCATCAGCTTCGGCCGCATCGACAGCGCCCGGGCGATCGCGACCCGCTGCTGCTGGCCGCCGGAGAGCTGGCTCGGGTACGCGTCCGCCTTCTCGGCCAGGCCCACCCGCTCCAGCAGCGCCCGCGCCCGGTCCACGACCTCGCGCTTCGGCTCCTTCTTCACCCGCAGCGGGGCCTCCACGAGGTTGCCGAGCGCGGTCATGTGCGGGAAGAGGTTGAAGTGCTGGAACACCATCCCCACGCCGATGCGCTGGCTGGCGACCTCGCTCTCGCGCAGCTCGAGCAGCTTGTCGCCGCGCTGCCGGTAGCCCACCAGCGTCCCGTCGACGGACAGCCGCCCCGCGTTGATCTGCTCCAGGTGGTTGATGCAGCGCAGGAACGTCGACTTGCCCGACCCGGACGGGCCGATGATGCACATCACCTCGCCACGGTCCACCTCGAGGTCGATGCCCTTGAGCACCTCCAGCCGCCCGAAGCGCTTGTGCACGCCCTCGGCGAGCACCATCGGCGGAGCCCCGGTCGCGGTCACCGGGCCTCCCCACTGGCCGGGAACACCCGGTTGCGCAGCTTCTGCAGCGGGGTCGGCGGCAGCGCCCGCTGACTGCCTCGAGCGAACCGTCGCTCCAGGTAGTACTGCCCGGTCATCAGCACGGACGTGATCGCCAGATACCAGATCGCGGCGCAGATCAGCAGCGGCACCGGCTGGAAGAGCCGCAGCGAGATCTCCCGGCTGGTCGAGTAGAGGTCGGTGGTCAGCGGCACCGCGACGACCAGCGAGGTGGTCTTGAGCATCGAGATCAGCTCGTTGCCGGTCGGCGGGATGATCACCCGCATCGCCTGCGGCAACACGATCCGCCGCATCACCTGGGCCCGCTTCATGCCGAGCGCCGCCGCCGCCTCGGACTGCCCCTCGCTCACCGACAGGATGCCGGCGCGGACGATCTCGGCCATGTACGCCGCCTCGTTCAGCGACAGCCCGATGACCGCGGCGACGAAGAACGTGATCACGGTCTGGGTCTCGAAGCTCGCGAACTCGGGTCCGAACGGGATCCCGATCCCGATCGTCGGGTAGAGCACGCTGATCAGGCCCCAGAAGACCAGCTGGGTGTAGACCGGCGTCCCGCGGAAGATCCACAGGTAGATCCAGGCGGTCGAGGACAGGATCGGGTTGGGCGACAGCCGCATGACCGCGAGCACGATCCCCAGGAAGACACCGAGGAACATGGCCAGCACGGTCAGCTCGAGCGTGACCAGCGCCCCCCGGAAGAGCCGCTGGTCGAACAGGTAGCGACCCACGGTGTCCCAGCGGTAGGCCGGGTTGTTCACCACGCCGTTCACGAGCATGGCCCCGAGCACCGCGAGCACGGCGACCGCGACCCACCGGCCCGGGTGCCGCAACGGGACGGCCTTGATCTCCTCCGGCGGCGTCACGTCCGGCCGGGGCTCGGTGCGCGGCGGGCTGGCCACCGGTGTCGGCCTAGCCCTTGGCCCCGTTGATCACGGGGTCGGTGATCGCGCCGGAGGAGACGCCCCACTTGTCCAGGATCGCCTTGTAGGTGCCGTCTGCGACCAGCGCCTTGACCGCGCCGAGGATGGCGTCCCTGGTCGTGCCGGCGTTCTTCGGGATGGCGATCCCGTACGGCGCGGCGTCGTAGACCTCGCCGACCAGCGACAACGAGCCACCGACCTTCTTGACCGCGCCCGCCATCACCGGCGAGTCCGCCAGCACCGCGTCGGCCTTGCCGAGCACGACCGCGTTGGTGGCCTCGGCCTGGTCGTCGTACCGCTGGATCTGCATCGCGTTGGCGGCGCACTTCTTCTGCCGGGCCGGCAGGTCGTCGGTGTCCTGCACGGTGCCGGTCTGCACGGACACCTTCTTGCCGCAAGGGTTGTTCGGGTCGAATGACTTGTCCTTGGACGCCCACTGGGTGCCGGCGTTGAAGTAGGTGACGAAGTCGACGACCTTCTCCCGCTCCGGGTTGTCGGTGAACGACGACATCCCGATCTCGTAGCGGGTGCCGAGCGCGGGCAGGATCGCGTCGAACTTCGACTCCTGGAACTCGGCGGTCAGGCCGAGCTTCTTCGCGATCGCGCTGCCCAGGTCGACGTCGAAGCCGACGATCTTGCCGCTGCCGTCCTTGAACTCGCTCGGCTCGTACGTCGGGTCGGTGCCGACCACCAGCTTGCTGTCGGACTTGATCCTGTCGTCGACCTGGCCGGCGAGGGCGTCGTCCTTCTGCACCGAGTCGAGGCTGAACGTCGCGGCGCCGGGCGACGGGGTACCGGCGCCGCCCCCCTCGTTCTCCACGTTGCTCGAACAGCCGGCGGCGGACAGCGCCGCGGCCAGCACCGCGGCCGCATACACGCGACGGACCTTCACTTGGTGCCTCCTTGACGAGCGGATGCGGAGCACCTTAGGACACCGGTCCGGCAACGGGACACGGCGGTGACCACATCGTGACGGCCCGCCGTCCACGCCGCGGTCACGGCTGGGCGAGCTCACCCTTGCCGAGAACGGTGACCCCGCCCTCGCTGACGTGGTAGCGCTGCTTGTCCAGCTCCGGCTCGACGCCGATGTGCGCACCCGCGGGCACGACCACGTTCTTGTCCAGGATCGCCCGGCGGACCACCGCCCCGGGCTCGATCCGGACACCGGGCATCAGCACGCTGCCCTCGACGAACGCCCCCTGCAGCGCGGTCACGCCGGGGAAGACGACGGACCCGCGGATCGTGGCGCCGGCGACGATCGAGCCGGAGCCGACGATCGACTCCTGCGCGAGCCCGCCCTCGACGAACTTCGCCGGCGGGAGCTGCGGCGGCGAGGTGAAGATCGGCCAATGCCGGTTGTAGAGGTTGAAGACCGGGTGCACGGCGACCAGGTCCATGTGCGAGTCGTAGTAGGCGTCGAGCGTCCCGACGTCGCGCCAGTAGCCGCGGTCGCGCTCTGAGGCGCCGGGCACGTCGTTGTCGGCGAAGTCGTACACCCGGGCCGCGCCGTTCTCGGTCAGCATCGGGATGATGCTGCCGCCCATGTCGTGGACCGAGCCCTCGTCGCCGGCGTCGGTGCGCAGCGCCTCGATCAGCGCATCGGTGGTGAAGACGTAGTTGCCCATCGAGGCGTACGACTCGTCCGGGCTGTCCGGCAGCCCCGGCGGGTCGGCCGGCTTCTCCAGGAACTGCCGGATCCGGCCGTTCTCGTCGGCGTCGATGATGCCGAAGGCGGACGCCTCCGCGCGCGGCACCCGGATCCCGGCGACGGTGACCGCCGCCTTGGCCTCGATGTGCTGCTCGACCATCTGCCGGGGGTCCATCCGGTACACGTGGTCGGCGCCGAAGACGACGATGTGGTCGGGCTGCTCGTCGTACACGAGGTTGAGGCTCTGGAAGATCGCGTCCGCGCTGCCGGTGAACCAGCGCGGGCCGAGCCGCTGCTGTGCCGGCACCGGGGTGACGTAGTTGCCGAGCAGGTTCGACATCCGCCAGGTGGTGGTGATGTGCCTGTCCAGCGAGTGCGACTTGTACTGGGTGAGCACGCAGATCCGCAGGTAGCCCGCGTTCACCAGGTTGGACAGGACGAAGTCGACCAGCCGGTAGCTGCCGCCGAAGGGAACCGCGGGCTTGGCGCGGTCGGCCGTCAGCGGCGACAGCCGCTTGCCTTCACCGCCCGCGAGAACAATCCCGAGGACGCGGGGGTTCGCGCGCATGATCTGACCCTAACCTTTCCCCTGTGCGAGTGGGAGTGCTGACCAGGGAGTACCCGCCGGACGTCTACGGCGGTGCCGGCGTCCACGTCGACTTCCTGGTGCGCGAGCTGCGCCGGCTGGTCGACGTCGACGTGCACTGCTTCGGCGCGCCTCGGGAGGGCGCGGTGGCGCACGCGCCGCCGGCCGCGCTGGCCGGGACGAACCCGGCGCTGCAGACGCTCGGTGCCGACCTGGAGATCGCCGAGGCGGTGGCGGGGTGCGACGTGCTGCACTCGCACACCTGGTACGCCAACGTGGCCGGCGTTCTCGGCGGCGCGCTGCACGGCGTCCCGCACCTGCTGACCGCGCACTCGCTCGAGCCGCAGCGCCCGTGGAAGGTCGAGCAGCTCGGCGGCGGCTACCGGGTCTCCTCCTGGGCCGAGCGGACCGCGTACCGGGAGGCAGACGCGGTCATCGCGGTGAGCCAGGGCATGAAGAGCGACGTGCTCGCGGTCTACCCGTTCGTGGACCCGGACAAGGTGCACGTTGTCTACAACGGCATCGACACCGGGCTCTACCAGCCGGACCACGGCACCGACGTGCTGGAGCGGTACGGGGTGGATCCCACCCGGCCGTACGTGATCTTCGTCGGGCGGATCACCCGGCAGAAGGGCGTCGGGCACCTGCTGGCCGCCGCGCAGTCCTTCGTGCCCGACGCGCAGCTGGTGCTCTGCGCCGGCATGCCGGACACCCCGGAGATAGCGGCGGACACCGCGGCCGCGGTCGCCGCGCTGCGGGAGAGCCGGTCCGGGGTGGTGTGGATCGAGCAGATGCTGCCGCGCCACGAGGTGGTCCAGCTGCTCACCAACGCGACCGTCTTCGTCTGCCCGTCGGTGTACGAGCCGCTCGGGATCGTCAACCTGGAGGCGATGGCCTGCGAGACGGCGGTGGTGGCGAGCGCGGTCGGCGGGATCCCGGAGGTGGTCGCGGACGGCGAGACCGGGATCCTGGTGCCGTTCACCGCGAACTACCCGACCGGCTTCGAGGCTGGGCTGGCCGAGGCGGTGAACGCGCTGGTCACCGACGAGGCACGGGCCACCGAGATGGGCCGGGCGGGTCGGGCCCGGGCGGTGCGGGAGTTCGGCTGGGACACGGTGGCGCGCCGGACGGTGGAGGTCTACGGCTCGCTGGTGTGACCGGGTCCCGCCCCCTCGCCGGCTCGACGATCACGTTTGCGCGTGTGCTCGCGACGACACGCCGTACGGGCGGGGTTCTCTGAGGGCCCGGCGCGCAAAGGTGATCGTCGCCGCCGGACCGGGACTGCCCTCCGGCGTCAGCGGCGCAGCGCGGGGTGGTCCGCGACCGCGGTGCAGGTGCCGGGGGCGATCTCGGTGAAGCCGGCGTCGCGGACGAGCGGACGGTCCGACCCGGCGAGCTCCGTCCAGCGGGCCGGCCCGGGGGTGCGGACGGCGAGGTCGTAGCCGGTCTCCCGCCAGGCCTCGCGGTGGGCAGGGTCGAGCTGGTCGTACGCGAGCTGGGCGGCATGGCCGACCTGGGCCATCGCCTTGCCGGCGGTCAGCTCGAGGTGCGGGTTGAGCCAGAGCACCGGCTGGTCCCCGTCCGGCGCCGGCGGGGATTCCGGATCCTCGAGGTCGGTGCCGGCGACCTGCAGCCGGGCCAGGTCGCGGGGCCAGCCGTCGAGCGGCACCGGCGGGAAGACCCGGACCTCGGCGGTGCGGCGGGCGATCGTGATTCCCTCGAGCGCCGCGGCCCGCCGCCACTCGGCGCCGCGGGCTCGGCGGACCACCTTGCGGATCCGGCCGTCGGTCCAGGCGCGGACCGCGTCGGCCCACTCGCCGTCACCCTCCGTACGGGGATCGCCGAGCAGGGTGAGCACCGCGATCGCCGCGGCCTCCAGGGCGTCCGTCCGGATCGGCGGGTCAGGCCGCTCCACCCGCACCACCAGCGGCAGCACCCACTGCTCCACCTCGTCCCGCGGATCCCGCCCGCCGTCCGGCCGCGGCTCCGCGTCGCTTCGCGTCATGTCGCGGCTCCAACGATCACGGTCGCCACCCGAGGACGCCGGCGGGCGGGGTGGACGTGGCGAGGCCCCGGCCGGGAGGCCGGGGCCGGCGGAGCGGACGGCGGTCAGCCGGCGGCGGACTTGAGGGCGTCGCCGAGCGCGTTGGCCTCCTCGGCGGACATCTCGACGACCAGCCGACCACCGCCCTCCAGCGGGACGCGCATGACGATTCCGCGACCCTCCCTGGTGACCTCGAGCGGACCATCACCCGTCCGCGGCTTCATGGCCGCCATGCGTGCCTCCTCCAGCGAGCCCCTCCGGGGGTGCGCCTGTCTGACCTCGATACTCCGTCCGTCCGCGGTGGCGGGTGGACGAGAAGGTTGTCGCCGATCATTGTCCCTGATCTCCCGCGTCGGAGGAAACCCGGGCGGCCCGGCGACCCCGTACGGTTGGCCCGAAGAGGGCCCGGTGCGCCCGCTCCGCCCGCTCCCCGCCGCCGCCGTCCCGGGAGGTCCCGTGTCCGACACCGTCCTGCTCGACTCCAGCGAGGGCGTCGCCACGATCACCCTCAACCGTCCGGACGCGCTGAACTCCTTCACCCTCGAGCTCAAGGAGGCCCTGCTCGAGACCGTGCAGCAGGTCGCGGCCGACCCGGCCGCCCGGGCCGTCGTGATCACCGGCGCCGGTCGCGGCTTCAGCGCCGGGCAGGACCTGCGCGAGCACGCCGACCTGCTCGCCACCGGCGATCCGGCGCCGCTGCACACCGTGCAGCGGCACTACAACCCGCTGGTGCTGGCGGTCACGACGATGCCCAAGCCGGTGATCGCCGCGGTGAACGGCATGGCCGCCGGCGCCGGCGCCTCGCTCACCTTCGCCGCCGACTTCCGGATCGCCGCCGACTCGGCGAAGTTCCTGCTGGCCTTCGCGAACGTCGGGCTGGCGCTGGACAGCGGCGCCTCCTGGACGCTGCCCCGGCTGGTCGGGCATGCGCGGGCGACCGCGATGGCGCTCCTCGCCGAGCCGGTGACCGCCACCGCCGCGCTGGAGATGGGCCTGGTCAACGCCGTGGTCCCGGACGACCGGGTCCGGGAGGCCGCGCACGAGCTGGCCGCCCGCCTCGCCGCCGGCCCGACCGCGGCCTACGCGGCGATCAAGGAGCAGCTCGCCTTCGCCGCCACCCACCCGCTGGCCGCCGCGCTGGTGCGGGAGGGCGAGTTGCAGAACGCGCTGGGCGCCACCACCGACCACCGCGAGGCGACGGCCGCCTTCCTGCGCAAGCAGCGGCCCACCTTCACCGGGCGCTGACCTCCGCCGCGGAGGGGACCTCGGCGGTCGCCCGCCAGCAGCCGGTCAGGTGGTCGTCGACCAGCCCGCAGGCCTGCATCAGCGCGTACGCCGTCGTCGGGCCGACGAAGCGGAAGCCGCGCCGGCGTAGGTCCCTGGCCATCGCCGTCGACTCGGGGGTGATCGGCGGCACCTCGGTGAAGCTGCGTGGCCGCGGCCGGGCGCCGGGCGGGGGCGCGAACGACCACAGCAGCGAGACCAGCCCGTCGGGCAGCTCCAGGGTGGCGCGCGCGTTCGCGATCGTCGCCTCGACCTTGGCCCGGTTGCGGACGATGCCCCGGTCGGCGAGCAGCCGCTCCACGTCGGCCGGCCCGAAGGCGGCCACCCGCTCCGGCACGAAGCCGGCGAAGGCGGCGCGGAACGCCTCCCGTTTTCGCAGGATCGTCAGCCAGGACAGCCCGGACTGGAACGCCTCCAGGCACAGCTTCTCGAACAGTCGCACCTCGTCCCGCTGCGGCACCCCCCACTCCTCGTCGTGGTAGGCCAGGTAGTCCCCGGTCGCCCCGGCCCACCCGCACCGGCTCCGCCCGTCCGCGCCGATCACGATGTCGTCCATGCCCGGGACGCTACGGCCCGGTACCGACAGTTCCGTCCCGCACGTCGTCAGGCCGGGTGGTGCTCCGCCCAGGCTGCGAACGAGCGCAGCGACCGGCGCAGGGCCCAGAGAAAGGCGGGCCGGACGAGCCGCCAGCCGAGGCGGCCGACCGCGCCGAGCGGCAGGTCGAGCCGCTCGGACCAGACGAAGGTCGAGCCGCCGGGCCGTTCCCGAACCTCGAAGGCGCCGGTGCCGCGGACGACCCGCCCGGTGTGCCGGACGTACGCGGCGTACGGCGGGGACCACCCGGTGATCTCCATGGTGTCCACGACGCCCAGCCGGCCGAGTCCGGTCACCGCTCGGATGCCGCCGCCGACACCACGGCCGTCCTGGACGGTGCCGCGGACGCGGGTGCCGAGCATCCACTCGCCCTGGCGGTCCCAGTCCGTCGCGGCGGCCCAGGTGCGCTCGACCGGGGCGGCGACGTCCACCTCGAGCCGGATCTCGTCCGGCGCGGTCGACGTGTCGCGCACCTCTCCCCTGCCGTTTCGGTCAGGGGCGCCCGGTCGCGGGCGGACCTGGCTCCACCGGCGGCTCCGGCGCCTCGGCCGGATCGTCCAGGTACGCCGGGTCGGGCAGGTCCGCCGCCGGCTCGCGGCCGCCGCCGGCCGCCGGCTGCGACCACACCGGCGCCTCGGCCGGATCGTCGAGGTACGCCGCGTCGGGCAGGTCCGCCGCCGGCTCGCGGCCGCCGCCGGCCGCCGGCTGCGACCACACCGGCGCCTCGGCCGGATCGTCGAGGTACGCCGGGTCGGGCAGGGCGGCCAGCGGATCGTCCAGGTATGCCGCGTCCGGCGGGTCCGCGGCTTCGTCGGGACCGGCCTCCGGTCGCGGTCGCGGACCGTCGCCTCCGGCCGGGCCGCCGGGAGCTCCGTCCATCGCGACGGGCAGCGGGGCGGCGGGGTGGGTGAGCAGCGCGGGCTCGGCCACCACGTGGCTGCCGTTGTCCCGCGCCGCGGTGTCGGTCCGCGCCCCGACGCCGACCGGCTCGACGTGCAGCACCGACCGCAGCCGCGCGATCTCCCGGTCCCGCGAGTCGACCTGCTCGGCGAGCCGGTCCAGCACCCAGTCGACCTCGTCCATCCGGTACCCGCGCAGCACCACGGACAGCCGCAACGCCCGCAGGTCCGATCCGGCGGCCGGCCGGTCGTCCGGCAGCTCGACCGGGGTGCCCTCCGGCAGCGCCGGCGCCATCTCCTCGCCGCGCCCGAACGCGAACGAGGCGGCCAGGAAGAGCAGCCCGCCGACGAGCAGCAGCCCGAACACGTATGTGAGCAGGGTTTGCACGTGCCGATGGTGGCATGCCCGACCAGGACGTGCCCGTGCGAGGCTGGCGCCCGTGCCGCTCCGCCTGGGCCGACGGACGTTCGGCGACGACGAGCTGGTCGTGATGGCCATCCTGAACCGGACGCCCGACTCGTTCTACGACCGCGGCGCCACGTACGGGCTGGACGCCGCGCTCGCCGCGGTCGACCGGGCGGTCGCCGAGGGCGCGGCGATCGTCGACATCGGCGGCGTGAAGGCCGGTCCCGGCGACGAGGTGGACGCGGCCGAGGAGCTGCGGCGTACGGCCGAGGTGGTGGCCGGGGTCCGCGCCACCCACCCGGACCTCGTGATCAGCGTCGACACGTGGCGGGCCGAGGTGGCCCGGGTGCTCGCCGGGGAGGGCGCCGACCTGCTCAACGACACCTGGGGCGGCGTGGACCCGGAACTGGCCGCGGTCGCCGCCGAGACCGGCGCCGGGCTGGTCTGCGCGCACGCCGGTGGCCAGGCGCCGCGTACCCGGCCGCACCGGGTCGCGTACGACGACGTGGTCGCCGACGTGGTCGGGACGGTCACCGGGCTGGCCGAGCGGGCCGTCGCGGCCGGCGTGCGGCGGGACGGGATCGTGATCGACCCCGCGCACGACTTCGGCAAGAACACCTGGCACTCGCTGGAGGTGACCCGCCGGCTCGGCGAGCTGGTCGGGACCGGTTGGCCGGTGCTGGTCTCGCTGTCCCGCAAGGACTTCGTCGGCGAGACGCTGGACCTGCCGCCGGACGACCGGTTGGAGGGCACGCTCGCCGCCACCGCGATCTCCGCCTGGCTCGGCGCCCGGATCTTCCGCGCCCACGACGTCGCCGCGACCCGCCGGGTCCTGGACACGGTCGCGTCCATCCGCGGCACCCGCCCACCGGCCGTCGCCCGCCGCGGCCTCGCCTGACCCGCCGAGGGTGCGGTGGATGCTGTCGATCTCGGCCGAAGGAACGTTCCGGGACCCCGTGACAGGGTGGGTCAACCAAGATCGGCGGGGGGAGATCGGCGGGAAGGGAGGGGTCAGGCGGGGAGCTTGCCGGTCTCCACGGCGGCGACCGCCTCGCCGACGGTCCGCGTCCGGAGCACCGCCTCGAGCACGGACCGGCGGACGAAGCCGCGCCCGGCCAGGTCGTCCAGCCACGCCCACAGCGGGTCGTAGAACCCGTCCGGGTCGAGCACCACGACCGGCTTGGCGTGCATGCCGAGGCTGCCGGCGGTCCACACCTCGAAGAACTCCTCGAACGTGCCGATCCCGCCGGGCAGCGTCAGGAAGGCGTCCGCGCGCCGGTCCATCTCCGCCTTGCGCTCCCGCATGGTCTCCACCAGCACGAGCTCGTCCGACTCGTGGTCGGCGACCTCCAACGCGACCAGGTGGTGCGGGATGACGCCGACGGTGTGCCCGCCGGCGGCGCGAGCGGCCCGGCCGACGGCGCCCATCATCGAGACCGATCCGCCGCCGGTCACCAGCACGTGCCCGCGCCGGGCCAGCTCGGCGCCCACCTCGGTCGCCAGGTCCAGGTAGGCGGGGTCGATGCGGGTGGCGGAGGCGCAGTAGACGGCGACGACGGTCATTCGCCGTCGTACGCCGGGCGGGTCCGCTCCTCCCGCTGCGCGTCCGCCTCGGTGATGAGCTTGACGACCTGGTCGACGTCGTCGGTCAGCGCCAGCAGGTCGATGTCCGCCGGGGCGATCGTGCCGGCCGGCACCGCGGTGTGCTGGAACCAGTCGAGCAGGCCGCTCCAGTAGTCGGTGCCGAAGAGGATCACCGGGAAGCGGGTGACCTTGCGGGTCTGCAGCAAGGTGAGCGCCTCGAAGAGCTCGTCCAGGGTGCCGAAGCCGCCGGGCAGGATCACGAACGCCTGCGCGTACTTGACGAACATCGTCTTGCGGGCGAAGAAGTAGCGGAAGTTGAGCCCGACGTCGACCCAGTCGTTGAGCCGCTGCTCGAACGGCAGCTCGATGCCGAGCCCGACGCTGACCCCGCCCGCCTCGGACGCGCCGCGGTTGACCGCCTCCATCACGCCCGGTCCGCCGCCGGTGATGACCGCGAAGCCGGCCCGCGCCAGCGCCGAGCCGAGCGCTCGGCCGGCCGCGTACTCGGGGTGGTCGCGCGGGGTGCGCGCGCTGCCGAAGACGCTGACCGCACGGGGCAGCTCGGCCAGCAGGCCGAAGCCCTCCACGAACTCGGCCTGGATCCGCAGCACCCGCCACGGGTCGGTGTGCACCCAGTCGGATGAGCCGCGGCTGTTGAGCAGCCGCTCGTCGGTGGTGCCCTGCTGGATCTGCCGGCGGCGGAGCAGCACGGGCCCGCGGTGCCGCTCCGGCAGCCGGTGCTCCGGCCGCTCGCGGTCGCCGTCGTCGGTGTCGTCGGTGGCATCGGTCACCCCACGACGCTACCCGCCGAGGACCCGCTCGACCGCCGCGACCGCGCGGTTCTCCAGGGCCGCGTCCACGCCGTAGTCGGCCAGCCGGGCGGCGAAGGCGGACGGGCCGGGGGTGCGGGTCATCGCGACCAGGCGGGTCTGCTGCCGCGCGTTGGCGGCGAGCAGCCCGCGGACGACCGGGCCCGCGCTCGCCGGCCAGGAGCCGGTGCGGAGGCCGGCCGCGAAGCGGCGGAGGCCGGCCAGGTAGGCGGCGGCGAGCGCGTGCTGCTGCGCGGGGGTGCGCCGGCGGCCGTCGCTGACCGCCGCGAAGAAGCGGGAGCGGGACCGCCGCCAGTCGCCGGCCAGGGACCGGTACGCCATCAGCGGCCCGCCGGCGGGTGGCGGAACCGAGGCGCTGGTCGCCGTGGGCGCCGGCGGGCCGGAGGTCGGCGCGGTGGCCGGCCCGCCGGTCGTCGCGGACGGCGGCAGGGTGGTCACCGGGAGCGTGCCGGGCGGCGGGTCGTCCTGGCAGCCGGCGCACGCCGGCCACACGAGGGCGGCGACGGCGAGACCAGCTACCCAATTGCGTCGCATACCCAGACAAACTATCCCAGGTCCTTACGGCGGGCGAGGTACGCCCGCAGCACCGCCTCGCAGCGGGCGATGCGGGGCAGGAGTACGTGCTCGTCCCGGGTGTGCGCGAGGTCCGGGTCGCCGGGTCCGAAGTTCACCGCCGGGATGCCGAGCGCGGCGAACCGGGACACGTCCGTCCAGCCGTACTTGGCGACCGGCACGGCGCCGACGGCCGCGACGAAGTCGCGGGCCGCCGGCGCGGCCAGCCCGGGCAGCGCGCCGGGGGCGCTGTCCACGATAGACACCGTCACGTCCAGCCCGGCGAAGACGGCGTGCACGTGCTCCGCGGCGTCCACTTCGGACCGGTCGGGGGCGAACCGGAAGTTGACCTCGACCCGGCACTCGTCCGGCAGCACGTTGCCGGCCACCCCGCCGGCGATGCCGACCGCGTTGAGGCCCTCCCGGTACGCGCAGCCGTCGATCTCGACCGAGCGCGGCCGGTACGCCGCGAGCCGGTCGAGCACCGACGCGGCCGCGTGCACGGCGTTGACCCCGAGCCAGGACCGGGCGCTGTGCGCTCGCCGGCCGCGGCTGGTGACCACCGCCCGCAGCGTGCCCTGGCAGCCCGCCTCGACCAGGCCGGAGGTCGGCTCCAGCAGCACCGCCAGGTCGGCGGCCAGCCACTCCGGCCGGGTCCGGGCCACCCGGCCCAGCCCGT
>Ga0210378_10000131_pt1 | contig 34047 bp, 38 predicted proteins | sample PLM1_60_b1redo_FD_155465 | JGI IMG/M metagenome (GOLD analysis project Ga0210378, IMG submission 155465) | Groundwater sediment microbial communities from an aquifer in East River, Colorado, USA - PLM1_60_b1 redo | ecosystem: Environmental > Terrestrial > Soil > Riparian zone | place: USA: East... | reverse complement strand
TGGAAGCCGCCGACGCCGAGGTAGGCCGAGCGGCGAACCACCGCGCCGCAGGCGAGGAAGCCCATGATCCGGCGGCCGGCCGGCGAGTACGGACCGGCGGCCAGCTGCGCGCAGACTGGGTCGTCCGTGCCGCCGGGCTCTACCACCACACGCGCGGCGAGCAGCCCGAGGCGGTGCGCGCCGGCGAATCTCTCCACCGCGCGGGGCAGGCTCCCGGGCGCCCACCACGAGTCGTCGTCGCAGAACGCCACGTACGGGGTCCGCGCCGCCCGGACACCGAGCGTGCGCCCGGCGGCGCCGAGGTTCCGCTCGCACCTGATCAGCACCGCGCCGCTCCGCCGCACCTCGTCCGCCGTGCCGTCGCCCGAGCCGTTGTCGACCACGACCACCGGCGGACGCTCGGGCAGGTTCCGCACCCGCAGGAGGGTCTGGCTGAGCTGCGGCCGCCGGTTCCGGGTGACCACGACCACGGTGATCGCGGCGCTCACTGCACGTTCTCAGGGGCGAAGCCCTGGGCGTTCCACACCCCACGACCGATTTCGTTGTCCACAGTCACCCCCCGTCGGGCACGGCGCAGCACAGCACCAGACCGATGCGTTTCTTGGTGGGCGCCTGGCTTCTCAAGCGCGGGACTCGGCGTATGGCACGCCGAGGTACCGGTCACGGCCGCGGTGGCCCGAGATCGATCGGGACACCAGGCCGTCGCTCGACATCGCTCCTCCTCCTCGTCCGTGACGATCTCGGGTCCTCGGGCGGCGTCCCGACCTCCTCGCCAGTGTTCCGGTCGACGTTCTGCGGGGCGCCGTCGTAGCACCTTTACCCGGTCGCGCGTGAGCCATGCGCGGGACGCGACCCATCACCCCAGCTACATCCTCGCCGCCTACATGGCCTCCGGAACCTGAGCCTCAACGGACACGGAGGCCACCGGCCGACAACACCGGCTCAGCGCACCCATAGGATGATCAACATGCCCCGCCGCCGACCCGACCCGCGACCCAGCCGCGCCGCGGTCACGGTACGCCGTCCAGACCCCAGGGCCTGGCACCACGCCCTGTACCTCACGGGCGGAAACCCCCGCCGACTCGAGGTCCTGCCTGACGGCACCGTCATGGTCCACAACAAGCAGATCCGCTAGCGCGAAGGTCGGCCATCAACGAACGCGCCGTCGCTCGTCGACCTGTCATGCCGATGACAGTGATCTGGGACGGGTGCGGCGGCGTTGGTAACGCCGCACCAGCGCGGGCAGCCATGGCGCGATGCCCAGCAGGACCAGCACCGACAGCAGCGGCAGCCGCCACCACGAGATAGGCGCTGGCGGCGCGGCCGGCGTTCGCGCCACCCACGGCCGGGCAGTCTTCGACCAGGCCAGGAACGCGTCACCGACCGGGAGTAGACCGAAGGCGTACCGCTTGGTCCATGGCGTGTCGACCGGCATGCCAGCCAGCTCGCCGTAGCTGGCCATCGCCGCGGCGAGCGAGGCGTCGCCGTGGACCTGGGCCGCGCCGATGGTGACCACGGTCGCCGACAAACTCACGCCGAGCGGGAGCGGACCGGAATCGACGTCCGCCGGGCCGTCCATGCCGTCGGGGTACTCCCGCACGGCCGGCCCGAGGCCGAGCGGGCAGACGACGTACCGGTCGCGGAAGCGCAGGTATTGCTCCCGGGCGAAGACCGGTTCGACGTCGGCGAGGAACCGTAGGATCACGCTCTGCGAGCTGCCTCTGGCCCCCTCGACCGGGTCGCCGGTGCGGGGGTCGACCCGGTGGGGGATCAGTCCGGTGCGCGGATCCAGCCGCTGGCGTACCCCGCGTAGCCACCGCTCGACGGTGCCGCCGAACCGGGCCGCTAGCAGCGTGTCGTGCAGCCGCAGGGACGCCATCGCCACGGTCGAGTCCACTGGCCATGCCTGCCCCGGGTACGCCGTCAGGTACGGCGACGCCGAGGCGTCAAACGCCGCGCCGAGCGCGGCGGAATCGTCGGTGAACCGGCGCAGCTCGGCGGGATCGCGTTGCCCGGCCGGTTGCAGGCTCAGCACCCCACCGCGCAGCCAGTTGCTCCAGCCGCGGTAGAAGACACCGTACGACGGGGCGAGGTCCGAGCTGAACGGAGCACGGCCGGGCGCGGAGTCCAAGCGCCCCAACGCCCACCGTGCCTCCCGTAGCGCCCGTGCCCGCTCACCGACGGGTTCGCGCATCCCGAGCTCGACCCAGCTCAGGCCGTACAGCACATGCAGGAAGTAGTACCCCTCCGGGAACAGGCGCTGCGCCTCCTCGCCGGCCCCGCCGTCCAGCGCCGCGCGCAGGAACGTCAGCTGCCGCCGGACCCCGGCGGGCTCACCGGTCGTACCCGCCGTGGCGGGCGCGACCAGCCGGACCACACCCACCAGCGCGCAGACACTGACCACGACGGCGACCAGCCAGTGCAACCATCGCAGCACCTGACGCGCTGTCGATGACGGCCCGGACATCCGATGATCCTAAGCCTGGTGCGCAACAGCGGCGGAAAGCCTTTCCCGGCAAGGGTGCCCTCGCGTAGCCGAGAAGCCGAGGGAAGACCCTTGAAGGCTAGTGAATACCGAGTATAGTACCGAGTATTCTCTGCGGTGAGGAGCCCTCTGATGAGCGTTCGGCATGCTCTGCTGGCCCTGCTGAGCGAGGGGCCGAAGTACGGGCTGCAGCTGCGGCACGAGTTCGAGGCGGGCACCGGGGAGGTGTGGCCGCTCAACGTCGGGCAGGTGTACACGACGCTGCAGCGGCTGGAGCGCGACGGGCTGGTGGAGTCCGACGATGCGGAGGCGGAGGGCCCACAGAAGGGCTTCCGGATCACGACGGCCGGCGGCAGTGAGCTGGCTGAGTGGCTTCGGACCCCGCCGGACATGTCGTCGCCGCCGCGGGACGAGCTCGTCATCAAGGTGCTCGTTGCCCTGCGGGTGCCTGGTGTGGATGTCCATGAGGTTGTGCAGATCCACCGCCGGAATGTGGTCGAGATGATGCAGCAGTACACGGGCGTCAAGGCCGAGGCGCCGGAGCACGATGTAGGGCTCGCCCTCGTCGTGGACGCCGAGCTGTTCCGGCTGGAGGGCGTCGTGCGGTGGCTGGACGCGGCCGATGCCCGGCTGAAGCGGCTCCCGGCCGACGGTTCGGCCGCGGCGGCACCCGTGTCTCCGCGGGTATCGCCGCGACTGGGTGGCAGGTTGGGGGTTCGGCGATGAGCGCCGCGCTGGAGCTGCGCCAGGTGTCGAAGGTCTACGGGTCGGGCCCGTCCGAGGTGCAGGCGCTACGCGAGGTCGACCTGTCGGTCCGCGGCGGTGAGCTGGTGGCGGTCATGGGGCCGAGCGGCTCCGGCAAGAGCACGCTGTTGACGATCGCCGGGAGCCTCGAGGAGCCGACCAGCGGCGAGGTGCTGGTGGGTGGAGTCGCGTTGTCGGGCCTGTCGCGCAACGACCGGGCGCGGTTGCGGCGCCGGTCGATCGGTTACGTCTTCCAGGATTTCAACCTGCTGGCCGGGCTCACCGCTGTGGAGAACGTGGCGCTGCCGCTGGAGCTCGACGGCGTCGGCGGGAGAGCCGCGCAGGCGACGGGGCTGGAGGCGCTGGATGAGCTGGGCCTGGCCGACCGAGCCGCGCGCTATCCCGACGAGCTGTCCGGCGGTGAGCGCCAGCGGGTGGCGATCGCCCGGGCCGTGGTCGGTGACCGCCACCTGCTGCTCGCCGACGAGCCGTCCGGTGCCTTGGACTCGGTCAACGGCGAGGCGGTGATGCGCCTGCTGCGCGCCGCCTGCCATCGGGGAGTGGCCGGCGTGGTCGTGACCCACGACGCTCAGCTGGCCTCCTGGGCGGAGCGGGTGGTGTTCCTGCGCGACGGACGCGTCGTCGATCAAACGGCGAGCCCTGCTGGCCCAGAGTCGCTCCTCATACCGGGTCCGAAGCCGTGAGTACGGTTCAGCTTCGCGCTCCTGCCGATGATCGGCCTCGTACCGGCGGCGTCCCCGCCCGCCGGGCGGTGATCCGCTGGGCGTGGCGGTTGTTCCGTCGCGAATGGCGGCAGCAGATCCTGGTGCTGGCGCTCCTCACCGTCGCCGTCGCCGCGCTGACGGCCTCCGTGTCGTTGGGCTACCACGTGCCTCCACCGCGCGAGGCGAGGTTCGGCACCGCCGACCACCTCATCAGGCTCGACGGTTCCGATCCGCGGAAGCTGGACGCCGACGTCGCCGCCGCCAGACGGTCGTTCACCACGATCGAGGTGATCCCGCACCGTGCCGCCGCGATCCCAGGTTCGGTGGACACGGTCGACTTCCGTGCCCAGGACCCGCATGGCCGGTACGGCGCACCGATGTTGCGACTCCTCGAGGGCCGCTACCCGACCGGCGCCGGCGACGTGGCGGTCACCGACGACGTGGCGAAGACCTTCAAGCTCGGCATCGGTGACCGGTTCAACCGTGACGGCCATGACCGTACTGTCGTCGGCCTCGTGGAGAACCCCACCGACCTGCTGGACGAGTTCGCCCTCACCTCACCCGGAGAGTCCGGTCGGCCGAACTCGGTGACGATCCTGCTCGAATCGAGCTCGGCGAAGTTCGATGCGTTCCGGCTCTCGGACGGCCGCCGCCCGCCGATGGTCGAGAGCCGTCAGCTCGACGAACAGGCGTTCAGCGCGGCGGTCATGCTCGTCCTCGCGACGGTGGGGCTGCTCCTCGTCTGCCTCGTCGCCGCGGCCGGCTTCGCGGTCGTCGCCCAACGCCGGCTCCGCCAGTTCGGCATGATCGCCGCGGTCGGGGCGACCGAGAAGCACCTGCGTCTGGTGATGCTCGCCAACGGCGCCGTGGTCGGCGCGGTCGCCGCCGTGGTGGGTGCCACCGTCGGCGTGCTCAGCTGGATCGCGGTCGCCCCCCGGCTGGAGACCGCCGCCGCGCATCGCATCGATCGGCTGGACGTGCCGTGGTGGGCGATCGGGACAGGCATTCTCCTCGCGGTCGGGACGGCCACCGCCGCGGCCTGGTGGCCGGCCCGGTCGGTGGCGCGCATCCCGATTGTGCGCGCCCTGGCGGCGCGGCCGCCTCGACCGAAGCCGGCGCACCGCTCAGCGGCCCTGGCCGGCCTCCTCGTCGTGATCGGCTTCGGCTGCCTCGTTCTGGCCGACCAGAAGAGCGTGCCGCTGATCATTGTCGGCACGGTGGCGACGGCCCTCGGGATCCTGTTCATCGGTCCACTCGCGATCGGAGCGCTCGCCGCGGCCGGTCGGCGATCGCCGATCGGGATCCGGCTGGCGCTTCGTGACCTCGCCCGCTACCAAGCCCGTTCCGGAGCGGCGCTTGCCGCGATCAGCCTTGCCGTGGGCATCGCGGCCGCCATCGCCGTCAGCGTGACCGCGGCCAAGGACACCGCCAAGGAGGGCAACCTCGCGGCGAACCAACTGTTGTTCCGGCTCGGTGACGAGGAGACCACACGTATCCCGGTTCGCAGCGCAGCCCAGCTCCAGAGCCTGGACGCCAAGGTCGACGAGTACGCCGCCTCACTCGGCCAGGCAGCGGTGACACCCCTGCTGGTGGCCGTCGACCCGGCCGCCCCGGTCGAACCCGGCGAAGGCGGCGGCCCGGCAGGGCGGCTCGTGGTGTTCATGGGCAAGGTCGAGCGGGACGCGAACGGCCGCGCTCTGTCACTGTCGTACAGCGGACGCCCGCTGGTTCCCTACGTCGCCACCCCGGCCGTGCTCGACCGGTACGGCATCAAGCCCAGCGCCATCGGCGCGGACACCGACATCCTCACCGCGCGGGCCGGCCTCGAGGGGTCCGAGTTCCTGAACTTCGTCAAGCGCCAGGTGCTGTATCCGAAGATCCAGAGGTCGGTCGACCTCCCCACCTACACCTCGCTCCCGGCCACGCTCATCACCCCCGAAGCCGTCCGCCGGCTCGGGTGGGAAACGGTGCAGGCCGGCTGGCTCGTCGAAGCGCGCGAGCCCCTCACGGACAAGCAGATCGCGGCGGCTCGCGACATGGCGGTCGAGACTGGCATCACGATGGAGGCCAGAGACCAGCAGAAGTCACTGGCGCAGCTGCGGACCGGAGCCACCGTCGTCGGGATGCTGCTGGCCCTCGGCGTGCTCGCCATGACCGTCGGCCTGATCCGCAGCGAGACGGCCGGCGACCTCCGCACCCTCACCGCGACTGGAGCCGCGAGCAGGACACGCCGCACCCTCACCGCCGCCACCGCCGGCGCGCTCGCCCTTCTCGGCGCCGTGCTCGGCACCCTCGGCGCGTACGCCGCCCTCATCGCGTGGTACTTCGACGACATAGGCACCCTGAGCCGCGTCCCCGTCGCCTACCTCGCTGTCATCATCGGCGGCCTCCCCCTGGCGGCCACCGTAGCCGGCTGGCTCCTCGCCGGCCGCGAACCGCCTTCCCTCGCCCGGCAACCGCTCGAATGACATGAGCTCAACAAGGCTGGCGGCCCGCAGCCGGGAGCGCTCCGGCCAGCACCACCACGGCACCTGCGAACACCCGCTGGTGGGAGCCTCCAGGCGCTAGGCGCCAACTAGCCAACTACGAGAACTGGAACCAGTTGACGTTGACGAAGTCGCCACCGGGGCCGGTGAAGACCGCGTACAGCCGGTGCTTGCCGGTAGCTGATCCGCTCAGCGACACGGTCTTGCTGATCCAGCTCTGCCAGCCGCCCGTGTTGCTGACCGGCACTCTGGCCACGACCGGGCCGGTCAGGCTGTCGAGGCGGAACTCGACGGTGCCGGTCGAGTTCGAACCGGAGGCCAGCCGCACCAGCACGCTCGCCGGCGAGGCGGCGCCGAAGTCGACGTCGTCGTAATAGAGATGGTCGCCGGGCGTGATCCAGCCGACGTTCTGGCCGCAGCCGGAGTCGGCACAGCGCTCCAGCTGGGTGCCGGACTGCCCGTCGTAGTAGGCCGCGCCGATGATGTTGCGCGGGTTCTGCGAGGTCGGGAACGCTTCGCCGTACCCGTAAGGGAAGAGCGCCGGCTTGCCGTCACCGTCGTTGATCGGCTGCTGGCTCGCGCTCTGCATCCAGGTCATCGGTAGCTTCCCGGTGGGCGTGGTGACGCCGAAGAGAACGTCGGCCACGCCCTGACCCTCGGTGCCGGGGAGCCACGCCTCGACCAGGGCATCCCAGCTGCCGAGCTCACTGGCGATGTCCAACGGCCGGCCGGAGACGAGCACCACGATGACCGGAACCCCGGCCGCCTTGAGTTTCGTGAGCACGGTGAGGTCGGCGCTGTCCAGTCCCATGCCGTCCGGCCGATCACCGACGCCCTCGGTGTACGGCGTCTCGCCGATCACGGCGATCGCCGCCTTGTAGCTGCCGTCGATCCCGTCGCCGTTCTGGTTGTAGGTGACCGTGGTCGACGGCGACACCGTATTCCGGATGCCCTGCAGGATCGTGGTGCCGGGCGTGATGTTGCCGCTGCCGCCCTGCCAGCTGATGGTCCAGCCGCCGCTCTGGTAGCCGATGTTGTCCGCGCTCTTCCCGGCGACGAAGTACTTGTCGGCGGTCGACGGCAGGGGCAGCACGCCCCACTTGTTCTTCAGCAGCACCTGCGACTTCCGGGCCGCCTCGCGCGCGATCGCTCGGTGCGCAGCGCTGCCGACCGTCGAGGTGTAGTTGCGGTCGGTGTACGGCCGCTCGAAGAGGCCGAGCTCGAACTTCTTGGTGAGGATGCGCCGGTTCGCGTCGTCGATCCGCGACATCGGGACCCGGCCGGCCTGCACCTCGCCGCGGAGAAGGCTGATGAACAGCTCGAAGTCGTGCGGCACCATGATCATGTCGAGGCCGGCGTTGACGGCGGTTCGCACTTCGTATGCGGTGAAGCCCGGCCACTGGCCGTCGATCTGGTCGATGCCCTGCCAGTCCGAGATAGTGAAGCCGGAGAAGCCCAGTTCGCCCTTGAGCACGTCGGTAATCAAGTACTTGTTGCCGTGCATCTTGAGGCCGTTCCAGCTGCTGTACGAGATCATCACCGAACCGACGCCGCGGGCGATCGCCTCCCTGAACGGCGGCAGATGAATCGCGCGGAGTTCGGCCTCGCTGAGCTCGGTGTTGCCCTGGTCCTTGCCCCCGGTGGTGCCGCCGTCGCCGACATAGTGCTTGGCGGTCGCGAGCACCGACCCCGAGTTGCTGAGCGACGAGCCCTGCAGCCCGGTGACCAGCGTCGCCATCGCGGTGGCGTTCTCCGGCTTCTCGCCGAACGATTCGTAGGTGCGACCCCACCGGTCGTTGCGCGCGACGCAGAGGCACGGCGCGAAGTCCCAGTCGATGCCGGTGCCGGACACCTCTTCGGCCGTGGCGCGGCCGATCCGCTCCACCAGCCCCGGGTCACGCGTGGCGCCCAGCCCGATGTTGTGCGGGAAGATCGTCGCGCCGTGCACGTTGTTGTGCCCGTGGACCGCATCGACCCCGTAGATCATCGGGATCCCGAGCGGCGTCGCCATGGCGGCCTGCTGGAAGTTGTCGTACATGTCGGCCCAGGACGTGGCCGTGTTCGGTGAGGGCGCGGACCCGCCGCCGGAGAGTAGCGAGCCGAGCCGGTAGTTCGTCACCTCGGACGGGGTGGCGGCGAGCCGCTCGGCCTGGGTCATCTGGCCGATCTTCTCGTCGAGCGACATGCGGGCCAGCAGGTCGTTGACGCGGGTCGGGACCGGCTGGGATGGGTCCTGGTAGATCAGGCCTGCGGCCTGCGCCGCGGTTGACTGAAAGGTGCCGGCGCTCAGCGTCGAGAGGATCAGGCTGGCCGCGATGCCAGGGATCAGTAAGCGGTGGAGTCGGCCGGCACGGTGGTTCCGTCTGTCCATAGCAGCGGCTCCTTCACTCGGTGCGGAGGTTCTCTGCCACGCCAACAGCTGTGGTGCCGGACAATAGCCCCCGGGCATCTGTTAGGTCTATACCAATCTCGCCCGGACAGTAACCCTGGCTGTCGAGGTTTTGCGGGAAATATCCACAACCGGCGCCGTTCGGTCGGCCAGTCCAAACCCGTTCCTCGTTGAGTACGGCAAACAGTTCAACGACGCGACATACGCCAACGACGAGGCCACGAAGCAGATCGTCGTCGACGCGAGCCACCTCAAGCAGCCGAACGGACTGATGCGCCATGCCTACGACGAAGCTCGCGCGCAGACCTGGGCCGACCCCGTCACCGGTGTGGCGCCGGAGTACTGGTGCCGCGCCATCGGCTGGTTCGGCATGGCCACCATCGACATCCTGGGGATCATCCCGGCCACGCACCCCCGTCGTCGGGCCCAGCTCATCACGATCATCCGCGACCTGGTGGCCGGGTTCGCCCGGTACCAGGACCCGACGACCGGTCCCCTGCCCGGGCCTGGCCAGTCCAGTTCACGCCCGGCCCGGGTAGGCGACGGGTCAGTCGTCAGGGCAGCGGCGGCGCCGTTACGTGGAGATACTGCTGCTGTACCTCGTCGGCGGTGACGGCCCGGTCAAGGAACATCAGGCTGTCCATCCTGCAGTTGCACGGGTTCGTTTCGTTGGTGTCCTGCGGGTAGCTTCCGCCGATCTTCAAACCTCGGGGGTTGGTCGCCGAGGTGTAATGCGGCCCGGGGCCGCCGACGCCCCAGGGATCTCCCGACACCACGTAGAAACCGTCGATCGGCTGCCCGTTCTTGTACAGGGCGATCGTGCCCGTGTTGAAATCGAACGTGCCCGCGAGGAACACCCATTGGTTGGCCGGTAGCAACGTTCGCCAATCCTCGCGCGTGGCAAGATACTGCCTACCGCTGCCGTCGATGCGCCGGCCCGACGCCACCACGCGCAGGGTGCCGGACACATTCTCCAGTTCGAGCAGTGCTCTGGCATGGTGGCCGACCGAGTCGCCGGTCAGGATGCCGGCCAGTCCGACCCCTCCGAAGAAGTCGTTCGGATCCGACGTGTTGGAGTTGGGGCTCGGGTTCTGACCGGTCATCTTGAACCACCCCATGACGGTGATTCCTTGAACTTGATTGAAACGGTTCAAGCTGGTCACGCCGGACGACGAGTAGAGGCCGGCCTTCCAGTCGTCGTTGCCGGCGCTTGTGGGATTGACCTGTTTCGCCTGCATCGAGGTCACGCTTCCCGCGTACGCGCCGTCCGCCACGCGCATGGCCGCCCCGCCGTTGACGAGGTTGATGTTCGTGCCGGAAGCACCCTGATCCTGCTCTTGCGCCGAGTTTCCGGGAACGGGGTGCTCGAAGTCGTAGAAGGCCACGAGATTCGGCGCCAGGCTGGGGTGCACTTGGGACGCCGACCCGCGGGTACCGGTCACCTTCCAGGCTTTGCCGTTCGCCTTGGCCAGCACATACAGCTCGCCGGCACGATCAATGCCGAATCGCATATCGACCCGGGAGTCGCCCGCCAGGTCCTGCATCGTGACCCTCGTGCCAGCGGAGTTGAAGATCCTGAACTCGTAGACCGTGGCCAGCGGCCCGCCTCGGATCATCTCGCTCGCGTTGGTGAAGTAGATGTTGCCGCGAACGAGGTCGCCGAAGACGTACTTGCCACGCAGCGCGGGCAGGGCGCTGCCGCGATAGACGAAGCCGCCGACGATCGCGCGGCCGACGTCACGAGTGCAAGGCCAGTCGGGCGGCGCGTTGTGGTCGTAGGCGGCCACCGGGTAGGTGTAGCCGTACTGCGCGTCGTCCGCGGGCAGCGGGTAGAGGTTGCAGAGGTCGGTCTTCTTGAAGACGAAGGGGCCTTCGCGCTCGCTCCACCCGAAGTTGTCGCCGGCCCTGACGTCGTAGACCGCCTCGATGTCGTGCTCGCCGATGTGCCCGAGGAACATCCGGTTGCCCTCGCCCGTGTCCCAGCTGAAGCGGTGCGGGTCGCGCATGCCGAGCGCGTAGATCTCGCCCAGGGCGCCCGGCCGGCCCACGAAGGGGTTCGACGCCGGTATCCCGTAATTGCCGTTCACGCCGTTGGTTCCCCGCGGGTCGATCCGCAGGATCTTTCCGTGGGGTATGCGCATGTCCTGGGGATCGTCGTTCGTGTATCCGATGCCGCCGTCCCCCACCGCGACATAGAGCAGCCCGTAGTCCGCGCTGCCTGGCTGGGCCGTGGGGTTGAAGTCGATCTGCTGGATCCCGTGGAGGTAGGAGGCGAACCCGATCCGCAGCAGCGTCCGGCGCGTGCCGCTGAAGGTGCTCGCGGCCGGGTTGGTCGCGGTCCACTCGGTCAGCACGCTGTGGATCACAGGGCTGGGCTGGGTCCAGTCTGGCTGCTGCGAACCCAGTGCGTCGAACGCCTCGCTGTGGGTGGTGTAGAACCTGCCGTTGGTCGCGAACTCGGGGTGGAACGCCACGAACCCGAAGCCGCTCCCGAGGCCACGGCCGGAGAAGAAGTTGGCCCCGACGCGAGCGCGGACATCGAGATAGGGGCTCGGCGCCATGCCAGCCCTGAGGAAGTACAACGTGCCGTTGAGATCGGGCACGAACAGGCGCCCCGGAATTCCGGGTACCTCGCCGAGGTAGTTGATCCTGGCCCAGCGCTGCAGACGCGAGTCGGTCGGCGGCGGGACTGGGCTGGACTGCGGGAAAGTGGCGAACTCGGTGAGAGTCAACCCCAGGTTGGACAGGATCGGATTCTGCGGGATCGGGTCGGAGATCGGATCATCGCCGCCGCCAGCGCCCATCGTCAGAGAGTCGAGGTTGGGGCCGCCGTTGTAGTCTTGGCATGTCTCATTGGATCAGACACGTTGGCGGCATGGACGCGATCGGTGAGACGGCCTGGGCCGGTCGGCTTGGTGCGCCGGGCTTCGAGGTGAGGCGGTGTCTGACGGATCTGTCGCGGCGGCAGGCCTATTCTCAGTCTGGATGGCGGCTGTCAGAGCTTGGTTCCGACTTGCGCGACGACCCTCACCGTCACCGTGAACGCCTGACTGGGTCTGCGACGGGGTTCGGCGAGTGACGCACACTTGCCGGATGAAGGATGTGGCGGCACGCATCGCGCGCGCCCACGCGGACACGACCGACCTCGCCCTCGGCGACGACTGGGCGGTCGTGTCCGGCTTGCCCTGTCAGCGCACATCGCGCTGCCCTATCCGTGGGCCACCACCGGGCGCTTCCTCGCCCTGCCCGGGCCGCCCGCGGCGGACGCGGTGGCCGAGGTGGCGGCGTGGCTGCGGGCTCGATCACCGCATTGGTCCTTGCTGGTACTGCTAGCGGACGAGCCCGCGTTCGCCGGCTTCCAGCGATGGGAGCTGATGCCCGTACTCGCCCTGCGCGGCCAACTTTGCAATGCCGTGAGGCTGTTGCCGTGTTGCCCGCGCTGACCCGTGACCGGTGACGCAACTGCCACGCGTTCCGGACGCCTACAGCCCTGAGGGGCGCCTTGCAGGCAGGATCGTTGGTAGCGCGTCCAGCACGCGGTCGAGGACCGTGGTGAAGGTGGCGAGCTCAGCACTGGAGGTGCCGGCGAACAGTCGAGCCATGCCGTCATCGTGGTCCGCGCGCCACCCGGCGGCTAGTGTCTCGCCGCGGGTGGTGAGCGAGACGAGGACCGCGCGCCGGTCGGTGGGATGCCTGGTGCGGGCCACGAAGCCAGCGTTTTCCAGTGCGTCCACGAGGCCGGTCACGTTGCGCGGCGTGCAGTCGAGTATTTCGCTGAGCTCGCGTTGGGTGAGCTGGCCGTGGCGGTGGAGCAGCCAGATGATCTCGCCTCTGGCAGGGGTGAGCCCGTTGTCGGCTAGGCGGCGGTTCATCAGATCATTGAGCACCACAGCCAACTCGAATAGCCGATCCACGACGTCGGTGCCCTCGACTCCCACACGTCACCTCGATATAGTGAAGCGTACTTCACTGTGTTGTGCATTTCCTAATCACGTGCTCAAACAATACCGGGAGGATCTGGCGCATGACCACGAGCCGAGACGCCGCGCCCGTACAAAGAGGCCCGTGGACCCAACGGCCGCTCTGGCAGGTGGGCCTCGCTGCCGCGCTGGTTGCCGCAGCGGCCAGCGTCATCGTGTACGTGGCCGCTCGGGCTGCCGGTGTGCCGATGGAACTGACCGAGGTATTCGAGGATCACTTCGCGCGAATGCCGGTGCTGAACATGGCGTGGGGAGCCCTCCTGGAGGGAGGTTTGGCCGGTACCGCGCTGGCCACCGCCTGCCGGCGATGGACCAGGCGCCCACGGTCGTACTTCGTGGCACTGGCGATGACCGGCCTCATCGCCTCGTTCGCCCTGCCCGTCACAAGCGACGCCAGCACCGCGACCAAGGTCGTCTTGTCGATCAGCCACGTCGTCGTCGCGATCATCATCGTGCCAGCATTGGCACTGGCCCTTCCACGCGGCACAACGGGACGTTCGAATCGCGATGGTGACCCGACGTGACAGATCGGTGAGGCATTCCCCGCATGGCGTTGACGACTTTCGATGTCATGCGGTGACGACCGGAGCATGGTCAGCGCGACCGATATCTCGCCTTGGCGGCCCGTGCCGTTGCGGTCAGGTCGCCGCGATGGGCTTGCTCGCACGGACTCGTTCGACGGTGCCGGCGCGCGAGCGTTGGCTGGTCTCGATGTCGAATCCGGCCTGCTGCAGCAGCGGTAGCGGGCGGCGGGTCTGGTAGTCGGCGGCGATGCGGGAGGTCACGATCTCGAACAGCCGTTGCCCGGCGCGCAGCAGCGGGTTGGGTGCCGGGACGTGGTCGAGCAGCAGCAGCCGGCCACCAGGGCAGTACCCGGTACATTTCGGCGATGGCCGCCTGGTCGTCGGGGATGCTGCACAGGGCCAGCGTGCACACCACGGTGTCGAAGGATCCGTCGCTGAAGGGCAGGCGTTCGTGGGTGGTGAACCCGACGCGGGTGCGGCGGCTGCCGGCACCTGGATGGGGCACCAGCCCTGCTTCGGGCCGCTGACCTGCACGTTGACGCCGCACAGGCTGGGTTCAGGGTGTTGAGGACGAGCGGGCGCGCTTGTTGGTCGGCGCAGACCAGCCGACGATGGGCCGGCGCAGCGCGGCGAACGCCGCGTCGTGGGCGCGGTACCGCTCGTCCGCCAGTGTGAACGGCGGGCCAATGCCGGCCAGGACGCCCCCCACGTACAAGAGCCAGAGTCACGAACCAGGAGAGCTCACAAATCCCGTGTAGACATCTGCCGGGAGTGCATCGGTGCAGGGGTCGATCACTTCGCGGCGATGATTTTCCACTCGTCGCCGGGTCTGTATTCGTGACGGGATCCACGCGCTGATCAAGGGAGTGACGATGTCACGGATGGTGGGGGTAGACCTGGGTGGCCTGGTGGTGGGGTTGGGCTGCGGGGATCGGCTCCGCGCGTGGTGTCGCGCGGCGGTCGTGCCCTGGGCGGAGGCCGGCACTGTACGTTCCGACCGGGTCGACTTCACAGCCGGCGGGGTACGGTGACGACGATGGCCGACAGCGAGGAGTTCACGCGGCTGGCGGACCCGTTCCGGCGTGAGCTGCTTGCGCACTGCTACCGGATGCTCGGCTCGGTGCATGATGCCGAGGACCTGGTGCAGGAGACCTATCTGCGGGCCTGGCGCTCATACGACGGGTTCGAGGGCCGGTCGTCGCTGCGAACCTGGCTGTACCGGATTGCGACCAACGCGTGCTTGCGTGCGCTCGAACAGGGCGGCCGCCGGCCGTTACCGTCCGGGCTGGGTGCTCCGAGCGATGACCCGGAACGCCCCTTGGCGCCGGAACCGGCGGGCGTGGCGTGGCTGCAGCCGATCCCCGGCGCGATGCTGGGGGCCGAGCCGGCCGATCCGGCGGAGGTCGTCGCCTCTCGTGACAGTATCCGGTTGGCGTTCGTGGCCGCGTTGCAGCATCTGCCCGCCCGGCAACGCGCGGTGCTGATCCTGCGTGACGTGCTGGGATGGCGGGCGGCCGAGGTCGCCAAGCTGCTCGGCACCAGCACCGCGGCGGTCAACAGCGCGCTGCAACGCGCCCGGACGCACCTCGCCCGGGTGGCACCCGCCGAAGACGATGTCGCCGAGCCGGCCGAGCCGGACCTCCGCGCGCTGCTCGACCGGTACGTCGCAGCGTTCGAGGACGCCGACATCACCGCCCTCGATCAGGTGCTGCGGGATGACGTCGAACTGGAGATGCCGCCGCTCCCAACGTGGTTCGCCGGCCGCCAGGCTGTCAGGGGTTTCTTCTCCTCCCAGGTCCTCACCGGACTGGGCCAGTTCCGAATGGTCACGACTACGGCCAACGGACAGCCCGCCGTCGCGGCGTACCGGCGCGGGCGCGACGGCGGGTACCACGCGCACGCTGTGCACGTGCTCACGGTCACCCGCACCGGGATCGCGCGGATAGTCGCGTTCCTAGACCCGCGCCTGTTCGCCGCCTTCGGCCTGCCGACGTCGTACGGCCCGGTCACGGAGGCGATCGTGTGGCCATGACAGAGGCCAAGGTCATGGCGGCGCCCGCCGACGCGGCCGGGTTGCTCGAACGCGCGATCGGCTACGCCGCTGGCAACGTCGACGCCGTCACCCCGCAGCTGTTGTCGGGTCCGACCCCCTGCGCGGACTGGGATCTGCGCAGGCTGCTGCACCACGTCAACGACTCCCTCGACACGCTCCGCGAGGGCATCGACGCCGGACGCATCGGCCTCCACCCGGCCGCCGGCGGGACGGACGGCGAGGATGATCCGGCGGCCGATCCGGTGGCGGCCTTCCGCGACCGCGCCGCCCGGCTCCTCGGCGCGTGGAGCGCTGCCGGCCCCCGCGGCCGGATGGTCGCCATTGCCGGCCACCCGCTGGCCGCCAGCGTGGTGGCCGGCGCCGGAGCGATCGAGGTCGCCGTCCACGGATGGGACATCGCCCGGGCCTGCGGGCACCTCCGGCCGATCCCGGCCGCGCTGGCAATCGACCTGCTGAGGATCTGCCCGCTGGTGGTGACGGACGGCACCCGCCACCGGCTGTTCGCGGACCCGGTCGCCGTGTCACCGCTGTCCAGCCCCGGCGACTGGCTCGTCGCCTACCTCGGCCGCAGTCCCGAGTAGACCGACCTGGCCGGCGGCCCCGAGGCGGTGGGCGCGCCCCGTCACCGGCTGCGGCCCGCGGCCGGTAGTACCACGTGACATGCTTGCCAGCAGCTCAACCCGGCCGGCTACACGGCTTCGGGCCTACTGCCGGTCGCAGTTGCGGGCGGTGACCCAGGTGGCGATCTGGGCGCGTGAGGTGAAGCCGAGCTTGGTGAGAATGTGCTCGACGTGGGTCTCGGCCGTGCGCTGTGCGATGACCAGGGTGCTGGCGGTCTCCTTGTTGGACGACCCGGCCGCTACGAGCTCGGCGACCTGCTGCTCGTCTGGTCAGCGGGGACGACGACGCTTGGCCGGCGTGGGCCGGGGCCGCCGCGGGTTCTTCCAGGGCGTAGGCGACCACCGCCTGGATGTCGAGCCGGGCGCCCTGCTCCACGGCCGTCTCGAACTTGTGCTCACTGAGCGCGGTGCAGCTTCGGGTCACGCATTCCGTGTGGTATAGGGCGAGATGCGGGAAGGCAACCAGCGGCGCCCCGGCGGTGCGCCAGATCTTGTCGAGCACCCCGAGGAGACGGGCGGTCTTGCCTACCCCACCGACTCCGGTCAAGGTCACCAGGCGCGAGGACGACAGAACCTGCCTGGCCCCAGCCAGCTCGCAGGTGCGCCAATGAACGCTGTCGTGGGCGTGGGCAGGTTGCCCATGCGGCGGTGTGCTGCCAACGCTGCCAGTCCCCTGACCGGGAGATCACTGGCTGTCACAGTAGGCGGGTGTTTGTCAGAGGTCAAAGGTGGCGAGCGCTGCCGGCGGTCAGTCGGCGGCCACGTACACGTCGATGGCTTCGTCGATGCTCCTGAAGGGGACCTGCGCGATCTCGTTCGCTCGTGCGACGGCATCAACCATCTCCGCGCGGAACACGCACAGGCACTTGCCGCGCGCCGGGACGTAGGTACTGCGGACGTAGCGCACGGCCACCCCGTCTGCCGCGACGCGGCGGGCCGCCTCCGCGAGCGCGCGCCGCAAGGCGTGCAGCTGCGCTGTCGTCAGCCCGGGCAGGTAGCGGGTCACAGCGAATGTCGGCATTGCCTGCGTCTCCCCTGTCCGCTCGCTAAGCGGCAACGAGCGTGCCTCGCAGTGGCAGGGGCGCCCGTTGCCCCCATGGCGCCCGCGGGGGCACCGCCCGGCCGTCAGGCAGGAGCACTCCGGTGTCGTCAAACAGGATGATCCCATTGCACAGCAGGCTCCAGCCCTGCTCGGGATGGCCGACGACGACGTGCGCGGCATCCCGATCGGGGGCGTCCGCTGCCGGACATGGGGGCCTGTGGGTACACATGGCGACCTCCAAACGAGGTGGCGGTGGGGTTCGCATCTGTCGTATCCGAGTCTTCGCCGGCTCCCGAGAACCGGGGACGGGAGAACTACGTACGAGGCGTGATCCAGCCCAAGATACGCAGCTTCCCTGATCCGGCGACGCTCGCCGGCTCATAGCGTCACGGCCGACAAGCAAGCCCAACACGGCTTCACTCGCCCGGAGGTGCCGAGGTGCGCCAGCTACAGATCCACAAGTCGCGGCAACGCAGAGTCCGCTGGCAGATCGACCGGCGGTCCCCGTCCGGCCGCCTGCTCCCGTATTAGACCGAAGTGGCATGGCGTGACCGGCGGGGTCCGGGGCCGGCACGCGGCCGATGCCCCGATCGGCCGGTGGCCGGTGGCCGGTGGCGAGCAGTTTCTCGCCACTGGGCGATGAGTTCTGGGCTCCGCCCGGATCTTCATTTCGAGACCGACAGCGCGGTCTTCACGCTCAGGCCGATGACGCGCCCGGCCTGGCCTGACCCGGTCTTCCCCACTTCGAGTGGGTCCGGCGGACGGGTGACGGACAGTGCGCGTGACAGACGAGACAGGACGGAGAACCGACATGTTGACGATGACGGGTATGGGCGCGGCCGGGTCCCCCGCGCCGTGGATCAACCGTGATGGCGGCCGGATCGAGAGTGACAAGTGAGTACGACCATGAGTATCGGGGCGACAGCCCGGGCCTCCCGGACCCGTGCGGGCTGGACGCTGGTGCTGGCGTCGCTGGGAAGTTTCCTGGCCGCCCTTGACGTGGTGGTGGTGGCAACGGCGCTGCCGGTGATGCGGGTGGAGCTGGGGGCGAGCCTGGAGGATCTGGAGTGGACGGTCAACGCGTACAACCTCGTGTTCGCCTGCCTGATGCTGACCGGCGCCGCGCTGGGTGACCGCTTCGGCCGCCGACGTATGTATGTCCTCGGCCTGCTCGTGTTCGCCGCCACGTCCGCCGCCGCGGCGCTGGCGACGACCGCCGACGCGCTCATCGTGGCGCGGGTGGCGCAGGGCGCCGGTGCGGCCGTGGTGATGCCGCTGACCCTGACGCTGATCAGCAACGCCTTCCCGGTCGAGAAACGGGGAACGGCGATCGGGATCTGGGGTGGCGTCTCGGGCCTCGGGGTGGCCGCCGGTCCAGTCGTCGGCGGGGCGATCGTGGAGGGCGCCGCCTGGCAGTGGATCTTCTGGTTGAACGTCCCGGTCGCGCTGCTCGTCGCGGCGCTGTCCGCGTTGCTGCTGCGGGAGAGCCACGGCCCTCGGCCACAGCTGGACCTCGTCGGGCTGGTCCTGGCCGGTGCCGGCATGTTCGCGCTGACCTGGGCACCGGTGCGTGCGCCCTCGGTCGGCTGGAGCAGCGCCGAGGTGCTCGGTGCGCTGGTGGCGGGGGCGCTGCTGGTGGCGGCCTTCCTGGCGTGGGAACGGCGGGCCCGCTACCCGATGCTGCCGCTCGCCTACTTCCGCTCGCGGGGGTTCTCGACCGCGAACGCGGTGATCTTCATCCAGTTCGTCTCGCTGATCGGGTCGCTGTTCTTCATCACGCAGCTGTTCCAAATCGGGCTGGGCTACTCCCCGCTGGAGGCGGGCCTGCGAATCCTGGTCTGGATGGCCATGCCCATGCTGGTGGCGCCGATCGCCGGCGGGCTGGCCGACAAGATCGGCAACAGGCCGTTCATGGTGCTCGGCCTGCTGCTGCAGGCAGTCGGGCTGGGCTGGCTGGCGTTGGTGGTCGAGCCCGGGGTGGGCTACGGCACCCTGATCACGCCGCTGATCGTCGCCGGCGTGGGCACCGCGTTCTGCTTCCCGACCACCGCCAACGCCGTGACCGCCTCCGTCCCGCTCGAGGATGCCGGCGTGGCCGCCGGTGCCAACAACGCCCTCCGCGAGCTGGGTGGCGTGTTCGGTGTGGCGCTCATGGCCGCGGCGTTCGCCGCCAACGGAAGCTACGCCTCGCCGGCGTCGTTCATCGACGGATTCAAACCGGCGATGTGGGTCGCGGCGCTGGTGCCGGTCGTCGGAATCCTCGCCGCGGCACTCTCCCCACCCAAGTCCGCGATCCCACACCCCGCCCCGCGCGTGGTGGCGGAGCCGGCGCTGGCAGGAGCGGACATCAACTGAGCCTAGACCGTTCTGGTCTTGACTCATCGACACGGCCCCGGCCCCGGCCGGGGCCGTGTCGGCTGGCGCGGGGCCGGGGCTGGCCATGGCATTGAACCCTTCCTGGCCAGTCTGAAGCCGTCATCGTTCTGTGGGGACTCTGGACCTGACAGTTGGTGATCCATGAGGAGGTGTCGCGGTGGTTGGTCTGTCGTGGCGGTTAGGTTGCCGGCCATGTCGATGACGATCGAACTCGCCCGTTTCAAGATCCATGACGGTGCCGAGGCGCAACTGGTGGCGGAGCGTCCCGCGATGGTGCAGGCCCTGCGTCAACGGTTTCCCGGCTGTATGGCCGCGTACCTGACCAAGGAGGACGATGGCGACTGGCTGGACCTGGTGGTGTGGAGGAGCCGGGCTGAGGCCGAGGAGGCGGCCCGCCTGATCGACTCGGTGGCCGCGTGTGCCGCCTGGTTTCGGCACATCGCTGAATCGGGTGGCCTGCGGCACGTCCAGGTCGTCCATGCCTGGCCCTCGGGCGGCCTGCCCGGCGCCCTCCGTACCTGACGCCATTCGATGCCGAGGACCTACTGGCCTGAGTCGTTAATTCGCCTACACTTTGGGGATGCCGGGTAGAGCGCGGGGTTCCCTGGTGTTGTCCGAGGATGAGCGGCAGACGCTGACGCGGTGGGCGCGGCGGGCGAAGTCGTCGCAGGCGCTGGCGTCGCGGGCGCGGATCGTGTTGGCGTGCGCGGAGGGGACACCCAACACGCGGGTGGCGGCGCGGCTGGGGGTGTCGCGGGACATGGTGGGCAAGTGGCGGTCGCGGTTCATCGCCAAGCGGCTGGAGGGGCTCTCGGACGAGCCGCGACCGGGCGCGCCCCGCAAGTTGACCGACGACGCGGTGGAGGCGGTGGTGGTGAGGACCCTGGAGGAGCCGCCGCCGGGGGGTGACTCGCACTGGTCGACCCGGTCGATGGCCGAGGCGGCCGGGTTGAACCAGACCGCGGTCTCGCGGATCTGGCGGGCGTTCGGGCTCAGGCCGCACCTGGTGGACTCGTGGAAACTGTCGACCGATCCGCAGTTCATCGAGAAGGTCCGGGACATCGTCGGGTTGTATCTGGACCCGCCGGTGGCCGCGATGGTGCTCGCGGTGGACGAGAAATCCCAGATGCAGGCGTTGGACCGCACCGCGCCGGTGCTGCCGATGGTGCCGGCGGTGCCCGCCCGCCAGACCCACGACTATGTCCGGCACGGCACCACGAGCCTGTTCGCGCGCGGCGCTGGACGTCGCGACCGGGAAGGTGATCGGGCAGACCCAGCGTCGGCACCGGCATCAGGAGTTCCTGCGGTTCCTGAAGACGATCGACAGGGCCACACCGTCTGATGTGGACCTTCATCTGATCCTCGACAACTACGCCACCCACAAGACGCCGCAGATCCACCGGTGGCTGCTCAAGCATCCGCGGTTCCACCTGCATTTCACCCCGACCTACTCCTCGTGGCTCAACCTCGTGGAGCGTTGGTTCGCCGAGCTGACCAACCGCAAGCTGCGCCGCTCGACCCACCGCAGCGTCGCCGCGCTCGAAGCCGACGTGAAGGCGTGGATCGAGGGGTGGAACGCAGACCCGAAGCCCTTCGTCTGGACCAAGACGGCGGACGAGATCCTAGAAACCCTCGCGGCGTACTGCGGACGAATTAACGACTCAGGACTCTGCGATGAGTTCCGGGCTCCGCCCGGATCTTCATATCGAGACCAATAGCGCCGTCTCCGCTACCAGACCGGATGCGCGCCTGGCCTCACCAATCGGCCTTTCAAGCCCACCCGTGCCAGCGAATCGAGGAGCCCCCGAATGCCCATGCAAGAGATCTCAGAGACGACCGCCCTGGTCACCGGCGCCAGCCGCGGCTTCGGCCGCGCCATCGCCACCGCGCTGTCTCAAGCGGGCGCACACGTGGTCGGGATCGCCCGCGACCGTGTCCGGCTCGAGGACCTGCGGACACAGCTCGGCGACACCTTCACCCCGGTCGTCGCCGACGCCACCGACCCCACCATCGCCGGCCAGCTCATCGACGCCTACCACCCGCGGACGCTCGTCCTCAACGCCGGCGCGAGCCCTCTCTTGCGACCCCTTCACCACCACACTTGGCAGACGTTCAGCCGCAACTGGGAGGTCGACGTCAAGCACGTCTTCTACTGGACCCGCGAAGCGCTGCTGCTTCCCCTCGACCCAGGCAGCGTGGTCATCACGTTGTCCAGCGGAGCAGCGCTCCGGGGCTCGCCGGTCAGCGGCGGCTACGCGGGAGCGAAGGCCACCGTCAAGTTCATCACCGCATACGCCGCGGCCGAGTCCAAGCGAGAAGCCCTCGACATCAGGTTTGTCTCTGTGCTCCCGAAGCTGACCCCCGCCACCGACCTCGGCGCGGCCGGAGTCGCCGCCTACGCCAAACGGGAAGGCGTAGATGTCGCGACCTTCCTGGCAGGTTCCGGCCCGGCGCTCACCGCCGAGGAGGTGGGCAAGAACATCGTCGACCTGGCCATCGACTCCGGCCACAACGAGGACGCCTACCTGCTCACACCTGGCGGCCTCATCCCAGCCTAGTAGCGCTCTGTGACGTGTCGGGGGACTGTCAGATCTGCGGTGTAACTGGTCTGGCGGTTTCAGTTGGTGGTGCTGGGGGTGATGCGGCCTTCGAAGGTGATGGCGAACGCGTTGAGGGCGGGTTTCCAGCGGTCCAGTGGCCGGTGGCACCACTCGGTCATCTCCTCGATCACCTTGTCGGTGATCCGCGAGATCGTGTCCTCGAAACGGTGGCGCCATAGACGTCGGCGAAATGCGCCGCGACTTCCCCGGTGGTCAGACCCCGCGCGGTGAGTGACAGCACGATCTGGTCGATGCCGTCCAGCCATCGCTGGCGTTTGCGCACGATGGCCGGGTCGAACGAGCCGTCCCGATCCCTCGGCACGTCGATCTCCACCGTCCCGACCTCGGTCAGCACCGTCTTCGACCGCGTGCCATTACGGGAGTTCTCCCGGCTCCGCCCAGCCGGATCATGCTTGTCATACCCCAGATGCTCACTGATCTCGGCTTCCAGCGCGGTCTCCAGCACCGTCTTGGTCAGGCCCGTCAACAACCCTCCCGGGCCGATGAGTTCCAACCCCTCGGCGCGGGCCCGCTCGACGAGCTCCTGGACTAACTGCTGATGATCACTCTGCTCCGGCACGGCGCCGATCATCTCGGTCACGGCTGGTCCTTCCCGCCAGAGCACAGCTCGGCGTGTCAGGCCATGTCAATCCCCTGAAACTATTGATGGCGCGAGCCGCCATCAATAGTTTCAGGGGATTGACATGGATCGGCCATGCACACCGAAGGGAGCCGATGGATGATCGCGCGAATCTGGCGTACCGGCCTGCGAGCCGAGCGCGCGGCCGACTATGAACAGTTCGCCACCACAAGGTCGCTGCCAATGTTCCGACGGCAGGACGGTTGCCTCGGCGTGCTCTTCGCCGAGGGCTCCGGCGAGGGAATCGTCATCACATTGTGGGACAGCATCGAGGCGGTAGCCCGGCTGGATAAGTCGGCCGAGTATCACCAGACGGCGGCCGCCTTGTCCGACAGCGGCGTTCTCGACGGCGACCAGACCGTGCGGATGTACTGGGTTACCGGTGGATTCCTCGACCCGCAGGTGCCTCTCGTCGACGATCGCACTAGGTAGGTACACCGACCCGTAGCTCTATCTCGACGCACCGCCTGCGCGTTGGCCAAGCGGCTCGAGGCGCGTCACGACGCTGACCGGGTTGGACGCGCGCCGGGCCTCAGCTGGTCGGCGGATTCACTCAGTGCGTCCAGTGTGACTGTCACGACCGGTTCGATGCCTGCCCGAGAGACGCGATGTACAGCCGCAAGCCGGAGGGCGCCTCCGACGGTGATGTCGGTGACCTTCACCGTGTCAGGGTCCGCGTCGCGCAGCGCGAGCATCGGTACGATCGCCGCGCCGAACCCGCCGGCCACCATTCCCAGCACGCTCGGGAACTCCAGGCAGCCGGCCCACGCTCTCGGGTTCGAGGCGCCGACGCTTGAGATCCGCGGTTACGCGGGCAACGCGGCCCGTCTGCGCAACATCTTGAAGTTCAACTGGGAGATGGTCTCCACCGCCACCGGCGAGGTAGCGGGTGTTGGGCTCGAGGTGCTGGTGCTGGACGAGCGGGGCCGCATCACGACCGACTACCAGTTCGTCGAGGGCTGACCACCGATGAGCGACGTGAAGCGGTACACGAGGATCGTGCATACCGACGACGGCGGATCCACGTTCGAAGACGCCGAGATCCAACTCACCGAGCAGCAGGTCGCCGCGGGTGTGCCGCCGATGTTGGTCGGCCGCCTGTCGCCCTCCGGTGGTGTGGCGTTCCTGCGCAGCGCCGAGTTTGACAGCGACCCGCATCCTGCGCCGAGGGAGCAATGGGTCGTGATGTTGCACGGCGCGATCGAGGTCGAGGTCAGCGATGGCACGCGGCGTCGCTTCGAACCCGGTGACCTGGTGCTGGTGACCGATACAGCGGGAAGAGGTCACACCACGTTTGCCGCCGGTGAGCCGCCGATCGAGGCGTTGTTCGTGCCGGAAGCCTGACCCGTCGTGTGATCGTATGGTCCTGACGGCGTCTCCGTCCGAGGGGATGACTATCCGATCGCTGCGCGCCGAGAGACTGCGCACGCAGACACGGCAGCGCGTCGCCCACGGAGACGTACCCATCGAAGCCGATGTGGAGAAGAAACGGTCCTCGGACCTCCAACCGACAGGATGTGGCGTTGTCGCGCAGCCTCACCGGGACCAGGTCCGCCCCCACAGCGATCGTGGCCTGCGCGCCGTCGTGGTAACCGGGCAAATCGGGCGGGAACGATCCGGCCATGCCGTAGCCGTTACTCGTCCGCTCGAGACCGAAGTTGACGACGACCAGCCCCGCTCGCGGATGGCGAGATGGGTCACCGCGCCCTCCTCAGCGAAGGCAGCGATTGCGGTCAGTCACGGGCCGGAGTCCGCCAGCCGACGTGCATAGTCATTCGGCGGAGATCGGTGGTCGAAAGCTCATGAAGCGAGACGGGTTAGCAGGAGCGCCTCGGCCAGGCATGCGCGCTGCCACATGTCGAGATGCAGGCTCTCGTCGATGCCGTGCCAGCGCGAGGCGGGGTCACCCACGCCGGTGACGAGCACGGTCGCATCGGGGTACGCGCGGGCGAACTCTGCGATGAAGGGGATTGAGCTGCCGGCGCCGGCTTCGACCACCTCGTTGCCGTACGCCTCGGCGAAGGCGGCTCGGGCAAGGTCGTACGCGCTACCGGTGGTCTCCAGCGCGAACGGCTGCCCCAGGGCGTCGGGCGTGACGACGACCTGGGCCCCCCACGGGGCGTGTTCCTGCAGGTGTGCGGTCAGCGCGTCGAAGGCTCGGCTAGCCTCGTCGCCGGGGGCCAGGCGCAGACTAAGCATGGCCCTGGCGCGGGGCAGTAGCACGTTGGAGGCCTCGGCTACCGACGGCGCGTCGATGCCGAGGACCGACAAGGCAGGGCGGTGCCACAGGCGCTCGGGAAGGGTGCCGGTGCCGATAAGCCGCGCGCCGGCGATCAGGCCGGCGTCCGCCGCGAATGCCGCAGGTTCGAGGTCTGGGCTGCTGGCCGTGCCGGACAGCAGCCCGGCGACCGCGACGTCGCCGCGCTTGTCGTGCAGCGTGGCCACCAGGCGGCACAGAGCGGTAAGGGCGTCGCAAACGGGACCGCCGTACAAGCCGGAGTGCACCGGGCGCTCCAGGACCCGCACGTCGACGAGGGCGTCGACGAACCCGCGCAGGCTCGTCGTAAAGGCAGGCACGTCGACCGCCGTATTGGCGGAGTCAGCTATGACGATGACGTCCGAACGCAGCAGGTCGCGGTGCTCGGCCAAGAGCGCCGGTAGAGTCGGCGAGCCGATCTCTCCTCGCCCTCGACGAAGAGGACAACTCCGACCGGCGGATGGCCCTCAAACGCCGGTAACACCTTCATGTGCATCAGCACACCGGCCTTGTCGTCGGCCGCTCCGCGTCCGAACAGCCTCCCGTCGCGCTCAGTCGGCTCGAACGGCGGGCTCGTCCACTCATCCTGTGGCCCGGTCGGTTGGACGTCGAGGTGCGCGTAGAGCAGCACGGTCGGCTGGCTATCCGGAGCCGGCCAGCGCGCGATGACTGCGGGCGCTCCGTTGGTCGTCACGACGCGCACGTCGGCCGCGCACGCGGCCGATCCGGCAATCCACGCCGCAGCGTGCTCCACGTCGCCACGCCGAGCCGGGTCGGCCGAGACCGACGGTATCCGCGTCAGGTCCTCAAGATCCTGCCGCGCCCCTGGTAGGACGCGATCGAATGCGGCGGGCAGATCGACGGCGTTCGGCACACTCGTCATGACCACACACCCTAGATGAGAATGTCCGAACCCGAGTTCGTCGTCGTGGGCGATTAGGGACGGGCTGACCTGTTGGCCGTGCCAGATCCTGATGGTCGGGGCGACCCTGCGTTTGGCGGCATGGAGCAGCGGTCAGGTTGGGTCTGCCGACTGGGGCAGGACGGACGTCGCGGCCACGGCATGCCGTTCGCCGATCTTTGGGGGTCTCAGCCAGCCATCCGCAATGGACAGGCCTTATTGACAACCGTCGGGTCGCGAACTACGGCCGGGGGTACTGGAGCATCAGGTCGGCAGCAATCCCTGATGAGGCGGAGAGAGTACGATCGATGCCTGTGGTGAGCGGGGAGGGATCTGATCTGCTGGTGGAGCCGTTCTCGATCCGGGCCGGCGAGGAGGTCCTAGCGGACCTGCGGGCGCGTATCCGCAACACGCGGTGGCCCGATTCATCGCCTGCGGCTGCGTGGGAGCAGGGCACCGACGTTGAGTATCTGAGGCAGGTGCTCGGGTACTGGGCCGACGGGTTTGATTGGCGGGCGCAGGAACGTGAGCTGAACCGGTTTGATCACTTCCGCGCTCGACTGGACCGGGTCCGCATTCACTTCGTTCATGAGAAGGCGCGGCGCGGTCCGGGAATACCGCTGATCTTGACTCATGGCTGGCCGAGCACCTTCGTCGAACTACTTCCGCTCGTGCCGCTGCTGACCGATCCGCAGGGCCACGGCATTGATGGTCCCGCCTTCGACGTGGTGATCCCGTCGCTGCCCGGCTACGGCTTCTCCGAGCGGCCAGCCAGAACGGGCGTGAACTACCGGTATGTGGCCGGTCTGTGGCACCGGCTCATGCGCGGGCTCGGGTACCAGCGTTACGGGGCGCAGGGCGGCGATTTCGGAGCGGGAGTCGCGACGTTGATGGCGCTGGACGACCCGGAGCCACTGGTCGGCGTTCACCTGAACAACCTGGAGATTCCGCCTTACACAGGCCCGGATTCGCGACCCCTGTCCGAGGCGGAGAGGGCCTATCTTGACCGCGGCGCGACGTGGTGGCGGGCCGAGGGTGGGTACAAGGCGATCCAGGCGACCAAGCCGCAGACCCTCGGGTACGGGCTGAACGACTCGCCAGCGGGGCTGGCGGCCTGGATCCTTGAGAAATGGCGCTCATGGGCCGACAGCGGCGGCGACCTGGACGGCTGCTTCTCCCGGGACTTCCTGCTTACAACCGTGACGATCTACTGGATCACGCAGACGATCACGCCGTCGATGCGCGACTACTTCGACAACCGGTGGTTCGAGGTCATGCTGGGCCCGAAGGACGTCGTCCAGGTACCGACCGGGATCGCTGTGTTCGCCAATCAGTTCGTCGATGACGGCGCACCTCCCCGTGAGTGGGCCGAACGCCTCTACAACGTCCGCCGCTGGACGCCAATGCCCAGCGGCGGCCACTTCGCCCCCACCGAGCAGCCCGAACGCCTCGCCCGCGACATCGCAGCCTTCTTCGCCGCGCTGTGAGAGAGAGCCGCCTGCGCCAGCGCGTCGAGCCGAAGACTCCGCAGGCACACCATCTGAACGTGTGGGTGCCAGAATCCCATCCGCTTGAGGCGACCAGGGCATATTCGTGGATTCACACCGCCGATCCGGTCGACGCGCTGCACCCAGGTTCGCGGGTCGGGAACGGTGCTTGGGACGAGACGGAGAGGTGAGACCGAGGTAAGACCTGCCCGAGTGCCCGATGTGGCCTCCGGTCGTTGTAGTGCTCGATGAACTCAGTCAGCACCGCGCGTGCCGCTGACCGAGAACCAGATTCCGGTGAAGCCACTCCCAGCGCGCGGTGCTGCCCAGGACCCGGTGAGGTGCCGGCCGGAACGCCGTCCTGCCGGTCGCGGAGCGCGGTGCCGATGATCGGCCGGTCCTGGTGGGCCCAGGCCGACTCGCCCGGTTGGGTGCGCAAGGTGCTGGTGAACGCCATGAACGCGGCCGCGGTGTGGAAACGGCGACAGTCGCAGACCTCGACAGGTGGACCCGTCGCCGTTGGTAGAGGCAAACGTGGTGCTCTTGAGGCGCGTTTCCGGTGTTGGTGATGTGGCCGCCGTGGAAGAAACCGCCGGAGAAGCACTCGGCGGTATCAGGTGTCGGTTCTCATCCGGTCAGGCCGACGGCCAGGGCGAGCGCCGAGCCGCCATTGAAGATCCACCGGGCCGCCATGATCGGCAACAGGCGCCGGCCGAGCGCGTAGTAGAGCGCGGTCCAGCTGGCTAGGAAGGGGAGCACCGACACGACCCGATAGCCGGCGAAGACCAGGTCGAGGCTGCCGTCCCTGATCAGGAGCGGGAAGAAGGCGTGCTCGCCGGCCCATACGAGAACAACGATTGTGGCAGCGATCCATGGCCGGCCGATGCGGCGTTCCAGCCGCGGCAACACCACGCCCAGGTAGAGGACGGGCTCGGCCAGCTCGGCGAGCACGGGCGCGACCAGCACACTGAAGAAGCTCGCCCATGCCGGGACGTCCACCACGGCGAACATAGGCAGGGTGGCGTTGCCGTAGAAGGCCTCGTTGATCTCGATGCCGAAGACCACGGCAGGCACGGTGGCCGCCAGCACACCGAGCGCGCCGAGGGCGACCTGCCAAGCCGCCGCCGGCGGCCCGAGGAGGCTGCGGTATGAGACGCCATCGCGGCGGATCAACCAGATGATGACACCGAGGGTTGCCACGTCGATGAGCCCGGCATAGACCATCCACCACCCGGCCGCGGCGTTGATCGGCTGGCTGGTGGCCGCCCCGCCTCCGAGGACCACGATGCCAGCCACCAGTAGCTGCACACTGACCCACAGCGCAATGCGGATGGCGACCGGCTGGACGGCGCCGCCGACCCCGACGGCGCGGTCAACGTACGGCCGTGGCCGTGCGGCCCGAGGTGTCCTCGCGGTCATCGCCGCATCTGCGGATCCGTTGTGGACCCGACGACTCGCCGCGCCTGGCGCTGCTGCCACCAGACCCGGGTCTCGTACAGCGAGGTGATGGCCAGCACCGTCACGAAGGTCGCCAGCAGGGCGAACGCCAGCCAACCGAGAATCGGCGAGTCGTACCCGTCGAGGATCTTCGCCGGCGGCTCCGCCGCAGAGGGGCCGAAGTGGATGGCGCCGACAAAGATGGCACCGCCGCCGGACACCAAGGCCCAGAAACCGGGCCCTACCCGGCCAGCCCGATACAACAACAGGCCGGTAATGATGATCGGGTAGATGATCAGGCTCATGGTGAAGGCGTTGAACTCGCCGGTCAGCGGCCAGCCGACCGCGTTGTGCCGGATGACGTGGTCAACGTGATGTGCCAACGACAACGCCGTCGCCAAATAGGTGAGGCGGTAGAGGATCACACTCTGCATCGATCGGTCCTGGCTCCTGTCAGCCGCCGGTACGCTGACCACCCTCCTCCTGACGACGGCAGACGGTGTAGCGTTGACACTCCCGGTCGCCCGGCACGGTTTGCAGCCGTGCTCACAAGTACATACCCGCTTGCCCCGAGCGGCCACCACCTAAACCCCCACTCTTTCTTGCCATCTCAAACAGGGGCTTTGATCTGACGGTCCTTGTGAACAGTCCGTCCGTGTTACCGGAGAGCGGCGGCATTCGCGGCCTTATCGATGCGATTAGGGTGTTGAGGGCGGCGGAGTCCATCCGCCAGTGCTTGCCAACACCGTAGATAGGTCAAAGGGTAGCGACCCGCGGCCAGTTCGACGCCAACGCCCGCGGCGATTTCCTCGCGCCGATCTACTCGGGAACGCGAGAATCTCGGCCAGCTGTTCGGGCAGCTCGCGAAGGGTGAGATCGCCGCGGTGGTCGTGCGCGCGTTCCCCTCACCGACGCCGCGGCGGGCCTGCGCTATGCCGAGTTCGGCGGCGTCACCGGCAAGGTTGTCCTCATACCGGGCAGTGCCCTACGTATACCAGACGCCTCAGGGCGCCGGCTAGGTAGGGGGCGCCATGGAAGATAACGTAACGGCTGCCGATCGCGGGCGCCCTTACCGGATCAGGATGGAGTCATGAACGGAACGAGTGATACGGACACCGAGATGTTCATCCTCCCAGAACTGCAGCTGGCCCAGTTCCACCAGCGTGAGCGGGAGCTGATCGCCGAGGCCGAGCAGTACCGGCTGCTCGCCGCCGCCCGCCGGCACCGCCGCCGGCGGGGCGCCGATGCCGACGCAAATCCGGAAGCCCGCGGGCGGCCCGCCGGTACGCTGGCCGGGCGCGGGCGCGTGGCGGCGCCAGCTCGGTGATGATCGGGCGTGATCGCAGGGCTGGCCCTGCCCAGCGCCCGCAGCAGGTCGAGATCGAGCACGTTGACCGGCCCGTTCTCCAACCGGACGACGGCGCCGTCACCGTTCTCCTCGACGCTGATCATCTGGCCTCCTCGCGGTCGGTTATGTCCGGCACACTGCACGGCATGGCCGTATCGCTGCACCACATCGTCGTCGACACCCACGATCTGCCGGCCCTCGCTCGGTTCTGGGCCAAGGTATTGGACTGGAGGATCCTTTCCGAGCGGGAACGAGAGGTGGTCATCGGCGCGGATGTCACCGCGTCGGTGGGTGTCTGCTTCATGCCCGTGCCCGACAAGAAGACCGTCAAGAACCGTCTTCACCTCGACCTGACGCCGGACGACGACCCTGAGGCCGAGATCGAGCGCATCCTCGCGCTCGGCGCACGGCGGGTGGATATCGGGCAGACCGGCGCCGAGTCGTGGACTGTACTCGCCGACCCCGAGGGAAACGAGTTCTGCGTGGTACGTCCGAAGAAGACGCTCATCGGATAGAGGCGGCTAGGCCGGGTCGATCGGACGCTCCATCGCGACGCCGTCGATCAGCACGCCGTCCGGCATCGTGATCATCACCCGTTCGATCTCGGCGAAGCCGAATGACCCGGTAGAGCGGCTCGCCCGGCAGCGTCGCCATCAGGGGCGAGCGTGCTGAAGCCCGCGTCCCGAGCCGCGCGCTGGCAGGAGTCGAGGATCGCCCGGCCCGGCCGCGCCGGGTCCAGTCCCAACGGACGAACATCGCCTGGACCCGCGCCGGCTCGGTGCGCGGGTCGAGCAGGCGGGCGTCGTCGGCGTCGTCGCTGTAGAGCTTGCCGCGCCGGCTCCAGCCGCCGCACGCGACGATCTCGTCGCCGACCTCATGCACGAAGTAGGCGCCGTCCTCGATGAGCGTCTGGTCCAGCATCCCGCCGGGTGTAACCGACACCAACCGCCCCGTGGCCGCTGGCCGCACGCCTCAGCGCGGGTGCCCCGCGGTAGGTCAAACTGACCGCCCGCCTCCACATGGATGCGACACAACACCAACTCATCGATCGGCTGATGGGCAATTCGCTGGTCTGCCGACCACCTGCTCGCCGATCGAGACGCTGCGGTTGTACCACACCTTCGACGCGGTCGTGTTAGCCAGCACGATGATTGACGCCGAGCCCGTCCAGCGCGCGCGTTCCTCGCATCCTGCCGCAGACATAGTGGAGCGCGCGGCGTCGTCCGTACCCAGACCGGACCCCACCACCCAGGCCTGCACCCGGCCGGCGTCGGCCACCCGCTCGGTGCAGACCGCCTCCGGATGATGCGCGCGCACCGCGTCGGCGGCCGGCACGGCGTAGCGGACGTACCCAGCCGGCCCGGCGAGCGCGCCACCCATCGCGAGCACCGCGGACGCCGGGTACACCGCCGAGCCGGCCGCGATCCCGACCACGCCGCGGGTGTACTTGTCGTCGTCCGGGCCGGGACGCGGCCAGCGCAGCGCCACCTCGTCCAGCGTGGTGACCGAGACCAGCGGCGGGTCCGGCAGCTCCGGGCCAAGCCCGATGTCGACCAGCTCGACCAGGCCGGCGTGGCGGGCACCGGCGCCGACCAGCAGCCCCGGCCTGAGGCAGCCGAACGTCACGGTGACGTCGGCGACGACCGCGTCACCGGGACCGCGCCGGTGTCGGCGTCCACCCCCCTCAGCACGTCGACCGCGACGACCACCGACTTTCCGGACAACCAGTGGCAGTCGATGCAGTATCACCTCGCGGATTCGACGATCCAGTCGCAACGCCGGGGCGATTCGCTATTCGAGGATGTTGAATCGGTCGATCGCCCAGAGCCAGGTGCCGTCCGGCTGACGGCGAGCCACTTCAATGGTGACGCCCCCGCCGACCAGACGGGTCGAGGTGAGCGCCAGCTCGCCGTTGACGAGCCCGGGCTGCTGGTCGCCCGGCGCGAGCGTGGGCCCGTCGGCGAGCGGTCTTTCATACACGGCGCGAATCGCCTAGGCCCCGGTGGCGATGTGGCCGGTCGGGAAGGTCAACACGGCGTCAGGTTCGTAGAGTGCCACCGGGCCGTCGAGGTCGCCTGCGTTGGCCCGCTCGACGAAATACCGGGCAAGGTCATCGGGCTGTACGGCGGGCTCCCTGCGTTCGTCACCGTTCATCGTTCACCTCCGGTTGGCCGGGTCGGCTGTTCCGGCAGGACCTGGGCGAGCATCTCAAGGGGGTGTGACAACAACGACCAAGAGAGGGGTCTTTGCTGGGTCGCTGGCGGTGATTCACAAAGTGGCTCGAACCTCGCAAGGTCACTTGCGAGGTTCGGCGGCACGGAACAACGAGCTACGGCTGCCCTACTAGGGTCACGGCGAGTTCAGTCGCCGTGCGTGCCCCTGACGTCGGCCAAACACTCTGCGTCCACGCTTGCCGATAACTTGCCGCCCGTTTTGCCTGGCCTCGCCGAACCCCAGTCGCAACAATGGGTTAGTCAGGTCGTCGCAGAGACGACCGAAGCCTGGGTCGGATGCGCGGCGCGGCCGTCCGCGGGGAGGACGACGAGTGAGCGATCCCGATCATGTCGGCACTGGCCCAGGGGCGATCACGCCGGACGGCTGCGCGGTCGAGTTCTACGCGCTCCTGCCAACGATGGGCGAACCGCCCATTGTGCACGCCGCCGTGCCGGAGGGCGCCTCGATTCTCGAGCTTGGCTGCGGCACGGGCCGGATACTGCGGCCGCTGGCCGAACTCGGGCACCCGGTGCTCGGTGTGGACGAGTCCCCGGCGATGCTCGCCCATGTCGCCGATCTGCCGACGACCCGCTCGCGGATCGAGATGCTGCGGTTGTACCGCACCTTCGACGCGGTCGTGCTAGTGTCCTGCGCCTGAAATTCGCCATCAAAATGTAGGCTTTGGTGATGGCGGGTCGTGGACGGCCGATGGTCGAGTTGGTGCTCACCGACGAGGAGCGCGCGACGTTGTCGCGTTGGTCTCGGCGGGCGAAGTCGTCGCAGGCTCTGGCGTTGCGGTGTCGGATCGTGCTGGCGTGCGCCGAGAGCTGGTCCAATGTGGAGGTGGCGGGTCGGCTCGGGGTGGATCGGGTGACGGTGGGCAAGTGGCGGTCCCGGTTCGTGGCGCGGCGGCTGGACGGACTGGTGGATGAGGAGCGGCCGGGGCGGCCGCCGTCGATCACCCTCGATCGGGTCGAGGAGGTGGTGGTGGCCACGTTGGAGCAGACCCCGCGGGACGCCACACATTGGTCCCGGGCGTCGATGGCCGAGCGGAGCGGGTTGTCGAAGTCGACGATCGGGCGGATCTGGCGGGACTTCGGGCTCAAGCCGCACCGGGCTGAGACGTTCAAGTTGTCTACCGACCCGCTGTTCGTGGAGAAGGTCGTCGACGTGATCGGCCTGTACCACAACCCGCCGGAGCGGGCCGTGGTGCTGTGCGTGGATGAGAAGTCCCAGGTCCAGGCGCTGGACCGGTCCCAGCCGGTGCTGCCGATGATGCCCGGCATGCCGCAGCGGCGCACCCACGACTACGTGCGGAACGGGATCACCAGCCTGTTCGCCGCGTTCAACACCACCGACGGCACCGTCATCAGCGAACTGCACCGCAAGCATCGCGCGACCGAGTTCAAGAAGTTCCTGACCACGATCGACAAGACCGTCCCGGCCGAGTTGGACGTCCACCTGATCTGCGACAACTACGGCACCCACAAGACCCCCGCGATCCGCGCCTGGCTCGCGAAACATCCCCGCTTCCACCTGCACTTCACCCCAACCGGCTCGTCCTGGATCAACCAGGTGGAACGCTGGTTCGGCTTCCTCACCGACCAGAAGATGAGGTGCCCCGAGCCTTCCGGACAGCGACCCCACTAAGGTTGGGGTCGTCTGAAAGGGAATCGAATTGGCTCGATCGAAGAAAAGCTACTCTCCTGAGTTCCGCGAGGAGGCCGTGAAGTTGGTGA
>Ga0210378_10000130_pt1 | contig 34081 bp, 29 predicted proteins | sample PLM1_60_b1redo_FD_155465 | JGI IMG/M metagenome (GOLD analysis project Ga0210378, IMG submission 155465) | Groundwater sediment microbial communities from an aquifer in East River, Colorado, USA - PLM1_60_b1 redo | ecosystem: Environmental > Terrestrial > Soil > Riparian zone | place: USA: East... | reverse complement strand
AGAGACTTCGCAGGACCAGCGTCTGGGCGATCGTCCACGCCGTCGACGTCGCCACGTACAGGGTGGCGGCGAGCGGGACGAACAGCATCGTCAGCATCGGCGCGTACGGCACGACCCGCATCACCACGCCGAGTCCGCCGGACGGCCGTGCGCCGGTGGGGCGCAACAAGCGGGATGACGCGTACCCGAGCGCCGCGAGCAGCGCGACCAGCCCGGCGAAGACGAGCAGTTGCGGGCCCGATACCGAGAACAGGTGGGCACCGAGCGGTACGCCGAACAGGGTCTGGTGAAGCAGTGCGTTGGCGTGGCCGCCGATCGTGGGGGAGACGAAGAGGCGGTACAGGCCGGCGAAGATCGGGATCTGCACCAGCATCGGCAGGAAGCCGCGGAGCAGCCCGCCGCTCTCGGCGCGGTACAGCTTCTCCAGTTCCTCCTGGAGGCGGCGCTTGTTCCGCTGGTACTTCTCGTTCAGTTCGGCAACGCGCGCCATAAGTTGGCTGCGGCGCAGGTCGGCGCGGTGCTGGGCGTAGGCGGCCGGCACGAGCAACAGCCGCAGCGCGGCCGTGCCGAGGACGATCCCCGTCGCGGCGGCGGCCGTCCCGAACAGGGGTTGGGTGATGCCGGCGAGGCCGGCGACAAGGTGGTAGGCGAGGTTGGCGAGGACGTCGAGCGGATTGGACATGGTTCTCCTCCGGCGGGTGCTGACGGGTCAGGTCGCAGCGGCCGGATAACCAGTGAAGGCCCGGCCGTCAGGCCGGGGAGGGTGCGCGGGGCCGGGGTCGGCCAGGCGCGTCGGGGCAGACCTGCCGCAGGAGTGCGGTGCGGCGGGCCCGGTGCCGGAGCGTCTGGGGCCGGATCACGACCGCCGCCGGTGCGGCGACGACCGTGCTGGCCAGGACCGCGACGATCAGGACGGCGAGGGTGGCGGTGACCGCCGTGGCCACGCCGGGCTGGGCGCCGAGCAGCACCGCGACAGCCAGCAGCAGGCCGGCGAGGCGGAGCGCGGAGATCGGCACGATCCGAGTGTAAGTGGGCCGGCAACCGCGCTGCCCGATGGCCGGATGTCGGCAAGACGCCCTTGCGTGGCTGTTCGATGACAGAATGTAGGGGAATCCAGGCGTCGTCGGACGCTCGACTGGCCCTTCCTCGCGTAGGCCGCACCTGATCGCTGGGGTGACCATGCAGTTATACGTACGGATCGATGGTGGTCACCCCGATACCGTTCGGGCGCTACGCCGATGGCTGGCGGATGAGCCGTCAGTGCGTCGTCACGGACAGCTCGCGACGTTGGAGACAGCAACCGACGGTGACATGGGCATCGTCATCGACGTTCTCACGCTGGTTGTAGGCGCCGGGCTCTCTGCGTCCCAACTTGTGATTGCAATTGCTCAATGGCGCCAGTCTCTGCCGTCTGCCCCAGCCGTGTCGATCGCCCAGAAGAGTCCGGACGGCACCACGTTGACGATCGAAACCTCTGATCCGCAAGCACTTGCAGAGCTGATCAGCGCGCTCGAAGAGCAGTAGCAAATGGCGGAGTTGGTAGATCCTCGCAGCTCACAGGTGGTCCTCATCGGCACTGCCCAGTATCGCCATCTGCCACCGTTGCCCAGCACTCGCCAGAACCTGATCGGTTTGCGCGATGTCTTCACCGACGAGGCTTTGTGGGGCCTGCCACTCGAAAGCTGTCATGTGATGGAGGATGCGAGTGATCCGAGCACGGTCGGTCGCGCCGTGCGGGCGGCTGCGGCTGCGGCAGTGGGCGATGGACTGCTGCTGGTCTATTACGCCGGGCACGGCCTCATCGATCCGCATGACGGCGCGCTAGTCCTCGCCCTGGTAGACAGCGAGAAGGACGTGCCCCACGAAGCAGGCCTGCTATATGACTGGATACGTCGGGCGGTTGCAGCTAGCCCGGCCCGCAGGCGCATCGTAATTCTCGATTGCTGCTACGCGGGACGAGCGAGTTCGGAGCTCTCCGGGAACAACACTGGTACGGACGCGGTCGCCGACCAGGCGGAGATCGATAAAACTTGTCTGCTGGTATCCGCATCACGGAATCGAACCGCTCAGGCTCCGCCAGGCGAGCGCTACACAGCGTTTACTGGCCAGCTTCTTCGAGTACTTCGGGAGGGTTTGGCCGACGGCCCACCGGTTCTCGGTATCGAGGCTATTTGGCGCGAAGTACGCACCTCGTTGCTGGCGAATGGTCACGAGCGGCCAGAGCTAAGAGCACGTAACGGCGGGGGCGATATTCCACTCGTACGTAATGCGGCGAAGCCGCGTCAGCAACTCGCAGGTCGGGTGCTCATGGCAGCGCCACACGTGCGGGACGCGGATCTTCGGCAGGCAGTCGTGTTGATCCTGCGGCATGACCGGCAGCGCGGCGCGGTTGGAGTAAGAGTCAATATGCCGAGCGCGGAGCAGCCGGGCGTGGTGCCGAGCGACTGGTACCCGCTGCTGAACGATCCGGCGGTCCTATTCGACGGCGGGCCAGTTGGACGCGACGGGTTCATAGCGCTCGCACGGCTGCGACCGGACGCGACACCCCCGGTCCGATTCCCGGTGGTGCGCGGGCGGCTGGGTACCGTGGCGATGTCGATGAACCCGGCGTTACTCCGGCCGGTGCTTGCCAGCGCAAGGCTATTTCGCGGCTACCTTGGTTGGGGGCCTGGCCAGTTGGAAAATGAGCTAGACAGCGGTGTATTAGTCCATCCAGCAAGCAGCTCGTTCAGTGCTCCTTTCTCCGCGCGGCCAGATGACCTCTGGGCATCGCTACAGCCGCGAACCTGATAACTGCTAGTAGACGTAGACGAGGAGGAGCGGTGCATGTCTCCATCGGTGAAGACAGCCTGGCCGAGCAGCTCGTTCTCGCTGTACGGAACGAGGAAGAGGTCACGCTTCTGCTCGGCTCGGGTGTCACAGCACAAGCTGTTCCTCGCGTGGATCGGATCCTCGCCCTGGCAGAGCGGTACGCAGCGGGTCGCGGAGACGATGGAGATCTGGCCCGCGCCCTAGCTCAGGCGAGAACCGAACTCAACGCGGAGGCTCTACCGTTCGACGTCTATTGCGCGTACCGCCGCGTGTTTGTCGACTGGGTCTCAGGCGACGGGTTCGACGTTGTCGCTCAACAGGCAGTGCTTGAAGCATACCGCCCATCGGATTGGTCGGTTTCGTTGTTGGCAACGCATGGAATCTGGCAGCGAGTCGAATTGCCACTTGGTGAGAGTGTCGAGAACGATCTCGGATCATGGGACCTCCCGCCTGGAGTACAGGCGATTGGGCAGTTACTCGCTAGGCGCGCAGAGGACTTTGGCAATCGGATTCTCACAACTAACTTTGACCCCCTAGTCGAGGTATCAATCCGGTGCGGAGGAGTGCGCGCGACAAGTGTTCCAATCAATTCCGACGGGTCCGTAGGTGTTCTTGCCGTAGACGCTGCCGTCCGCGTGTTTCATCTCCATGGTTTCTGGCGTCCGACGCTTGAAGAGAATGGCGCGCGGCTACTACACGAGCCCAGTAACCGGATGCGCGCTCAGCCCGAAATGGTACAGGCCATTTCAGATAGGATCACGGGCGATGTCGTGTGCGTCGTAGGGTGCGGTGGTTGGGATGCAATAGTTACGGCTGCCCTGCGCGAGGTAATGCGGAGTCGCCCTGTCCGAGTGCTTTGGGCACTTCACCAGTCTGAGGATCGCGTAGCACGCGATGAAAGCGATCGGCTTCGGCGCACTATAGGTGCTTCACTCGCATGTTATACCGGCATTGACAGTGACAGTCTTTTCGTTCGACTAGCGCGAGGACTGGATGTTCCGCCGATGGAGCGTGTGGCGGATCCGCGGCACAGCGTCCGGCACATCGGCTGGGAGCAGGAACTCATCACCCAGCCGGATACCGCGCCACCGAACAAGGCGAGGTGGTTGCTACGTCACCTCGAACGGCGGTTCGGCTGGGGACTTGGTGGGCCGACAAGTGTCGATGAGCCCGAACTGCTGTTTTGGCCAGTGCGCTTGCGGCAAAGGGCGTCTTTGATTCACGCGGTTCAAGCGATCGCGGCTGGCGCTCTCGCTGCTCGCGGTCTGCGGATGGTGGTCTGCCTCGATGACTTCGGTGTCAACCGACGCGAGGCTGCCAGCGCGCGATTCGAGAGCGACCTGCGGCGTTGGGTAGGCCGTACAGGTCCGGCGGACGCCGTTGAGTTCGTCTCTCTTGAGGACTTCATCGATGGCTATGAGCATGGTGTCGCCTCCACGGCTACGGCAGCGCTGCTCCGTCCGACCCATCCGTGGGCGGTGGCTCGCGCGTTCTACGGCGAGCACAATCCATTGCTGTACAGTGTGTTGGCCGCCCTGAAAGTCGTTCCCAACGTCTCATTGCGCGACCTGGACTCTCACGCCCCGGCTATTGTTCAAGCGCTGCTCAGCAAGGATGCAAACAGGTTGCTTACGCCGGGCACGATCTGGTCGTTCCTCAACCACCTTCTCCAGACGGAGTCGACGATGAAGGTCGTCACGTTAGGTGGTCAGGATGAACGGATGTTCTGGGAACAATGGCGCGCGGTCTTTCAATTTGAGGTCGGTCAATTGTATAACCCATATATCAAGAGTCTATCTAACCAGTCCGGAATGGTCCGATGGTCATCCATCGGGGAGTTGCGAGAGCACCTTGGTCGGGCGCACCGTATGCCAGGTTGGAATGAAGAGGGCGGCTATATCCCTTGGCTCTTCCAAAATGCCCTATTGCTCCCCGCCTATCTGGGTCAGGAGCCGTTGCCCGAGATAGACAACTATCAGCTCGATTCGTGGGCTGCGTTTGCAGCGGCCCTGGAGACCGGTGCGCCCGCGCTCGACCTTCTCGCCATGCGAGCCTCGGATCTTTACCTCGGCAAGCGGGACGCAGGCCATGACTAGCGAAGATTGGTAGCGGCGATGTTGTCGCGGATGGCGCGCAGCCGAGGTAGTGTCGAGGTGTGATCGTGCCGCGTGGCGTTGGGGAGGCCATGGCTGGGTTGGCCGGCTGTATCGGTGTGTGTGAGGCTGCACTAGGCTCTAATCTGACTGCCTACGTCAGTGGAGCTGCATCAGCTTCCGAATTTGCTGCCTGGGCAGATGACGATGGCGTTCGCATGCCGGCCCCAATGCGAGAACGCATCGGGGCTGCGGTGGAGGTAGTCGCGATTTTCGCCGCCAGTAATCAAGTTGGCATGGTCCGTGCCTGGCTTCGGGAGTACGGCGCCGCGGGCGCGAGCTTTACTCCAGCAGGACTAATCAGGGCCGCAACTAGCCATGAGGGTTTTAAACAGGTCTACCAGGCAGCCGCAGACTTTGTAGCGCAGCCGCGGCAAGTACTGACAGAGTCACAAGCCAGGTAGCAGCGCTTCGGTAGGAGCGGGGAACGAGCTCAGGGAGCCATTGAGATATCGACTGGAATGGCCTGTCATGTCGATATATTTGCGGAACGCACGCAGAATCAGCCACCGAGCGATGGGAGCGGGCCCGGCCGTGCGCAGCGTTATCTTTCCGCCGCCACGGCTGTTCTCGACGCAGAGTTCGCCCCGGGCGTTGATCAGTAGGACCGAGTTCGGTGCTTTATGTGTGCTAGTTACGCGGATATCCAGCGGGCACCCGTCGGCAGCTGTCGTGGCGACAAGCTCGTCCAGCGTCCTGAGTACTGTTGCGTCGGGCAGCAGGTTTGACCGATCGGGGCGGGAAGCTTTACCGGCGGGAACCACAACATGCAACACCCATGTAGTGACCCCCATTGAGATAAGAAGCTCTCTCAAATCGACTAGCTGAGTCAGGTCGCTGTTGACTGCGGTGACTACGGTTTGCACGCTACATGATAGGCCGTTGTACACAGCCTCTCGGATTGTTTTGCACGCCTGCTCGTGCGCGCTGGTGCTTAGTGCCAGGTAGCGTCGGTTGATAGGCCGCAGCGAATCATTGTGGTTCGGATCGGCGCAGTCGAGAGAGACGCGAATATGGACGTTGTATTCACGTAGAGTCGGCAGCAGAGCTAGGAAATCGCCGACGCCCGATGTGTCTAGCACCACGGATTTGCTCCGGGCGAGCTCGCGAATCAGCCTCCGGGTCCTATCTGGACGCGATAGAGGCTCACCACCGGTAACTACACCGACGATCGCTGGCGTGGCCGCAGCAGTTCGAATCACATCCGACAGCCATCGCTCGTCCTCGTCCTCGCGGTACGGAACCATTAGATCATCGGCATGACAATACCTGCATTGCAGTGGGCAGTGTGACGTGGCGAAACAGTTTATGACCAGAGGTGCTGTTGGTTCTGGGGATGCGCGGAAATGGCCGACCGCTGAGTGGCCAAAGTGTGTCCGCTGTGGAGTCGGTGGATCAGTGGCGCAAATACCAAGCTCCGCAAGCAGGCGGATGGTTGGGCGATCCCCTTCCTCCGTCCGGGTCCAGTCTCCATTGCTGAGCTGACGGACCAGGGTCGCTTGGTGCTGATCCAGGGCGAAGAATCGATCGCGGCGCGCCACATAGGCGACAGCTCCCCAACGTCTCTCACGACGGACAATTACTCCATTTGCGATCCTTGCGTACGTTATTGCCGGCGGCTGATGTACATCGGATAGTGTCCGCTCGGCCGTTAGCCGAGGCGTGGCCGCGAGAGCGGCTTGCACTAGATGTGGCAGCTTGAGCGTGGTAGCGCCACGGACGATGCGCCACATGCCGCCGAGCGGACGATCCGCGAATGAGCGGATCGGGCTGCGGCCTAGTGTCTGCGGCATGCGGCGGAAGAGCGGGCAGAAGGCACGTCGTTTCCTTAGGTCTGGTGCGACATATAGCCAGGTGTACGGACGTGGCTGGAGGCTGGCTCAGTTGCCGGGTCGCCGAAGCGTACTAACGCGGGTCAAGGCCTGTTGTGGCTTAACGGTTTCGTAACCAGAACCGAAGGACCCCACAGGCTTCGACGGTCAGCCAGCTCTGACCTCGAGGCTTCATAATGGGCGCAGTAGTTCACATCGAGGGAGCATACGCCATGAAAGGGACATTACTCCGCCCCGCTTGACTTCGGACGCCGTACCCTGGGCTGGTCGGATCAGGTGCTGTGGCCGTGCTGGCCCCACAAGCGTCGCGTTGAGTTGAGTGTCAGTGATCGGCCGAGAGCGCAGGCGGGTATGGACACGGTGCCGCCTGCGATACCCCTCGGGAGGACGTATGGACACGCACCAGAGCGAGCCGCCGGTCGACCCTGGCCCGCTGGAGGTTCCGGACGCAGACCGCTGGGAGCAGGAGCAGGCCGCCTACCCCGAGCCGGATCCGGCGACGGAGGAGATCGAGCCCCTACTCGAAGCGCCGCTCGGCGACCGGCTGGACGAGGCGGCGGAGGCGGATGTGCTGGAGCAGCTGATCGATGTCCCGGCCGGAGAGGACGAACCGCAGTAGCGCTACGCGTGCGGGTCGCGCAGGCCGGCTGCGTCGTGCTCCCAGAACGCTGCCGAGTAGACCAGCGTCCCGGTCATCGACGGCTCGTACGCGCGCAGCCGGATCGCCTGGAGGGCAGCGTCGGGGATACGGAGCGACGGCTTACGGAAGCCCTGCTCGCCGCCGGCAGTGAACCCGAAGCGCGCGTAGTAGCCGGGTGAGCCTTACAGGAGCACCACTGGAACGAGCGATCGGCCAGTAGCTCCAGGCCGCGCCGGACCGGCGCAGAGCCGATGCCCTGTCTTTGACACCCAGGCACCGCGGCCAGCGGGCTCAGTACTTGCACGTCGATAAGCCGTCGCGGGGAGTCCAGTAGACCCCGAGTGAACATGACGTGCCCGACGACACGGCTGGCATCTGCGGCGACGAGCGAGAGCCCGTCGCCTGATGTGATCGCCGCCCGCACCGCGTCCACTATGTCGGCCACCACCTTCCTCCCGTGATCCCCGAACGCCCGCACATGCACGTCCCGTACGGCGTCCTGGTCGTCCGGCTGCTCGGCGCGAAGGTCCATGCGCCCGGACGGTAGACGGGCATTCCAGCCGGCGCACCGCCGGGACAGTCACCAGCGCGACCGTTGACGAGCGGGTTACTCCTCTGAGCATGCGGGATCCTTCTGCAGGTAGGTCTCGGGCAAGGGAGTGGAACCAGTGGCTCCTAGGACGAGCGCGAGCTGGAACCGGTTCTCGACGCCGAGCCGGTCCATGAGCGCGCGGAGCGTGTAGACAATCGTCCGGCGGCTGAGTCCGAGGACGGCTGCGGCCTCCTGGTCGCTGTGGCCCTCGGTCAGCAGCGCGACGAGCGTCCGTTCGGGTGGGGACAGCACGATCGGTGGCGCCCCCTTACGGCGCAGATCGCGCCCGTTGGTCCAGAGCCGGTAGACGGCCAGCGCGTCAGCGATCTCGATCGCCCCGGCCTCGAAGTCGACGGGATCGGCCGGGAACAGCGCCACCTGCCCGCGCCCTCCCCATCGGCGATCTAGAAGCCACGCCACGATTCCGCGAGGAAGCGGGCGTCCACGGTGGATTGCGCAGCTGCGCAACGGATCGGGACCGGGCTCTCGGTCATTTCCTGACCCGAAACCGGGTCGTCCGGCGCTCACCCGGCGCTGGACGACCCGGTCTGGTATGCCAAAACGGTAGGGCGATTGGTCTAGACAAGCTTGCATATTGGTCTAGACAATGGCGAGGCTTCCGTCATATCGGCGCACCACCTCCCATGGGGGCCGTGATGAGAAAAGCCACCCGCCGCCGATTAGTACTCGGCGCCGCCACCTTGCTGCTCTGCGTTACCGCCCTCGTCGGTCCGGTCACCGCCGCCCACGCCGCGGGCGAGACGGCGACGTTCGCGAAGGTTTCTGACTGGGGATCCGGTTGGGAAGGCAAGTACACCATCACCAACGGCGGTACGGCGACGATCACGAGCTGGCGGGTCGAGTTCGACCTTCCTAATGGCACCGTCGGCACCTACTGGGACGCGCTCCTGACGTCCAGCGGCACGCACCACGTGTTCACGAACCGGTCCTGGAACGGCACCATCGCCCCCGGGGCCTCGGTCACGTTCGGCTTCCTCGGCACCGGTTCTGGCAGTCCGGCGAACTGCCGCATCAATGGCGCCGACTGCGGTGGCGGCAGCACCACCCAACCCCCGGGAACCCCCGGCGCGCCGACCGTCACCGGCGTCACCACGTCGTCGATCTCGCTCTCCTGGGGTGCCTCGTCGGGCACCGTCACCGGGTACCGCGTCTACGAGGGCACCGACGTCCGGGCCACGGTGACCGCCACATCGGCCACGATCAGCGGCCTTGTCGCCGGCTCCACCCACACGTACACGGTTGCCGCGTACAACGGCGCCGGCGAGTCGCCGAAGTCGGCCGCGGTGACGGCGACCACGAACACCGGCACCGCCGTCCCGGGCACTCCTGGCAACGTGCACGTCACCAGCACCACCAGCTCGTCGATCGCGGTGGCCTGGAACGCGTCCTCGGGCACCGTCACTGGGTACCGCGTCTACGAGGGCAGCACCGTGCGGGCCACGGTGACCGCGACGTCGGCCACGGTCACGGGCCTGCCGGCCTGCGCGTCCCGTACGTACACCGTCGCCGCGTACAACAGCGCCGGCGAGTCGCCGAAGTCGGCGGCGGTCACCGGCACCACCACCGGCTGCCCGGAGAGCCCGCTCCCGCGGCACTTTCTCACCGGGTACTGGCACAACTTCGTCAACCCGGCCGCGGAACTGCGCCTGCGGGACACGCCGGCCGAGTACGACCTGGTCGCGGTGGCCTTCGCCGAGTCGACCAGCACGCCGGGCGCGGTGACGTTCGGCGTCGACCCCGGCCTGTCATCCGCGCTCGGCGGTTACACGAACGCCGACTTCAAGGCCGACGTGCAGACGCTCCATTCGCGCGGGAAGAAGGTCATCATCTCGGTCGGCGGTGAGCTGGGCCGGGTCGCGGTGAGCGACTCCACCTCAGCCACGAACTTCGCCAACAGCGTGCGCGCTGTGATGCAGGAGTTCGGCTTCGACGGCGTCGACATCGACCTGGAGAACGGCCTCAACCCCACCTACATGGGGCAGGCGCTGCGGAACCTGCGAGGCCAGGTCGGCTCGGGCCTGATCATCACGATGGCGCCGCAGACGATCGACATGCAGTCGACGGGCGCCTCGTACTTCCAGCTCGCCCTGAACATCAAGGACATTCTCACGGTCGTCCACACGCAGTACTACAACTCCGGTTCGATGCTCGGCTGTGACCAGGCGCAGGCCTACAGCCAGGGCACGGTGAACTTCCTGACCGCGCTCGCCTGCATCCAGCTGGAGAACGGGCTGCGCCCGGACCAGGTGGCGCTCGGTCTGCCCGCCGGGCCTGGCGCGGCCAACGGTGGCGTGGTTGCGCCGTCCGTGGTGAACAACGCGCTGGACTGCCTCGCCCGTGGCACCAACTGCGGCAGCTTCCGGCCGCCGCACACGTACCCGGAGGTCCGCGGCGCGATGACCTGGTCGATCAACTGGGACGTCAGCAATGGGAACAACTTCGCTCGCACCGTCCGACCGCACCTGAACACCCTTCCCTAGCTCACGGCCCGGCCGGGGTGGTCGCCTCCCCCGGCCGGGCCGTGCCTCACTGACCTCCCCGGAGGACCGCATGAAGCGATCCAGATTGTTGACCGCCTTAGCCGCCGTGGTCCTCGCCGCCAGCGCGCTCGTGGCCGGCTCGGCTCCCGCGCAGGCGGCCAACCTGCTCACCAACCCCGGCTTCGAGGCCGGCTCGCTCTCGGGCTGGTCGTGTTCGGGCGGTTCCGTCGTGACCAGCCCCGTCCGCTCGGGTAGCTTCGCCCTTGCCGGCGCGGCTAGCTTGTCGGACAACGCGCAGTGCACGCAGACCGTGGCGGTGCAGCCGAGCACGGCGTACACGCTGTCGGCGTGGGTGCGCGGCAACTACGTCTACCTCGGGGTCACCGGCGGAGCGTCCACCTGGACGCCTGGCGGGACTAGTTACACCCAGCTGTCCCTCTCGTTCACGACAGCGGCCGGCCAGACGAGCGCCCAGGTGTACCTGCACGGCTGGTACGGCCAGGGCACCTACAACGCCGACGACATCTCGCTCGACGGTCCGGGCGGCGCAGGCCCGCCCGGAGTGCCCGGCAACCCAACCACCGGCGCGATCACGGACTCCTCGATCGCGCTGTCGTGGGGCGCGTCCAGCGGCACCATCACCGGGTACCGGGTGTATGAGGGCACGACGGTGCGGGCGACGGTGACCGGTACGTCGGCGACGATCTCCGGCCTGGCGACCTGCTCGTCGCACACTTACACGGTGGCCGCGTACAACAGCTCCGGCGAATCTGCTCGCAGCGGCTCTGTCACGGCAAGCACCACCGGTTGTACCGGCGGAGTGCCCGGGACGCCCGGCAACCCGTCGCTCGGCACGGTCACGGACTCCTCGATCGCGCTGTCGTGGGGTGCGTCCAGTGGCACGGTGACCGGGTACCGGATGTATGAGGGTACGACGGTGCGGGCGACGGTGACCGGTACGTCGGCGACGATCTCCGGCCTGGCGACCTGCTCGTCGCACACTTACACGGTGGCCGCGTACAACAGCTCCGGCGAGTCGCCCAAGTCAGGCCCCGTCACCGGCAGCACCACCGGCTGCACCAACCCCGGCCTTCCCAAGCACGCGCTCATCGGGTACCTGCACGCCAGCTTCGCCAACGGCTCGGGCTACGTGCGGATGGCCGACGTGCCGGCCGCGTGGGACATCATCAACCTCGCGTTCGGCGAGCCGACGTCGGTGACCTCCGGTGACATCCGGTTCAACCTCTGCCCGGTAGGCGAGTGCCCGAACGTCGAATCCGAGGCGGACTTCATCGCCGCGATCCGCGCGAAGCAGGCCCAGGGCAAGAAGGTGCTCATCTCGATCGGTGGCCAGAACGGTCAGGTGCAGCTGACCACGACCGCCGCGCGTGACCGGTTCGTCAGCTCGGTCGCCGCGATCATCGACAGGTACGGCCTCAACGGGCTCGACATCGACTTCGAGGGCCACTCGCTCTACTTCAACGCCGGTGACACGGACTTCCGGAACCCGACCACGCCGGTGATCGTCAACCTGATCTCGGCGCTGAAGTCACTGAAGGCCCGGTACGGATCCGGGTTCGTGCTGACGATGGCGCCGGAGACGTTCTTCGTCCAGGTCGGCTACCAGTTCTACGGCGGCGCGGGCGGCGGCGACAACCGCACCGGTTCGTACCTGCCGGTGATCCACGCGCTCCGCAACGACTTGACCGTGCTGCACGTCCAGGACTACAACTCCGGTCCGGTCATGGGGCTGGACAACCAGTGGCACCAGATGGGCGGCGCGGAGTTCCACATCGCCATGACCGACATGATCAAGGCCGGCTTCACGGTCGCGAACACGGGCCAGACGTTCCCGGGCCTGCGTGAGGACCAGATCGCGTTCGGCCTGCCGGCGGCCGTCAGCGCCGGCAACGGGTACACCGCGCCTGCGCAGGTGCAGACCGCGGTCAACTGCCTGGCGAGGAACCAGGACTGCGGCGGGTACACGCTGCGCGGCGGCGCGTCACCGGCGTTCCGCGGGCTGATGACGTGGTCGATCAACTGGGATCGCTACTACAACTGGGAGTTCCAGAACAGCCACGAGCCGTTCCTGAACTCCCTGCCGTGAGCCGTGGGCTCTCCTGGCCGCCGCCCAATCTCAGGCGGTCAGGAGCTCCACCCCGGCCACGATCTCGACCGGCTCGTCGGCATCGATCTGCGACCAGGCCACGACCACCGTCCGGCCGTCCCGGGTCCAGGAGGACGCGCGGGTGACCCCGTAGTCGTCGACCAGCGCCACGGCCAGCGGCACGCCGACTCGCATCGCGGGCACCAGATCCAGCTCTGTGGGCGGCCCCCAGCGCTGCGTGAGTGCGGCTATCAGCTGGTCGGTCTGGGCGATGAGGTCGGGCTTCCCGATTGCCAGTACGGCGATGTGGTGTGTCGGCCCGCTCTTGGCACGGCGCCCCTCGGCGTCCTCGTAGATGACGACATCCTGCGGGAACGGTGCGGCGAGCAGGTGTTCGACCGTCGCGACCGGATCGTCTGGATCGGCGAGAAAGCCGCGGACGGTTTCGACGGGCTCCAGCAGCGCCGTCTCGTCGACGGCGTCCTCCGCTGGGCCGTCGCCGTCGTCGGTGGCCTCGCGCAGGCGGGCGTTGACGTCAATGAGCAGGCGTCCGTCGGCGAGCACCGTGCGGCGGGCGAGCTGCCGGATGGCGTCGCGGCCCGCCTCGCCCCGCGCCATCGCGACTGGATCCGCGCGCAGGGTGATCAACGTGCCGTCCCCAGCGGGTCGCGTGTCGACGTCGAGCCCGACCGTGTCCACAGTGGCGAAGGCGGGACGCAGCCAGGTGGCCCAACCGTAGACGGGGTTGTCGCCCGACCACTGGTTCCACTCCTGCCGGACGTGGGTCATGTCGACCCACGCGTTGCGCGCGTCCAATGCCCCGGCGAGGTCGCCGACGAGCGTCGCCACGGCGTCGGGGTTGGTGGCGAGCAGCGCCGCGTACTCACCCTGGGTGTGCAGTTCGAAGCGTCCCGTCGCGCCGATGCCGACCTGCTCGGCGTGGACCGAGAGCCCGAACGGTCCGGTGGGGAAGAGCAGGATCGACGCGTCGCCGAAGCGGTCGTCGTCCTTGCCGAAGATGTTCTTGTTCCGGGACGCCTTGAGCCTGGGTACGAGCCGCTCGGCCAGCGCCGGATCGTCGACGGCGACCACGTTCTTGGCGCTGGACCCGATCGTGAATGTCGCCGTCTCGGCGGGGAACAGCGCATGCACCAGCCGCAGGCAGGCAGCTATCCGCTCTGCGCCGGCAGTCAGCGTCAGCTCGCCGCTGGCCTCCCACTCGGCCCAGATGTCCCAGGCGAGGTCGTCCACGTCCGTCACTAGCAGCCCTTGAAGTCGAAGTCGTTGTCGACGTGCTCCCAGTCAATCCTCTCGAAATCCTCCGCGCGGAGTTGCTGCTTCGCGAACGCCTTGATCTTGTCGAGCGCGTCCTTCTCCGCCATCACGTAGCGGAGCCGGGCGTCCGGTACGGTGCGGAGCTCTTGGAGTTGCCGGTTGAGCTGCGTCATCAGCGCGGTGAGCTTGTCTCGCGCACGCGCGGAAGTTATCGTCACGCGGCCCGTTTTGTCCACCGCTGCGCCGGTGAGGTGCTTGCTGTACCCGCGGGACTTGGCCTCCATAAAGACGTGCTTGCCGTCGACGTTGCGGTAACCGTCGTAGTCGACGTTGTTATAGGAGTACTCCTTGCCACGCTTCACGCCGGAGATCTGCTCCTGATAACGCTTCCAGAGCGCGTCGTAGTCGCCGCGGTTGACGTTGCGCCACGCGCCGGGGCCGTTTCCCTTGCTGCGGGCGGGCGGATCGTCGCAGGGTGGTGGGCTGCGCCTGCCGCCCGCGTCCGGGGCCGGCGGGGTGGCTGACGGCGTGGTGACCTTGGTCTTCGGGAGTGCACTGGCACGTTCGCGCTCGCGGCGGACGTCGTCGAGGAGCGTCTTGATATCGGCGTCGACCAGGGCGCGGGCCACCGCTTGGAAACTGGCGTACACCTGGTGCTGGCGCGGGTTGCGGGAGGGCGCGATGTAGTAGCTGGCCCGGCAGGTCATCGACGTGCGGCCGTTCGGCTTCATCGTCTTGACCGCCGTGCACCTCTTCACGAGCCGGCCGTCCAGCGTCACGTCCACCGTGATCGAGGCGTGTACCGGCCGGTTGACCGCGAGGTACTTCGAGCCGCTGTTCACCTGGTTGGTCAGCGAGATGTTCGCCTGGCAACCGGACGTGTGACATGGCGCGAGGGTGATGGCGCCGCTCAGGCTGAACCGCACCTCGGAGTCGACCGAGTTCCGGAGCTGCCGGAGTCGTTGCTCGAACGTGCGGTAGAAGTCGTCGACCTCCCGCTCAGCAAGGTCGACCAGGTCGAGCTGTCCGGAAGGCAGCGGCGCACGCGTGGGAAGCGTGCCGTACGCCGACGGGGTGAAACCGGGATCCTGGATGGCATCCACGGAGGAGACCCGGAGGATGCGGCGCGGCTCGGCCCGAGTCACGTAGACCGTGAGGTCGTCGACGGTGATCGCCTGCGCGTCGACCTCGTTGATGCGGATCGTCGGGCCAGGCGTGATCTGGGGGAGCGCGGTGGTCTGGTCGCCGGGCTCGGCAAGGAACGGCGCGAGCTCGTCAGCGAGCAGGCCCGGCGCCAGGACCGCGCTCAGGTCGACGCCGAACGTGTCCGGGCGGACCTTCACCCACTGCCGCGCGAATTCGGCCACGCTGCCGGTGGTCGCGCGGCCCTGCCAGTAGTCCTGGCCTGCCTTGACGTAGGTCTGGTCGCTGGTGGCGAGTAGCTCGATCCGCTTGCCTTCGACGGTCAGCGTGGCGAGGGTCGAGCCGGCGTTGGTCACCCGCGCGTCGACGCTGACGAGGTCACCGCCCGAGGTGAGCTGACCGCGGTACCGGACGCCGGGGGAGAAGGCGAGCCGCTCGGCCGCCTCGACGAGCGCGCTCGTAGCGGCAGCGGCTCGCTCGGTCGCAGGGTCCTTGCGCTTGCGTCCGGAGTCACCGCCGAGCGCCGGGAGGAGCGCCGCCGCGCCGACCGCGCAGCACAGGACCAGGACGAGTAACGCGCCCAGCCCGCCGCCGACGATCCACGGGAGCGGGCTCCGCTTCGGCGGGGCGCCCGGATGGGCCGGAACCGGCGGCGCAGGTTGCCACGGCGCGGGCTGCGCCGGGCCGAACGCTGGTGGATACGGCTGGTGCGGGCCGGGCGGTGGCTGCGGCTGGTGCGGCCCGGGCGGCGGTGGCTGCGGCTGGTGCGGGCCGGGCGGCGGCGGTGGCACCCGCGGTGTCCTGCGCGGTTGGTCGTCGCCGGACTGAGCGTTCATGAGCCGGGCCTCCCCGCGGGCAACGGCAATACGAATCAGATGCTAGCGAACTGCGGCTACCTGTGTCTGCCTTATCCGTACGGATCCTCTGTGGTCTGTCGGTCCCGCTGGGTACCCTCAGGAACATGCAGGTCGTGCTGCGTCCGCGGTCTCCCGCGCTGGCGCCGTTCGTCTCCTCGCTCGGGTCCTTCGAGGGGCAGTTCCCGCACGTGCGTGAGCGGGCGCTGCCCACCGGCACGATGCAACTGCTGGTCAACCTCGACGCGGACGTCTTCCACTCCTACGACGCCAGCGGGTCCGGCGGGCAGTGCACGGTGGGCGCCGCCCTGCAGGGCCCGTCCAGCCGGCCCGCGGTGATCGACCCCGCCGAGCAGCGGGCGGTGCTATGGGTCGCGTTCCGGCCGGGTGGCACGTACCCGTTCTTCCCGCCGCCCGCGGACACCCGGGATCTGCTCGTCGGGCTCGACGCGTTGTGGGGCCGCGACGGCGCCGTGCTGCGGGAACGCCTGCTGGCGGCGCCGACTCCACTGCTGAAACTGCGCACGCTGGAGAGCGTCCTGCTGGCGCGGGCGCACCGCCCGCTCGACCCGGATCCGGCCGTCGTGTTCGCGGCCACCGCGTTGCGCCGCGGCCACCCCGTTGCCGAGGTGAGCGACTCGCTGGGCTGGACGACGCGGCGGTTGTCGCGGCGCTTCGCCGACCAGGTGGGGCTGACCCCGAAGCGGTTCGCGCGGGTAGGGCGTTTCCAGCGGCTGATCGCGTCGATCACGGCCGGTCCTGTGGACTGGGCTCAGCGTGCGGTCGAGTGCGGCTACCACGATCAGGCGCACATGATCCACGACTTCCGCGACTTCTCTGGACTGCGGCCCACGCAGTACGCACCCCGCTCACCGGCCGAGCGGAACCACGTGCCGATTTCTACAATCCAGGCGGCGACGGCCGGCCGATGATGGCCGCATGACGATCACGGGACTCTACCCACGCCTGGTGGTGGCCGGTGCCGCCGCAGCCATCGACTTCTACGTCGCCGCGTTCGACGCCGAGGAGACCGAGCGCTACACCGACGACGAAGGCCGCATCGTGCACGCCGCGATCAGGATCGGCGCCTATGCCGTCGCCGTGAAGGACGAGGGCGACGGCGACCCGGCGCCGACGACGCTCGGCGGCTCGCCGGTGATCATGGCGCTTGAGGTCGACGACGCGGTGGGCGCACGGATGGAGCGAGCCGGCGCGACGGTGATCTACCCGATCAGCGACTGGCCCTACGGCCAGCGCGGCGGCCGGCTCGCCGACCCGTTCGGGCACCTCTGGATGATCGCGCAGCCGATCGAGGACCTCTCGCCCGAGGAGATCCAGCGCCGCACGGCCAGCTCCTAAGCCTGGAGAACCTGGTGTTGGTCGCGCAGCCACGTGCGCAGCTCCTCCGCCGGCAGCGGATGGCACACGTGGTACCCCTGGATCGTGTCCGTACCCAGGACCTCCAGCGCGCGCAGCGTCTCCTCGTCCTCGACGCCTTCCGCCGTGACCGAGCAGCCGAGCCGGTGCGCCATGTCGATCGTCGAGCTGATGATGACCGTGTCGGTCGGATCCTGGGCGAGCGCGGCGACGAAGCTGCGGTCGATCTTGATGTCGTCGACCGACAGCAGCTTGAGGTAGGCGAGGCTGGAGTAGCCGGTGCCGAAGTCGTCGAGGGCCAGGCTGACGCCGAACCGGCGTATCCGCCCGAGTACGTCCGCGGCCTCGGCGGCCACCGCCGCGTACTCGGTGACCTCGAGCCGGAGGACGCGGGCGGGCAGGTTCCGGGCGGCGAGCATCGTGCTGACGTCGTCCGGAAGCTGGGTGTCGACGCAGTTCGCCGAGGAGAGGTTGACCGACACGGGCAGGTCGAGGCCGTCGGCGTGCCACTGCGCGCACTGGTCGAGCGCCAGCTGCAGCACGTGGAGGGTCAGCGCGCGGGAGAAGCCGGCCTCCTCGGCGAGGGAGACGAAGTCGCGTGGCGCGATGAGGCCCAGTTCGGGATGGTGCCAGCGGACCAGCGCCTCGACCCGCTGGACGTGACCGCTGCCGGGATCGACGATCGGTTGGTAATGCAGGACGAGCTGGCGTTGCTCGATCGCGGCGAGCAGGGCGGCTTCCAGCCCGAGCTTCACAACGCTGTGCGTCTCCTGCTCGTCGGCGTAGGTGCTATAGCCGGAGGCGGTGCGTTTGGCGTGGTACATGGCGACGTCGGCGCAGCGGAGCAGCCGGTTCGGGTCGGTGCCGTGCTCGGGCGCGATCACGATGCCGATGCTCGCGGAGACGGCGATCGGCACGGTCTCAAAGGTGATGGGTTCACGGATGACCCGCTGGACGGCGCTGGCGACGCGTTCCGGCTCGCCGTCGTCGCGCATGCGGGGGATGAGGACGGCGAACTCGTCGCCGCCGAGCCGGGCGACGAGACGGTGCGGCTCGACGGCCCTGCGCAGCCGAGCCGCGATCTCGGCGAGCAGCCGGTCGCCCGCGTGGTGCCCGAGCGTGTCGTTGACAGCCTTGAACCGGTCGAGGTCGAGCAGGAGCACAGCGGTGTTCGCCGCCGGGGCATCGGTCAGCGCGGCGCTGAGGCGCTCGTACAGGCGTAGCCGGTTGGCCAACCCGGTGAGTTCGTCGGTGCGGGCGTGTTCGTTGAGACGCTGCCGGTGCCGGTGGAATCCGAGCCCGGCCAGCGCCAGCGCGATCAGTCCGGCGACGATCAGCGCTATCGGACCTGGCGCGGCAGGGCCGGTCCAGGCCGACGAGAGCGCTGGTGCGGAGGACGCGACAACCCAGTCGCCGGGGTGTGGTCCGGTGCCGCGCTCGTGCGCCACGCCCTCGTCGTGGCTGGCCAGGCTCTTGTAGGCGATCCGCTGGCCGTCGAGGGAGAGGACGCCGGACGCGTGCGCTTGGTCGCGGAGCCGGGACGCCAGCCGATCGGCGCGCGCGGCGAGCGGGGCGTTGCCGCGCTGCGGTAGCCGGGAGTCACTGATACCGGCTCCGGTCGAGCGGTCGACGATCTGGATGACGTACCCGTCCTCGGACGGCGCGGCCGCCAGCCGGATGCTCTCCAGCGTGATCTCGAAGTGGACGATCGCACGCGCGTTCGTCAGCCCGGGCACGGCAGTGCTCGTGGACATGACCCACTCGCCCGTCTCCGGCGACACGTAGGGGCCGGCCTGGTGCACGTGACCGACCGGCAACGCCAGCGCGGGACCGAGGAACGGGTAGCTCGACCGGTTCCGGGTCAGCCGCTCCGGTGGCACGGTGACCCCGCGAACGACGCGCGCGTTCTCCGATCCGGTGCCGTCGATGAAGCAGGACTTGAGGATGCTGCCCTGGTAGAGCTGCTGGAGGTAAGCCAGTGCGGCGCTGATCCGCCGGTTCAGTTCTGGCTGGCGGAGGCGCTGCTCGCGGGCGCCGGGAGTCGCGTAGTACTCGGTGAAGACGGGGTTCTGCGCGGAGAGAAGGGCGGCGTCCCGGGCCCGGTCGAAGTAGTTCGCCACGATGCCGGCGTGCTCGTCAGCCTCCAGCGTGAGCGCCTGGCCCAGGCTCGACTGCGACCGTTGCGCGATCGAGCCACTGGCTACTCCAGCGACCACCAGCATCCCGCCGACGAGCAGGAGGACCAGCCTCAGGCGCCGCATGTCACCTCCGTCACCGCGCCGCTCATCACCTCGACCAAGGCATACGTCCGACGTCCAAACCAGCTAAAACGCTTAAATCGGAATTCTCGTCAAACTGTTGTCACGATATAGGAGCGTGACCCGGCTTGCCGGCCTGTTCCGTGGTGCGATGACGTGGTCGGGCGGCACGATGGCGCCGCAGGATGGCAGAACGGGGTGCCGATGGGTCCGCTTGACGGGGTGCGGGTGCTGGAGATCGCCAGCCTGGCGCCCGCGCCGTTCGGGTGCATGGTCCTGGCCGACCTCGGTGCCGAGGTGCTGTGCGTGGACCGCGCGGCGGGCGGGGTGCGGCGTGGTCAACCCCTGGGCGCACCGCTCGGGCGTGGCCGCCGCTCGGTCGCGGTCGACCTCAAGCATCCGGACGGGCCGGCGGCCGTGCTGCGGTTGGTCGAGTCGGCTGACGTGCTGGTCGAGGGGTTCCGGCCGGGCGTCACCGAGCGGCTCGGCATCGGCCCGGAAGCGTGCCAGGCCCGCAACCCGCGGCTCGTGTACGCGCGGATGACCGGCTGGGGCCAGGACGGGCCGCTGGCACAGCGGGCCGGCCACGACATCAACTACATCGCGGTGGCCGGTGCGCTGGAACCGATCGGCCGGCCAGGTGAGCCACCGGTGCCGCCGCTCAACCTGGTCGGCGACTTCGGCGGCGGTGGGATGCTGCTGGCGCTCGGCGTCGTGGCTGCGCTGTTCGAGCGGGAACGCTCGGGCGCCGGGCAGGTGGTTGACGTAGCCATGGTGGACGGTGCGGCGCTGCTCACCGGGTTCGTCCACGGGATGCGGGCGGCCGGCATGTGGTCGGACAGGCGGGGGGAGAACCTGCTCGACGGCAGCGCGCCGTTCTACGACACGTACGAGACCGCCGACGGCCGATACGTCGCCGTCGGCGCGATCGAGCCGGCGTTCTACGCGGCGCTGCTCGCCGGGCTCGGGCTCGACGGCGAAGACCTACCTGGGCAGCTCGACCGGGACGGTTGGCCGGCCGTGCGGGCCCGGTTCGCGGCGGTCTTCGCCGGCCGTACGCGCGACGAATGGGCCGCACACTTCGGCGGTACCGACGCGTGCGTGACGCCCGTCCTCGCTCCCGGCGAGGCGCCCGGGCACCCGCACAACACCGCACGCGGGACGTTCTTCACGGCGGACGGCGCAGTCCAGCCGGCGCCCGCACCGCGATTCAGCCGCACGCCCGGCGAAGCGCGACCGGTGGCGCGGATCAGCGACGACGCCGACGCCCCATGGCTTGACTGGGGCCTGACGGCCGGCGAGGTGGCCGGGTTCCGCGCGGCCGGTGCGGTGGGCTAACCCTCCCGGACCGCGAGCTCGGAGGTTCTCGGCCAGGATGCCCTCCCGTCGCTTGCGCTCCACGAGCTCCGCGTGCCGGGCGGCGGTCGGATACCGGAAGTTCGACTCGTGCCGCCGTCGCGGCAGGGACGATGGACCGCGGCGACGATTGGCGGTGTTTCCCTCATGACCCGACCCGTTCCGGCCGCGCCGGAGGACGGCGAGACGAAGAAGGCTGCCCGCCCGGCGTCGTGGGACGTGCTGGCACGGATGAACCCGCTGCGCGGGCGGACGGTGGGCGCGCTCGGCGTGACCGTCATCAGCGTGGTGCTCGTGGCCTTCCTCTGCCTGCGGCTCACCCGGTGGAACGCCACCCAGGCCGGCCGCGTCGTGGTGGCGATGCCGCTGGGCACGGTTTTCCGGACGCTCGCGCTCGTCGTCCTGCCGGCGGTGTTCTTCGCGTTGTTCCTCCTGGGTCCCTGGCTCGCCGGGACGTGGGTCGGGGCGCGCTATGTGGCTGTCCGGCGCGAGCCCGACTCGCCGCACCGGCGCGCGGCGCTGCGGCGCTACGAGGTCGGAGTCCCGATCGCGTCGGCCGTCGTGATCGTCGTGGTCCTGATGGCCCTGGCCATTGGCGGGAACTGGCGTGCGGACCGGCTGACCGGCTACGCCGCCGTCAGCGTGGTGGCGTTCGCCGGCGGCCTCGGCACCGAGTTCGCGCTGGGCGGGTTGCCACGACCGTGGACGGCCGGCGAGTTGTTCCGCACGGTCACCGCGTCGGTGTCGCACCTCATGGGCGCCTTCCTCGGCGTGACGGTGCTGGTCGGCGGGGTCTGGCTCACCACCCAGCCGTTGTTCGCCGATCCGCCCGGCTGGTTGACGTGGGAGTGCATGCGGATCACGATCCCGCCGGACCAGCCCGACGCCTACCGCTACGCCGACCTCACGGCGGGCCGCGGCGGCGAGGACATCCAGGTGTACGTCGTCGGCGAACAGCACGGGCAACTGGTGATCCTGGACGAGCGGGACCGGTTCGTCTACCTCGTCCACGAGGACTGGGTGAAGGCCGACCGCTTCTGCAAGGCGTCCCGCTAGATCGGATCTAGTGGCTGCTGGCCCGCCCTGCTTAGCGTCGCGGCGCGCGGTGCCGAGCGGCAACAGCCTTCAGGGCTTCCTGCTGCCGAGCTGCCGGTGCACCCGCTGGAGCTGGACTATCACCGACCAGGAGACCTCGTCGACTGGGCGGGCACCGTTGACGGTGATCAACTCTTCCCGGCGGGCATAGTAGTCGAGCAACGGCCGCGTGTGGTCCTCGAACACCTGGAGCCGGTGATTGATGACGTCCTCGGTGTCGTCGGCACGGCCGGTTTCCTTGCCCCGCGCGAGTAGCCGCCGGATCAGCTCGTCCCGGCTCACGTCGAGGTAGAGGGCGATCCGTACCGACGCGCCCAGCGTCTTGGCCACGAGATAGGCGGCTTCAGCCTGCTCGACTGTCCGGGGAAAGCCGTCGAGCACGTAGCCGCTGCCCTGGCTCGCCGTGCTGACGGGCTTGCGCAGTAGGTCCATCACGATGCCGTCGGGCACCAGGTCGCCCCGCTTGACGTACGCCTCGATGGCGCGCCCGATCGACGTCCCGTCCGCGACGTGACGCCGGAGCAGGTCACCGCTGGAGATGTGCGTGATGCCGAAGTGCTCCGCGATCCGCACGGCTTGGGTGCCCTTGCCCGAACCTGGCGGGCCGATCAACAGCAACCGCATAGCGCTCCCAACTGCCACGGGACACGTGGGCATCTGACCTTCAGTATGACCGCCGCCGCCGAAGTCAGGCGCGTTGACCTGGACAACCTCGCCCCGGTGGGTGTGGACGTCGAGCAGGTCTCCGATACCTACGACTCTTTGGTGCGTGCCGCGGACGGTGCTTGGCTGACGCCCGTCAGAGGTGTTCGGCGAACCAGTCAGCGGCGCGGTCGGCCACCTCTTCCAGAGCGCCGGGCTCCGGGAAGAGGTGGCTGGCGCCGGGGATCACGTGCAGGTGCGTGCTGGCGGGCAGCAGCTCCGCGGCCTTCTGGTTGAGGCCGATCACGGTGCTGTCCGCGCCGCCGACGATCAGCAACGTGGGTGCCTTCACCTGGGCGAGCGCCGCTCCGGCGAGGTCGGGCCGGCCGCCACGGGAGACCACGGCACGAGCCTCAGCGGGACGTCGTGCGGCAGCGACCAGCGCGGCGGCAGCGCCCGTGCTGGCCCCGAACAGCCCGATCGGCAGCCCGGAAGTCGCCGCTTGCGTGCCCAGCCAGTCGACGATCCCGACCAGCCGCCCGGCGAGCATGCCGATGTCGAACCGGAGTTCCGCCGTCTGCGCGTCGCGCAGATCCTCGGCCGCCGTCAGCAGGTCGGCGAGCACGGTGGCGAAGCCGGCCTCCTGCAGCCGCTCGGCCACCATCCGGTTGCGGGGACTCCGCCGCGAACTGCCGCTGCCGTGCGCGAACAGCACGACGCCGCGTGCCGGATCGGGAATCACCTGATCGGCGGCCAGCACGGCGCCGGCCGCTTCGATCCGCACTGCCCTCTCGTGCCCCATGCCACTGCCTCCCGGTGCCGTAATCCCGCTTAGCTCCGCGCGGAACGGGTAGCTGCCAGGAAGGAGTTTCCGGCAACAACACGGCAGGCACCATGATTGGCCTCCGGCTAGAGCAGATTTCCGAACCTGACTGTGTCGTGATCCGGGCGGAAGGTCTGCTTTCGTTGGGTACCGTCGCCAGCCTGCGGAGATCCCTGCTCAAGGCCCTGCGCGACACGGGACGCGTGGTGGTGGACGTCTCGCGCGTCGAGCTCGTCCGCCCGTACTACGTGCTGGTATTCCCCGCGGTGCAGGCCGCAGCCGGGGGATGGCCGCACGTACGCCTGGCGATCGTGGGCGCTCGCCTCGCGTTCCGGGCCGCCCTGGCCGCCAGCCGCGTCGACGGGTACGTCCCGCTGGTCGCCGGCCTGCAGGAGGCGCGCCGGAAGCTGGACACGCGGCCGCTGCGGGTCAGGCAGGCAAGCCGGTTCGACGACACGCCAGCCGCCCCCGCGAGAAGCAGGTACTTCATCGAGGACATCTGCACGGACTGGGGGCTGCCGGCAAGCCTGCGGGAAGACGCCGTCCTGGTCGGCAACGAACTCGTCTCCAACGCCGTGGAGCACGCTGGCAGCGCCCCAGAGGTGACGCTGAAACTCGGGCCGGAGGGCCTGTGCATCAGCGTCCGGGACAGCTCCGCCTGCCAGCCGGTCCTGCGCGATAGCGACCGGACGCAGCCACGGGGCCGGGGAATCTGGCTAGTACAGGCGCTCGCCGCCGAGTGGGGAGTGCGGGAACATTCGGGCGGGAAGACGGTGTGGGCGCGGCTGCGTACACCGTCATGATCAGGCGGCGCGGCCGAGGGCGTCGAGTGTCGCCCGCCGCAGGTCGGCGAGGCTGACGCCGGCGTCGGTGAGGATCCTGGCGGCCAGGCCATTGCCCTCCCGGATCAGCCCCAGCAGCAGGTGTTCGGTGCCGATGTGGTGGTGATCGAGCCGGATCGCCTCGCGCAACGACAGTTCGAGCACCTTCTTGGCGCGGGGCGTGAACCGCGTGCCGGTACTCCGCCGGCGCCGCAGCAGCCCGCGCCGGGGTGCCGGGGGTGGCGGGTCCAGTGCCCCGGGGCCGAAGGACTCCTCGATCCTCGCCAGTACCTCGTCGGGATCGATCCCGATGGTCCGCAGGGCCTCCGCATCCTCCGGGCTCAGCAGCTTCGGCGGCGCGGCGACCAGGCGCGTGATCTCGGAACGCACCCGTGGCGCGTCTATGCCCGCCCCGTGGAGCACCGTGTACGCGGTGCCGGACTCGTCGGAGAGCAGCGCGAGCAGCAGGTGCTCGGTGCCGATGTGGGGATGGTGTAACTCGTGGGCCTCGACCTGCGCGCGGATGACCACGCCTCGGGCCGCTTCGGTGAACCTCTCGAACATCTAGCCCTCCGGTGGAGTCGACGCCGGCGTGCGTCCGGCGTACCTCTTGTGGACCGCCTGCTTGCTGACTTCCAGCGCGTCGGCGATTTCCTGCCAGGACCAGCCGTGCCGCCTGGCGTTGTCGACCTGGAGCGCCTCCAGCGTCTCCGCCAGCCGGCGCAGTGCCAGCGCGGCGCGGAGACCGACCCTCGCGTCCGGGCCGCTCGCTGCCGCGGCCAGCTCTGTTGCCTCACCCATGAGTGTCAACTTTAGTTGACTAGGTTGGACGTGTCAACTTTTATTGACACCTCTCAGGGGAGGGCTCAGCCGACGGACTTCGGGTGCTTCCTCTTGCCGCCGTCCCCGGGACCATCCGAATCGTCGTCACCGGAGTCGGGGTCGGACGACGGGCTCGGCGTCGCCGAGGGTGACGGGGTGGCCGTCGTGGGCTCCGGCAGAGCGGTCGTAGCCGGAGCGCCCGGCACCGCGGCGGACGGGCGGCCGGACGGGGACCTGACCGGCGCGCTGTTCCCGGTGGCGTCGGGTTGGGATCCCGGCTTCGTCGTTGTGCCCGTGTTCGGCGCTGGACTGTTCGTCGGCGGCGCCGGCGTTTCGTCGGTCATCAGCGCGGCCGAGGCGATGAGGAGCGTCAGGACGAGTGCCAGCATGGCGAGACCGCCGCGGACCAGGTTGCGGGCCCTCCCGGCGCTCGGCGGCGGTACAGGTACGGGTATCTCCGCGGTGCTGTCGGCGCCACCCTGGATCGGCGCCGGGTTGGCGAGTGCCACCGCCGAGCCGTGCACGCCGTCGCGGAGCATCGCCGCGCACACGTCCGCTGACGGGCGTTGGTCGGGATCGTCGTTGGTCATCGCTGCCAGCAACGACGGGAGCGGGGCGGGAAAGCGAGTGGAGATGAGTGGTGGCCGGGACAGGCGCGCGATGGCGGCCTCCATCGCGGAGCCGGGGTACTCCTGCTGGCCGGTGAGGCACTCCAGCAGGACCAGCCCGAGGGAGTAGACGTCCGCCGGTGGCCCGACGTCGTGCCCATTGACCTGTTCGGGCGCCATGTACGCGGCAGTTCCGACGGCGAGGCCGCTGGCGGTGAGGTGCGCGCCGTTCAGCAGCCGGGAGATGCCGAAATCGGCGAGGTACACGCGCTCGCCGTCGTCGAGGATGTTCGACGGTTTCACGTCACGGTGGACGATGTCGTGGCTGTGCACGTAGTCGAGCGCGGCCGCGAGCTGCGCCCCGATGCCGACCACGTGCTGGGGATCGAGCGGACCGTCGGCGAGCCGCTCCCGCAGTGTCCTGCCCTCGACGAGTTGGAGTACCTGGTACGGACGCCCGTTGTCGACGCCCGTGTCGTAGATGGCGACCACGGCCGGGTGCACGAGTGGCGCGAGGAGCCGTGCTTCGTCCTGGAACCGGCATTCGGCTGTCGGGTCGGCGCAGCCCCGGAAGAGTTTCACCGCCACGGGACGCTCGAGCACAGTGTCGACGGCGCGGTAGACGTCCGACGCGCCACCACCGCCCAGGCGTGGTCCCAGCACGTAGCGGCCCCTGGCAATCGTCGCGCCGGCCGATCCATCCGTGATGCTGTCGAGCACGGCTGGTCGCCCCTCTCCCGTCCGACGGTCGTGGGTTTCCGTTCACGGATCTCTATCCCGTCGCTGGGATCTCAAACCGAGCGACTCTTCCCGTCACCTGGGGAGCGGGTCTAGCGTGCCCCCAGCGGGGGCGTGCACGGGTGCCTCCTGCGGTAGAGCCACTCGTCACGGGAGGTCATCGGAAATGCTCGAAACCCACCGTCGGGCACGCGCTGGCGTCTTGGCCGCCGGCACCGCACTCGTCGTCATCGCCGCGTTAGGCGTACCCGCCAACGCCGCGGACGACCGACCGATCAAGAGACCCAAGCCCGTCGCCGGCGCCCACGCAGGCCAAGCCGGGCTGAAGACGTTCGCGCAGCAGGAAGCAGTGGCCCGGATGGCGCCGTACGGCTCCGTCGACCCGGGCGAGTACGGCGACGCGCTCGGCAGCCTGCGCGGCCTACCGTCCAACGGCAGCGCCTGGGCCGAGGTCACCAACCAGCGGTACGACTCCAACGATCCGAACTACCGCGACCCCAACTTCTCCAACTCCGGCGCCGGCTGGGGCGACGTCGCCGGCCGGATCACCGGCCTGGCCGCCGGCAACGGCTGGATGTTCGCCGCCGGGGCCAACGGCGGCGTGTTCCGCAAGCGGGTTGGCTCGAACACCTGGACCCCGATCTCCGACGGCATCCTCGCGCTCTCCTCCGGCGACCTGCTCTACGACGCCAAGGGTGACGTGCTCTGGTACGCCACCGGCGAGGCGAACACCGGCGCCACCTCCTACACCGGAGCCGGCGTCTACCGGCTCGGTAGCGCGTCCACCTCCCGGCTGAACGACAGCAACCGGGTCGGCGGCACGGAGCTGGAGAGCCGCAGTATCAACCAGCTCAAGTTCGACGGCATCGGCAACATCTACGCCGCGACCAGCCGTGGCCTGTGGAAGCACTCGATCGATCCGCGCCGCCGTCTGGAGGCGTGGCGGAACGTGTTCATGCCGAACCCGGCGTCCGACACCGACATCACCAAGCCGTACGACAACATCATCAACGACGTGCTTATCCAGCCCGGTACCCGCGGCCGGGTGGTGCTCGCCAACGCGGCGTGGCGCTCGGGCGCGGCGTACAACGGGTTCTACCTCTCCACCAACGGCGGCACCCCGGGCAGCTTCGGCCGGGTCGCGCTCACCGGCGGCGTCAACGACGCGGACGTCGGCAACGCGGAGTTCGCCACCTCCGGCGACGGCAAGCAGTTCTACATGGTGCTGGAGAGCCCGCAGGGGCTCAACAGCGGCGGTAGCGCGCTGGGCGGCGTCTTCACCTCCCGGCGCGGAGTGACCGGCCCGTGGACCAAGATCGCTGACTCGCCGAAGCTGCTCGCCAGCGGATCGGCGCTGGACAGTTCGTATCTGCCGGGGATCCAGGCCTGGTACAACAACCTCGTCGAGGTCGATCCCACCAACCCGAAGCACGTGTACGTGGGCTTCGAGGAGGTCTACGAGACCGAGAACGGCGGCGCGACCTGGAAGACGATCGGTCCATACTGGAACTTCCCGTTCGACTGCTTCGACCCGGCGGACCCGGCTGGCGGCTGCCCGGCGACAACGCACCCCGACCAGCACTCGATCGCGATCGCCGGCGGTACGGTCTTCATCGGCAATGACGGCGGCGTCTTCTCCCGCCCGCTCCCTCCCACGGCGAGCACGGAGGACGCGCTGGGCCACGCCACCGACTGGCAGAACCACAACGCCACCCTGCGCACCCTGCAGTACTACTCGGTCGGGGCCGGTAGGGACCCCAACGGCAAGGGCTTCGCGGTCGCCGGTGGTCTGCAGGACAACGGCGGTTCGCTGCTGCGGGCCGGCGGCAACAAGCAGGTAAGCCCGTTCGGCGGCGACGGTGGCGACATCATCGTCAACCCGCGGAACGGCTGCGAGATTCTCGACGAGTACGTCTTCCTCGCCCTCTGGCTCACCAGAGCGACGGGACGACGAACGCGATCTTCGACATCACCGTGCCCGACGTGAACGCACGCTTCACCGCGCCGTTCGGCGTCGTCCGGGGATCGAAGAACATCGGTGACGGAGCGAGCGAGCGCTGGGTCGCCGGCGGCAACTCGGTCTGGCACCACGACTACGGCTTCAGCTACACGGCCGCGCAGGCCGAGGCTGACGCCGACAACGGCTGGAAGCCGGCGTACACGCTCGACGCCACCGGCGCCCGGCTCGTCGTCGCCCTCGACGCGGTGGCCGACAAGGCGGCGCCGACGGACAAGAGCAAGGACACCGTCATCGCCGCGTGGTGCGGCCAGACCAACTGCAACAGCGCCGGCTTCACTCGCGGTGTCGCGACCAACTGGGGCGGCGCCTGGCACGAGCTGGACCTGACTGGCCTGCCGAACCGCTTCCCCGACGCGGTCACGTTCGACCCGGGTGATGCCACGAACTCGACGATCTACCTGGGCTTCAACGGGTTCAACCGGCGGTTCATCGAGGGGCCGGGGGCGGGCGTGAAGCACGTCTACCGCGGCAACCTCACCAAGGCCGCCGACGGCACCGTGAGCGTGGCCTGGACCGATCTCTCGGTCGGGTTCCCGGACGTCCCGGTCACCGACATCGTGATCTCCGGCAACAAGCTGATCGTCGGCACCGACCTCGGGGTGATCGTTGCCGACAAGCGCGCCACGCCGGACACGATCCGGTGGCGTCGGGTCGGCTTCAACTCGGGCAGTGCCGCGTCGGCGCTGCCGCTGACCGCCGTCTTCGACCTGCATGTCGGGGCCGACGGGCAGCTCTACGCCGCGACCCACGGTCGCGGCATCTGGAAGACGCCGCTGGGTGTTCTGTAGGCGCGCGGCGGCCCACCGGGGGAACCCGGTGGGCCGCCGGTGCGTCTGAGCGCGGGAGGGAGGTACTGGTCATGGCGCTTCGCCCTGTCGTTCTGGTGGCGGTGCTTCTCGCGGCGCTTTCCGCCTGCTCGACCGACGAAACACGCACACCCGACCGCGCCGTTCCCTCGCCTTCGCCGTCGGCGGCATCGTCGAGCGCGTCACCAAGCCCGAGCCCGACGATGCCGCCCACCACACCGCCTCCCGGTACCGCGAAGCCTGATCCGGAGCCGTCCATGTCCGCCGATCCGAACCCCACCGACCGGCGCGGCGGTGAAGGCCCCGCCGACCGTCCCGGCGACCGTGTCCGCGGGTACCGCGTGCTGGTCGGCACCATCGAGGCCGCCGCGCCGTGCCCGGTGCTCCGCGTCGGCGCCGAGCGGTGGTCACTCGTCGGCGAGCAGGCTCGTGGCCTTGCGGCTGGCGCGCGGTTCGAGATCCGCGGCACCGTGATGAGCCCGCCCCGCGGATGCCACACCACCCGCGCCTTGAAGGTGAGCCGGGCGATCCGTCGCTAGGCTGGCATCGGGAACATCAGCGACCCGGGAGTTCAGTCATGACGTTGGAACGGCCACAGGCACCGGACCCGTACTCGCTGCTGCCGGCGGTGGGCTCGTTCGAGGTCACCAGCGCCGAGGTGCACGACAGCGAGCCGCTGGGCAAGGCGCAGCTCGCCAGCAGCCACGGCGGCGATGACCTCTCCCCGCAGCTGTCCTGGCACGGCTTCCCGCCGGAGACCAGGAGCTTCGTCGTCACGTGCTTCGACCCCGACGCGCCCACCCCGTCCGGCTACTGGCACTGGACGGCCGTCAACCTGCCCGCCTCGGTGACCGAGTTGGCGGCCGGCGCGGGCGCCGAGGGTAACGCGGGCCTGCCGGACGGCGCGTTCCAGTGCCGCAACGACGGCGGGCCGAAGGCGTACGGCGGCGCGGCACCCCCGCCCGGCGACCAGCCGCACCGGTACTACTTCGTGGTCCACGCCGTCGATGTCGATCGGCTCGACGTCGACGACGACGCCAGCCCGACGGTGGTCGCGTTCAACCTCGCCTTCCACACACTCGCCCGCGCCATCGTGGTCGGCACCGTCACCCCCTGACGCGCCCGGCGTGGCGGCGTGGTTATGAGCGCATGGTGGTGGTAAGCCCAGTCCATGCAGACCGCGACGAGGACAACGTGGAGCATGGCGCTGGTCCCACTGCTGCTCACGGCGGCGTGCGGTACCGGCGACCGGGAGGCAGCGGTCGCCGCTGTGGCCCAACGGTTCTCCGCTGCCGTGCAGGACGGTGACGGCAGCGCCGGCTGCGCGCTGCTCGCCGTCGCCACCCGCGCCGAACTCGAAGCGTCCGCGGAGCGGCTGTGCCCGGCAGCGCTGGCCGAGGAGGAACTGCCGGCGCTCGGTGCGATCCGGCGGGTGAGCGTGAACGGCGTCGAAGCGCAGGTCCGTGGCGCCGGCGACACGGTCTTCCTGACCCGCGTCAGTCGCGGGTGGCGCGTGGTGGCTGCCGGATGTGTGCGGCGCGATCCTGCCCCGTACGACTGCGCGGTGAAGGGGAGCTGAGCCCGTGCGGATCGTCTTCACGACCTGCCTGGTCGTCGTGACGGTGGGCCTCGCCTACTTCATCGCGCTCGGGCTGATGCACCGATGACGGCGGGGCGAAGGTTCCTCCGGGAGAACAGCCTGAGCCTGTTCTTCGGTGGGTTGTTCCTGCTCGCGCTGATCGGGCAGGCCCTCGCGGGGCAGGCGGAGTTCAACGACCAGTTGCGGGTCGACGGCCGTCCACCGCTGTCGCTCGGCGCATACCTGGCATCATCCGCCTTCGCCGTGGACGTGGCCGAGAACTGGCAGTCCGAGTACCTGCAGTTCCTGCTCTACATCCTCGCGACGGTCTGGCTCGTCCAGCGTGGATCGTCCGAGTCCAAGGAGCTCGGCAAGGCTGGTATCGAGTCCGACAAGGACCAGCTGATCGGCGTCTACGCGCGACCGAACTCGCCGCGCTGGGCCCGGGTCGGGGGATGGCGCACCAGCCTGTATTCCAACTCTCTCGGCCTGACGATGGGCACGATCTTCCTGCTGTCCTGGCTGGCGCAGTCGATTGCCGGCGTCAGCGCCTACAACGAGCAGCGGATGCGTCAGCTCCTGGACCCCGTGGCGTGGCACTCGTACGTGTTCTCGGCGGACTTCTGGAGCCGCACGCTGCAGAACTGGCAGTCGGAGTTCCTTGCCGTCGCGTCCATGGCAGTCCTCGCCATCTACCTGCGGCAACGTGGATCACCGGAGAGCAAGCCGGTCGGTGCACCGCACACGGCGACCGGCGGCGAGAACTAGGCCCGCCGCCAGTCGCCGGAGAGCTACCAGTAGTGGCGTCGACCCGCGAGCGGCCGGCCCATCGATCCCATGACGAACAGGACCGCGCCGATGACGACGAGAATGATGCCGATCGTCGTGAGGATCGAAATGTCGAGCAGCAAACCAAGTACCACCAGAACGACGCCGAGGATGATCATGTCTGCTCCTGCCGTAGACGTGTGTGCAGACTTCCCCGCGTCGTACCTGCTCAAACCCCACCCGCCCGCGCGTGGACCGCGCCTGGCCTGATACGGCCTGACGATTCTTTGGGTGGGATCGGCGAATCAGTGTCCACAATCCCACCAAACTTCGGTGAGCTGGGACGGCAGCTCGTCCGGCGCCAGGTCGTCTGAGTATTTCTGCTCCGGTGCGTGTGTTGCCCGGCTGGCAGGCTCGTTTCGCGGCGCCCAGGTCGGGCGTCCGGAACGGGGGACTGACGATGAGAACACTGGGCAGGATGCTGGTCGCGTTACCGCTGGTCGCCGCGCTCGTGGGCGTGGCAGCGCCAGCGGCGGTGGCCAAGCCGGTACGCAGCTTCACTTTCACGGCTGAGGCGGGCGCGCACCCGGTGAACGGTCGGAGCGGGCAATGGACGCCGCCGGACGCCGAGGTCGACGTCCACGAGTTTGAGCCGGTTCACGATCACCCGGATCCGCCGGGACTCGGTCAGCTCAGCGCGCTCGATGCCCGGTTTGAGCACCACTGCGGCAGCGCCACCGCACCGGCGCTGCGCGGCGAGATACGGTACCGCGCCTGACTGCGGCGGCCCGGCAGGCCTCGACGCCCGCCGGGCCGCGCGGCGGATTCTGACGGCCTAGCCTCGGCCGCTCGCCTACGCTGCGTTCAGAGAAGTCGTCGAGCCGGCCGGCCGGCGCAGCGGACGTCCCGTCGCCTGGCGTCGCTCAGCCGAACCAGGTCCAGCAGGTGCGCGAGGCGTACCGCACAACCGAGCGGTGAAGTGATTCGTGAAACTCGCACTGATCGTCCGCACCGATCTCGACATGGGACGCGGCAAGATCGCAGCTCAGGTAGCCCACGCGGCGGTCGCTGCCGCGCTGCGTACGCAGGGCACGGCGGACTTCGCCGGCTGGCTCCGGGACGGCCAGCCGAAGGTCGTTCTCAAGGTGACGGGGGAGGAGCGGCTCCGCGAGCTTTGTGCGGCCGCCGCCGCGGCGGGCCTCGCCGTCGAGGTGATCCGCGATGCCGGGCGCACCCAGGTGGCAGCGGGCACGTTGACGTGTGCGGCCATCGGCCCGGGTCAGTCTGATCGGGTGGATTCGGTGGTCGGCGGACTCTCGCTGCTCTGAATCGCGGCCGGTCACGGCGGTACCTGCCGTATGTTGGCGGTATGCCGTCCCGGCGGGAGATCCTCGACCTGGCTGGTCACGAGGTGGTCGTGACCAACCCCGACAAGGTGTACTTCCCACGTACCGGCCACACCAAGATGGACGTCGTCCAGTTCTACCTGGCGGTGGCCGCCGGCGCCCTGCGCGGCGTGGACGGTCGGCCGATGGCGCTCAAGCGGTACGTCAACGGAGCCGAGGGCCAGCCGTTCTTCCAGAAGCGGGCGCCGGAGTCGCGGCCACCGTGGATCGAGACGGTGGAGCTGAAGTACCCGTCCGGCCGCACCGCGCACGAGGTCGTGGTCCGCAACGCCGCCCAGCTGATCTGGGTCGTCAACCTGGGCTGTATCGACCTGAACCCGCATCCGGTCCGGGACGACGACCTCGATCACCCCGACGAGATACGGGTCGATCTGGACCCGATGCCCGGCGTGGCCTGGTCACAGATCCGGGACGTGGCGATGGTGACCAAGGAGGTGCTCGACGACGTCGGGCTGGTCGGGTGGCCAAAGACGTCCGGCTCGCGCGGCTTCCACATCTATGCACGGCTGGAGCGGCGCTGGACGTTCGACGAGGTGCGCCGGTGTGCGGTGGCACTGTCCCGCGAGATCGAGCGTCGGGCGCCCGACCTGGCCACCACCAAGTGGTGGAAGGAGGAGCGGCACGGCGTCTTCATCGACTACAACCAGAACGCCAAGGACCGCACCGTCGCCTCTGTTTACTCGGTCCGCCCCACCCCGGACGCCCGCGTTTCGACGCCGCTGCGCTGGGACGAGGTGCCCGGCTGCGAGCCCTCGGACTTCACGCTGGAGACCGTGCCGGAGCGGTATGCGCAGCTGGGCGACCTGTGGGAGGGGGTGGACGCCGCGGCCGGTTCGCTCGTGCCACTGCTCGAACTCGCCGAGCGGCAGGCGGACGAAGGGTTCACCGATGCGCCATGGCCGCCGCACTACGCCAAACAGCCCGGCGAACCGCCGCGGGTCCAGCCGTCCAAGCGCGCGGACGGCCGCGTGCCCGAGCCGGCGCCCGGCAAGGCCAGCGGCCCGACCGGTCGCCGGCGCACCACCATGCCCCTGATCGAGGTAGCCCGCGCCGC
>Ga0210378_10000128_pt1 | contig 34240 bp, 30 predicted proteins | sample PLM1_60_b1redo_FD_155465 | JGI IMG/M metagenome (GOLD analysis project Ga0210378, IMG submission 155465) | Groundwater sediment microbial communities from an aquifer in East River, Colorado, USA - PLM1_60_b1 redo | ecosystem: Environmental > Terrestrial > Soil > Riparian zone | place: USA: East... | reverse complement strand
CGCGATCTCGATGTCGATCCGCCAGATCCTGAAGGCGCGCCGGATCCTGTGCGTGGTGCCCGATGCGCGCAAGGCCCGGGCGGTACGCGACTGCCTGACCGGCGACGTGGGCCCGCTGCGGCCCGCCTCCGCCCTCCAGCGCCACCCCGCCACGACGGTTTACCTCGATGTAAACTCGTCGGCGCTTCTGGGCCAGACCTGAAGGAGGACCCTTGACCCCTGCCATCACCGATGTCGTCGTCCGCGACATCCGGTTCCCCACCTCCCGCGAGATGGACGGCTCCGACTCGATGAACGTCGGGGACTACTCGGCGACCTACGTCGTCCTGCGCACCGGCGAGCCGGGACTGGAAGGCCACGGGCTCACGTTCACGAACGGCCGGGGCAACGAGCTGACGGTGGGAGCGGCGAAGGCCCTCGCGTGGCACGTGAAGGGCCGGACGCTGGAGTCCATTGCGGGGGACATGCGGACGTTCTTCCGCGCCCTCACCCAGGACCCTCAGCTCCGCTGGCTGGGGCCCGAGAAGGGCATCATCCACATGGCTACCGGCGCCGTCGTCAACGCGGTGTGGGACCTGTGGGCGAAGAAGGAGGGCAAGCCGGTCTGGAAGCTCCTCGTGGACCTGCCGCCCGAGCGCCTGGTCGAGCTGATCGACTTCAGCTACATTACCGACGCGCTCACGCCCGAGGAAGCCCTCGCCATCCTCCGCAAGCAGGCGCCCACCCGGGCGGAGCGCGAGGCGGAGATGCGCCGCGACGGCTACCCGGCCTACACCACCTCCACCGGCTGGCTCGGCTACTCGGACGAGAAGGTGCGGCGCCTCTGCAAGGAGGCGATCGCGCAGGGCTGGACCCACTTCAAGATGAAGGTCGGCCAGGACCTGGCCGGCAACGAGCGCCGGGCCGCTCTCATGAAGGAAGAGCTGGGCCCCTCGCGCACGCTGATGATGGACGCGAACCAGTGCTGGGACGTAGACGAGGCCATCCGGCAGATCAAGGCCCTGGCGCGCTTCGACCCGTGGTGGATCGAGGAGCCCACGAGCCCCGACGACGCGCTCGGACACGCGGCCATCGCCCGGGCCGTCGCGCCCATCCGCGTCGCGACGGGTGAAGCGTGCGCGAACCGCGTGATCTTCAAGCAGCTCCTCCAGGCCCAGGCCATCGGCTTCTGCCAGATCGACAGCTGCCGGGTGGGCGGCGTCAACGAGGTGCTGTCGATCCTGCTCATGGCCGCGAAGTTCGGCGTCCCCGTCTGCCCGCACGCCGGAGGCGTGGGCCTGTGCGAGTACGTGCAGCACCTGGCGCTCTTCAACTACATCGCGATCAGCGGCACGCTGAAGGACCACATCCTGGAGTACGTGGACCACCTCCATGAGCACTTCGTGGATCCGGTGCAGATCAAGAACGCCCGCTACCTCGCGCCCGAGGCGCCGGGCTACAGCATCACGATGAAGCCCGCGTCCCTGGACGAGTACGAGTTCCCGGGGGGCCGGGCATGGCGCGGCTAGAGCCCCGCAATCCCCTCTCCCTCTCAGGGAGAGGGGCAGGGGTGAGGGTCGTGTCGGCCGTCCTCCTCCTCGGTGCGGCCCCCGAGAACCCCCGCATCACTCCCTACTTGCGCCATCAGCTCGACCGGGCCTGGGCGCAGGACGACGCGCGCCGCGAGCGCTTCGCCGCCGTGCGCAGCGAAGCGGAGCTCACCGCGCTCCAAGGCGTGATCCGCGGCAAGATCCTCGACCTCATCGGCGGCCTGCCCGCCGAGCGCACGCCCCTGAACGCGCGCGTCACGGGACAGATCACGGGCGACGGTTACCGCATCGAGAAGGTCGTCTTCGAGAGCCTGCCCGGCTTCCACGTCACCGCGGTCGTCTACGTGCCCACCGGCCCGTCGGGACCGCGGCCGGCTGTCCTTCTCCCCTGCGGTCACTCCCCGGTCGGCAAAGCCCACCCGGGCTACCAGGAGATCGCACTCCGCCTGGTCCGGCGGGGTTACGTCGTCCTCAGCTGGGACCCGGTGGGCCAGGGCGAGCGCAGCCAGTTCTGGGACGCGGCGCGGGGCCGCAGCCGCTACAACCTCGTCTGCGGCGAGCACGCAGTGCTCGGCAACCTGGCCGTTCTCGCCGGGGCGAGCCTGCTGCGGTGGGAGATCTGGGACGGCATGCGGGCCGTCGACTATCTCGTCACGCGGCCCGAGGTTGACAGCAGCCGGATCGCGATCACGGGCAACAGCGGCGGTGGGCTGCAATCGGCGTGGCTGGGCGCCCTCGACCCTCGGATCGCGGTCGTGATCCCCTCTTGCTACGTCACGGCGCTACCCATGCGCATGGCCAACCGCATCTTCGAGGATCCCGATACGGACCCGGAGCAGGATCCGGACCGGCTCGTCTCCGCCGGGATAGACCATGCGGGCCTGCTGCTGCTCGTCCATCCGCGCCCGCTCTTCATCGCCTCCGCGGTGAAGGACTTCGTGCCGATCGAAGGCGCGCGCCGGACGTTCCGCGAGGTGGCGCAGGTGTACCGGCGCTTCGGCCACCCCGACCGCGTGGGGATGGCCGAGGGCTATCACGAGCACCGCTACTCGCTCGAGAACCAGGAGGCGGCCTTCGCCTTCCTCGACCGGTGGAGCGGTCAGCCCGCGCGGGAGGGCCTGGCCGCCGAGAAAACGCTCCCGCCGGAGGAGCTGCGGTGCACTCCCTCGGGGCAGGTGCGCGTCGATCTTCCCGGCCGCTCGCTGATGGACCTGATCCGCGACTACTACCGCGAGCACCGCGGCGCGAAGAGCCTGGACCTGGCCGCCCTGTATCGAAGCGAGGAGCGTCCCGGCATCACGAGCTGGGAGGCCACCGGCCGCGAGCGGACAGGCAACGTGGTCCAGGACCGCTACCGCCTGCAGTACGGGGACGGGCTGGTCCTGCCGCTCGTCCACTTCCATCGCGCGGGCGCGGCGCGCGCCCCGGTGCTGCTCGACCTCTCCTACGAGGGGACGCCGGGGCCCGAGGGCACGGCGGTCGTCGAGCAGCGGCTGGCCGAAGGCTGGGAGGTCGTTTCGTTCGATGCCCGCGGCCTCGGCGAGAACCGCATGCGCTACAAGGCGGTCTCCGTCGACGACCCCGATCTGGCACCGCCAACGGAAGCCGCCGCCTATGCCAGCCCGATCTCGGGCGTCCTCGCCAACCACGTCTACAACGCGCTCCTGACCGGCCGACCGTATTTCCTCGAGCTGATCGAGGACGCCGAGATCGCCGCGCGATTCGCCCGCGAGAGGCTGGGTGCGTCGCGCGTGGCCGTCTCCGGTCGTGGCCCGGCCCGGACGTGGGCCGCGGCGATGGTGCGCGCCGTCCCGGGGATCGAAGCGGGATCCGGCACGGACGCGTCCGCCCTCGACTGGGCGGGGCTGGTGGAAGGCCAGCGAGAGATCTGGCCGATCCACCAGTTGCTGCCCGGCGGCGCCTACGTGCGCTAGGCTAGGGCGTTCTCGCCACCACCGGCAGCACGAGCGCCGACGGCCGGTCCTTGTCCACGTAGATCGTCTGGCGCGCCTTCACCGACCGCGTGGCCGTGGCGATCGGCTCGCCCGTGTTCCGGTTGCGGTCGAAGCGGGGGAAGTTGCTGCTCGAGACGTAGAGGCGGATGCGGTGGCCGGCCTTGAACAGGTTGCTCGTCGCCCACAGGTCGATCGCGTACTTGTAGACCTGGCCCGGTTCGAGCAGCGCCGCCGCCGCCGTCGATTCGCGGTAGCGCCCGCGCACCACGCCGTCGGTGAGGAAGCGCGCGTAGCCGGTCTCGTCGACGTCGGCGAGCACGGCCGTGAAGTCCGTGTCCACCGCCGAAGTCGCGGCGAAGAGCTCCAGCGTGAGCCAGCCCGTCACTTCGACGTCCCGAGCCAGCGGGGGCGTGGAGAAGACCAGGACGTCGGGACGCGATTCCAGGGGCCGCTGGTCGGCGGGGCCGGGAGGCAGGACGTCGCCGCAGCAGAGCCGGCCGCCGAGCGTGGGCGCGGGATCCTCCGGGTCGTAGTCGTAGCTCTGGATGGCCGCGCGGCGCGGCAGCTTCTCGGCCAGGACGCCCTCCAAGGTGCTGGGTCCCGGCTGCAGGTAGTATCGGGTGGCTCGCGCGCGGGCGGGCGGGAACTCGGTCTCGTCGCGCCACGCGTTCTCCCCCATCACGAAGAGTCGCACCGGAGCCTTCGACGCGAAGTCGTTGGCGACGCCCTTCAATGCGTAGTCCATCCAGTCCTGGATGGCCTTCGTCATGTCCAACACCGCTTCGCGGCCGAACGTGACGTCCCCGATCTTCCCTTCCGGTGAGGTCGGGGCGTGCGCCCACGGCCCCAGCAGGAGCCGCTGGCCGTCACGCGCCGCCGGGGTGGCCGCCTTCGCCTTCAGGCCGAGGTAGTTCTCGATCGAGCCGCGCAGGAACAGATCGTGCCAGCCGCCGCCGTGCAGCGCCTTCACCGTCATCCCCGGGTAGTGGTCCGAGACCTTCACCTTCCGCCAGTACTCGTCGCTCGTCTCGTGGCTGATCCAATCTCGGAAGTACGGAGCCAGCTCCGCCGGCGCGGGCAGGTCCAGGAGCGGGTAAGCCGACAGGGGCGAGGCCTCCCGCTCCCAGCCGGGCAGGCGTTGCCGCACGCGGTCCTGGGTCTTGCGACGCAGCGTGTCGAGGGCCAGCCCTGACGACCACGACGTCGAGAACCACTGCATCAGCGCGCCGTGCTGGTACGTCCACCCCTCGTAGTACTCGGACGCGGTGACGTAGGGAAAGATCGCGACCAGGTGCGGGGGACGCGCCGTCGCCGCCAGCATCTGGGTGGCGCCCACGTAGGAGCCGCCCCACATTCCGACTTGCCCGTTGGAGTAGGGCAGCGCCGCCGCCCACTCGACCGCGTCGTAGCCATCGTCCGCCTCGTACCGGAAGGGATAGAACTCGCCCTCCGAGTCGAAGCGGCCGCGCACATCCTGCTTGATCACCGCGTACCCGGCGCCGGCGAGAGCGCGGGCTTCGCCGACGCCGCCTCTCCGGTCGTAAGGCGTGCGCTGGAGCAGGGTGGGGAAACGGCCTTCGGCGTCGGGCCGGTAGACGTCGGCCACCAGCGTGACGCCGTCCCGCGTCTTCATCTTGACGCCGATCTCGACCTTGAGGCCGTCGGGCTCGGCGGGGCTCCACGCTCCGGTGGGCCCGGGCGTGATCGCGAGGGCGAAGGCCCCCGCCCGTACGATGAAACGAACCGCCATTCTCATTCGTACCTCCCGGCGTAGACTCTCTGCGTGGCCCCGGATCATATCGGGAGGCTGGCTCGGCTGCACGCGGAGATGACCGCGTGGCGCCGCGAGCTGCACGCCCACCCGGAGATCGCCTTTCGCGAGCATCGGACGGCGGAGTTCGTGGCCCGGACCCTGGCCGGTTTCGGCCTCGAGGTGCACGCCGGCCTGGCCGGCACGGGGATCGTGGGTACGCTACGCCGCGGCGGAGGGCGCCGGGCGATCGCGTTGAGAGCCGACATGGACGGCCTGCCGATGCAGGAGGCCAACGAGCTTCCCTACCGCTCTCGGTTCCCGGGCGCGATGCACGGTTGCGGGCACGACGGCCATATGGCCATGCTGCTGGGGGCGGCCCGGGAGCTGGCCGAAGGCGGCCGTTTCGACGGCGTCGTGCATTTCGTCTTCCAACCCGCCGAGGAGAACGAGGGGGGCGGGCGGGTCATGGTCGAGGACGGGCTCTTCGAGCGCTTCCCCGTCGAAGCCGTCTTCGGCCTGCATAACTGGCCGGGCCTCCCCGCCGGGCACCTCGGCATCCGGCCCGGGCCGGTGATGGCCGCCTTCGACGTGTTCGAGGTGATCCTGCGCGGCCGCGGGGCCCACGGCGCCATGCCGCATCTCGCCATCGACCCGGTGGTGGCGGCGGCGGAGATGATCTCGGCCTTCCAGACGATCGTGAGCCGCAACGTCTCACCGGTGGAGGCGGCGGTCGTCAGCGTGACCCAGGTCCAGGGCGGAGAGACGTGGAACGTCATCCCCGAGGAAGTGCGGCTGCGGGGGAGCACACGGTACTTCCTCCCCGAGGTGGGCCGGGTCGTGGAGGAGGGTGTGCGGCGCGTTGCCGCGGGCGTGGCCAGGGCCTTCGGCGCGACGGCCGACGTCGACTACCGGCACCGGTATCCCGCCACGGTGAACGACCCGGGGCAGACCGTCATCGCCGCGCGCGCGGCGGCCGAGGTCGTGGGCGCGGACCGGTTCGCCCCCGACCTGCCGCCCAGCCTCGCTTCGGAGGACTTCGCCTTCATGCTGCAGGCGCGGCCGGGGTGCTACGCCTGCGTCGGGAACGGGCCCGCCGACGGCGGGCGCGGCCTCCACAACCCGCACTACGACTTCAACGACGAGATCCTTCCCGTGGGCGCCGCGTACTGGGTGCGCCTCGTAGAGACGATGCTCGCGAGCTAATCCCCTCTCCCTGAAAGGGAGAGGGGTAGGGGTGAGGGTTGGCAATGCCGATTGAGCTCTCCGAAGCCACACAGGTCCTCAGCCGTACCCCCGCGACGCTGCGCGCACTGCTCGCCGGCCTCGATGATGACTGGCTCGCCGCCGACGAGGGGCCCGACACGTTCAGTCCGCGCGACGTCGTCGGCCACCTCATCTATGGTGAAGAGACGGACTGGATGCCTCGCCTGCGCATCATCCTCGAGCACGGTCCGAGCCGCCCCTTCACGCCCTTCGACCGCTTCGGCTTCAAGGAGAAGTACGGCCACATGGCGATCGACGGGTTGCTCGGCCGCTTCGCGGAGCTGCGCGAGGAGAACCTTCGCCAGCTCCGGGCACTCGCGCTCACTCCCACCCAGCTGGCGCTTCCGGGTACCCACCCCGAGCTCGGCCCCGTCACGCTGTCGCAGCTGCTGGCCACCTGGGTGGGGCACGACCTGAACCACGTGGGGCAGGTCGTGCGCGTCATGGCCCACCGGTACCGGGATGCGGTCGGCCCCTGGCGCGCCTACCTGAGGATCTTGCAGTAGATCGTCCGGAACGGGGTTCAGGAGCCGGCGATTATCTCGTTGAGACCCTCGACCACACGATCCAGCTCTTCTTCGGAAGCCCGCGCGATCCGGCGGCCCATGCGCTCGATCGACAGCGTCCGGATCTGGCTGATCTTGATCCAGGACCGCTTGGGCAGACCCCCGGCCTTGCTCTCCAGCGTGAGGGGGAAGCCCGCTCTCGGTTCCTGGCTCGTCAACGCGACGCCGATGACCGTCCCGGAGCGCTCATTGAAGATGTCATGGCTCAGCACCAGTACCGGCCGCAGGCCGGCCTGCTCGCTGCCGCGCACGGGGTTGAGGTCCGCCCAACGGATCTCGCCCCTCAGTATTCGGGCCATATCTCGGTGCCGCCGGCGAGGCCCTCTTCGGCCAGAGCCTTCTCCTCCTTGGGATCCAGCTTCGCGCATTCGCGGGCGAGGCGGGTCCGGGCGAGCCTGGCTAGTTTCTCGGCCACGGCGTTTTCGATGGCTTGGCTCCGGTTCGTGAAACGCCTCTTTGCAACCAGGTGGTCGAGGGTCTCTACGAGGTCGGCGTCCAGGGTTATCGCTAGCTTCGTCTTCCGCATGCCCTCCACCTCAGTATGATAGATTATCATACCTCACGCGAGGTTGGGCATGACACGCAGGGTCTGGACGTTCTGGTACGGGTCGTACATGAACCCCGCCGTCCTGGCCGTCTGGTACCTCGAGAGACTCGAAGGCTTCGTATGCCGATGAAGCGCCGCGACTTCGTGAAGGCGGGGGCGGCCCTCGCCGCCGTGCCTCAATTGAAGGGAGACATCCCGGGACCCCGGCCGGCGGACCGGCTCGACCAGGGCCCGTTCACGATCGAACAGGACCAGGGCTGGTACACGATCGAGGCCACGACACCCGCGCCCGGCCCGGTGCGGAACTTCGGCCTTGGCCTCGTCGGCTACACGTGGGAGGAGAACGGCCCCGCCCTTGCCGTGCGCCGCGGCGAGACGACGTTGGCGCAGGCGGTGGAGGCGCTGGCCGCCCTCCCCTTCGTGGACGTGCTCTACATCCGTGGCGATTGGCGCGACGTTCAGAGCCAGCCGGGACGGCTCGACCTCCAGCCCGTCTGGGACCTCACGCTCGACGCCGCCCGCCGCCACGGCCAGCGCGTCGGTTTTCGCGTCCAGCTGTCGAACCCCGAGATCCAGCCCGCGCGGCTGGCCATCCCCGACTTCCTCAAGGAGAAGGTGCCGCTCGTGACCATCGGCGCATCACCTCGGCGGCCGGGAAGGCAGTTCGTCGAGCCCCGCTACGACCACCCCGAGTTCCTGCGCGCCTTCCGCGAGCTGAACGAGCTGCTCGCCGCGCGCTTCGATGGCGACCCGCTCGTCGAGTTCGTGGACCTCATGATGTACGGCTTCTGGGGCGAGGGTCACACGTCGGACCTGCCGAGCCCGTTCCCCGACCCGGCGCGGGCCGAGCGGACGTTCCTGGACATGACCAGACTCCAGATCGAGATGTGGAAGAAAACGCCGCTCGCCGTCAACACGCAGCCCGACATCAGCCGCGTCGGCAACGACGCCGTGCGGAGTCTCGCGGTGCGGAGCGGCTGCTGGCTGCGCTCGGACAGCGTCATCCTCGACGAGCCGATCCAGATCGATCAGCTCGCGAACCGCCCGCCGTGGCTGGCGGCCGTGATGGAAGACGGCTACTTCCGGCACTACGACCCGGCCGCCCGGAACTACGCCGTGGACGCCGCGGGGGTGACCGTCATCGACAAGACGATGCTGCACGCCCTCGACGTCGGCGCCAACTACTGGTCCCTGTGGACGGAGGCGGGCAACCTCGCCCGCTACCGCGAAGGCCATCCCGACGCGTTCCGTACGCTGCAGTCCCGGCTCGGCTGGCGGGTGCGGCCGGCGTGGGTCTGGCAGCGCAAGCGGACGGGCGCCGCCGAGCTGGTGGTGGCCTTCGCCAACGACGGTGTCGCCGGTGTGCCCGGGACGCTGCGCGTCGTCGTCGAGACGTCCGACGGGAAGGTGCGCGTGGGCGGGAGCCTCGACGCGGGGCAGCCCCATGCCGGTCGCTTGCGGCAAGCCTCCTTCATCCTTCCCCGGGAGCTCGAAGGCGGCACCGTGACGATGCGGGCCGAGATCGAGGTCAAGGGGGTGCGCCGGCCGGCGCGCTGGGCATGCGCGCAGCCCGTCAACGCCGACGGGTCCTTGAGCCTGAAGCTGAAGGCCCGTGACGACCCGAGCTGGCGGAAGGGGATCTAGCAACAGCTGCGAGCGGAGCGGGATTCACTCCCGCGTAGCGAGCGGGGGTTCAAGGGGGCGCGCCGCGAGCGCCCCCTTGCTCAATGACGAGCGGAGCGGGATTCACTCCCGCGTAGCGAGCGGGGATTCGAGGGGGCGCGCCGCGAGCGCCCCCTTGCTCACTAAAGCACCTCGCGTTGCAGCTCGGGGAAGACCTTCGAGACCTTGCCCAGCAGGTAATCGCCGTAGGTCCCGTCGAAGGCATGGATGTTCGCCCCGTCCCAGCGGGCCGCCCGGTCCTTCGCCGCCGCGGACCCGGCCAGGCCCGCGATCGGACGCACCCGCGCCTCGAAGTGAGGGTCGAAGAAGAAGGGCATCGACAGGCGATCGCGCCCCGACGTGTTGAGGGCGACGCGGTGCGGAGTGGAGAGGTAGAGCCCGCCGGTCATGCGGTCGAGCATGTCGCCGATGTTGCAGACGAAGAACTGGGGCACGGGCGGCGCCTCGACCCAGCCCTCGCGGGTCTTCACCTGCAGGCCGCCCACGTCGTCCTGCCAGAGGAGGGTCAGAAGGCCGTAGTCGGAGTGCTCGCCTACGCCCCACTGCACGTCCTGGCCCACGGGCGCGGGGCGTGAGGGGTAGTTGAAGATGCGAAAGAGGATCAGCGGGTCCGCGGTGTAGCGGTCGGCGAAGTAGGCCGCATCGAGACCCAGGCTGAGGGCGATGCCTTCCATGAGAGTGTGCCCGAGGCGGGTGAGCGCGTCGAGGTAGGCCAGCACCGCCTCGCGAAACCCGGGCAGGCTCGGGAAAAGGTTGCGGCCGTGGAGGGGCGTGCGGGCCCGCACCAGCGGGTGGTCGTCGGGCAGCTCCGAGCCCAGGTAGAGGCCTTCCTTCCAGTCGGGCCGGCCCGAGGTCAGCTCGCCTCCGGCGGGAAAGTAGCCGCGCCAGGCCCGCCCACCCAGAGACATGCGCCCGCGCATCTTCGTGGCCTGGTCGAGGGCGAAGAAGTGGCGGCTCGCGGCCACCAGGCGATCGCAGATCGTCGGGTCCACGCCGTGGCCGGTTACGTAGAAGAAGCCCTGGTCGCGGCACGCCTGGCCGATCTCCGCCGCCACCGCCGCCCGGGCCGGCGTCCCGGCCACGAGGGCCGACACGTCGATGACGGGGACGGCGGTCACTTCACCACGACGATGCATGTCTGCCCCGAGTCGCCCGATCATCTCACGCCGGCAGGGTAGAGTATCGTCCCGACATGGACGAGCCGAAGAGGCAGCTGGTCCGGGGCCTGACCGCGACCGACACGACCGCCCTCGTGGTGGGCACGGTCATCGGGTCCGGCGTGTTCCTGAAGACGGCGGTGATGACCCAGGACCTGGGGGCCCCCGTGCTGGTGCTGGCGGCGTGGGTGGCCGCCGGCCTGCTGTCGCTGGCGGGAGCGCTGACCTACGCGGAGCTCGGGGCGATGCTCCCCGCGGCCGGCGGCGAGTACGTGTACTTGAAGAAGTCCTACGGCGAGACGGCAGCCTTCCTCTTCGGATGGCAGCGCTTCATCGTGGCGGGGAGCGCCTCCATCGCCAGCCTGGGCTCGGGGTTCGCGATCTTCCTGGCCGCCTTCCTGCCCCTGAACGCGGTCTGGGTTCGCCGCGAGCTGTCCCTGCTGGGCCAGACCATCGACTGGCAGTTCGGGCCGAGGCAGCTCGTTGCGGTGGGCGCCATCCTGTTCCTCTCGATCTTGAACTGCCTGGCGGTGGCCTTCGGCGGGAAGGTCCAGTCGGCTCTCACCGTGCTGAAGATCGGTGGCATCGCCTTCGTGGTGCTCGGCATCTTCCTCTTCTCCGGCTCGGCGGACTGGTCCCACCTGCGGGCGCCGGCGGGGACCGCGGCCTGGAGCGGTTGGGCCGCCTTCGGGACCGCGATGCTGGCGGCGCTCTGGGCCTACGACGGCTGGAACAACATGCCCATGGCGGCGGGCGAGGTGCAGAACCCGGGCCGCAGCATTCCCCGCGCCCTCATCGGCGGGATGCTCGTGGTGATGGCGATCTACTGCCTGGCCAACCTCGCCTACTTCTACGCCCTGCCCGTGGCCGAGGTGGTGACGAGCAACTCCACGCGGCACCGAGCCGCCCTCCCGGTGGCCTCGAAGGCCGCGAGCACCTTCCTGGGCGAGTACGGCGGCAAGCTGGTGGCGGTGGCCTTCGTGGTCTCGGCCTTCGGCGCCTTGAACGGGTCCATCCTCTCGAACGCCCGCGTGCCCTATGCCATGGCCCGGGACCGCCTCTTCTTCGCGAAGATGGCGGACCTGAGCGAGCGCACTCGTGTGCCCGTGTGGGCGCTCGGGGTCCAGGCCGTGTGGTCGAGTGTGCTGGCCGTTTCGGGCACGTTCGACCAGCTCACCGACAGCCTGCTCTTTGCGTCCTGGATCTTCTACGGCCTCGTCACATCGTCGGTCTTCATCCTCCGGCGTAAACTGCCCGAGGTGGCGCGGCCCTACCGGACCTTCGGCTATCCGGTGGTTCCGGCGGTCTTCGTCCTGGTGTCCGCCTGGCTGGTCGTGAACACCCTGATCGAGAAACGCGTCGAGTCGGTGACGGGGCTCGTCCTGATCCTGGCCGGGCTCCCCCTCTTCTACTGGTTCAGGTCCACCCGGCGGGACTGAAGGCCCAGGGATCCTCCACCGCGTTGCACCCGCGAGCGGCGCTGGCGCATGATTGCGGCGTGCGCATCCACCATGTCGCGCTGCGCGTCGCCGATTGCTCCCGGTCGGCCGACTTCTACTCGGGCCTGCTCGGCCTTCCGGAGCTGCGCCGCTTCGCCGCCGACGGCGGCCCGCGGGCGGTCTGGGTCCGCGCGGGCGACGCCGTCCTCATGCTGGAGCGCACGCTGAAAGGGACGGGTGTGGAGACGGGGTCCGGCCACGTCCTCGTCTTCGCGGTGAACGATCTCTCGGCCTGGGAAGCGCGGCTCCAGGAGGCGGGGATTCCCGTCGACGATCGCACGGCCTACACCCTCTACGTCCGCGATCCCGACGGCCACCGCGTCGGCCTCTCGGTGTACCGCTTCGATACCGCGGGCGCCTGAGGCCGCGCTTCCTCCGGTGTCGTCGCTCCTGGGACACCGACGTCCCACAAGCGAACACCCCCGAGCTTGCCGCCGACGCGGCCCGATGGCCAAGGTGTTCAGGCGCCGTTAGTTGGCCGGCCGAGGCCACCTGGCATGGGCTTTGGGATAGAAGGGTCCCGTGGACATCGCTCGCCCGGCTATCATCGCGCGCCAGAAGCGCACCCGTCGGATCGCGTACGGCGCGGCGTCCCTCGTGGCCGTTCTTCTCATCACCCTCGGCCTGTCCCGGCTGAAGCCGGCGGCCCCGAGCGTCGACCGCGGCACCCTCGTCATCGACACGGTCAAGCGCGGGGGCATGCTGCGCCAGGTTCGGGGCCTGGGCACGCTCGTGCCGGAGGATTTTCGCTGGATCCCCGCCGCCACCGACGGGCGCGTGGAGCGGATCGTCGTCCTGCCCGGGAGCATCGTCACCGCCGACACGATCATCCTCGAGCTGAGCAACCCGGAGCTGGAGATGCAGGCGCTCGACGCCGAGTCGCAGCTTCGCGCCTCCGAGGCGGCCTACACCGAGCTGAAGGTGCGGCTGGAGAGCCAGCACCTCGACCAGGAGGCGGCGGCCGCGAGCGTGCAGGCCGACTTTGCCCAGGCGCGGATGCGGGCCGACACCGACGAGGAGCTGGCGCAGCAGGGTCTCGTGGCCGACTTGAACCGGAAGCTCTCGAAGGTGACCGCGGACCAGCTCGAGAACCGCCACCGGATCGAGCAGAAGCGGCTGGCCATCGCCGGCGGCTCGATCAAGGCCCAGCTCGCCGGGATGCGGGCCCAGGTGGACCAGAAGCGCGTCCTCGCCCGCCTGCGCCGCAGCCAGGTCCAGGCCCAGGCCGTTCGGGCCGGCATCGGCGGCATGCTGCAGCAGGTCCCGGTGGAAGTGGGCCAGCGCGTCAGCCCGGGCACGATCCTAGCCAAGGTCGCAGAGCAGAACCGATTGAAGGCGGTGATCCGCGTGGCGGAGACGCAGGCCAAGGACATCCAGGTGGGACAGCCGGCCAGCATCGACACGCGCAACGGCATCGTCGAGGGGCGCGTCTCCCGCGTCGATCCCGCCTCGCAGAACGGCACCGTCACCGTCGACGTGGCTCTGACCGGAGAGCTGCCCAAGGGCGCGCGGCCCGACCTCAGCGTCGACGGCACCGTCGAGCTGGAGCGGCTCGAGAACATCCTCTATGTGGGCCGGCCGGCCCAGGGCGGCCAGGGGCCGGGACCGGTCGGGCTCTTCAAGCTCGAAGAGGAAGGAAGCACGGCGACGCGGGTGACGGTCCGCCTCGGCCGCGCCTCCGTGAGCACGGTGGAGGTCGTCGATGGGCTCAAGGAGGGCGACCAGGTGGTCCTCTCCGATACCTCCGCCTACGACGCCGTCGACCGCATCCGCCTGAACTAGGAGGAAGTCTTGAGCACAACCCCGACCATGCCGCTGATCCGCCTGGAGAACCTGAGCAAGGTCTTCTACACGGACGAGGTGGAGACCCACGCGCTGGCCGGGATCCACCTCGAGATCCAGAAGGGCGACTACATCGCGATTGCCGGGCCGTCGGGCTGCGGCAAGTCGACACTGCTGTCGATCCTGGGTCTGCTCGACTCCCCCACCGACGGCCTCTACCAGCTCAACGGCATCGCGGTCCAGGAGCTCGACCTCGGCCAGCGGGCCCGCATCCGGAACCGGGAGATCGGCTTCATCTTCCAGAGCTTCAACCTCATCGGCGACCTCACCGTCTTCGAGAACGTCGAGCTGCCCCTGACCTACCGCGGGATGCGGGCCGCCGAGCGCCGCGAGCGTTCGCAGAAGGCGCTGGAGCGCGTCGGGATGGGGCACCGGGCGAAGCACCTGCCGAGCCAGCTCTCCGGCGGTCAGCAACAGCGAGTCGCCGTGGCCCGCGCGCTCGTGGGCGAGCCGTCGATCCTGCTCGCCGACGAGCCCACCGGGAACCTCGACTCCCGCAACGGTGACGCGGTCATGGAGCTGCTCCGCGACCTGCATCGCAACGGCTCGACGATCTGCATGGTGACCCACGACCCGCGCTTCGCCCGCCACGCCGACCGCACCGTCCACCTCTTCGACGGCCGGGTGGTGGACGAGAACGTCGAGGCGACGGCCGGAGCCGGAGTGGCCTGAGGCGAGGGCCCGAAGCCCGGTCCGCGCGCCCGTGAGCGACTTCCTCACCGATCTGCGGTTCGCGGCCCGGATGGCGCGGAGGAGCCCGGTCCTCACCGCCGCCGTCGTCCTCTCGCTCGGCCTCGCCATCGGCGGCAACACGGCCGTCTTCAGTGCGGTCCAGGCGGTGCTGCTGCGCCCGCTCCCCTTCCGCGACCCGGACCGCCTCGTGTGGGTCTGGGAGAAGAACCCGCACGACGACCGGCCGCGCAACCAGGTCTCCTGGGCGAGCTTCGCCGCGGTGCGCGAGGAAAGCGGCGTCTTCGAGGACATCGGCGCCTCGAGCGACCTCATCTGCAATCTCGCCGGCGAGCAGCCGCCGGAAACGGTCATCGGCTACCGCTTCTCGGCCAACTTCTTCCGCGTCCTCGGCACCGAGCCCCTCCTCGGGCGCACGTTCCTGCCCGGTGAGGACGTCGCCGGGCACGACGGTGTCGTCGTGCTGAGCCACGCGCTCTGGCAGCGGCGCTTCGCCGGCGATCCCTCCGTGGTGGGCCGGACGCTGAGGGTCAACGGCGAGGCGCACACGGTGATCGGCGTGATGCCGGCCGCGTTCCAGCATCCCCCCTTCGTGCAGATCTGGAAGCCCCTCGTCCTCGATCCCCGACAGACCGAGGACCCGAGCGCGCGCTTCCTCCGGGTCGTGGGCCGGTTGCGGCCCGGCGTCAGCGTCGAGGAAGCCGGAGCCGCGGTGCAGGCCGTGCAGGCGCGCCTGGGCGGCCGTTACCCCGACAGCCATCGCGGTTGGGGGTCGCTGGTGGCGCCGATCCGCTCTCGTTACACCGACGATATCCGGCCCGCCCTGGTGACGCTGATGGGCGCGATGTTCTTCGTGTTCCTGATCGCGTGCGCCAACGTGGGCCACCTGCTGCTTGCCCGCACCGCGGCGCGGCACCGCGAGGTGGCCATCCGGGCCGCGATGGGCGCCGGGCGCGGGCGGCTCTTCCGGCAGTTCCTGACGGAGAGCGCTCTGCTCGCCCTCCTCGGCGGGGGCGTGGGCCTCTTGCTCGCCTGGTGGGGCGTGGACCTGCTCCTCGGGTTGTTCCCCACGGGCATCGCCAACGTCGCGATTCCGCCGCGCATGGATCAGATCCGGCTCGACGGCGTGGTGCTCACGTTCACGCTGGCGGTTTCGCTTGTCGCCGGGCTGGCGGCGGGCTTCGTGCCCGCCCGCGAGGCGTCCCGCCTGGATCTGAACGAGACGCTGAAGGAGGCCGGCCGCGGCGGATCGGCGACGCCCCGGAGCCGCCGCTTCCAATCCGCGCTCGTCGTGACCGAGGTGGCTTCGGCCCTGGTCCTCGTCGCCGGGGCGCTCCTGATGGTGCGCAGCTTCCTGCACCTGCAGGAAGGCAATCTGGGCTTCGATCCCGATCACGTCCTCACGTTGCGCATGAGCCTGCCCGACTACCGTTATTCCGTTCCCGCGCGGCGCGCGGCGTTCATCGAAGAGGTGCTGGCCGCGGTTCGCGGCGTCCCGGGGGTGGAAGGCGCCGCCGAGACGACGTTCCTGCCCCTCAGCGGTTGGAGCAGCGGCCGGACCTTCGCCGTCGCCGGCCGCGTGGCGCCGCCGCGGGGCCAGGAGCCGGACGCGCAATTCCAGTGCGTGAGCGAGGACTACTTCCACGTCATGCGCATCGCCTTGCGGAAGGGCCGCGGGTTCACCGCCGCGGACGGCAGTGGGGCGCCCCTGGTCGCCGTCGTCAACGAGACGATGGCCCGCCGCTTCTTCCCGGGCGAGGACCCCCTGGGCCAGAGGGTGGACTTCCGGCTCCGCCCCGCGAGCGCGACCGACACGGGGCCGGCGTGGCGGGAGATCGTGGGCGTGGTTGGCGACGTCCGCCACCAAGGACTGGCCCAGGAGCCGAGGCCGGAGATCTATCTGCCCTACCCGCAGGAACCGGTGAGCCTCGTCGCCCTGGCCGTGCGCACCGGCCCTCCGCCCGAGGCGATGGCGGCCGTGGTCAAGGCCGCCGTGTGGACGATCGACCCGGAGCAGCCGGTGGTCGGGGTGATGGGCCTCGATCGCCTCGCCTCGGAGTCGGTCGCGCTGCGGAGGTTGAGCACGGTGGTGCTGGCCACCTTCGCCGGGATCGCCCTCGCCCTCGCCGCCGTCGGCCTGTACGGCGTGATCTCCTTCTCGGTGGCGAGGCGGACCCGGGAGATCGGCGTGCGCATGGCCCTGGGCGCACGTCGGCAGCAGATCCTGGCGATGGTGCTGCGTCAGGGCCTGGCGGTCACGCTCGCCGGGGTGGCGGTCGGCGTCGCGGCCGCCCTCGCCCTCACCCGAGTCATGGGCAGCCTTCTCTACGGCGTCAGCCCGACGGATGCGACGAGCCTTGGCGCCGTGGTGGCGCTGCTCGTCACGGTGGCGCTCGCCGCCAGCTACGCCCCCGCCCGGCGTGCGACCCGCGTCGACCCCGCGGTCGCGCTCCGGGGCGAGTAGTAGCCCCATGGAATCGCTGCTACGGGACTTACGCCATGCGGCCCGGTCGCTCTTGCGCAGCCGCGCGCTCACCGTCACCGCCGTCCTGACCCTGGGGCTGGCCCTGGGCGCGAACACCGCCCTCTTCAGTCTCGTCAACGCGATCCTGCTCCGGCCCCTGCCGGGAATCGCTGATCCGGCGCGCCTGGTGAACGTCCACCGGAGCGCGGCCGACGGCACCAGCCTCCACAGCGTCTCCCATCCCGACTATCGCGACCTCGGCGAGCGCGGCCGCCGCTTCGCCGAGCTCGCGGCATTCAACGGACGCGGTACGAGCTTCGGCACCGGCGGCGCGCCGGAGGTCGTGGGCACCCAGCTCGTCTCGGGCAACTACTTCGCCGTGCTGGGCGTGCGGCCGCAGCGGGGCCGGCTGATCGGCCAGGCCGACGATGGAGCGCCCGGCGCCTCGCCGGTCGCGGTCGTGAGCCACTCGCTCTGGCAGCGCCGGCTCGGCGGCGATCCCGGCATCGTCGGGCGCACGATCCGGCTGAACGGCTTCCCCTTCACCGTGGTGGGCGTGGCGCCGGAAGGCTTCGAGGGTCATTTCGTCGGCTTTCCCTTCGACGTGTTTGTGCCCCTGTCCATGGCGGCGCAGGCCGCGCCCGACGAAGATCTCGCGGCTCGCGACGCGCAATGGCTGGAGCTGGTCGGCCGCCTCGCACCGGGCGTGAGCCGGTCGCAAGCTCAGGCGGGGCTCGTCGGCATCATGTCGGGCCTCGCACGCGAGCATCCCCAGACGCTGCGGGGCGCGAGCGTCGACGTGCGGGCGATGACGGGGGTCGACGACTCGCTCCGCCGCGGCGTCGTCGGCTTCCTCGCCGTCCTGCAGGTGGCCGGCCTCCTCGTGCTTCTCATCGCGTGCGTCAACCTCGCCGGTCTGCTCCTGGCCCGAGCGGCGGGACGGGCGCGCGAGCTGGCCGTGCGCGTGGCCCTCGGGGCGGGCCGGGGCGCGCTCACGCGCCAGCTCATGGTCGAGACGCTGGGCCTGTTCGTCCTCGGGGGCGGGGTGGGTGTCGCGCTGGCCTTCTGGACCGCCGATCTGCTCCACGCGTTCCAGCCCACGGCATTCCCGGTGTCGCTGCGGTTTGACCTGCGGCTCGACGCGCGCGTGCTGGCCTTCGCGGCCGTGCTGACGGCCCTGACCGGTGTCGCGTGCGGCCTGGTGCCGGCGATGCAAGCCTCCCGCGTGGACCCGCTGCCCGCGCTCAAGGACTCGCGTCTCGGCGGCACGCCGAGACTGCGGCTCCGCAGCGCGCTCGTCGCCGGTCAGGTCGCGCTCACGACACTGCTCTTGGTGGGCGCTGGCCTCTTCGTGCGGACGCTGCAGACGGCCAGGACGATCGACCCCGGCTTCCAGCCCGAGGGCGTCCACACCGCGCGCCTGGACCTGACGCTCCTTGCCGGCCACCCGCTTCGCGGCCGGGCCTTTTACGACCAGCTCGTCGCAGGGCTGGCGGCGGAGCCCGGCGTCGAGTCGGCGAGCCTGGCCACGAGCATCCCCTTGCGCAGCCTGGCCCCGCCGACCGCCGACCTGCGCGCGGACGGCCCGGTCAGCGCGTCCGAGCCCGGCCTGACCGCGGCGCTGAGCGCGGTCACGCCCGCGTATTTCGAGACGCTGCGCGTGCCGCTCGTCGGCGGGCGCGCGTTCGTCTCCGCCGACACGCCCACCTCCCGGCCGGTGGCGGTCGTGAACGAGACGCTCGCCCGCCGGCTGTGGCCGGGCCGCTCTTCGGTCGGCGAGCGGCTGTGGCAGGGGCCGGTGCAACGCGAAGTCGTGGGCGTCGCCCGCGACGTCAAGGTCCGCAGCCTCGGCGAGGATCCGCGGCCCCAGATCTACGTGCCCCTGGCCCAGGTCTTCCGGCCACGCGCGCGCCTGCTGGTGCGCGGCGAGGGCGACCTGGCTGCCGCGGTGCGGCGCCAGGTGGCGGCGCTGGCGCCGGACCTGCCGGTCATGGAGTCGACGCCCCTGCGGGAGGCGATCACCTTCGCGCTCTTCCCGCAGCGCATGGCGGCGGCGATCGCGGGGGCTCTCGGCGCCCTTGGCCTCGTCCTCGCGGCGACGGGACTCTACGGTGTCGTCGCCTACTCGGCGACCCAGCGGACGCGTGAGATGGGCGTGCGCCTCGCGCTCGGAGCGCGGCGAGCCGACGTGACGGCCCTCGTGCTCGGCCGTGGCCTTCGCCTCACGCTCGCCGGCGTGGCCGCGGGCGGTGCCCTGGCCGCGCTCCTCACACCCGCGGCGGGCGGCCTGCTGCACGGCGTCAGCCCCACGGACGTGCCGACGTTCCTGGCCGTCGGAGCGCTCATGACGGCGGTGGCGGCGCTGGCCAGCTATCTGCCCGCGCGCCGGGCCAGCCGCGTCGACCCGTTGGTGGCGCTCCGATACGAATAAGGTGAACCCATGACCCTGAAGCAGATGGTCCTCGACTACGAGCGCCGGCTGATCATGGCCGCGCTGTCGGCCGCGGACGGCCACCAGCGCCGTGCGGCCCAGGCCCTCGGCCTGCTGCCGACGACGCTCCACGAGAAGATGAAGAGGCTCGGGATTCCGACGGCGGCCGCGCCGCGCCCCCTGGAGATCGAGTAGGCCCAAAAAGGGGAACCCCGGCGCTCCTTCGGCCGTTATGTCCCCGTAGTCCGCGCCCAAAGGCACCAGCGGCGCGCGGAGCGGGATTCATTCCCGCGAAGCGCGCGGGGGGTCAGGGGGGCGCAACGCAGCGCCCCCCTGCTCAATGAGGAGGTTTCGATGAGCCTGCGCCGCCTGTCCCTCGCCTTTCTCCTGACGCTGGCCGCATTTCCAACACCGGCGCGGGCCGGCGACGTCTGGGAGGCCTGGGCGTCGGTCTTCGCCGACTTCTTCCTCGGTCCCGAGACCCGGGAGGAGTTCCGTTGGAAGGGGCCAGTGGCCCCGGGAGGCGCGCTCGAGATCAAGGGCGTGAACGGCGCCATCCGGGCCGAGGCCGCCACGGGCAACGAAGTGGAGATCGTCGCCCTGAAGCGGGGGCGAAGGAGCTCACCGCGTGACGTGCAGATAAAGGTGGTGCCCCACGGCGGCGGGCTCACCGTCTGCGCGGTCTATCCCCACTCCGGGTTCGGCCCGGCCAACGAGTGCCAGCCGGGACCGGGCGGCCGCATGAACGTCCGCAACAACGACGTCTCGGTAGAGTTCACCGTCCGGGTGCCGGCCCGGCTCGACCTCGTCGCCCGCACCGTGAACGGGAGGGTCGAAGCCACGGGCCTCCAAGGGCGGGTCGAGGCCCACACCGTCAACGGCTCGGTGAAGCTCGCCACCGAAGGCGCGGCCGAAGCCGCGACCGTCAACGGTTCGATCGACGCCGCGCTCGGCCGCACGGACTGGAAGGACGCGGCTTCGTTCCAGACGGTGAACGGTAGCATCACTCTGGCCCTGCCCCGGGACGCCAGCACCGCCGTCGAGGCGCGGACGGTCAACGGCCGCATCGCGGTCGACTTCGACCTCGCCGATGCTCGCACCACCCGCCGCGAGCTGTCGGGCACGATCGGCGCCGGTGGCCGCAAGCTCGCGCTCGCGACCGTCAACGGCGGTATCCGGCTGCGCCAGGCGCACTAGGCACCCATGAGGAAGAAGCTTCCGGAAGGTCTGCTGTCGTTGCTGGTGGTCTCGCTGCTCGGTGCTCGGGTGGATGCCCAGTCCCGAGGTGTGGCGCCCGAAGACGAGCTGTTTCGCACGATTTCGTCCCTGGACCGCGCGGTTTTCGATGCGTACAACCGGTGCGACCTGGAGAAGCTCGGCGCGTTTTTCGCGGAGGACCTGGAGTTCTATCACGACAAGACCGGGTTGAGCCGGTCACGGCAGAGCCTGGTCGACGCCGTCAAGAGGAACATCTGCGGGAAAGTGCGCCGCGACCTCGTGCCCGGCACGCTCGAGGTGTATCCGATGCAGGGCTATGGTGCGGTGCAGATGGGCGCCCATCGTTTGTGCGACTCCAAGGCCACGCAACGCGACGAGACGGCCGGCGTGGCGAAGTTCGTGCACCTCTGGGAGAACAAGGGCGGCTCCTGGCTGATCACGCGCGTGATCAGCTACGACCATGGCCCCCCGCGCAGGTGAGGGCGCCGACACTGCCCGTCGAAGACGGGAGTCGCCCTACTTCACGGGATACCAGAGGATCGTGATCATGTCCTTCTGCTTTTCACCCTCGTGCTCCGTGGGGTCGCAGGCGTAGACGTCGCCCGGAGGGAATCCGAGGCGCTCGCCATGCGCCGCGTGCGCCTTCTCCATGAAGCGCGCCCATCCCTTGCCCAGGCCGTCGTAGGGCCCTTCGTACACATGCCAGCACACGGCCCCACGAACGTGCATCCAATCCGGGAGCTCTCCCACCTGCACGCCTGCATTCGCGAGGCGGTCGTAGTCCGGATGCAGCTTGTCGCATTTTCGTGGCATGAGGTCTCCTCCGGTCCATGTCCCAGCGTATCGTGAGAAGAGTGCGCACGGCCTTCGAGAAGTTCGTGACGCTCGAGCAGGACCTCGGGGCCCTGCTCCAGAAGAAGGGGGAACAGGATCGGACGATGCTCAGCGCGATGGGCGGCCGCTGACCCGGCCGCGGCTCAGGCCTTCGTGGCTTCCGCGGCCAGGCGATCCTTCTCCTCCTGTAGCGTGCGGGAGGCCCCCTGGAACTCGGCTTCGAGCCGGTAGAGCAGGTCTCCCGTCTCCGCCATGGAGCCGGCGCGGCCGAGGGTCTGGATCTGCTGGCACAGCTCGGCCATGCCCCACGCCCCGAGCTGCACCGCCGCCCCCTTCAGGCTGTGCGCGAGCGCGAGCAGGGCCGGCGTGTCGCCCTTGAGGCGGGCCTCCCGCATCTGCTCGAGCCGTTGCGGTGACGTCTGCAGGAACAGGTCGAGGATCTCCAGCACCAGCTCGCCGCGGCCCTGCTGCTCGAGGAGCCGCAGCGGATGCTCGGCGGGCAGCGTGGAGGCGGCGCCGAGGGCGCGCGAAGGCCGGTTCCCCATCCGCGGGATCCATTTCCGCAGGGTCGAATCGAGAGACTGGAGGCGCACCGGCTTGCCGATGTAGTCGTCCATGCCGGCGGCCAGGCACCGCTCGCGGTCGCCCTGCCCCACGCTGGCCGTGAGGGCGATGATCGGGATGCGGCGCTCGGAACCTTCACGCTGGCGGATCCAGGCGGCGGCTTTGAAGCCGTCCATCTCCGGCAGCTGGCAGTCCATGAAGACGGCGTCGTACAGCGTCCGCGAGCACGCCTCCACCGCTTCGAGGCCGTTGCCCACCACCTCGGCCTGGTAGCCGAGGTTCTCCAGCATGGCCACCGCCACCTTCTGGTTCACGACGGTGTCTTCAACCACCAGGATCCGGGGCCGCTCCGCGCGCCCCGCGGCGAGCGCCGCCGGTACCACGCTGGCGGCATCCTCCCGGCGGCCGAAGCGCGCGGTGAACCAGAACGTGCTGCCCTGATCGGGCTGGCTCCGCATCCCGACCTCGCCCCCCATCGCCTCCGCCAGCCGCTTGGAGAGGGCGAGCCCCAGCCCCGTTCCGCCGTACTTGCGCGACGACGAGCCTTCGGCGTGGGCGAAGGGCTGGAAGAGGCGATCCTTCGCGTCGGGGGGGACGCCGATCCCCGTGTCGGTGACGTCGAAGCGCAGCACCGCTTCCGTGCTGCTCGCGCCGGCGACGCTGGCCCGGAGCACGACGGTCCCTTCGGAGGTGAACTTGACCGCGTTGCTCAGGAAGTGGCCGAGCACCTCCCGCACCCGAACGGCGTCGCCCCGTAGCCCATAGGGGACGGAGTCCTCGACGAGGCAGGCCAGTTGCAGGCCCTTCGCGGAGGCCGCCTCGGCGAAGGCGCCCTCCACCTCGCCCACCAGGGCCCGGAGGTCGAAGTCGATCGCGTCCACCTCGAGCTGACCCGACTCCGCGCGGGTGAATGCCAGGATCTCGTCGATGATGGCGAGCAGGTCCCGGGCCGAGCGCTCGATCATTCGCGCGTACTCCTTCTGCGTGCCGTCGAGCGGGGTCGCGAGCATGAGGCCGGTCATGCCGATGACGCCGTTGAGCGGGGTGCGCAGCTCGTGGCTGACGCCCGTGACGAACTCGGACTTGACCCTCCCCGCTTCCCGCGCGGCTTCGCGCGCCTTCACGAGGACGTCGATGTTCTGGATCGAGACGACAACCCCGGCCACTTCACCCGAGGAGAGGCGCCAGGGCTGCACGGACCAGCGCACGAACATCCGTGCGCCGTCGTCGAAAACGACGGTGTCCTCGTCCTGCGCCACCTCCTCGCCCCGAAGCGCCCGCGCCACCGCGTCCCGATACTGCTCGGGCATGCGGGGGAAGCGCAGCCATTCCTGGCTGTGGGCAAGCCAGCGCTCGTCACGGTCGAGGATGGCCATGGCCACCGGGGCGTGGGTCACGATGTCCCGGAGCTGCCGCCGCTCCTGCTCCAGGGCCTCCTCGGCGGCTTTGCGCTGCGTGACGTCCCGGGCCACGGCCTGGAAGCCCTCGACCCGCCCGCCCTCCTGCATGAGCTGGACGTTCTGGCCCATCCATAGCTCGCGGCCGTCGCGGGCCACCGCCACGAACTCGTCGTAGCTCGTGGCCGTGCGCTGCCAGTACTGGCGGCGGAGCTGTTCCTGCACCCGCGCGCGGTGGTCGGGACGGATCAGCTCCAGGTAGTGCTTGCCCGCCAGCTCCGCCGGGGCATAGCCGAGCACGCGGCTGGCGACGGGGTTCACGTACGTGAAATAGCCGTTGGCGTCGGTGCGGTAGATGATGTCGTGGGCCGTCTCCACGAGCTGGCGGTAGCGGGCCTCGCTCTCGCGCAGCCTCTCCGTCGCCAGCCGTTGGGGGGTAATGTCGCTGAAGGTGCAGACGACGCGCGCCACGCTGCCGTCGGGGCCGAGCTGCGGATCGGCGCTCACCAGCAGCCACACCACGTCCTGGCGGGAGGGGCGCCGGAAGCCGATCACGACGTTGCGCACGGGTCGGCCGGTGGCGAGAACGACCGGGCCGGGATGGTCTTGGCCGGCGAAGGGGCTGCCATCCTCGCGGATCGCGGCCGCGCCGGCGCCCATGGACGTCTTGCCGACGAGGGTCTCGACAGGGACGCCCAGCAGCTCGGCCGCCGCGGGATTGGCGAAAAGGATCTCGGAGCGGGGACCGTGGATGAGGACGCCGACCTGCAGACCTTCGACCAACCGCCGGAAGCGGCCTTCGCTTTCGGCGAGTGCCGCCGCCAGACGCTCCGCCTCGCGAAGCGAGGGGTCCGGCTCCCTCTTGTCCATCCAGCCCTCTTGTCAGAGCCATCGCTCAGCCCGAGGGGCTCGGCTGCCGCGCGCTCGACGTATACGTTACACGTTCCCCGGAGGGCCGTCAAACCCGCGAAGTCAGTCTTGTTCGACCCTGGGAAGCCCTTGTCCCACAAGCGGACAGCGGCGCGCGTCGGAGTGTCGGCAGGCGGGGCTTAAACGCCTGATGCCAAAGCCTGCGACGTCGCAACGAAGATGGCACGTGCTTTGGTCTGCTGAGGGGGGTCCCGTGGACATGCTCTGGCAGGACATCCGTTACGCGGCGCGGCTGCTGGTCAGGAGTCCCGGCTTCACGGCGGCCGCTGTCCTCACCCTGGCGCTCGGCATGGGGGCCAACACCGCCATGTTCAGCGTCGTCCACGCGGTGATGCTGCGTCCCCTGGCCTTCCCCGACCCGGAGCGCCTCGTCCGCGTGCGCGGCGGCAGCTCGTATCCCGACCTGGAGGACTGGATCGAGCAGAGCCGCAGCTTCGAAGGGTTCGGCGGGTACCGAGCGCACTTCCTCGATCTCACCGCGAGCGGCGCCGCGGAGCGCGTGGACGGAGCGCTCGTCACCGGCGACCTCTTCCGTACGCTCGGCGCCCGCGCCGCGCAGGGCCGTTTGATCCAGACCGGCGACGACCGGCCGGGTGCGGAAAAGGTCATCGTCGTCAGCCACGGCTTCTGGCAGCGGCGCCTCGGCGGCGGCCCCGACGTGGTGGGTCGCACGGTGCGCTTCAGCAGCGGCGAGTACCGGGTCCTGGGGGTGATGCCGCCGGGCTTTCGCCTGCCCGAGGTGGAAGCGGAGGCCTGGGCCAGCCTCCGCCCGGACTCGCCGGAGGAAGCGAGCGCGCGCGGCGCCCACAGCCTGATGGCGGTGGGACGGCTGCGGCCCGGCGTGGCCCTGCCCGCCGCCCAGTCCGAGATGGACGCGATCGCCGGACGCCTGTCCGCCGCGTACCCGGAGGAGAACAAGGACCGGCGATTCGTGCTGGCGCCGCTGCATCAGTTCCTCGTCCGCGACGTGCGCGCCGCCTTGATCCTGCTGCTGGGAGCGGTGGCCTTCGTGCTCCTCATCGCGGTGACGAACGTCGCCAACCTGTTGCTCGCCCGGGCGGCCTCTCGCCAGAAGGAGATGGCGATCCGCGCCTCGCTCGGTGCCGGGCGCGGACGGCTGCTCCGCCAGCTCCTGTCCGAGAGTGTGCTGCTGGCTGGGCTGGGCGGCGCCGCGGGACTCATCGGGGCCTGGTGGCTGACGGACGTGGTCGTGCGAATGAGTCCTCCCGGCGTACCGGGCATCGACGACGTCCGCCTTGACCTGCGCGTCCTCGCGTTCACCGCCGTCGTCTCCCTCTTCACGGGGCTCGTCTTCGGGCTGGTGCCCGGGCAGCAGGCCTCGCATGGCGCGCTCACGCCGTCGCTCAAGGAGGGCGGCCGCGCGGTGGGAGCGCCCAGCCGGCAGCGGGTGCGGGACCTGCTGGTCGTCTCGGAAGTCGCGCTCGCGCTGGTGCTGCTCGTCGGCGCCGGCCTTCTCCTCCAGAGCCTGCATCGCGTGCAGTCGGTCGATCCCGGCTTCGACCCGAGCCGGCTGGTCACGTTCAACCTCACGCCGCCCATGCAGCGCTACGACGACATCCCGAAGCGCACGCGCTTCTTCGAGAGCGTCATCGAGCGCGTGGCCAGCCTGCCCGGCGTGGATTCGGTCGGGGCCACCAGCGACCTTCCCTACGGGATGGGCAACGTCTTCCACAATTTCGTCATCGAGGGACGGCCGCCGCTCGAGCCAGGCACCGAGCCGGAGATCTACAGCCGCAGCGTCAGCCCCGACTACTTCCGGACGATCGGGATCCCGCTCGTGCGCGGGCGGTTCCTCTCCGCCGACGACCGGGCCGGTTCGCTCCGCGTCGCGCTGATCAACGAGGCGGCCGCTCGCCAGTACTTCCGCGGGGAAGACCCCCTCGGCCGTCGATTCGCCTGGGCGCGCAACCCGGAGATGGTGTGGATCCAGGTCGTGGGCGTCGTCGGCGACGTGCGTGCCTTGCAGCTCGAGGACGAAGAGGTGCCGGCCGTCTACACGCCGATGGCGCAGGAGCTGCGGGCCTGGAAGACCTGGATGAACATGGCCGTGCGCACCTCCCTGCCCCCCGAAGCGCTGGCGGTGGCCGTGCGGCGGGAGGTGGTCGTCGTGGACGCCGACATCCCGGTCACGAAGGTGCGCGCGATGGAAGGGCTCATCGCGGAATCGTTCGCGCCCCGGCGCTTCAACCTGCTTCTGCTCGGCGGATTCGCCGTCCTCGCGCTGCTGCTGGCGGGGGTGGGGCTCCACGGCGTCATCTCATACGCGGTGGCGCAGCGGACCCACGAGGTCGGCGTGCGGCTGGCCCTCGGGGCCAGCCGCGGGAACATCCTCCGGCTCGTGGTGGGGCACGGACTGGCGCTCGTCCTCGCCGGCGTCGCGCTGGGAGCGGTGGGCGCGTTGATCCTGGGCCGTTTCGTGGCCAGCATGCTCTTCGGGGTGCGTCCGACGGACCCGGCCACGTTCGTGGCCGTGGCGGTGTTGCTGGTGGCGGTGGCGCTTCTCGCCTGCTACCGGCCCGCGCGCCGCGCGGCCGGCCTCGATCCCATCGTCGCCCTGCGCTACGAATAGGAGATACGATCCCCGGATGATCCGACTGCACAACCTCGAGCGGGCCTACGACCAGGGCGGGGGGAAGGTCTACGTCCTGCGCCGCATCGACATGGAAGTGAAAGCCGGCGAGTTCGTCTCGATCATGGGCCCCTCCGGCGCGGGCAAGTCCACGCTCCTCCACATCCTCGGCATGCATGACGGGGCCTTCACCGGCGAGTTCTACTTCCTCGACGAGCCGGTGCACCGCCTCGGGAAGAAGGAGCGGCTCGAGCTTCAGAAGCGCAACATCGGCTTCGTGTTCCAGAGCTACCACCTGCTCGACGACCTCACCGTCTACGAGAACCTCGAGGTGCCGCTCTCGTACCGTGACGTCAAGCGGAGCGAGCGGCAGGCGATCGTCGCGGACGTCCTCGACCGGTTCCACATCGTGGGCAAGAAGGACCTCTACCCGAGCCAGCTCTCCGGCGGCCAGCAGCAACTGGTGGCGGTGGCGCGCGCGGTGGTGGCCAGCCCGAAGATGATCCTGGCGGACGAGCCGACCGGCAACCTGCACTCCGACCAGGGGCGCGAGATCATGGAGCTGTTCAAGAAGCTCAACGCCGAGGGTACGACGATCGTCCAGGTGACCCACTCCGACGTGAACGCCACCTACGGGAACCGCATCATCAAGCTGCGCGACGGCTGGATAGTGGAGTGAACGGACTCGCGCAGGACGTCCGCTACGCGGTGCGGTCGCTGCGCAGCCGGCCGCTGCTGGTGATGGTGACGGCGGCGGTCCTGGCCCTCGGCATCGGGGCCAGCACCGCCGTCTTCAGCGTGGTGGATACGGTGTTGCTGCGCCCGCTGCCGTTCGCGGCGCCGGACCGGCTGCTCATGGTCTGGATGGGCCTGCCCGAGCAGAACCAGCCGTATATCGCCGTCTCCTATTCCTTCGTAGAGATGCTGCGAAAGCGCAGCCGGTCATTGGCGGCCGTCGCCGCCATGCCGGAGACGAACTCGGGGTTCAGGCTCGCGGGCGACGAGCCCGCGCGCGTCGACGGTCGCCTGGTGACCGGCAACTTCTTCGACGTCCTCGGGGCGCGCGCCCTGTTCGGTCGCACGTTCACGGAGCCGGAGGACCGGGTCGGGGCGCCGCGCGTGGTCGTGATCAGCCGCGGGCTCTGGCAGCGGCGATTCGGCGGCGACCCGGGGGCGGTGGGACGGAGCGTCATGCTGACGCCGCTGGCCGAACACCTCTTCGGCCCGGCCCGGCCGGTGCTGCTCGTCATGATGCTGGCCGTGCTTCTCGTCCTGCTCGTGGCGTGCGCCAACGTGGCCGCGCTCCTTCTCGCCCGCGCCGGCGCCCGTCAGCGCGAGATCGCGGTGCGGCTGGCGCTCGGCGCGTCGCGCGGCCGGCTCGTGCGGCAGCTCCTGGCGGAGAGCGCCCTCATCGCCGGAGCCGGTGGGCTGGCCGGCATGGCGCTCGCGGTCTGGTCGCTCGATGCCTTGATCGCGCTCGTGCCCGCCCAGGTGCCGCGGCTGGCCGACGCGGGCGTCGACGCTCGCGTGCTGGCCTTCGCGCTGGCGCTGACATTCGTCTCGTCTCTCCTGGCCGGCCTCGTGCCGGCGCTCCTCGCCTCGAAGCCGGAGCTGACCGAAGCGCTCGGCGCCGGCGCGCGGACGGCGGGGCCGGGGCGGCCCCACCGGCTGCGCGCGCTGCTCGTGGCCTCCGAGGTGGCGGTGGCCGTCGTGCTGCTCTCCGGCGCCGGGCTGCTCGCGCGGACGTTCCAGAACCTCCGGCACGTGGACCTCGGCTTCGACCCCCGCCACGTGCTGGCCTTCGAGCTGTCCGGGATGGATAAGTACCCGACCGCATCGAAACGCCAGCAGATCACTCGCACGCTGGTGGAGCGCATCGACGCGCTGCCCGGCGTCGAAGCCACGGCCGCATCGCTCATGGGGCCGCTCTCGGGCCACGTCGGCTGGGACTGGCCGTACCGGGCGGACGACCAGTCGGAGGAGGAGGCCCGGCACAAACCGCCGCTCAACCTGCAGGTCGTCACGCCGGCGTTCTTCCCGACGATGAAAATGCCGCTGCTGGGTGGGCGCACGTTCACGGACCGCGACACGAAGGCAACGCCGCCCGTCGTCGTCGTGAGCCAGGCGCTCGCCCACCGGCACTGGCCGGGCCAGGATCCGGTCGGCAAGCGCGTCCAGGTGCCGGCGACGACGCCGCCGTATGCCCCGATGTGGCTGACGATCGTGGGCGTCGTCGGCGAGTCGCGGTACCGGGACCTTCAGGCCGTGTGGCTCGATCTTTACCTGCCTCATCTCCAGTCGGAGAACCAGCTCCCGCACATGGTCGTGCGCACGCGGGGCGATGGGCTGGCGGTGGCGAGCGCGTTGCGGGAGACGGTCAGGGCGGTGGACCCCGACCTGATGCTGGACGGCGTGACGACGATGGAGACGGCGCTGGACACCGCTTTGGGGGGGCCCGGTTCGGCATGCAGCTCCTCTCCGGCTTCGCGCGGACCGCGCTCGCTCTCGCCGCGCTCGGGACCTACGGCGTCCTGGCGTTCATGGTGGGCGGGCGCACGCGGGAGATCGGTGTGCGCATGGCCCTGGGGGCCCGCGCCGCCCACGTCCTGGGCCTCGTCCTGGGCCAGGGCTTGAAGCCCGTCGGGGTGGGGCTGGCGGTGGGCGTGGCCGGATCGCTCGCGCTGGGCCGGGCGCTGTCCACGCTGCTCTTCGGCGTCGCCCCTCACGACGCGCTCACGATGGCCGGGGCGGCGGCCGTGCTGGCGGCGGCGGCGGCCGGGGCCTGTTACTTCCCCGCCCGCCGGGCCGCGCGCCTGGATCCCGCCGCGGCCCTGCGGCGGGAGTGAGGGCGCGGCTTACAATCGTCACGGAGAGATGAAGAGCAGCGCCCCCGCCGCGCGTGTCCTCGTCGCCGACGATCAGGCCGACGTGCGGGAGGCGTTGCGCCTTCTGTTGAAGGCGGAAGGCTATGTCATCGAGACGGCGGCCTCCCCGGCCGAAGTGGTCTCCGCCCTCCAGAAGCGCGAGTTCGACGTGGCGCTCATCGACCTCAACTATGCGCGCGACACGACCTCGGGGCAGGAGGGACTCGACCTTCTTGCTCGGCTGCAGGCCATCGACTGGACGCTGCCGGTGGTGGTGATGACCGCCTGGGCCAGCGTCGAGCTGGCGGTGGAAGCGATGCGGCGAGGAGCGCGCGACTTCGTGGCCAAGCCCTGGGAGAACCCGCGCCTGCTGAGCATCGTCCGCACGCAGGTCGAGCTGGGGGGAGCGCTCCGGGCCCGCGAGCGCCTGGAGGCGGAGAACACGGCGCTCAAGGAGGCGGCTCCGTTGCGGGTCATCGCCGGATCGGCCGTCATGCAGCCGGTGCTCCAGCTCATCGAGCGGGTCGGTCCCTCCGACGCCAACGTGCTCGTCACCGGCGAGAACGGCTCGGGCAAGGGCACGGTCGCCCTCGCCCTCCATGCCCGCTCCGCGCGCGCGGCCAAGCCCCTGATCACCGTCAACGCCGGGGGCCTCTCGGAGGGCGTCTTCGAGAGCGAGCTGTTCGGCCACGTGCGGGGCGCGTTCACCGACGCCAAGGCGGACCGGGTGGGGCGCTTCGAGATGGCCGACGGCGGCTCGCTGTTCCTCGACGAGATCGCCAACGTGCCCATGAGCCTTCAGCCCAAGCTGCTCCGCGTGCTGGAGACCGGAGAATTCGAGCGGGTCGGCTCGTCCATGACGCGGCGAGTGAACGTGCGCGTCATCTCGGCCACCAACGCGGACCTGCACCAGGAAGTCGCCGCGGGGCGCTTCCGTCAGGACCTCCTCTTCCGCATCAACACCATCGAGGTGGGGGTGCCGCCCCTGCGCGAGCGGAAGGAGGACATTCCGCCCCTGGCCCATCACTTCCTGCGCCAGCACGCCGGCCGCTATCGCAAGACCACGAAGGGATTCACCGAGGCGGCCATGCGCAGCCTCATCGAGCACCCGTGGCCGGGCAACGTCCGCGAGCTGGACCATGCGGTGGAGAGGGCGGTGCTGATGGCGGCGGGCGCGGAGATCGGTCCCGCCGACCTCGGCCTGCGCGTCGGCTCCGAGGCCACCGCCCGCCTCGACGAGATGAGCCTCGAGGAGGTGGAGTGCTTCCTCATCCGGAAGGCGCTCGGCCGCTTCGACGGCAACGTGAGCCGCGCCGCCGACGCGCTCGGCCTCTCGCGCAGCGCCCTCTATCGGCGGCTCCAGCGCTACGGCCTGTGACACACTAGCGGCAATGGCGGTTCCTGCGCGCCGCCGGAGACGGCTCACCCACGACCGGCGGGTGCTGTTGATGGCGCTCCTCGCCGGCCTGCCCGGCTCCCTCCTCGCTCTTGGCCTGCTCTGGCTGGGGGACCACACCCCGAAGGTCCAGTGGACGTTCACCGTGCTCGTCCTCGGCTTGTGGTCCGGCATCGCCTTCGCGCTGCAGAACACGGTCGTGCGCCCCTTGCAGACGCTGTCGAACCTGCTCGCCGCGCTGCGGGAGGAGGATTTCTCGTTCCGCGCCCGAGGCGGCCGCGAGGACCCGCTGGGCGAAGCGATGAGCGAGGTCAACGCGCTCGCGGAGACGCTGCGCCAGCAGCGCCTGGGCGCCCTCGAGGCCAGCGCGCTCCTCCGCAAGGTGATGGAGGAGATCGACGTCGCCGTCTTCGCCTTCGACGCCGAGCATCGGCTCCGCCTCGCGAACCGCGCCGGTCAACGGCTCCTCGGCAGGCCCGAGGAGCAGCTGCTCGGACGCCTGGCCTCGGAGCTGGGCCTCGCCGAGGGCCTCGACCCGAGCGCCCCCCGCGTGCTCGACCTGACCTTTTCCGGTGGCGCGGGGCGGTGGGAAGCGCGGCGCGGGACGTTCCGCCAGGCCGGCCTGCCGCTCCGGCTCCTCGTGCTCTCCGACGTGAGCCGTGCGTTGCGCGAGGAGGAGCGCCAGGCCTGGCAGCGTCTCATACGCGTCCTCGGCCACGAGCTCAACAACTCGCTGGCCCCCATCCGCTCGATCGCCGGCAGCCTGGAGGCCCTCGTCGGACGCGAGCCGCGTCCGGCGGATTGGGACGAGGACATGCGGCGCGGGCTCGCCATCATCACCGCGCGCTCGGACGCGCTGAGCCGATTCATGGAGGCCTATGCGCGCCTGGCCCGCCTGCCTCCGCCGCAACAGGGTCCGGTCGCCGTCGGGCCTCTCGTCCGGCGCGTGGCGGGGCTGGAAACGCGGATCAAGGTCACGGTGCGGCCGGGGCCGGAGCTGACGGTGCGCGCCGACGGCGATCAGCTCGAGCAGCTTCTCATCAACCTCCTGCGCAATGCGGTCGACGCCAGCATGGAATCGGGCGGCGCGGTGGCCATGGGCTGGAGCGCGCCCAACGGCGGGAGGACGCTGGAGGTGTGGGTGGAGGACGAGGGCCCGGGTCTGCCCAACACCGCGAACCTCTTCGTGCCCTTCTTCACCACCAAGCCCCATGGCTCGGGCATCGGCCTGGTGCTCTGCCGGCAGATCGCCGAGGCTCACGGCGGCGTCCTCACCCTCGACAACCGTCAGCCCGGGCCGGGATGCCGGGCCCACCTGCGCCTTCCGATGTAAAGTTGGCCGGATGAGATTCTGGCCCGTCGTTCTCGTTCTTCCTCTCGTCGCGGCGGGCGCCGAGAAAGACGACCTTGCCGCGCGGGCGGCGCGGATCCACCGCGAGGCGATCGTCGTCGACACCCACCAGGACGTTCCTGACGCGCTCGCGGAGAAGTGGGCGGACATCGCGGTGAGGGGGGCCACGAAGCACTTCGACATCCCGCGGGCGAAGGAGGGCGGCCTCACGGCCCCGTTCTTCGCCGCCTACGTGCCGGCCTCCTACGCGAGCGGGGGCGCGGCGCGGGTGGCCCTCGACCGCATCGACATGGTCTACCGCATCGTGGCCACCCATCCCGCCGACCTGATGGGCGCCGCGTCCGTGGCCGAGATACGCCGTGCGAAACGGGAGGGCAAGATCGCGATCCTCATGGGCATCGAGGGCGGCCACGCCATCGAGGACTCGCTGGGCGCCCTGCGCGACTTCCACCGACTCGGCGTGCGCTATCTGACCCTCACCCACACCAGCTCCCACCACTGGGCCGATTCCTCGGGCAACTTCTTCGCGCCCCGCTTCGAGCCCGAGAAGTACCGCGTCCACCAGGGTCTCAACGCCTTCGGACGCACGGTCGTCCGGGAGATGAACCGCATCGGGATGATGGTGGACGTGTCGCACGTGTCGGACGAGACGATCGACGACGTGCTCGAGACGTCGCGGGCCCCCGTCTTCGCGTCCCACTCGTCCTGCCGGGCGCTCGCGAGCCTGCCCCGCAACCTGACCGACGACCACATCCGGCGTATCGCGGGCAAGGGCGGCGTGGTGATGATCAACGTGTCCTCAGTGTTCGTCGACCAGGCCATGGTGGACGCGGCGCGCGCGGCGCTCGACGCCCTGCAGGAGCCGGCCGAGCGGATCCGGAAACAGTTCGAAGCCGACCCCAAGCGCGTGCAAGCGGAGATCGGCAAGCTCATCGAGGCGCTGCCGTCCCGGCCGCCGGTCCCCTTCACGAGGGTCGTGGACCACATCGAGCACGTGATCAAGCTGGCGGGGCCGGACGCGGTCGGCCTCGGCACGGACTTCGACGGCATTCCCGACCCGCCCGCGGGGCTGGAGGACGTGTCGAAGCTGCCGCGGATCACGGAAGAGCTGCTCCGCCGCGGCCACTCCGAGGAGCAAGTGCGCAAGGTGCTGGGCGAGAACTTCCTGCGCTTCTTCTCCAAGGTGGAGGACGTGTCTCGCTCGCTCGCCGCGGAACCACCAGCCACGGAGGCGCTCCCATGACGCTGACCTTGATGTCACCGGCCTTCGGCTCCGGAGCCGAGATCCCCGTCGTGCACACGTGCGAGGGCGCCGACACGTCGCCGCCGCTCGAGTGGTCGGGCGTGCCGGGCCGGGCGAAGAGCCTCGCCCTCATCGTGGACGATCCCGACGCTCCCGATCCCAAGGCCCCGCGCATGACCTACGTCCACTGGGTGCTCTACAACATCCCGCCGACGGCCACGCGGCTTGCCGACGGCGCCGCCCGCGGGGGGCTGCCCGCGGGCACGCTGGAAGGTACGAACGACTGGAAGCGGACCGGTTACGGCGGTCCCTGCCCCCCCATTGGCCGGCACCGGTACTTCTTCAAGCTCTACGCGCTCGACACGACACTCCCGGACCTCGGCCACCCCACCAAGACGCAGCTCGAGAAGGCCATGGAGGGCCACGTCGTCGAGAAGGCCGAGCTCATCGGCACGTACGAGAAGAAGAAATAGC
>Ga0210378_10000127_pt1 | contig 34285 bp, 49 predicted proteins | sample PLM1_60_b1redo_FD_155465 | JGI IMG/M metagenome (GOLD analysis project Ga0210378, IMG submission 155465) | Groundwater sediment microbial communities from an aquifer in East River, Colorado, USA - PLM1_60_b1 redo | ecosystem: Environmental > Terrestrial > Soil > Riparian zone | place: USA: East... | reverse complement strand
GCTGTCTTTCGTTAGCATTTATCTTGTCTCTGTTCTTTTGATAATATTTTTTATGGTAAGCACTTATTTTGTCTCTATTTCTATAGTGATATGCTCTTACGCTAGCCTTTCTTTGTTCGGGATGTTTTTGAAGATAATTCTTACCATATTGCTTTACTTTCTCTGGATTATTTTTTTTCCATTGTCTAATTAATGCTAGTCTCTCTTTGTACATTTCTCCATGAGTTTGAAGAATTTTCTTTACATAATTGTGATAGCGTTCCCTTGCATATTCCCTATCCTTTTTCCTTTTGAGTTCTTCCTTGTCTTTGTCATGTGAATTGATTATGTTTTACTCACCTTTTGTATCATAGTATCATATTCCCTCGTCAATTGAGCCTTTTCAGTTCACTTTCTCTTATTGCTATTGTTTCATTACGTTGACCTGTATCTAGTAGTTTGACTTTATCCCTCTCAAAACAATTAGGGCAATATCTCTCTATTTTCTGCGCTTTCATTTCCAAATCTGATACATCATAAGTTACCAGTATAGTAGGAATATCACCACAAACAGAACATAATCCACCTACATATTTTTTTATTAAATCTTCCCTTCGTGTACTCTCCATTTCAAGTTTTAACAGTCTTGTTAATTCCTTCATTTGGTCCTCACTTAGATTTATCTTCGTAATAGTGGGTTTCTTCATTATTTTCATTTAGATGGATAGGTTATGATATGTAAGTGGACTTCTGTGGTAACTTTGTTTCTTTACTGCTTGATTTATTTTGTTGCTTAATGAAAGGCTCATAAGTTTCTCTGATAAAGTCAATTGTTACATTTGAATTAACAAGCCCTTGTAATACTTTCGTTCTTTTTTCTTCTGTTTCAAATGGGACTACTGACAAAATATTCTTCACTTGTAACTCTCTGACTTGCGCTTCTAGTGCTTGTTTTTCTTTGTTAAATGCTTCTACTGTTTGCTTATTAGAATTCTTCTTAGTCATTTCTAGTTATGACTGTCTCCAAATTGCATTTTATGCAGTTTAATGAAACTTGATTCTTCTTGTTCTTCTACTGACGCACTCTTTATTAGTGGTAACTTTGTTGCTCTTTCTTTGCAGTCGTGTAAGACATGCCCATCATTATAGTAAGCATAGAACTGGTCACTATCACCTGTATACTCTACTAGACTATTACAATCAACACAGGCAGTTGTATGAGTAGTTGTTGTCATTTATTTTCACACTGCACTAATGAATTGCGTGTCGCTTTCTAAGACCTTCTGTTGATGTCTTTTTTGATTTCTTCTTTGCCATCTTTATTTATTTCACCTCTCCAATTTTACATAATCTCTGTTATATGGTTTCTGAACCTTTGATGCTTCATCACTAATTTTTGAAACATACGCATCCCATTTACTATCTTTTAGTAATTCTTCGAAGGCTGGTATTATTTCACCAAGGAACTCATATGGCGTAAGAATAGAACTATTATCTGCGAACTCATGTTTATACGATTCATTTTCCTTTTTGAAAGATTCTGTCGTCCTTCCTAATCTATCATCCACTTCTATGAACTTTTCATCACCCCGATAGTATGAATAACCAGATGGAGATGAAGAAACTTTCATGTATCCAGAACCGACCAGTTTGAATTTCGATGCTCTATGTTCTGTTGTTTCGACGCTTAAATTTATGATAGCGTCACTCTGATTACTACCTTTTCCAATCCTTCCAATCTTTCGCGATGCTGACAACCAGACTTTACTATTTTCGTCCACACTAATCCCCATATTCCATCCATTAACCTTCTTACCGGTAGATGTAGTTTCATGATTTATTTCATATCTGGGATCTTCGTCTTGCTTCTGAAGGGAAATAGTTTCTCGGCTTACAACATACGGATCGTCTCTCATTTTCTTGTTTCCTCCTTTTGTTGTACTAAGAGTTTGTTTATCACATCATCAAAACTCTCTCCAGCAAATCCTTTTCTTTTTAATTTCTCATAGGGTTCCCTTGTTAGGGGAAACAGTTGTTCTTTCACTTTCATGAACTTCACTTAACTTACTCATATTATAAATTAGGATCCTGTAGATTTTAAACTTCATGTAATGTAAAATAGAATAATTCGTAGTAACTACGATATTCACTACATTTTTCTAATTGAGTGAGCGACCAAGTCACACTCAAATCTTTGCAAAATATGCAATTGGTAAGCATAAACTTCCCAGTATTACAATATTAATTAAAGTCAAGTAATTACGGATACACAATTCTGCGACTGGAGATAATTTTCAGTGACTAGAATACGCTACATTATATAAGGCATCAGAGTATAGTACCCTGAATTACTTGAAACAGAATAGTTTCCCAATGAGGGAATGGCATGTTAAACATATGGAACAAACACTCGTTAGATTCGTAAAAGGATTATCTGAAAATGCAACGCGGTGGGAAATAAGACTGAATAACAAGTATGGGAAAATAGGCAGAGTACGTAAAAGGGTCGAATATGACATGAAGCACGGTGTTACGAACAAAGAAGTCTTTACATTTTTGCAATTAGTAAGAACCGAGACGTCTTACAATGATATCCGGTCTTGTGAAGGTTCTATGAAAAGATTGGATGAAATACAATCATGTTATAGCGAACCACCACAGTTATCCAACTTAATTTTCGAACGTCACGTGTATTGAACTGTTACAACTTAATTTTCGAACGTCACGTGTATTGAACTGTTACAACAGACTGTATATCGGCGGTGATAATCTTACTTCTATATTACTCAATATGTTATCTATGCAACTATTTGTAATAAACGAGGGGATCGTTATCCTTGTTTCTGCGGGCAGTAAACAATTTATGGATTCTAAAATTGCAATTCGCTGTCCTATCTCACTCTCGTCCCGACACCTATCGACTAAGTTAATTAAGTATTTAGTATTTTGTATCATTGTAAACACTATATTATTGAGGTCACGGACTTAAGAATGTTTAGATACATTCCATCCTTATACAAATTATTTCCATAATTGAGATCTTGTAAAATAATTGTTAGACTCTGATGTTACTACAGCGTGGTCAATCGGCTGCATCATCTTTAGAAATTCTTTTTTACTTATGTTTCAGTAATCTGAACCTACGCGAATAATGAACATTATGAGATACTTAGGTTGATGTAACAATCAGGTTTTCGTCTCATTCTGTCAATTATAAACACAAAGGATGATATAGTATGATGTGTATTTATTGTTTGTTTATAATTAAATTTCAAGGTGTATGAATCTGAAGATATTGATGATTTCAACAGAGTACCCGCCTATGCAAGGTGGCGTTGGACGCTACTGCAAGAAGTTGGTCGATTCTTTGAGAAGTGAAGGTGTCCAGGTATTTGTAGTATGCAATGAAGATGGAAACGGAGATTATAATGGGATTTCACCAAATAACCAAGATAATTCTAAAGTCCTTTTAAAAATAGTTAAAGAGGTTGAACCAGATGTTGTCCATGTACAGTATGAGCATGGACTGTATGGAATACATTTAGATCCAATTAATCCTAAAAGAACACAGACAAATATAGAATTCTTTTACGATAAGTGCACAGTTCCAATAGTTACTACTTTCCATTCGGCTTACACTTTTACTCAGTGGATGAGACTGGTAGTTCCTTTAAATAATAGAATATTAGGGCGCTTGGGAACTTTCCTAGGAATGGCATACGACTATTGGACCCATTTACTAAATTATGGTTCATTTAATTCACTAAATAAGCGAAAAATAGGCTTCAATAAAGTAGGAGTCGTCCTTTCTAAATATCTAGCCAATATTATCCCAGGAAGTAATCTGATATATCATGGTGCAGAACCCAGCATTTCACCTCCTCTAGACAGAAAGGAAGTAAGAAAATTGTTTTTACTCCCTGAACATAGCAAGATCGCCTTAGCCGTAGGCTTTATGACCGCAACTAAGGGATGGGATTTAATTGGAAAGATGAAGGTACCCAAGGACTGGAAAGTTGTAATAAACACCTCACGAAACCATTACGGAAGGGAAAAACTAAATGATAAATTTGAAAATGAAGGTGTGATCAACCTGAAGAGGGGATTTCTTAGTGACGCAGAGTTGTCATTGCTCTTCTATTGTGCAGATGCTGTGATCCTCCCTTACAAAGTAACTTCTGGTTCAGGTGTTATGTACGATGGATTAGCTCATGGACTTCCCTTCATTTCAAGCAAGTTAGAATTTTTCAAAGAGTTCTCTGATATGAAGTTGGGTATTATGGTAGACCGTAATCCAGTTGAATTCTCAAAAGCCCTTCTAAAACTCGAAGTGGATTATAAGCGATACAAAGATGCCGTGGTAAACCTTAGAAAGGATCTCCTCTGGAAAGAAGTTGCCAAAAAGCATATCTTGCTCTATAACTCGATTATTGACCGTCCTAGTCCTCCTCTCCTAAGAAAAATCATTAGTTAGTTTTAGTCGATTCTTTGAAGAACATTTATAGCATCCTAGAACTTGCTAAATAGGATTTCAGAACCTAATGCTTCAATCAGAGAGGGTGAAGGTTAATCCAATTTTAGTTCCTGATGAATCTAATTGGTAGGATCAAAGGCGGAGGACCTTTAATATACTCTAGAATATTATTCTTGGTCTTGGAGTAAGAACCTTCTCCCCCAATAGTATCATGGACATTTTCAGTTCCATCTAATGATACCTAACAAAAGTAAAGCTTTTAAGACCTTTTCAATGGGAAGTTGCCATTTGTCACGACACATTTCAGTTTCACACACCATTTATGAAAGGAGGGCCCTTTATGGCTAGGATTTGGAAATTTACGTGACAAGGTGGTTGATAAACTGATAGACCTTAGGAAAAAATATTCCGATTTTGTGATTAACAGTGAAAATAAACTATCTCTGATGAAAGGAAATTGGGACGGCAAAGGCACAACTCCAATTTAATGTCCATCTTGGGCCATACTTTCTTTGGACCATATAGGAAGAGTTAAACAACCTTGTTGTATAGGTAGTGCTGATAACAAGACAAGGCCTTACAGCCAATTTGTGAAGACTACGGTCTTGGTTGCTATTCTGTCTTGGTGGCAAATGGCATTTCAGGTCCATAGCAATACTCATCACATAGGAATCGCTTTATTGCGGATGCTAAATACCAATATATCGAGTATCGAGCGGAAGTTGTTACTAATAATAGAATTAAGGTAAGTAGAAAATAGAAGTACATTGTATGCAGGAGACAATGAATTCTGAACATTAGTTAGAATTTCGAATTTGAAGATGACTTTAATTAATTTTAGGAGTAGTTTGATTCATCCAACAGTCGAAACATACTTCAAAATCTAGCTGATATACCTCAATTTTATTATTATTGCATATTTGACATAATTTTTCCATTTAAGGAATCCGCAATACATAGCTATAATAATTTATCATTTTAATCACATGAGGCGTTTATAAATATCAAGTTTCGCTTTTGTGACTAATGCGTTGAAATAAATGCAATTAATAACACATTTGATACTTAATTTAATACTATTTCTTTTGTAAATATCAATTTGTGCAAGCTTCTTACTATTTTTAATTATTGCCCAGAACCAAGAATTAGCATTATCATTAGAAATGGAATTAAGACACTCTTATGGCCAAGATTTTTATGGAATGTTTTTCAAATAATAATTGTTTATTATGAGAAGAAGAATGGAAATGATGGCAAAGTCAACAACTGCCAAGAATGGTCATGAACGCATCATTACAAATAGAGACAATATCAGACATTTAGAATATTTTAATAATGGTCAGTGGCGGCACAGTAACAAATGTAGCCAGTTTACAAACAAAGAGTGTAGGTTCAAGAGCCCTAACAGTTCTGTATGATTAGTATCATTGTTCAGGCAATCTTCATGCCTGACCAACTGTGATAAAAAATAATCAGACGTCTAATCAGGTAATTTGATTCTTGTTAGTTCTCGCCTGATGATAAAAGAGCAAAGAACATAGTATAATCGAGATGATTAATTCAGGTGTATGCATTCAGTAGTTATATTATACAGCAACATCAGACGAAATCCACCCTACTAATCGATTATTAGAATTACAGTAGATAAGTTACCATTTTATAAATATGCTCATAGCAGAACAATGCATTCTTATAAGTGTCAAAGTATAGTGAAATAGTGGATAAAACCGAATTGGTTGTTAACATTTATCCAGATATGGAAACTGACTTTAGAGACAGATACAGCAATTACCTAAAGAGCATGAAACAAAGAATCTATGACACTTATCTAGGATACAACGAATTGGAGGATGAAAGAAAATTTGTTAACCAGCAAGCTATGAAGACTCCAGGCCGTAGAGGTGAAATTATTAAGAGCGAAGAGATAGATAAAGAATTTTCTAGGAGGTATAGCGAGCACCCAAAAAGTAGTGAATTATTATGAATTGAATCAATGTGCATACACCTCAATTCAACATATAGGTATTGAAAAAATTATTTTTGTTTACTTTATGTTAACGATCTTCAAAAATTGATTTATAAAATCAAAATATTAAAAAAGTACATAAAAAATGGCTGATGGGCTTACTCGATTAGGTCTTCACACCAACCATTAATGAAGTTATCATCCCCTTCTGATAATATATGATATTTTTCATACGTGCAATCAGAATAAAGTATTACTAGAAATTAGACTCTTCAAAACATTTATCGCAATATTTTTCGATTAACGTTATCCCATCCATGTCATAACTTGCTATCTTTGTAGGCATTCCTTGACACATGGCACACTCACCACCCATTATTTCCTTGACAAATTCTCTTTTGATCGATTGTGATAAGTCTGGATCATCTAATTTTTTCTTTAGAAATTGTAATTTATCATCTGGAATAACAATTGGGGTTACTTTTGGTTTTGGTTTTTGCATTTTAACTATACTCCAATCCGACCATATTGCTTACATCTGCATGTTTTACATCTTGAGGTATAACTCTGACCAATGAATGTAAAATGATCGTTTCAACTGTGCCCACAGGTACACATAACATTACAATTATAATTTACAGTGGTTACTATTAAAACAGGTCTGGTTGAGATTTTTCGAGGACAATAGGTTTACTAAAGTCGAAGTTGTGCAATCCAGATCTTATTGATCTATCTATGCATGGAATATTATTCTCCATAAAACTTGACCATAAAATCTCGCATGTTCGACATTTAAATTCTCCTGGCGCCGCTGCTGCTTTTATTATTCTTCGCATACTGAAGTTATGGCACATATAGGTATAATTATCCTTGCTTTACTTTCCGAGTTCAACATGATTGGTAAAATTACGCTTACTTGACAGGACTGGATGCATGGTGCCCACGACGCTATCGGTTTTAAAAATGGATTCTGAACATAACCATGGACAGCTAAGCTTTAAAGACTTCTTTAATTAAGGAATTTGAGTCACAACATGTTTTTATCAAAAATAATTCGAACGCGTTCATCGGGATGAGCCCTGTGTGTAGTAGGGTTCTGTTACCTAGTATTTAGCTTTTTGGCCTTACTAACTATTGGTGAATTAGTGTTGTTCGACACGGCTAAAGTTTTCCCTAATTGACAGTCGAAAATAAATTAAGGAAAGGAAATAAAAATATATTTTGATGGCTGATTGTGCGTTTTAGTATAGTCAAATTAACCTTTATATGCGATTAATTATTCACTTGCTTCATGCAATCCAACAAAACACTACATTTTGCCATATTGGCCAGTGCACTGTTATCGTTGCTACTCGTTGCAACTACCTACGGGAATTTTACCTATGCGCAAAGCAAATTTAGGGCAAAACTCGATGCAAATAATGAAGTCCCACCTGTAAATTCAACAGCAGAGGGTGTGGCCACATTCAAAGTAAAGGATGATACAATAACATCTAAGATCAATATAACTGGAATAACAGATGTTTCAGGCGCTCACATACACGCAGGCAAAAAAGGAGAAAATGGTGATCCAATAGTTGATTTGTTAAAAACAGGCGAGAAGACCAAAACGCCAGGAGGAGTCACAATTAAAGGAAACTTTACTGCTTCTGACTTTGAAGGTTCCATGAAAGGAAAAGCTCTATCTGATCTGCAATCCGCAATGGGCAGTAATGAGACATACGCTAACATACACACAAGCGATCATCCAGACGGAGAGATAAGGGGACAAATCAAGGTTAAAGGCAACGCAACACAGTAGAGCTTGTGAATCCTACTACGACAACAAATTGAAGCAAATAACGTTGAATGCGTGAGATAACAATAGTATTCAGATCCACCGTCGTCACGGGTGACGATATCTGTGCTAAAACGGGATACTGATTGTATTAACTAGCTGAAAGTTTTACACTTCTTTAGTTCATACTTTAAAATTACAAATTTACTGCTGGCATGTCGGGATTCGAACCTTGCATATAGTGGGGTTCTACTAACGAGTATTTTAGTTTTCTTTATAGTAACGATTAGGAATTGCTTGATGAAAAAATGATTATTTTTTAGTTACGGTATGAGTTTACTTCGGCTACGGCTTGCGGTATTCCCTTCTTTAGGTCATCGAGGCTCATTACTGGATGGAGCTCAACATGAGCACCCATTCCACTAAAGAGGGGTTCAGCCAAAACCGGTATCTGGTCTGCGCCCTGTATATCAACGATGAACGCAGCTACTCTATTGCCATCCGCTTCAAAGAAATATGTTGCTTCAGCCTTTACTTTATTTATATATGTCTCAAGTTTACTCAAAAGGTTTGGATCTCGCACCATTAGGTTTCCGGCTTCTGTAGGTATCTTTGCACGTATTAGGAATCTCATCTTTTCAGGCCTCAATCCAAGGAGCAGCTTTGCGTCGAGTCAATAGGAAACGGGATATCAATTCAGCAATTAGCTCACCTTCTTCTTCTAATGCGAAATGTCCAGTATTCAACAAATGGATTTGTATGTTCTTTAGATCACGTTGATAAGGAATAGCTCCCTCCTTAGTAAATATGATATCGTTTCTCCCCCAAACTACAAGTGTTGGTGGTTGATACTTTCTAAAGTACTCTTGCCATTGACGATATAATGGAGGATTAGATTTGTAGTCATAGAATAGCTGAAGCTGGATTTCATTGTTGCCTGGACGATCAAGTAGTAATTGGTCATGAATCCAATTGTCAGGACTTATTGCATTTTCATTCTTTACTCCATGTGTATACTGCCATCTAGTAGCTTCGATAGTAAGAAATTTCTTAAGAGCATTCTTGTTCTTGTCATTGGGCTCGTTCCAATAGGCTTTGAGTGGTTCCCAGAATTCTCCTAAACCTTCATCATATGCGTTTCCATTCTGCACCATCAAGGCTTCTATCTTCTCAGGATGCTTGACTGCAAGACGGTAGCCTATTGGTGCACCGTAATCCATAACGTATAGGCTATATCTTTCTAATCCTATCCGGGTGATGAATTTGTCTACGATCTCGGCAAGGTGATCAAACGTATACTCGAACTTGTCTACAGGAGGCATAGAGCTATATCCAAATCCGGGATAATCTGGTGCAACCAGATGGAATTTGTCTGCCAAGGCGGGAATTATGTTCCTGAACATATGCGATGAAGTTGGGAATCCGTGAAGTAACAGGATCGTTGGTGCATTCTCCTTGTCTCCAGCTTCGCGATAGAATATTGACTGACCATCAACAGTGATGGTTTGATTTTTGATTTTTGTCATGTATAAGATATCTAGATATCTATTATTTAATTGTATCTAAAACAGATATCTAGATATCTTTAATAAACGCTAGATGAATAAGTAAAAGCATGGTAAAGGATCTATTCGTTAGGGATTTCGATGAAAATCTTCATGCAAAAGCGACCCAAATTGCCACAAACGATGGTATTACTTTGGCATCACTCGTAGCAGATGCTGTTGATAAATGGATTAAAAATCATGAAAAAAACCGACACAGACACAATTTAATTTTGTATGATAATGAAGCATCTTTAAGTAGATTACTTGATGAAATAGATAAATTAGCTTCAGGTAATTGGTTCAAATCCTCTTGCGGTTCAAAAAAACACTATGGTATGCAATATCTCAACAAAAAACGCTGGTTTGATGCAACTGCGGGTAATTATGACAAGCTTTTAGAAAATCCTCAAGAAACTGGAAGCAAGGTGTTAGAAATAATAGGAAATAAAGTTGGCAATACATTTCCTATAACAGTTGCTTTTTTAGTTGAAGATCTTGCCCGCGAAGAATCTGTAAAAAAGGCAGTAAGGTTTTGTGAATGGTATGAAAGAAAATCTCTCCCAGGAATTACCTATTGTATTGCAAACACTAGGAATGTTATAGGCGGATCATTTGATGATCTGTTTGACCTGTTTAATGTCCATAATGCTGTGTTCTTAACAAAGGGGAACAAGTTATACAAATTACGATTAGATGAAGAAAAATTTTATTCCCTTCTCATTTGAATAAGGTTCCAGTACATTATTAAACATGATCTTCAAATTAATCTAGATTAATTCTACTTATGATATAGCCCTTAACTTCAGTGACCCCTATACTATGATGAATCATGTATTGCGAGAATTTCTTCCCATCAATAAGAACAATTTTGGTATCAAAATTTTTGCGTACTTTGGCTTAGTTGTTCATACTATAGATACTTCTAAAGTAACAATAGAAAATATCTTTGAAAAAAAAAGAGGAAATGATATTTCGGTAAAATTAAAACATCTTGATTTATCTTGTTTTCTGTAATAAAGATAATGAAATAAATCCAGAGGTTCGAATGAGTCGGGATGCGGATCGTTAACAATTCGGGTCCAATCTAGGCGGACGGAACGCTGTATAGTAAGACTTTTGAATTGGTAATGCGTCTTGTTAAAAAGTTAGCGAAAAGGAAATTAGTAAGTTTGTCAAAGCTGTTTAGCGTAACGAGATAGTTAGTAAAATGGGTAAGCGGAAGCAGAAAAAAGGTAAAAACTTGGGAGACATTTTTGATAAACATGTAAAATATGAATTCATTGATCATGATGTAGAGGCAACTATGAAGACCATGGTAAATGAACCTATTGTACATAACGTACCGATATTGACAGGAGGGGTTGGCTTTGATAATGTATTTAATTTTTATGAAAATCAGTTTATTGGCAAGATGCCGGATGATACGAAGATTACTCGCATTTCAAGAACTGTTGGTAAAGATCAGCTTGTGGATGAGCTCATTTTAAGTTTCACTCACGATATAGAAATAAAATCTATGTTGCCAGGAATTCCTCCGACTGGTAGACACGTTGAACTTCCACATGTAGTAATGAAATTTGAAAGAAATAAGATATTAAATGAACACATCTATTGGGATCAAGCATCACTATTAGTACAAGTTGGACTCATAGATTCTAAAAGTTTACCCGTTACTGGTATAGACCAAGCTAGAAACCTCTTAAAATTATCAAAATCAAACAGGAAAAAGTTCAAATAAGGGTTTGGTCTGGTAGTGTTTGAATCAAGATTGATGCAATTTTAGAATATCAGGATGCAGCTCTGGATATTACTTTACTTTATAACAATCTAGAATTACTTAAAATAAATATTAGTCTGCACAACTCTAGAAATCAGAAAGATATAATCCTAAAAATACTGCTAAATGTTACTTTGTGACATGGAAATGGATATTCCAAGGTGGAACTTGTCAGGAGATTGGTTTGACGTTTGTAATTGCAACATTTCATGCCCATGTATTTTTGCTCAAGCACCTAGTTATGGCGACTGTGAAGGTGTTTTAGCATACCGTATTAAGAAAGGGCGATATGGTGAAATATCACTTGACGGATTGAGTGTTTTAGCATTATCTTACTTTAAAGGTAATATTTGGGCAGGTGACACTAAGGCAAACATTGCAGTGTTCTTCGACGAAAGGGCTAGTGAAGAACAAAGGGATGCCCTAAATATGATTTTTACCGGAAAGGCGGGTGGCTTTATGGGCAAATTTGCAAAGTTAATTGGAGAAGTTCGTGGTTTGGAATATGCTCCTATAAAAATCGAAATAGCTGACGACCTTTCCTATTGGAGTGCCGAGATACCAGGAAAGGTAATTGCCAAGGGTGAAGCGTTGACTGGACCAATGACTCCTCCCGGTAAACGAGTCCAGACTTTGAATCCTCCTGGAAGTGAAGTAGGCCCTGGCACTGTTGCTACATGGGGAACAGCTGTTACTGATGAAGTAAATGTTCCAGAGTTTCGCTATGAATGGAAGAGAAGTGGTAAATCTAGTAAACATATTGCGTTCAATTGGACAGGCCCATAGAGACAGTTAACGACAGTACTCTAATTTTATATCGCAAGATATAATTCATATTAACTGAATTTTAAAGTTGCTTTATTGATAACTTGAACTAATAATCTATATTAGTAATTGCTTCCAAGTTGCTAGGTCTTGAGCTATCGGGATTAGTGCCCTTCATGTAGTAGGGTTCTACTATCTTGTATATCAGGTTTTGTTCTTGTAATAGGATAGAATGCCTTCCTTTACCATAAATTTTTAAACTACAGTTTTACTTGGCATGAAACAATTAAAACTCCAAGAATAAGAATATAAGCTTCAAGTATGTTTCAGGATGACTAAATAAAAAAATCTAGCACATGAATTTTTCCAATTCTTAAACATAGTCACATGCTTCATTTGTTACCTTCTATTACTCCCATTAATCCAGAACGAGAATGAAAAGTATTGGCATGTTTCCAATCAGCCCTTTTTAGCAATTCGGCATATTCCTCAATTGTTCGTTCTCTTCCAGAAGCAACGCACATCATATGTATATCAAAAAGCTTTGAAAAATGCGGTTTTTCTGGCCCTGGAACTAAGTGTTCGGCAATAAAGAGTGTTCCTCCATTGGAAGACGCTCGATAAATGTTGGAAAGTATATTAACGCATTCGTCATCGGACCAGTCGTGAAGAATCATTTTCAAAATATAGGCGTCTGCCGTAGGTACTTCATCAAACATATCGCCTGTCACGAAAGTGCATCTATCTTCTACACCCATTTTCCTTGCCCATAAGAGTTCTTTATTATTAAGTACTGAATCCAACTCCAATATGCTGCCTTTAAGGTGAGGATATTTGAGTAGTAAACTGCTAAGCAAGTGTCCTTGACCTCCCCCAACATCACACAGATGATGTATATTCGAGAAATCATAACCGTCAAGTGCCTCTGATATCCAGGCAGTTTGAATACTAGAATAGCTACTCATAGCTTGGTTGAAAACTTCTCTATATGGTGGATTATTATCCGTATATTCAAATAATTTTTGACCATACTCACGGGGAAAAGCATTTTGTTTCCCTTCCCTAATCATGGCAGGTAAATGCATCCAAAGGGCATAGTGCTCATGGCCTTCCTCTAACAATGCAATTCCTCTCAAAGTTTGTGGATGATCTTTTTGAAGAAACTCTCCTTGTGCGGTAGTTGAAAAATCGTGGTTTCCATCTTCTATTAATAAACCAAGAGAACCTAATGCCCTTAAGAGTCGATAAGCCAACTTATCATCAAGATTTAACTCCTTCGCTATGTCTATAGCACTTTTTGGAACTGATCTTACACAATCAAAGACACCTAGCTTTACTCCTGCATATAATATTTGGCTTCTCCATCTACCGAATATGATTTCCAGCGTTTTTTCATAGTTTGACATTTCATTTCTTCTAATATTGTGACTAAATATAGTTCTATCACAATAACTTTGATAAATTGACAAATGCTAATAGAAACAATATCAGTTTTATTTTTGAACAGTTCCTAAATTTAGAATCTTTCACTGGTCCAATTAAAAACTACTTCAGACGCTATTGCGTCGGGAACCATTTGTAAACAATTCGGATCCAAAGCCGAGGAATATGACTTTATATTCAACCGGAACTTGTTACCATTAATTGTTTTATGTATGTATAACACGAGTCGAAATATGGAGGCTTTACTTATCTTTAATAACTATCCTGCCTTTGCTTTTTTAACATTGAACTTTCCTTGTACAAATACAGGTTGTTCAACTCCCCAACTCCACTTCTTCTTGGGGTTAACCCTAATATATTGGAGATTGGGATGGTCAGTATTTTCCATATAACCTCCTTGACGTGTAACTATATCAGCAGTGCCATAGATCCTTATTCCTCTTGGATCCCATGGATCGATACTTTTCAAGTCATCAACCACAATTGCAACCTTGTTATTTTTCAAAACATTTCTGAATTTTGTGGATTTAAGAAGGTTCATTCCGCCTACATACAGATTTTCACCATCAAAATCAAACCCAACAGGTACAACATCAGGTTGTGCGGATCCTTCCTGTTCTGTAGAGACTGCAGCTGTAGCTATTCTTGCGAGACGTTGAGACTTTAAATATTCTATTTCCTTTTGGGTAAATATCGATATTACCATTTGATAATGAAGAGTAAACATTAACAATAGATAAAGTTAACTTAGCAATTTGTTGATGAAACTGCTCTCGTGGCAAATTGCCAAATTAAAATCCATGACGAATTTAAATTACAAGATTAAAGAATCAGCATTATCATCATGACGCTATCTAACCTTCACATAAGAGAACTTATTTTACCATCAAATACTTTATTTTGTTTGATCTGTTATATTCGTTAGCTTACAATGAAATTCAGAAAGATTGTTGAAACGTCAATATATTCATCTCATTTAGAAAAAATGAAAGAATTCTATGTTGATAAAATAGGTTTAGAACTCGTCTCTGAACAGAAAGGCAGACATGTTTTCTTAAAGACGGATAAAAATATGCTTCTTATTTTTAATCACGGGGTAACTGCAGCTGAGAAAGAGACCAGTCATGGCGCACCTACCCCACCTTCAATGGTTCATGTTGCCTTTGAAATCGAATCAGGCGAATATGAGGAAGCAAGGGATCTGCTAGAAAAAAATAATATACAAATCGAAAAGGAAATAGCGTGGAAAAATGATATCAAGTCCAGATCAATTTATTTTCGAGACCCTTCTGGAAACCTTGTCGAATTCATAACGAGAAACTACTGGCGAGTAATAGATTGATATTCAAAATATGCCAGAAGGTTCAGTATGATGCAATTGATATCCTATTATCTTTAACTTCAGGACAATTCTTCTTTCTTTTGTTGAACAAATTTAATTACATTTGTAAACAATCTGTTCATGTAACTATAACAAGTACTCATAACTTTACTAATTTATTTCTAAACTATTGGTTTAGAAATTTTGTTATGGGAAAAATTGGTCATTTATTTCGTTCCTCATCTAGTGACTCTTTTTATAAAAGAAAAGATTCAGCATATTTAGGCAAAGTGCTCCTTGAAACCATAATGGAGTTTAGGAATCCTAAAAAGGGATACTAAATTTGTAGTATCATAAAATATCACCATTATTCTGTTTCAATTCACATATAATCTTACACTGAAGATATGGTCTTCATTTTAATACTTTCTGCATGTTTTTTTTTGTCTTTATTTTTCATCAATAATTAAAAGTGAACCAAATTACTTAAAACGGTTATATACCCTAGATAGGTAACATATATAGTTAATTTCATGGCCGCCCGTCGGTACCCACGACGCTATCGGTTCTAAATTAGGATTCTAACATACGAATAAACTGGGTAGCTTTAAGTTTTTGTTTTTCGAACTAAATTAATCATGTATTACACTGGTTTCAGCTACAGCAAGTCTTGCACAAAATCCCATCACACCACCAAACACTATATGTAATGATAATGAACCCCAGAAGATCGTGTTTGAAAGCTCGATAAGCTTTTTTGCGATAGAATATTGTGAAGATGACGGATCTGATTCTATCAACATTTTTTGTAAAGTTGGTTGCATAATTAAATAATTTATTGGTAAGAACAGAACTCCCCACACAACTATTCCCGCCAAGATACCAGTACCCACTCCCTTTACCACAGAATTGATATACAATACTTTAACTCTCTTACATATACCGCTGTAAATCATCCCTATAATAACGGCAGTTATCATATACAGGAGAAAGCCAACATATACAGCATTAGGAGGATCTACTCCAAATGCAATTCCAACCATTCGAAACAACGCACCTGGTTCTAGTCCCATTTCTTGATCTAAGGCCAAGAATAATCCAAAAATTGCCCAAGCCGCAGTCAAACCTGCAATTATACCAGAAGGTCTTTTTATAACAATCCCACTTGATGATCCCATGTTACTATACCAACAAAATCATATTTAGGGATGTTGTCTTACAGAAAATAAAATTAAGTGTCAGAAAATGATGGTGTCGAGATTTACAAGGATTCAAATTTATTAATGAAATATTAGCAATTATTTGCTCTCGTTGACTGATTTAAAGCTCATATTCCTTATATTTTCGATGATGAATGAAATTCGTACTGGAACAGGTGGCGACGATATGATCTCCGCAGGTAACAACAACAACGCTATTGTTGGGCAATGATGGTAATGATATCATAAACGCAGGCTCGGGAGACGATCAGCTACGTGGAGGAAATGGAAATGATAAGATTAATGAAGAAGATGGAGATGACAGATTAGTTGGAGATTCTTTTGTGTGTAAAGGTGAAGTAGGTCCTGGGTTCGCTCCCGGTCCTGACAACATTACGATTGGTCCAGAAAACGATGTAATAACTCATGGTAACGCATGGTACGATTATTCCGACGGAAACAAAGATCTCCTTGATTACGGATGTTGTGACGATACCGTAATGTTAAACATAACCGTTGGTCATGATGAGGTTGCTAACTGTGAACACATAAATCCAGAATAAAAAAAAGGTCCAGGATATCACACTTATTCAATAATTGAAGCGGAGAAATTGCGCAGCGAAATTAAAATTTTAAATTGGATTTTGTATCAAGTTTTATTGTTGAAAAATAATTAAATTGCCAAAAATTTTTAACTATGTATTGATAGGTTACTTGGATCGAATAATAATTAATTTACCCAAAATCAGACAATTTATTAAACCAAATGAGTCAAGTAATATTTCAATAATTTGAAAATATTTCATAAATTTGCATCTATAATAAATACGGATAGTGGATCAATTTCATTTACTGTTGGGAATCATAATTTATTTGAAGAAACTGTTAAGCCAATAACGATAGATAGTGTACAAGTAAATGGCACAGAATTTTTACTGCAGAGGGAACCTGACATGAAACTGGTGTTTCAACACACAAGCCCAAAGTTTGGTACGAGAATATCAAGATTAGATTTACGCAAAGTACCAAAATCAATCGAAAATATGATCGTGTTCACGTGGTCGCCTGAAGAGATCCGCGTTTACATAGAGGTCAAAGGACGGACTCCTGTGCAAGGCGATTATATCAAGGTAACATAGTGAGGTGCAAAAATTTACAGGTTCTTGGAACGTCAGGAATCATTTTAACAATTCGGGTCCAAAATGAACGAACGGGAAGCATTTGACACAATTTTGTAGTTCATAAATGATAATTACGATATTATCACATTAAAAATTATATTAATATTGCGTAATTAATAATACTGTTGTCCAAAATGACTGAAGATGAGATCAAAGATTTTCTCTTGCAAGGAACTTTTACAGGTAAATTAGGAACTATTAACAAGGATGGGACACCACATGTGGTTCCGATATGGTATACAGTAGACGGAGAAGATAATATTATTTTTAATACGGGTGACAAATCAGTAAAGGCAAAAAATATTAGACGTGACAATCGAGTCCGTATATGCGTTGATGATCAGACTCCTCTTTTCTCGTTTGTTACTATTGATGGTATAGCAGAAATAATTAGTAATGAACCAAGCGAAGTTTACAAGTGGGCTAAAATTATTGCCGCTAGGTACATGGGTTATAATAAGTCAGAAGAGTATGGTAGGAGAAATAGTGCTGAAGGAGAACTGTTGGTAAAAATTAAACCGATCAGAGTTATTGGTGAAAAAGATATAGCAGCACGGTAACCAATCAATTTAACTTATATTAATGAATGAATTATTTATTTATAAAACAATGAGTTTAATCCTTAAATTATAAGTTAATGGTACTATACAGGCTCTGTTTGTAAAACAAATTTTACACAATTTTTAGTCCTAAACGGGTAAGATTAGAAAATTAATCTATCTAAATAAGAATCAAAATCAAATATCAAAATCACGTTAGTATCTGAGTGATTTTTATTTAAATACGATCTATTATAGTAGTTGATTGTCGATTTTCTTTGCATTAGCTGGTGCAACAATATAGTTGATGTTGGTATACTTTTTTGATTAAAAAATGACACTAGGAAAGTCCAATATGAGGAATATTTATGGTTCAATAATTTTGAATATTCCTATCAATCAATGCAGTATTCTATACAAATCCCTAGATAGTTCAGATAATATCAGAAGAAAAATAATCAACATAAATTAAAATCTAAAATATTTGAGTAATCAGCTGAACATGTCTGCACAAAGGTCATCGCATTCTAAGAAATTCACAAAGGATCGATTTATTTAAGTTGGTTTTGAGTTTTCTTTGATGAATAGTGTCGGATCAATCAATTTATCTTATTTCATAGTAACAATAATAAGTCTTGGAACTTTCTTTTTTATCTGCAGTTTTATTCCGATAGAAGCATTAAAAAAAGAAGGAACCCTTTTGAAAGATTATGACAATTTAAAAAAATTAGTAGATGATATAAAAAATGGCAATTTAATTGATGACAAGATATCTTTGAATGACTTCAAGGGTTCAGGGGCTTATCAAGATGCAGATAAAAATATACAAGGTTGTATAAATTTGGCAGCAAAAATAGGTCATAATCTTAGAGACGATGAATTAGTACACTGTTTTGACGATGCAAACTATTTCAAAGATAGATATCCTAACGTTAGTGCTCCTCAAAATAAAGTTCCTCAACGTAAATCTCAAGCTGAACAGAATGTAACTCAAGCCAATGTTACACAAAAAGTTCCTGAACCTGAAACTGAACTTAAACAGAGTGTCCCTCAGACCAATGCTTCCCTAAACGCCCCAGAGACCAATGCTTCCCTAAACGCCCCAGAGACCAATGCTTCCCTAAACGCCCCAGAGACCAATGCTTCTCAAGAAGTCAGTAAAGGGAAAATAGCCCTTAACGTCACTGTGGCAAAAGATCCAATTACTCCTGGAGAAAGCCAAGTAGTAACAGCAGTTGCCTCCGATCCTGTTACTGGTAAAACACTAGATCATGTTTTTATCAAACTTACTATTAAGGATCCTATAGGCATTATTTTAAAAAATTATACTGCAACGGAAGGTAGTGTTACGCGTAGCTTTAAAATCGGCTACAATGCGGTTGGAAAGTTCACAATATTAGCGACTGCGTCGCAAGCCGGTATTGAGAGTAAGAGATCTTTGCCATTTCACGTACAGTAGTTAGAGTTTAGAAACTTATGTAATTTTAGAATCAAATGATAGCATCAAATTACATCCACAACATGCACAACATGAAATGAAAGAAATTGCATTTAGAATTAGGATGGCGAAAAGACGAGTCTCTGAAATGCATTATTATTCACTCAGAACTAGTAATCAACAAGATGATGAAGATCTGAGATCTATAGGTCGCCAAGAAATTCCCAAATCTCTTATGTATTTACTTTACAATAAACTCGTAAAGTATGAGCGTGAGGGTAAATCAGTATCATTAGTGATATCCTAGAAATAACAAAAAATTCGCTGTTTCAAGGAATAATGTATACAATATTTATCCTGAGGATTGGTTCGGTGGGACGTATGTGGAATTTCACACTAGTCCAATGCCCTCGCTCGATTCTCTCCTTTATCTCAATAATGGAAATCCTGAGCATGAAAATGCATCCAGGCTGTTACTAAATAGACACTTTATCTCTATTAGTTGTGCGTTGGAACTGGTAACATTCTCAATCGATTTACTTAACAACTCTTGTATTCTTTGATTTATCTGTTCATTACTAGCAAAAGGATTTTCTATCTCCGTCTTTCCTGACAAATTTGACACTGATTTTGAACTCTTTACATAACCTACAATAGATGATTTTGCGAAATCTTCAACTATTGATGAAATTATGAGGTCTTTAGACTCTTTGATGTTCATTGGAGTTCCAGTGATGTTATATTTAGTATCAAATCCTGCTACAAAGGCGGTTTTATTTGTGATCATAGTAGTACTGGTAGCAACTTTTGACAATTCAATCTGATTCTGATTATTTATAACTAAGTTACTTCCGATCATACTAGAATTTTGTGCATATAAGGTACCACTGATTAATATTAAAATAGCACTTTCAATCAATACTGCTTTAGTCAAAGCTTGACTTAGAATTATGCCCTTTTTAATTTTGATCACTTTCTTTATCCATTATTCTGTATATAACATTTTAATGAAGACAAGTCTATGAAGTTAAATTCTAGAATGAGACCAAGCTCAATTTTGATGGCTTGCTATATTCCTTCGGATATGTCACGAAGTTATTAAGTGATTTTGTATATTAAAAATGTTCACAAACTATTATGAATAGTAACAAGCGTTCATTGCCTGTACCCTCTAGGTTTCAATTGCTATGTCTGGGGACCGTCGGTACCCGTGGCGCTATCGGTTCAAAAATTAGATTCTAATATATTAACGAACTGACAAGCTTTAAGGTTTTCTTTTCCACGATAAAATAACTACATCTGCTGGCTTCCTCGAATTAGGGCCCTTAATCCAGAAAGGAAATATTACCTCTTTTTACCTCTTTGTTCTCGCTTACGTATTTTACTGCACACTGCAATCTCCTCGTTTATCCAAGATATAATTTCATTTTGTTCTTCGGAAAATAATCACTTATGAGAATTTAAGACATACTAATACGCATTTAAAAACAATGAGAATTTCAATCTCTGCTAATTGCAGTTACTATTTAAAGATAAAAAATTCAGATGTTCCTCTTTCCAAGATATCGGATAGATATTGCATTAATTAATTAAAGGCTGTTGTGGGGATAAATTGTCGATTGCTCACCGTTAACCCAATTGATGCGATACTATGGACGCTGAGACGAAACGAGAAGGACGTCATCAAACTCTATAATTGCTTATCACCCATAATGCAAGCTGCCACAGGAGCTTCCATGCTCAATTTTGGTTATTGGCAAGGAAATGTAAACAGTCCAGTTGACGCTCAATCTAATTTATGTACCCTTGTGGGAAAACTTGCAGATCTTGGCTCATATAGTACACTAATTGATGTTGGAAGCGGCTACGGAGCACCTGCACTTCAATGGAGTAGGGAATATAGACTTGGGAATATAGTCTGCGTGAATATTAATTCTCAACAGCTGCTTAATGGATTCAAAATCGCCTTAAGTAAGATTGAAAATGGGCAAGTATTTCATGCTTGCAGTCTACGAACCCATTTTACTTACATTAATAGCACTTCTTTATCCTTGCCATTTGCAACTGGCACTGTTGACAGGATCATTGCATTAGAATCTGCACAACATTTCAAACCTTTTGACAGGTTTATTGCAGAGAGTTACAGAATATTGCAAACCAAAGGTTTGCTGGTAATAGCCATGCCTGTGACAGTTTCGTTAGATAATGCCATGAAAAAACTGTTTAAGCTCGGTATTCTCAATCTGACTTGGTCGTCAGAGCATTATGGATTCGAATATGTCAAGTCAGTTATTAGAAGATGCCGATTCAATATAGTGAATGTAACTATGATTGGTACACAAGTATATGAACCACTTGCTCTTTATTATACTCAAAACAGGAAGGAACTGCGGCAGAAAATTACGAAACACTATCCATCATATATTGAGAAAATACTTTGTAAATCATTGGTCAAGATGATGACTGTATCTAAAAAAGGATTAATAGAGTATATTATATTAAAAGCACAAAAATTATAAAATGCTCTTTCATTGCTCATATTTCTCTTACTTATTATTCTAGAATCCCATTAGAGAACTAATTTTATTGTGGGCCCGTCGGTACGCACGACGTTATCGGTACAAAATTAGGATTCTGATGTAGATATGAACTCTTAAGCTTTAAAGTTTTCTCATTTTGGTACTAATAAGAAAGTTCTAGCCTTATCGAACATTAAACAAAAACGTTAGGAGGCATGTAATTTGCTACTGAGGAACCATGGTGATGTACCATTAGCCATTCATTATTGTATTTGTTGTTGTTGACATTTTGTTTTTCAAAAATATTTGTAGCTGTTACACCCGTTCGAACAATATTTTTGTTCTCCATATCAGAATCAATATTTTCTAAACAAACAACAATTGCTATCTTTTCAAATGCTTTTACCTTTACATTTGTGATAAAGAATTCTATTTTCTTAGTATTTTCAAATATCCTTACCCAACTTTCCCTTATTGCCGTCCAACTGGTAAATATCTCCCAACCAGGATGTATGCAGATAACATCATCGCTATGTTTCCAGACCTCTTCCATTTTTTCAATTGATAAACTTTCAAATGCTTTATAGAATCTCGCGTTACTATCCTCTATCTGTTGTACTACACCTTTACCTTCATCCATTAGAAATTATGTTGTACTTTCAATAATTTAAAAATAATGAATAACAAATTAAAAAATAAAAGGTGAGAAAATCTAAAATCTGCAATTTCATCTAGAAATAGTTATGAACGTACTATTTCTAATATCAAAGTATGACCGAAATTGGATTAGCCGAATACTTTGGCATCGGAGAAGCAATAGGAATAATTGCAACGCTGTTTGTCATTCTATATTTTTCCAGGAAACAGATGCAGACTCTATCTGTAGATATAGAAACCAAGATTCTCAGTGATTTAGATTTAAGAATTCGTGAAATTACCTGTATGGGTATTGAGAGACCAGAACTAATAAAGGTAGTAAGCAAAATTGAATCAGATTAGTCATCTGAAGTTGCATTTGCTTATCATATATTGTTCACCTTTGCACATGTATTTCATATGCGCAAAAGAAAGGTCCTAAGTGACAATGAGTGGACTGGATGGTTGCGATGGATGAAAAGTGTATTTGAGCAAGGAATGATAAATGAAATATGGAAGAGCAAAATAGAAATGGAAAAGTGGTTTGACCCTGCATTTCAAGAATTCGTTGATAAAGAGCTAATTCCTCTGAGTAACAAATAATTCGGATCTCCATACATCCATCCAAGAGAGCTCTAGAATAATAAATAGGACTGAAGCATTATTTTCTCAGAAACCATTCAAAATAAGACTTGTCTATGTAGTTTTGGGACAAATGCCAGAAATAGAGATAAAATTAGATTAGCTCAAAGGGCCATTATTACTAAATAAACGACCAATAAAACAAATCCTTATTTTGACATATTCAGCACAGAATATCATGTCCAAATCTGATCTTCACCAGAGACTGAATAGGGCATATGAGATAACCCTCACCGTTAAAGGTAGAAATTCAGGCAGAGATATCCCTCGGCCAGTCTGGTTTGTGCATGAAGGCGACATTGTATATCTACTTCCAGTTTTGGGCTCCGTTACCAACTGGTACAAGAACCTACTAGTCGATCCAGCGTTAAAGATTTCTGTAAACGGCGTAGAAACAACTGCAGAAGGTAAAGTAATAACAGATAGTAATAGGGTTGACGATATCGTGGGAAAGTTCAAATCTAAATATGGACAACGGGACGTCAAAAAGTATTATACGAAATTTGATGTAGCAGTTGAAGTGTTGATCTGAGAAATCGTGAGATTCTAAGAATAAATATATACACAACTCCACTAACAATTAAAGTATGTTGTCATTAGCGTGTCGTGACACAGGAGCAAAAGTGATTGAATGCGATTATGTTGCTAGAGGAATGACAGAAGAAGAACTTTGGAAAGATGGTACAGAGCATATAGTAAAGGTACATGGTATGAAAATTGAGGATATTACTCCGCAGTTTAAGCACTATTATAAACAATACATCAAACATTCCTAAAATACACGCAAAATCAGGAGTTGCTCTTCAAGGAGAGAGATTTACAGGGTAAGAATTGCCTGCTGGCCTGTAGTCAGTAGGGTCCTTCAGTCCCTCTCTTTTTGTATGTGGTTTTGGAATTGGTTAGCGGAGGCATCTAGTCGTACTTCGCCCTTTTAGATCGTTGGTTTGTAAATGACTTTTTGTTACTTTTTATGGTACCATTCGAACAGAGTACTTAAATTGTCTGAGGAAAAAATTACTTTTCATGTTATATTAATTGAGTTGAGTTTAACATGTGTTCTGTAATTGGAATATGTGTATCAAATTCATTCTGATCTGCTCCGTATTGAAATATGAATAATATATTGCCTATCAAAGTGCAATATACAGTTATATTTATCCTCTTAACCTGTCCTGACTAAACTCCGGACTGCCGTATTCACTTATTTTTGGTTTTCGTCCATGAACCTTCTTATGAATTTGTAAGCGTTTCTCCTCCTCAAATTGCAATCCACATACTTTGCACTTATAGGCCAATTCGTTATATTACATCATACTAGCTAAAATGTATATCGTCTCATCGATTTATGAATCAAATTTGACTCAAAAAATTTAGCCCACCACGCCGACCTAAAAATAACTTCAGGGAATATGGTAATGATTTTGGTAAAGTTGAATAGCTAGAATATTAGTATGGTGTTCTACCTTTTGGTATCCTTTTGGTATCCGAAGTTAGGATAGGCGCCACAATGCCCACGACTTCGCTCAGCGCTTATCGTACTCGTCGTGGCGGCGAAACCAGAAGCCCGTCTCGTTGCGTCCCTTGGGAGCGCGGTCGAGCCACTGATACATTCCCCAGAGCCCGTCGAGTCCGCGCGCATAGGTGGAATAGCTGTGGTACACGACGCTGTCCTCGAGCACGAACGCGCTCATGCCAGGTCTCTCACGCGTGTACGTGGCCACGTCGGTTCCGGTCATGGCCGCGATCTCCGCGACTGGCCCCTGACCGCCGCGCGATCTCCACTTTCGAACGGTTTTCCCTGCGAGCGGCTCACGTGCGGTCGCCTCGCGCCGGTAGTTGTATTCAATGTCTCCCTCTAGCTGTTGCTCCTCGGTGAACCAGACATTAAAGTCGAAGTTAAAGTCGCTCCCGAGCGATGATGCCCAGGGGAACGTCCACCCCATCCGCCGCTTGTACGCCTGCAGCTTCGCGAGAGGCGCCCGCGACACCGCTGAAAGTGTGACGTCGTGGTTGGCCAAGTGGACTACCAGGCCGTCGAAGTCGTCGGCGATCGCCGAGCAGGCCGGGCAGCCCGCCGTGTAGTCGGGCCCAAACATGAAGTGATACACTAGGAGCTGTGAGCGCCCTCGGAAGAGGTCTGCCAGCAAGGCTCTGCCCTCGTCGGTCTCGAATCGATACTCCTTGTCGATCCGAACCCACGGCAGCTTCTGCCGCCGCCGCGCAAGGTCGTCGCTGCGTCGCGTGAGCTCCTTCTCCGCCTCTAGCAGCTTGAGCCGCGCTCCGAGCCACTGTTTACGTGTCCCGGTTTTGTGATTCATCAAGGCCCATCTCCAAAAGTTTTGCAATGTCCCAGTGCATCTGCATCTCCAGTAATCATATAGTTACCGTCACCTTCTATCACACATGGAGCGTTACCATTTACAAGTAATTCGCCATAATCATCATCAGGATGAGACCCTCTGAAAGTTCTGATATGGCCATTACTCCATATTCCAGATATCGTTGATATTACCATTAAAGTAATATCTTGTATCGCATATATTAGTTTGATAGTGTTTTCATTTCCTGTGAGCATAGAACCCCACCTTGTTAAGATAATCAGTTGATAGATCTGAAGCCGTCGGGATGCGTATTGTTAACAGTTCGGATCCAACTTCATATCTGTAATTCTACCAAACCGTTTGGCAAAAATGATATTATTTAATTTCTCAAGATTATCTACGAATTGTAGAGCTCCAAGTATTAGTAAACTAGTCCTTATTTATCCAGATCAAAACGGTAATGTAGAGGGAAACTTAAAAAGTCAATTCTGTAGACCGAAACATCATTACTCCTAGCGACTCGATCAGACTAAATAGGGGACCAATGATGGTTGCATTAAGTCTTCCTATTCAGTTTATGATAGGGGTGACGCTCCCAAGAGCAGGCAAAATATAACTTGATATAGGGAAAAGCCTTTAACGAAATTCCTGCAAGGGTTGATTATATTTTGACAGAGAGCGAAGGATCCGGCCAAGGCTGGAACCAGTCATTTGACAAGCTGGTTGAAAGCCTGAAGGAGATATCGGCATGAGAAAAATTGTCGTAAACACCTTCATAACACTTAATGGTGTCATGCAAGCTCCGGGCGGACCCGAAGAAGATCCCACGGGCGGCTTCAAGTATGGCGGCTGGTCAGTCAACTACTGGGATGAAATGATGGCCAAGGTCATGATGGATGAGGTGATGCCAAAACCTTTTGACCTCTTACTTGGACGGAAGACGTACGATATATTCGCGGCTTATTGGCCATTTGTCAAAAATGATCCAGACAAGCTGAAAGCAATGATCGCAGACAAACTGAACAATGCGAGGAAATATGTCATCTCAAAAACTGCCTGTTCACCTTTAATTTCATACCGGTTGTTTGTGAATCAAATTTGACCTTGATATTTGTCGGTCAATTAATACTTTCAATTTATGAATGCCATGTCCTGTTTTGGCTGATATATCGATAGGATTTGGTAAACCTAAGTTTGTAGCAATTTCTTGTATAGCAGTTGATTGTCTGATATCATATTTGTCACATTTCGTTAAAATTACGAAAACTTTTTCCTTTTGTACTTTGAGTTCATTCAATGTCTGCAAGCAGCTTCTGCATTTTATTCTTATTTCTTCAGCGCTTTGCGACGAGTCTATTAGTAACAGAACTATGTTAGCCATTATGGACTCATCTAGAGTGGATTTAAAAGCCTCGATCATGTAGGTTGGAAGTCTGCTAATAAATCCAACGGTGTCAATTAGCAAAGCTTTTCGATTGGTAAGGTTAAAAGATCTCGTTGTGGTTGAAAGTGTAGTGAACAACTTGTCAGATATTTCTCTATTTTCCAGTGTAAGTAGGTTGAACAACGTTGTCTTGCCGGAACTTGTATACCCTACAAGGGAAACGGTAGGCATTTTGTTTTTGGTTCTTTGATCATGGTAGAGCTGACGTTTTGTTCTAGCTTCTGCCAACTTTTCTAGAATAAATCCCATCCTCCTCTTCAGGTCCCTAAATTTTACATCCACTATGTACTCTCCGCTACCACCTTTACCCGGTCTTTCATCACCTATCAACAGTTTTGCATTTTCCCTGATGCGTGGTAACTCATATTTGATTTCTGCGAGTTGGATCTGTAATTTTGCTTCAGACGTAGTCGCTCTGGTGGAAAAGATGTTCAAAATAAGCCTCTCCCTGTCAACCACCTTTATGCCTGTTGCATTTTCTAAATTATAGATCTGCTTGGGTGTCATACGTTCGTCAACAATAATCTGGTCAGGCTTATTCTGTTGAATGAATTCCTTGATTTCTTCAACTTTCCCAGATCCCAAACCATACTTTGAATGCATGAGGTTTTTTTGGGTAATGCATTTTACTATGTCATAGTTACTTGCTGAATCCACCAAGCCCAACCCTTCCTGCTTGCTGAAATCGTCGGGATATGTGACCAGTATAACTCTTTGTTTAGAATTCAGAATGTTTCAGGCCCGGACCAGTCCATATAATCCTCAGACACATATTCATTTTTGTGTCCCCGTGAGCATACATGGAAGGTATTAGAATTAATCTGTGAACTGGAATCTTTATTGGTATCTTCAGCTATATAAAGACCGGCAAATACTTCACCACAATTCTTGCATTTTAACATCAGCATAGGCACTTATCTTTTACCATTTATATACTAGACTCTTTTGCTATTAATAGATACCTATTGCGATTTTCGAACAGAAAAGAATAACTCTCATGATTTACAAGAAATTGAGTTATCAAATGGTAGTAAAAAGTAATCCATCTACACCAATCAAATAAAATCATGAATGGATACAATAGTTTTTCATTTCGTCCAATACCAGTAAATAGGAATGATTCATTATCGTGTCTAGGATTTTAATGAATCAATAGGCAGTAGTAGCAAGAATTCTACTTTTCGAATTTTACTATGGGTGCCTGAGAATAAAAATCTAATTTATACTCATTATTGCATTAGATCCAAAGCCATTTTCAGTTCATCTATTTCGCTTTTTACTACTTTTCTCTCTATCTCATCTACAGCGTATTCTGCCGTGTACTTTAACAGTCTCTCACAAGCTTCAATCTGTCCTAATATTATGTCTTTCTTATCGTGACATAAACTATGATAACTTTCAATGAAGGAATATGTTACTTTTCTCATCATGTCGTTGCACCCACAAGTTTTTGCCATAATGCCATAGGGTGATTCTGCTTCAGAAATATTCACTTTACTAAGTCACCTTCATTAGAATTAGACCAGAATCCTAAGGTCAGATCATGAATATAATCATAATCTAGCTTGTATGATTCGTAATCTGCTATAGGCATTGATTCCACTTCATTCCTGCCACACGAAGGACAGCTATTCGAAGTTACTGGGTTGGTCAAGCATGATGCACACCAATGACATGTTTTACAGATCAAGAAATTTCTCTTGTCAATATACTTTTGCTCACTTTCATGGATCAGTGAATATAGCTTGGAGAGATTTACAATAATAAGCCATATCCTAATGCTCTTTGGAGATTAATTACAGTCAACATCAACCATTGTGATGCTTAAGCGCATTTAAGGATATCTAATATCTGTAATAGTAACTGGAGTGTCGATAGTTGGAAAAAATACAAACACAAATAACCAAGAAATAAATCGATATTACTTAATAAGTGAGCCTAATTTTTTGTTTCCTAATATTAGAAAAACTGTATTTGGTCCAAATAAATGTCTTTGAGACAAAACAAACACATAGATAGATATACGATTAGTCTGGATCATATACATGCATAAATTCTTTTACGATAATAACGAGAAAAAATTGACACCCGAACCAAAACCAAAACCAACTATTCAACGCATCGATATAACCTCTGAATCATTGGAGAAATTAGACAGGATAATGTCATCATCTAAAATCTCTCCGGATAAAAAGGATAAACTCATAAAAGCCATAACAGGCTATTGTTGTACGTGCGGTAGCATAGCCACTAAGATAGCTACATATAAAATGAACAATGCTACTTTAATAGAAAAGTATTGTGACATTTGCCTGGCAAAGGCGAATTAATTAAAAATTAAGTATTTTAAACAAAATTGACATTGAATTAATCGTACAAAATTATTTTTACTTATGTTACTAGTAATTACCGTAAGGGAGTAATTTAAATTGAATTAATCGTGTAGCCATCTCTTCGTTAGAATGTCTTGCTATTAAATGACCTTCATATGATGATAATGTTGTTTCTACATTACATATATCGCAAACTCAAGTTCCACGATATATCATTCAAGGTTTTGTAAATGGTTCTTCAATTAGGAAGATCGACAGCAATACCATTTCGGTATTTATTATCGTTAAAGATCATGTCTGCAATCTTTTCTGCAACCGTGCTAGGATGAAGCATTTTGTGCTTATTCAATTCATAATATCTTGCATCGACATCTTCTTGCATTTTTGTTGCCACTTCTCCAGGACAAATCGTCATTACCCTAATATTGTAGTTGGCAACTTCCCGGGCTAAGCTTTCTGTTAGGCCAATCATCCCAAATTTGCTCGCACAATATGCTGAAATATCCTCAAACCCAACTTTGCCTGCACCTGAACTTACATTAATAATAACTCCACAGTTGTTTTCAATCATGTGCGGAACAATTGCTTTGCAGAATAGGAAAGCTCCTTTCAAGTTAATCTCTAGTGTCAGATCCCATTCCACTTCAGTAGTATCAATTAGTTTTTTGACATATGTAATTCCAGCGTTGTTTATTATAATATCAACCCGTCCGTAAATTTCCAATGCTTCATTTACAAGGGTATTTACTTCGTGAGAGACACTTACATCACATTTTCTTCCAATGATCTGACTATTCCCAACTGATTTAATTTCCTTTACTGCAGAATCTAGCTCTTTTTGAGTTCTAGAACAAACAATCACATTCAGTCCCTTCTTGGATAACAAGATAGCAGTTTCCTTACCAATACCACGTCCACCCCCTGTTACCAATGCCGTTTTCAGGTTACTCATTCTGACTTAACATTAATTTGGTCACAAGCAGTTTAAAATCTTGTTGATAAAGGCATTTTTATTTTATCCAAACTTAAAAATCGACACTATTATTCTCATTTAAATTCTAGACTTGAGGCGTCTGGGTAAATCTTATTCAGACTGATTGGATTTAGAATTTTACTTTTTTCTACAGAGCTTTACTTGAAATTATTATAAATTATTATCTTTGAGACTATTATCAGTTATGCTCTAACGAAATAAATTTAGGTCTTAAGGAAATAATTTAGAGTATGAGTGTTACAAAATACCCTAGTGCAATTAATCATATTGCAATTAGCGTTCCAGATCTGGACAAAGCTTTGACATGGTATCAAGAAGTCTTGGGATTTACAATAGTAAGAGGTCCGACCGAACTAACTGCAGACGATCCAAAGGTAGGTAACGCGCTTCAGGATATCTTTGGGTCGCAATTTAAGAAATTACGGATTGTTTGGTTGTCTTCAAGTAATAACATTGGTTTTGAGATATTCCAGTTTATTGAACCCAAACAAGGGACAGAAAATGCCCAAAATCAATATTGGATAGGGAGAATAATTCATTTCTCTATTACCGAACCAAACATAGAGGGCTTGGTTAAGAAAGTTTCTGAAACTGGCGGCAAACAACTTAGTAGGATTTGGGAAATAAATCCAGAAAAACACCATAAGATAGTTTTTTGTGCTGATCCGTTTGGAAATATGATAGAAATATATTCTCATAGTTTTGAGCAATTTCATGCTAATGTAGTTTCATTTATTTGACGTATGGTTCTACTAACTTGGTTTTTAGCCTTTTCTTTTCTTGATAACGAAGTTCGTCTGTCCAAATTAGGTGGAATGAGGAAGAGGTGACATCATACCGGAAATCGTGCAAATATTATAGATGGTTGATTCAGTCTTCACGAGCACTTAGATCACACAGCACTCTGGTTACTACCAAACATTCAATAGCGGTAATTACATCAGTATTCTTCTTTACGAGAGCAGATTTACCCCGTTCTGTAACATTGTCTATTATCTGCTGAGTGATCTTTGGATTTTTAACCAGGAAATCTTTTATCCTCTCCTCAAGCTCGTTAATTTTCTGAGTATGGATTGACATTTAACAGAATTGACAACGTTCTGGTAATTAAGCTCGTACTTAGAACTAATATTGTGGATGCGAAAACTCGAAACTATGGTACCAATAACATATGCCTTAAAATCTACAGGGAACCTTATAATCACATTATGCGATATACTTGCAATACTAAAAGTTAGTGCTTCTACTGATTCCTATGACTTCAATGCATGGTGGTAAACGCAATCTTATTTTTTGATTCACACAACTTCTGCTTTTGCGAAGCGGTCCCCAATACTGGTAATTTTTATCTTGGTTTTCTGTCCGGCTTTTGCACCTTCAACAAAGATTACAAATCCTTGGATTCTAGCAATTCCATCGCCCCTTTTGCTTATTTCTGATATTTCAACTTCGTATTCCTTTCCCATTTCTACTGGTTTTGGACTTGAACCAAAAGTTCCACCTCGACTTCCGCCTCTACTATAACCATTTCTTCCGCTGTAACTCATTAATAAGATAAGAATTGCTCTTCCCGTAATATGAATGAACATAATTATTATAAAAATGTCAATATAATTATGTAAATTTATGACGCATTTACTTAAATTGAAATATACAACATATGAATAAACTACTCGGGAAATTCAAGCAAACCAATTATTGTGTTTTTTTGATATGCAAGCAATCATAGTCGCACATACCTACTGACTGTCCTATGCATAATTTAAGAGATTTTTGAAATCTTTAGATAGAATGTTTACCATGTTAATACATGACCGAAGAATCGTACGTTACTAAAGTTTTGCCAGATTCGATTAAATTTTATATACCCAGAACAGAGGGTTTTATGGATGTTGTAAAGGAAATAGTTTCACAATACGGCAGCATGTCACTGATAGAATTTGACGGTTATTTTGAAGGAAAATTCGAACCTGTCAAGTACACGCGATTAGAAGTTCACACTGCAAATCTAAAGGAGCAACAAATTATAGAATATGCTAATAAGATTCGAACAAAATTGAGGCAACATTCGTTAGCATTTGAATTCAATAATAAGCTCCTGCTTGTAATCAAGGCTGAAAAGAAATCATAAGCTCATGAAGTTCAGGCTGAATGCATTATAGATAACATAAATCAGGAAACTAGTTTTCATCAATGTGAAATCGTAATGAATTGCTTTAATTGTTACTCCGAATTTCATCCAACCCGCTCGAAGCCATTATGTCCAAATTGCGGCTTCTGTTACTGGTGTAGAGATTTTTCATGTTTTCATCATGATTGATACGTGGCTGAAGACAGATAATAAGGTCAGACAATTGAAATAACATACATGGAGCTAGCAATAGAAAATGAGAATACAGGCAAGGAAGAATCAGCAACCAGATTTTGGAACATATCACCACTCGACACCGCGCAGTTCAGAAAAGACAAGGGAAAAAGTCAAGATCGTATTCACGAAAGTCTTTGGCGATCTGCCATTCAGTCGGGACGACAAACTGAAAATTCTCGACGTAGGTTGTGGATTGGGATTTCTCTCATGCGTCTGCGCTGAATACTACCAGAACGCGAAGGTTACAGGGTTTGATACGTTCGAACATGGGAGCCTCAAGGCCTCGAGTCTGGCAAAGGCGAAGAATAATGCAAAGATCCTAGGATTTCAGGAGAGGGTAAGGTTTCAGAAAGGGGATCTCTTTTCATCGGATTACAGCAAAGGGAAGTTCGACCTTTTCGTGTCCAGTCTAGTCTTCCACAACCTCGGAAGGAAGCGTTTTGGCGCGTATGAGAGACTGGCGTATTGGTTTATGTCGAAGTCGTACATAGTACTCGGTGATCTATTCTTTAACTACAAAACGGACTTCAGGCGGTTGACGAGCCTCTTCGGTAACGTGAAGAAAATACCTTGCTTCAATATAGGCGGGCAATATAAGATGCTGGTGCTATCAGACCCGAAGAAATAGGCGATACGGTGTTACGGTCTTCCGGTTGAAATCGCGCCTTACCTGAAATATAATCGCACGGAAAAATCGACGCCATGTTAGTTACTACTTTACAGATTCACTAAAATATCATTAATTGGAATTAGAAATTCTATAATTAGATGTAAATAAGTGGAACCATTATTTTATGAGTCCTTCGGGATACGACTGAGTATTAAGGCGGAACTTTCGCAAATTTGAATGTATTAGGATAACATTAGAATAGACCTAGAAGAGGTGTACCTATAAGACAGATCAGTTTAATTAAGGAATAGTAAATAGTATATCTAAGCCATTCAATGTCTATCACTTGGAAAAGAGACTCAGGACTCACTGCTCGAATGACCATTAGCTTCATTATTTTAGGAATACTATATGTGGTATTTTTGAGCATACTACATTATCTTGGGGTGGGATACATTCCTCTAGCCTTTATAGCGGGGGGTATGATCATGGCCCAATGGTACTTCTCCGATAAGATAGTACTCTGGACTTCTGGAGCCAAGATCGTATCAAAAGAGGAATATCCACAGCTACATAATATTGTTGAAAACCTCGTAAGTAAAAATGGTATTCCGAAACCTAAAGTAGCTGTAGTTAATTCAGGCGTCCCTAATGCTTTTGCCACAGGGAAAAGCCCAAGTAGCTCTCTAATAGCAGTAACAACTGGTATACTGGGCCTGCTCGATGATGAAGAACTGGAAGCAGTAATAGGACATGAATTGACACACGTCAGAAATCGAGACGTCCTGGTTCTGACACTAGCTAGCGTATTTTCTACGCTCGCATGGTATCTCGCTCAATTTGGATTTTTTGGCGGTTACCAAAGTAGAAATCGTGATAGTGGAAATGTAACGGCAATTGTAATATTGGTTGCAATAGTAACATGGGTGGTAAGTTTTCTCATAATTAGGGCAATTTCCAGATATAGAGAATATTCAGCAGATAGAGGAGGTGCAATCATGACGGGAAGGCC